>Ga0065711_1011385_pt1 | contig 22195 bp, 23 predicted proteins | sample Hoacrofraction12_FD_59098 | JGI IMG/M metagenome (GOLD analysis project Ga0065711, IMG submission 59098) | Hoatzin crop microbial communities from Cojedes, Venezuela - Epithelial fraction 12 v2 (version 2) | ecosystem: Host-associated > Birds > Digestive system > Esophagus > Crop | place... | reverse complement strand
TGTGCCCATTGCCCCTTGTCCTGTCACTGGGCACCACTGAAAAGAGTCTGGCCCCATCCTCCTGACACCCACCCTTCAGATATTTGTAAGCATATATTAGGTCCCCTCGCAGCCTTCTCTTCTTCAGGCTAAACAAGCCCGGCTCCCTCAGCCTCTCCTCGTAGGAGAGATGCTCCAGACCCCTCACCATCCTCGTAGCCCTCCGCTGGACTCTCTCCAGTACCTCCTCATCTTTCTTGAGGTGGGGAACCCAGAACTGGACACAGTACTCCAGATGGGGCCTCACTAGGGCAGTGTAGAGGGGAAGGAGAACCTCCCTCGCCCTGCTGGCCACACTCCTCCTAATGCACCCCAGGATCCCATTAGCTTTCTTGGCAGCCAGGGCACTCTGCTGGCTCATGGTCAACCTGTTGTCCACCAGGACACCCAGGTCCCTCTCCACAGAGCTGCTCTCCAGCAGGTCCGCCCCAAACATTGCCACCACTGAGAATGGTGCAGGGCAATAAAGTGTTTTTTTAAGCAACCAAACTGAAATATTAATTCATAGCCTGCCTCACAAGACATGAGGTGATGACATGTGGCATTTCAGTCTCACAAACAGAATCTAAAGCATGCGGTCTTTGGCCATGTCCACCATAAGTAATGGAGAAATGTGTCTACATTTCCAATGTAGTATCAACCCAAGTCAGTACATCCACATAAGTCAGTGTGGTGCCTCACACGCAGAGACTTTGTTTAACACAGGATTAGCATGACTGGAAGACCACTGCTATATTCCCTCTTGTTCATCTCTTCTACAGATCAAGAAACCTCATTTAGGCCTATGTCTGCTATAATGTCACATATTGCAGGAACTCTATTTGTTCTCTTTCCTTCCCCTCAGATTATTCAATTGCTCCATATATTTCCTGATGTATGGTCCCAGAACTCAAACAGAGCTCCAGAAGAGAACTTAGCAGTAGAAGAGAAGGATTATCGATGTCATCATTTCCCATCCAGCTCCATGGCCGTGTTTACTCATAACAAAGTCTGTTACTCCCAGCTTTCTTCTGCCTGGATGTTCCCCAACCTACACCTCTGTAGCTGTTTAATCCTCATGTTTCTCCTAATTACTGCTGATTTTTTTCTTTGCACAAAGTATGCCACCCTGTTATAGAAAAAAAAACCAAAACCTAGACTTGTTTGACATGATTTGTTCAGACAAATGTATATTGTCTGTATTATCATTTATGTGCTTACCAACAGATACCAGCACAAAAAAGAAAAAGCAGTAAGACCATGAGAAAGTGCCCATACTGGTCCAACGGTCCATCTAGCCCAGTATTCTGTATCCCGCAGTGACTGCAAACTTGTTTCTGGTGAAGGAAGGTTAACAACAAGAAAAGTACATATGTCACCTCTCACAGCCCTGGTTATTTTCAGACAAGGGGACTTTCTGCACATCCCTGTGATTCATTTTAGTTTACTAACTCTGAGTAAGTTTTTTTTTCCATAACTTTTCAATCTCCCCACAAATAACTGCAAGTTTTTAAGACTCACAATACTCTGGAAGCAGCTCTGCTCCTGGTCTGTTGGTCTGGTCTGCTACTGGAAGAATGAAGTATCTCCTCCTCATGTTTGTTTTGAAACGCATTACTAACCTGTTTCAAAGCCCCCTACTTTTCATACGTACAGAGAAAGAGAATAATCAAACCCTTTTTTCCTAGACATTTAAGTCTCTGACAGGTTTGTCATTCTCCCGTCCTACCATCTTTTATCTTCTTTTAGAGATAAGCGCTATATTTGGGGTTTTTTTCTTCTCAAGCCTTTTAGAAAATGTCCAACCACCATTACTTTTAGAAAATACTCATCAATAGATTTTTAGTGCTCTCGCATGTTCCCTAATAACTAAAGCAGCTCCAGATAAAACTATTCTGGGGGAAAAAAAAAGGCCTCCATTCTTGATTTGAAGACATCCAAAGTTGAAGAACACATTATTTTCTGTTGTAGTTTAATGCAGCAGCTGGCAGCTAGGACCTCACAGCCACTCACTCACTCCTCCCCTTCGACCTCAGCGGGATGGGGAGGAGAAATGGGCAAAAGGTAAAACTTGTAGGTTGAGATAAAGACAGTTTAATAAGCCAACAAAGGAAATACTAATGCTACTAATACTACTACTACTAACTATTCTTATAATGATAGTAATGAATTTGCAAAATACACTATATACAACATAATTTTTCTCACCACCTGATAACTGAGTCACAGCCAGACCCCAAGCAGGAATCATGGAACCCCAGTATCATGAATTTCACACAATTCCCAAAAAGTTTAAACTCCTAGACAAGAGAGGGTTCGAACTCCCAGAAACAAGAAGAGCAGAGATCCCTGCCCACAAGTCAACCCCTATTTACAAACTGAGCTTGGTATCCATGGTATGGAATATTTGTGTTGGCCACCCTGGGCTGGCTGCCTGGCTGTGCTCCCTCCCAGCTCCTGCACACCGACTCATTAGCTGAATATGGGAAACTGGAGAAAAGTCCTTGATTTCATAGCAACAACTGAAAACACCAGTATTACCAACATTCTACTGGTACTAAATCCTAAACATAGCAGCTACTGAGAGGGAAATTAACTCTATATCCCAGCCAAAACCAGGACACTTTCTAGGGCAGACACACTTCTTTCTAGTTCAGGGTTTCTTGGGGGTTGTTTTTCCCCCTAATACATAACTTCATTTAACTTGATCTTATCTTATTCTTCTGCTGAGCCAAGAGACACATACCTTAAATATCTGCAGAGAACCACATCTTGTGAGATTCAGTATCTCCTCACTAAACTAGGTTTTTCTGTCAGGAGTCAAAATCCTTAAGAAGTATCAACAAAAGTCTGCTGATGAGCCTTAAACACTTCTGGAAATCTATCACTTCCCTTTGGTACCCAAAATAAAACAGAATTGTTCTGAAATATTAACCCACACTTTGGACAATAACCAGCGGCCCAAGTGCTTTCAAGAAAATCACACACTGATTTTCAGTGTCTTTCAGAAAAAGATGAAAATATAGACTTACCCTCAGGCCAAGTTCCACATTTTCTCCTCCATATATGTGCATTCCACTATCCAGTACACCAATCTCGCCCAGAAATTTCCTATCTGCAGCAAGAATACCCATTATAGATGGGCTCCTGGAGAACCAAACAAGTAAAATTACAAAGAAGTGGCAATGTTGGAAATAAAGTCAATTGGCCATCAATCACATCTTGAACTTCCAGAAGGATTCCAGTTGTAGCCAACAGAGAGAGGAACAGATTGAATTCAGAACAACGTGTGGATCAACATTAAAGAATCCAGAAGACAGCAAAAAACCTTGATCAATGGTCTAATATGCACGATCTAGCATTTTTTAAAGAATTAGATCTATTCTGAGAGGAGATGTAACAACAATTTTCACATTTTTAAAACAAGAGGAAAGAAAGCAGATTAAACTGTAGCAAGGAAGAATTAGGTTGGACACTATGAAATTTTACCTAACACAAAATAAACTTAAACACTAAATCCCACTGCCAAGGGGGACTGTGGAATCACTGTCAAGTGAGGTTTTGAAAGACAAGATAAGATGCTTGTCTGGCAGGACCAATTCCACTGTAGATGAATCCTTCCTAGAGAAAATGGGACTGAAAGGGGCTTTGGTGCTCTTTTGATATCCCCATTCTCTGTGACCAAACCCGCCTCTATTTTCTCTGGTCTAAGAATTGTGGACACCCCCCCCATGAAACACTGTTTAACCTGCATTTGGCTTACTTTCATTCCATTCTCCTACCCGAACGAATAATTCTTACTATACAGTATTTTTAAATGTATACGGGTGCCAGTTTCACGCATAGTTCATCTGGGTATCTGTGCAGCCTTATCTCCAACACTTGGCTACCAGCTGTAGTAGCATACAGATGCAGAAATCTGCCATCTCATTTGACAAACACTGTATATTATTTTTAAACGTTTTCACAGTCCCTTTGCTCCTCAGGATATACATAGTAAATTTTAAAGCCCTCTTTATAAATAAGAATGGTGGGTTAACCTTGGCTGGTTGCCACCAGGTGCCCATGAAGCTGCAATCTCATTCCCCCTGCTCAGTAAGACAGGGGAAGATAACAAGATGAAAAAGACCATGGGTTGAGATAAGGATAGGGAAGTGGTTCACCAATTACCATCACCAGCAAAATAGACTCAACTTGGGGAATACTAATTTAATTTGTTGTCAATTAAAAACAAAGGATAGTGAGAGATACAAAACCAAAGCTAAACCACCTTCCCTCCATCCCCCCTTCTTTCTAGGTTCAACTTCATTCCTGACTTTTCTGCCTCCTTCCCCCTGACCTGAGCAGGGCATGGGGATTGAAAATGGGAGTTCTAGTCAGTTCACAACACTTCATTTCTACCACTCTTTCCTCCTCACACTTTTACCCTGCCCCAACGTGGGGTCCTCCCATGCGATACAGTCCTTCATGTATGGTCCTTTCCTCCATGCAAGGGTCCTTTCCATGGGCTGCAGTTCTTCAAGAACTGCTCTAGAATGGGTCCTTTCCCACAGGGTACGGTTACTCAGGAGAAGACTGCTCCAGCATGGGACCCACACAGGTTGCAGTTCTTGCCAGAAAACCTGCTCCTTCCTGAGCATTTCTCCACAGGCTGCAGCTCCTGCCAGGAGCCTGCTACAGCGTGGCCTCTCCACAGGTTGCATCTTCCTTCAGGGCGTATTCACCTGCTCCACGGTGGGGTCCTCCACCAGCTGCCATGTGGAAATCTGCTCCGGCATGGGCCTCCACGGGCTGCAGGGGGGCAACCTGCTCCACCATGGTCTTCTCCATGGGCTGCAGGGAGCACCTCCTCATTCAGCACCTGGAGCGTCTCCTCCACCTCCTTCTTAACTGACCTCAGCATCTGCAGGGCTGTTTCTCTAATATTTCTTCCTCACTCCTCTCATTCACAGCTGCTGCACAGCATTTTTTACCCTATTTTAAATATTTTATTGCAGAGGCACCACCAGTGTTGCTGACTGGATCAGCTTTGGTCAGCACTGTGTCCATTTCGGAGCAGCTAGAACAGGCTGTGTTCAACATGGGGGCAAGGCCCTCACCTCTTCTCACAGAAGCCACCCATGCAGCCTCCCCCACTATCAAAACCTTACCACATAAACCAAACAAAATAAGAGGACTAGACAAACTGGATGACTATATCTTATTTCATGTTATTTTTTAAATATTGTTTGATAGGTGGCTGTTAACATCTAATGGAAAGTTAACAATATCTGACTTCCTTGTAGAACACGGAAACAAATGGGTTTATATATTCAGATGGTATCATAGTACCGGCAATCATCCTGTGTTGAATACATAAACTAATCTGAGCAGATAAGCAAGGTAGCAGGAACAAAAGCAAATGTGTTGGATCCTAAACCAAGCAGTAAGGGGTCACTTTAAGTACAACAGCTGTGTGTATGGTGTTCATGTCTTTATCTTGCCTTTGTGTGACACATAAGTGGTAAGGGTTGAAAAAGGCTGCCCAAGATCAGTGTAATCACATGTCACTCCAACACATCCAAAGAAAGAACTGCACAACTTCAATCCATGTGAGTCCTTACAGCTCAGACATTAAATTGTCCAGCAAAGTTGTGCGATTCACTCCATATTGTTGGGCAAGCATGGAGAAGGGCCACAGTTCATCTTGTTCAGTGCAGAAATATTGCTACCACACTGCTAGCTAAGGGACACAAGGCAGAAAAATCAACGGCTCCGGGATTGCCTGAAAATCTGACAGCAGGATCAGCGCAAGGCAGATTCTGTAATACAGCTCTGCAACTGGTGTACTGAGATTTTCAGGGCTGCTAAAGACCTCACACTTCCAAACCAGCTATCTAGATACAACGTACTTCTTAGGGACTTATCCCACCACCTACAAAACATCTTCTTCCCTCTGCTAGCTCTACATTGGATATCATGTAGCACACTCTCAAATGCCGTTCATACTTACCGGACTGGAGCTGTTTCATCTTTCAGATCGTACCATTCAGGTGGTAAATTTTCGTAAAGGCACCAGAGTGCCCAGTCAAATCCATCTGCAGCCACTGAATACTGAAGAAGCTCAAAGTCATCAAAACGAATATTGTCAAATACTGGTGATATTATAACAGTGCGATCCTCTTTTAGTCGATCCAAAATAGGTTCAGCCCTACCAAAATTAAAAAACAGAGTTTGAAAAAGTGGAAATCTGATGAACCGAACTAAACTTTACCACCTGTTTCTAAAACTGGGTTTACTTCATTTAAGTCATTGACTTTGGCCGCTACAAAAAGTTATATGCCAGTCTTGGAGTGCTAGTAACCCAAATTGCTAATGCCATGGCTCAATTCTCCCTTCTGTTAGGCTGCTTCTACATTTTGACTGTCACTAGTCAAATGAACCGTAAGTTTCACGCTTAACTTACTGGGTTTATTGCTGCCCAGATCTGCTTCCTACAGGCCCCAGAGAGCCTTCACTGTCTGCATGAAGAGACAACAAGGGAAAAGAAGGAGCCCCTGCGGGGTGCTGTAAGCCCTGAGGCTGATCATTCACCACCTTTCCCCTGAGCCTTGATGGCACGGCTGTTGTATGAGGGAAAGGGTGTGACTAATCAACGGACCCCTACGACAGAAGAAGGCTCAAAGAAGACAGGCAAGGAAGATGTGCTCATAAAGCTCAGAGAAGAATTTAGGGAGTGACCACAGATATTGTAAAGGAAGCTGAACTTCTCCCAACGCCAAAGGGACCAGAGAGTGGCCTTTGTCACAGATAAACAGCAGTATCAGTTGATTGGGTCAAGCACTTGTGTACCTGGCCTTCCTAAAATAATCAACAAAAAGTATTATCTTCCTTACGCAGGCAGACCAACATGGGGGAAGTGCATATGTGGCTCAGCCCAACACAGAGTATAGAAATTGAACACCCAGAAAAATGAACTTTGAAGAGAGCAACGCACTCCTATTGGCTTCAGGCCACGTATTCCTTCCCAGCAACTAGGGATGCCCACCATCTTGACGGCAATCATATAAAGAGCAGTAATGTGAACCCCATTTGTATTGTGATTCAAGTATATACTGCAATTCCTATCTTGAGCTTGTGTCATGATTTCAGTATATTGCTGTATCACTTTTCTAAACCAAAATCCCATATATCTTCAGATAAGTAAATTTAGTACTAAAATATTAAAACCCCCTCATGTGGAATATCTAAAAGAACCTGGTCAGATAGTACTGGATTCTGATAGAGGGAATCTTTTTGCTGGACCCCAATTGTTATTAGGCCTAAAAGAACTGACCTTATCTCTCCCTACATACTCTTCACAGCCCAACCTATCTCAATGAGTCAGGAAAGCCATGACTAAAGGACTTCAGCGTTACCTTTAAGACTATAACAGCTAGGGAGTGTCAGTTAGTGTGTTATCAAGGGATAAAGAAGGATATGGACAACACAGAGCCACTTGGGCCTGAGAAGGGCTGGGAGAAGAACCTTGCTCCCAGAAAGTGAGACAACATGGACAATAGTCAGCCAGTGAATTCAACAGCCCAGAGGGGGGAGAATATTGTGACATTTCACACAAAACGGTACCACAGACATCACTACCTAGCAGAATGTAAATATCCATCATCAGCCACTTGTTCTGTCTCTCTTTGCAAAAAGAGTCCTATAGAACTATGATGCACTATTAAACTAACAGGCAACAGCAAATAAACATTAGCCAAAGACGGAATAAGAATCAAACCAATTTTAAAACATTGGGTATTTTGGCTATCTAATATACTTACAAAGGGCCAAAGTTGCTGGCAGTGGAACTAAATAACCTGCATCATTCTTGTATTATTTCACTGCATGAAGTCTTTTTTTCCTAGAAATGCAATAAATATACAGAGAAGGTAGGCATTTCTCTCCTCCTCTTCACTAAACAATTCACTCTGTTACCTGTCTGCTTTGCTATTTATTTCAAACAATTCTATCCCTCTTCCTCTCAGAAATAAATTACTTGGTGGCTGTTAATTAACAGCAACAGGACAAGAGGAAATGGCCTCAAGCTGCATCAGGGGAGGTTTAGATTGGATATTAGGAAAAAATTCTTTACTGAAAGAGCGGTCAGACATTGCAATAGGCTGTCCAGGGAAGTGGTGGAGTCACCATCCCTGCAGGTGCTCAAAAAGCGTATAGATATGGCACTTTGGGACATGATTTAGTAGGCATGGTGGTGCTGGGTTGACAGTTGGACTTGATGATCTTAGAGGTCTTCTCCAATCTTCATGATTCTATGATTCTGTGGCAGGTCAGAAAGAAAAACCATATATGGGATGCCTGTCCCAGCTACGCAGTTATGCTCCTTACCCATCTCCCTCTCCCCACTTCAGAACCCCCCTAGTCTTCACAGTCTTACCATTGCATATTCACTTCAATATGGGCATCCAAAATCACAACAACATCTGCAGTTGATGCCTCCCATCCAGAAATCCGGGCTTGTGTTAGGCCTTGTCTTTTCTGATGTCTGATGATTTTCAGCAGTCCAGGATGCTTTGCATTGTAATTTTTAATGTGTGTTTCCAAAGGTCCTTTCAGATCATCTAAAACCAGCCCCCACATTTTAATGATTAAAATAATAATAATAATAATTAAAAAAGAGCTAATCAATATTAAGAAACAGAAAAGATTATGTAGGTAATTGTTTTCTAGCTTCTCCCAGTTCCACACATAAAACTAATCTGTTCTTCATAATAGAACAGGTAGAATTATTCAAGTAGTCATGAATTCCAGAGGCTTCTTTTAAAACCAGCTTCCATTCCAGGAGTTCATTTAAGTACCTAAATTTCATTTACATATAGTGCTATTGTATGGTTTCTAAACTGGACACAAATACACCAGTATGTAGAAACTTCAGACATGTGCCATAACAACAACGAACTAGCTCTCTTAGTGCAGTAATTTCTGTGTGTGTCTTCTACCATGCGGAAAGGAAAAGAGAAAATAAACAAGTCCTGAAAACGTAAAATGCTCCTGTAAGAGCTGTAGCCATGCCAACTTCCTCACCAAAGAAAAAACAGCACCAGAGAAAAGGAACAGAAAGTTGGGACATCTCAGCATCATTTTGGAAATCCACTTAAACTCTTGCTCCACCCAAACTGACATGCTCATCTAGCAGCTACAAAGCCTTAGAAAAATGACAAATCAAACGTATGTCATCAGGCAGGGGAAAAAAAAAAAAGAGCATCCTTAAGATCAGAGGAATGACTATTTCTTATAGACAGTTTTACAATGCTTTGTTCAACTCAATTTTAAGAGCAACAGTGCACCCACTGCTTCCCCTAGGAGCATTCTCCACAACCCAAGACACTACTCTTCAAGGAGTTATTTCAGATACCTACAGAGATAGTTTTCTTAGCACACTCTTACTTTGTTGTTGTGCCTGATGAGCCAGTGATGACAAATACTCTCCCACTTCAATTTTTAATCTTTTCAAATACTTGCAGAGCATTACCCTCTTCCTTTTTAGCTGTCTTACTTCAGGCTGTTAAGGTGTTTGGGGTTTTTTTTCCTATATTCAGTTTACTTCTTAATTTTGAGTGGTCTACTCTGTGTGCACCCAAAATGCCACCAACAATCATTTAACACAATAGTGGCATAAATTAGCAAGACTCTTGCCTTCCCTGGGTCACTTACCATTTGAACTGTAATCATCTACCAGGATGATTTCTTTCAATAAATGAGAAGGTGTTCGGTTAATTATACTAGTAATTGCACGTAAGATGATTGACAGTGCTTCATTCATAAATATAAGTACAACACTGAGTGTTGGAAGGTCTTTCGGATATGTTTTCATTTTACAGCTGTAATAGAAGAAGGACAACTTTAGCACAGTTTCTAAAGAAAGTCAGAGAGCAAGGCAGCTGCAAGAAGGCAGAATTAGGATGTTGGGCTTAAAACACAGAGTGAAAATCAGCATAAGAGTGAAAAAAGGGAATTCCTAAATTCAAGTTTAATCATTCGAGTTGCGTTATGCATGTATATAAAACAACTGGGTAAAGTTAAAATTTCTGTTAATATAGTAAGAAAGAGCAACTACTCTTTATCAATCCAAAATGCCTATAAAATATTAAAACTAAAGAATGCAGTTGACTCAGGCAGGGATAATGAGCTTACAAGGCAGTGGACGTTTGAGTGCAATTTGGCTTTTTGCGTTCACAGAAGGAGTTAACAATAGCCAGACTTGACAGCAGACAAAAGCCAATTAGACCATAATCTCTTTGTATGTGCAAAGAAGAAGAAGAAGGTAGCTCTACCTATACTTAACTGACATGGGAGAAGGATTCCTTGGATAAGGGATCTCTTTAGAAATTCTTGAAAGAGTTTCAAAAATTCTTACAGAGTAAACCAGGCCTTGTGGAACTCCATGCTACCCCAGAATGAATTGTTTCCAGAACTGAAAGAAACTTGTGTGCTAGCTTGAATACATCTGGACTTCCTGCTTACAGTCAGGCTTTAAACTAAGGGAGGGTAGATTTAGACTAGATATAAGGAAGAAATTTTTTTATAACGAGGGTGGTGAAACACTGGGACAGGTTGCCCAGAGAGGCAGTGGAGGCCCCATTCCTGGAAACATTCCAGGCCAGGTTGGACGGGGCTTTAAGCAACCTGGTCTAGTTGAAGATATCCCTGCTTACTGCAGGGGGGTTGGGCTAGGTGACCTCTAATGGTCCCTTCCAACCCACACCATTCTATGATTACATGAACTGCAAAAGGTGGTCTCTGCAAATACATCTTCATAGTGAAGAAGAGCACCACGCACTGCAGCCATTCTTTGGAAACACAGAGACTAATCATGCACTTGCTCTGGATACCTCTGCTCCAGACGGTTCTCCCCGAAGTGATCCCTCAGCAGAGTGGCGATCGTTCAGCTCAGGGCTGCCTCAGGAGAATCTGTGGCTGGTTCACCACTTTGTGCCCTTGCACAACTCCACACCCTCTGCCTGAGCACCCCAAAACAGGCTCCACAGAAAGCCCCCCCAAAATTCACCCTGGAAGCTACTACACAGCCCTCACATTTCTTCAGATGTTACGAACCGAGAAACACACACAAACTGTCATTATGTGCCAGAGTTAAGGCTTGATTCACGACCCAGAGGACACCCACAGTTAAGGGCAATGTATTATGGTCTGCCCTAGATGGATCCAGCTCCATCGAACCACTACAATGAGGACCCAGTTGCATAGCCTGCTCTTTAGATCTTCCAGAGGGCTGCCAGTAAGAAAAATCCCCTTTTCCCAAGTGCAACATTGTTAACTCTTGACGAGTTTGCAATCCACTCTGCTCCTCCATCCTTTTCTGAAATGCTCCATCAGATTTAGTACATCGACCGTAGGTAGAAAAGTGTAGGCTTGCACTATATCTGTGACATTCTTCCATGTTTACACCAGTTAATTCCTGTAAAGCTTACTACTATCTTTTGCAATAAATGGTGTATCTTACCATACTATACAGTAAAAACTATGTTTGTTTTTCTTACAGATACTTGTTCCTAATGAGGTTTTTAATAGTTACTTAGGCCAGCTGCCATAGTACCACTGCTCTGCTTAAAAAATATTACCTATTGGCTTCAAGAACCAACTAATTCCTAGAAAAATCCCTTAAGCTTCCTCTTATGAAGTGGACTGCTTACGTACATCTCAATCCTTTAGATGTTTACCCCACTATATTTTCCATGTAATTAATCCTCAGGCTCTTTGACAACAGAGAAAGAAAATACGGCTATAAGGAAACTCAAAAGGTCACCGGTCCATTACAACTATGTCTACAACACTGAAGGTAAGAGTGCCAGCGATTCAGCTGAAGTGCTGAATCTTCCCTCACCCTTCATGGGACTCACTGGCCAATAATTAGCTCCAGCCACCTCTCCTGTTTGATTTCTAATGATCTTTTAATAAGCAGTATAGGTATTCCCCACTTATGGTCTGCACCTTAGATAAGGAAAGCAAGCATTTTGTTAAAAAGGACAGAATTTTACAATGTAGGGTTTTACTTCTTCATTGATTACATTTTTGGGGCTTTCCAAGGGGGGAGAGTGGCAGAGGGGGAGGTAGAAAACATCTCTTTGGATATCTCAGCATATGAGAGGCTTACGTAAGACAACATAAGAAACAAGAGAAAACATGCTTCAGATGTCCTGCCTTTGGGGCTTAAACAGAATGTAAACAGACCAGAAGGTCTCACCTCTTCTGAATACTCTGGTTTGTTTTTCCCCTTTTTACTGACAGTAAAAAGTCCTATATCAATTAGAATGTTAACATTATCTTTTTTTTTCCTAAGTGTCCTCTCTACACTGACTTCACAGTCTTTGGAGTATTACAAGTCTGGGCAAGATTTAGAAGAAAAAAAACCTAAACAAACAGAGCACAAATTGAGATCTGTTAGTAGATCATTTTAACTTAGTCCAAAGCAATGCAGATCTCTTTCCCTCTAATTTCATGTCTGCTTGTGAATGCAGAGAGGGCTTGTACTGTACCTGGGAGATCTGGTGTCTCTGATAGGTCGGTCTAGAGGTAGACGATCACTGAGATAAACATTATACCCATAACTTGAGAACAGATTCTGTGCAACAGTTTGTTCATCTTCCTTTAAATCTGCACCCCACCGTTTGAACAAAACCGAGTCCGGGTACAGCAAACGGTGTGCAGTGTTCTTTTCCTCCTTTGCATTACCAGCTTTGTGTACTTCGGTCTTGGAACTATCTTGCAGCTTCAGATCATGTTCTATTTGTTTTATATTTTCACGGAATGCTTCCACTGATTTTGCTGATTGAAAATAAAAAAGGAGTGATTATAACAGCAATTAAGAACTTTCTCCATCATCACAACTGAGCCAAATTCTCCTTATAACACTGTAGGTCGAGAGATCTATGAAGTCACAGCTAAACTGGTATTCACATGAGAGTAGCATCAGCTCCTTCCTCCTACATGAGAACGTTTTTTAAGCATCACGTTTCACAACGCCCCACATCAGATTCTGCTCTCAATTGCACAAGTGCAGAGCAAGGGACACTGTGCTGGCATCAGTGGAGAAATCTGGGAGTAGAGGCAACAAACAAACTGTTAAATCAGGCCCAAATCATTTCCACGATGTTATGCTTGAGTTACTTTCATGTATTAAAGATCCATGACAGCATTCCCATCTAAGTCAGGTTGTTGATACCATATTGATCTTGAAGGTAAATACAGTAAATAGCCCCTTGCCATCTCCTTTAGTAAGCTTACTGGAATCTTTTGACTTCTGCTTAGAAAGATTTGAAAAGGGTGAACCCTAATCTCTCAAGGTTTTGTTAGGTTCACAATATTGTGGCCTAAAGAAGATGCACAAATAGCCTGTGTGAGGTCATGTAGGACATACTGTTCCTGAAGGTAAATACAATAAACGAACCCTTGGCAGCGTTTCTTTGAAAAGTTTACTGTCAGTCTGACTTCCGCTCTATCAGAAACCTTTGAGCAGAGCGGATCCTAATCTCTCAAGGTCTTGTTAAGTTTACAACATTGGACTGTGCCATATAAAAAACACACAGAAAACCTGTGTGACTTAAAGCTTTCTACAATTAAATTACTGTCTTAGTGAATGAGGAGAGAGGACTGGATGTTGTTTAAACTCAAGTCTGATCCTGCCTCTCATGCACAAGCTGAGGAAATATGCACTAGGTAAGTGGATAGCAAGGGGGATTGAACTGCCAGGATCAGCAGGTTGTGATAAGCAGCACAAAGTCCAGACGGAGGCCAGTGACTACTGGTGTACCCCAGGGCTGCAATACTGTTTGAATATGGTCATTAACGACCTTGTAAATGGGGCAGAGTGCACCCTCATCGAGTCTGTGTACGACACCAAACTGTGAGGAGTGGCTGATACGCCAGAGAGTCCTGCTGCCATTCAGGGGAACCCGAAGAGGCTGCAGAAATGGGCCAACAGGAACCTCATGAAGTTCAACATAGATGGGGCAAAGTCCTGCACGTAGGGAGGAACCACTCCATGGACCAGCACCAGCTGGAAAGCAGCTTTACAGAAAAGGATGCGGAGGTCCTGATGGACACGAAGTTGAACACAAGCCAACAGTGCATCCTTATGGCAAAGAAAGCCAACAGTACCGTGGGCTGCATCAGGAAGAGCAGGTCGAGGGAGGTGATCCTTCCCTTCTATTCAGCACTGGTGAGGCCACACATAGCATTCTGTGTCCATTTCTGGGCTTCTCGGTACAAAAGAGACGTGGACATACTGGGGCAAATCCTTCAAAAAGCCACTAAGATGATTATGAGACTGAAGCATCTGTTATACAAGGAGAGGCTGAGAGAGCTTGAGAAGGCTTGGGGGCAGGGGAGGACTCATTGATGCCTAAAAATATCTTATGAGAGGGACTAACTAAGATGGCAGAAGTGCCTTCTCCTGGTGTCCACTGAAAGGAAACGAGGCAGTAGGCATGAACTGAAATAGATGGAATTCCATTTAAGCATAAGAATTTTTTTTTTAACTGCTGGAGTGACCAAAAACTGGAACAGGTAGACCAGATAGGTTGTTGGGTCTCCATCCTCGGAGGTATTCAAACCCCAAATGAACAATGTCCTGGGTAACCTGTTCTAGTTGATCATGCTTTGAGCACAGGAATTAGAACAGAACATCTCCAGAGGTGCCTTCTAACCTCAACTATTGTGTGATTCCGTGACAAAGCATGAAGACTTCAGCTTTCTTTCAAATAGCTCTAAAATAATCAACAAAAATTATGCCCAGCTATTGATGTCCATGAGAATAGGTGCCAGTGAAGACACTGTCAGCAATAACAGTGACATTATGGGATAGGAGATTGAAAATGTGACCAAGCTGTACAGGGAAAATTCCTCATTAAGTTCAAGGGTGCCCCAAGTGGCATTTCAAACAGCTAGTTTCAGGCTTGGATGATCAAGATGTTCTAAGTTTCTTCTTCCATTCTACCTACCACACATCTAGCTCTAATGTGAGGAGATGTGGACAACATGACAGTCAAAGCAATGCCAGCCAGCAGGGTTCCGGCTCCTTTAGCCCGCCTAGACTCCCATGAAGTGATGAGATTCAAACAACATGAGAAAAGTGAGAAATCAAGGGGTCCAAAGGAAAGAAAGAGGTGGATTCTTCAGCTCTTATTCAGATGGCTCTACTGTTCCCAACTCCCAACAGTCCAACCTGCAACAGATACCCGAAAACAAGGTCAAAATTCACAAACCCTGCTGTGAGAAAGAAGATGCCCTTTCTAAATTAATATTGCTCAGGATGCTGTTGGCCTTTCACTGTCATGGGATGAAAGGGAAACAGCCCTGTCAGCAGGTTTCAGCTAATCCTGCTTGGGAGCACTGTCCAGTCAAGAAGGTGATGCAGAATTCACCAACTTTTCCCCACAGCAACTCCATTGTGTCTATGCTCAAGGTACACAAAGGAAAAAGACTGAGTCAGTCACAATTCCCCTTGTTGCTCACACAAGCAGAGACAGACACTGAGGAAAGGGGCATTTCCAGTTCCTCTCAAAAAAAGCTTTTTATGGCAAACAAAATAACGACAACAATAACAGCTGCCTGAGATCAGTATCCTGGTTCAATCGTCTTAAAACTGCTTAACAGTTCTGAAAGAGTTCAGGGTCAGAAGCTGTCTAATATGCAAGAAAATAATGACTGTGAAAGACTTTATTGTTTTGTGTGTAAGTAAAGTAGCTTTCAAATCTTTTTCAAGACCGCAAGAAAAAAAAAATCAAAAGCGTCCAAAAGAACCCAAACAAACACTGCTATCTGTTATTATATCCTTCAGGAGATCTAGATACCTAATCCTCAAAAAGTGAAGCAGCATGGCACTTTACTTACAGAGGTTATGGATGTTCCAGTCTAAATTGTCCAGCCTCTGAAGGATGCGATTCTCTAGGTTCAGAGACCGAGGATTAACTTCGAAGGAATCAAGTCTTCCTTTTCTTTGATCTCGCAGTAAGTGCATCAGGTAACAGACAAACCCCACATTCACGATCAGCAGTGCCACTTTATGCGGCCTCTTCCAGGGTGCCATTGTAAACCCACAGAAACTCAGCGTTCTGCTGCTGGTTGGAGTTTGTCTGTGGTTCTGGGTCGGCGCTGAGTCTTCTCTCCTAATGCACAGCTTCACATCGCCTCTACTTGACAGAGAGTGAAGACTGCTCAGATGAAGTAATTAGTAGAGTCTAATTAGAGTCATAGAACTGATGATGCTCAGGTACAGTTTATGGATGTTTTCAGTACCATGCTTCTATATATCTGTACAAGTTATCAATGCCAGGGAAAGCACTCAGCTCTCACTGCCCTGCGCAATGAGTCACATGAAGTGACTGAGCACCTGGGCTGGTACCGTGGGAAGGGCAGGGCTGTTGGGCAGCCACCAGAAAAAGGCTGTGATCAAAGGGATCCAGTATCCTCCCCCCACCAGGATGTAGGCAGGGACTTAAAGGGAAGTCAAGAGTGGAAACAAGTCTGCAATCACGGCAGCAAGCGAACCCTCTCCTTGCCCACCACTTCTCCCCAGGTGCCTCTGCACAACAGGTATGAGGCTCTGGCTGTGGAGGACCAGTCAGTGGATGATGCAGGTGTTGATCCATCTACACCAGAGGAGTCGCGGAGAACAGAAAGACCTGCCCCCTGTATTACTACCACATCCACAAGGAAGAAAAGAAGGGTCACATTTGCAGGAGACTCTTCTGAAGGAAACAGAGGGTCCAATACGCTTGGCAGACCCTTCTCATAGCCAAGTCTGCTGCCTCCCAGGAGCCTGGGTGAGAGGTATTGCTAGGAAACTTCCCAGCCTAGTGCAGCCCTTGGACTACTGCCCGTTACTGCTCTTCCACGTGGGTGGGGACGGAGCTGTGGTATGTAGGTCAAGGGTGATCAAAAGATGTCAGGGCCTTGGGGCAGCTAGTGAGGGAATCCAGGGCACAGGTTATTTATTCTTCCCTCCTTCCAGTTGCGGGCAGTGACGTCGCAAGGAACAGGCAGACCCAATCTATTAATACATGGCTCCGTGGCTGGTGTCACCAACACAGCTTTGGCTTTTTTGACAACGGGATGGCCTACACAGCACCAGCCTTGCTGGCATCAAATGGGATTTCTCAAAGGGGAAAGAGGATCTTTGCTCAGGAGCTTGCAGGGCTCATTGGCAGGGCTTTAAACGAGATGTGAAGGGCGAAGGGGAACATATCAGGCTTGCCGGTGACAAACTATGAGGTGATACACAATGGCTGGAGGGACAGGGTGCTAGTACAAGCCCTCAGCCTCTTGCTCAGAGGAGTGCTGAGGACACTGCAGCACAGTAAAAGTCTTGCAGAGATGAGCTGGGAGCCCCTGAGGGAGTAGAAGCCAACAAGGAAGCTTCTGTGAAACACCCCACGGGAAACAAGGGGGGTTACTCTGTGAAGGTGACACGGCCAACAGCCCAGATGAAGTGCCTCTACATGAACGCACGCAGCATGGGAAACAAACAGGAGGAGCTGGAAGCTACTGTGCTGCTAGAGAGATACGATCTGGTTGCACTTACTGAAACCTGGTGGAATGTATCTCATGACTGGAGCGTGGCTATCCACAGCTACAGGCTGTTTAGAAGGCACAGGTGGAGAAAGAGGGGTGAAGGCGTTGCCCTCTACATCAAGAAATCAATACAGTGTGAAGAGCTGTCCCTGAAGAATAGTCATGAGCAGGTAAAAAGCCTATGGGCAAGAAACAGAGGCAACAAAGGGAACCTGGTCGTGGGTGTCTACTGCAGGCTGCCTGATCAAGGGGAACCTACTGACGAAGCCTTCTTCCTCCAGCTCCAGGAGGCTTTGTGCTCGCAGTCTCTCATTCTGCTGTGGGACTTCAACCACCCCGACATCTGCTGGAAAAGTAGCATGGCGACCGGCAGGCAATCCAGGAGATTCCTAGAATGCACTGAGGGTAACTTTTTAAGCAAAGTAATTCACACTCCTACCCGAGGGGATGCAATACTGGACCTGGTGCTCACCAATGCAAGTGAGCTCATTGGTGGCATCAAGACTGGAGGCAGCCTGGGCTGCATTGGTGGAGTTCACACTCCTGAGGGATACAGGAAAGGCAAGGGGCATAGTCAGGACCCTAAATTCTAGGAAAGTCAACTTGTGCTCTTCAAGGAGTTAGTCAGCAGGACCCCCTGGGAAACGGTCCTCAGGGACAGGGGTGCAGAACAGAGCTGGCAGATCTTTAAGGACACTTTCCATAGAGCGCAGGCACTCTCAGTCCCCAGGTGTAAGAAGTCAGGCAAGGAAGGGAAGAGACCAACGTGCCTGAGTCGAGACCTGCTGGTCAGACTACAGGGCAAGAGGGAACTGCACAGGCAGTGGAAGCAGGGACAGGTATCTTGGGAAGAGTGTAGGGATGCTGCTCGGTTGTGTAGGAATGAGGTCAGGAGGGCCAAGGCGCAGCTGGAGCTGAACTTGGCAAGGCATGCCAAGAGTAACAAGAAGGGCTTCTACAGGTACGTCAGCCAGAAAAGGAAGGTTAAAGAAAGCGTACCCCCCGATGAGCAAGAATGGTAACCTCCTATCAACAGATGAGAAGGCTGAGGTACACAACAACTTTTTTGCCTCAGTCTTCACTAGCAGCTTCTCTCCTCGCCCCTCCTGTTATGGGTTTGCGTGGCAAGGTTTTGGTAGCAGGGGGGCTACAGGGGTGGCTTCTGTGAGAAGCTGCGAGAAGCTTCCCCCATGTCTGATAAAGCCAGTGCCAGCTGGCTCTAAGACGGACTCGCTGCTGGCCAAGGCCAAGGCAATCAGCAACGGTGGTAGCGCCTCTGTGATAATGTATTTAAGAAGGGGAAGAAAAAAACTCTGCTGTGAATCAGCAGTGTAGAGAGAGGAGTGAGACTATGTGAGAGAAACAACTCTGCAGACACCAAGGTCAGTGAAGAAGGGGTGGGGGGAGGAGGTGCTCTAGATGCCAGAGAAGACACTCTTCCCTTGCAAAACATGATGAAGACCATGGTGAGGCAGGCTATTCTCCTGCAGTCCATGGTGAAACAGGTATCAACCTGTAGCCCGTGGAAGGGACCTGCCAGAGCAGGTGGATGCCTGAAGGAAGCTGTGACCCCATGGGGAGCCCACGCTGGAGCAGGCTCCTGCCAGGACCTGCGGACCCGTGGAGAGAGGAGCCCACGCCAGAGCAGGTTGGCTAGCAGGGCTTGTGACCCCGTGGGGGACCCATGCTGGAGCAGGCTGTTCCTGAAGGACTGCAGACTGTGGGAAGGGACCACACTGGGGCAGTTTGTGAAGAGCTGCAGCCCATGGGAAGGACTCACATTGGAGAAGTTTGTGGAGAACTGTCTCCCATGAGAGGGACCTCACACTGGAGCAGAAGAAGAATGTGAGGAGTCCTCCCCCTGAGGAGGAAGAAGCAGCAGAGACGGCATGTGATGAACTGACCGTAACCCCCATTCCCCGTCCCCCTGTACTGCCTGGGGGGAGGAGGTGGAGAAATGGGAGTGAAGCTGAGCCCGGGAAGAAGGGAGGGGTGAGGGGAAGGTGTTTGAAGATCTGGATTTATTTTCTCATTATCCTACTCTGATTTGATTGGTGATGAACGAAACTCCCTTTTCTCCCCAAGTTCAGTCTGTTTTGTCAGTGACAGTAATTGGCAGGTGGCATCTCTCCCTGTCCTTATCTCCACCCTTGAGCCTTTCATCATATTTCCTCTCCCCTGTCCAGCCAAAGAGGGGTAATGATAGAGGAGTCTTGGTGGGCACCTGGCATTTATCCAGACCAAAACAAAACACCCCCCCAGTTGATGGACTGCAAGATGGGGACCAAAGGGGTAAAGCCCTTCCCACTGTAAGTGAAGACCAGGGTTGGGATGACCTGAGGAACCTGAACGTACCTAAGTCTATGGGACCTCATGAGATGCATCCCAGAGTCCTGAAGGAACTGGCTGATGTCATTGCCAAGCCACTCTCCATGATATTAGAAAGGTCATGGCAGTCAAGCGAAGTCCCTGGTGACTGGAGGAAGGGAAACATTGCGCCCATTTTCAAAAACTGTAGGAAGGAGGACCCTGGGAACTACTGACCTGTCAGCCTCACCTCTGTGCCTGGGAAGATCATGGAACAGATCCTCTGAGAAGCTAGGCTAAGGCACGTGGAGGACAGCAAGGTGATTCGAGACACCCAGCATGGCTTCACCAAGGGCAAAAGGTGCTACTACCTTTGAAAGCTTTTTTCAAGAAAGAATAGTGTTTAGGGTGAGTCCCAGGTCATAACTAGTAACTAAATGGATATAAAGAAGCCATAGCAGCACACTGTTGCTCTGTTCTCAGCTCTGCCACCAGCCTTCCTTTCACATTTTGTCAGTGTCCTTCACCTTCTGCCTCCATACCTCAAAGAGGCTGCAGTAACACTATCATGAATTACTCATGAGCTCTTACAACACTTTGAATTCTTTTAAATATAGCAGTCCTCTGATCTGATCATTTCATATAATGCATATCCATGCATATCGCTTAGGCCAGGGGGAAAGGAAGAAAACAGCAGGGGGAGAAAAGTAACTACAGAATAATTACCACCAGCGTGAATGCTCTTCTCAGTCGCTAACCATCCGCACCCCTACGCAACTGAAGAAAGTTTTCAGGCTTTCCAAGTAAGCCAAGAAAGAAAAATTAAGGGGTAAGAATAAAGCAGCAGACAGACAGGAAGGTTTAACTCTATGCAAGTCACCTGTTCCAACCTGGAGCAATACACTATGAACAGCATAATTTAAGAGTTATCATATTTTGAGCATAAATATGCACATAATTAGCAGTAAGTCCAAACTAAAGTCCTAACTGCTTCGGATACATACTGTCTTTGAAGAAACATAAGGTCTAAATCCTACTCTCCACCCTTAGATTCAGGTACTATTCCCACCCACACAAGCTGATCCTAAAATGCAAGTATCCTCCAGCCCTCCTTGCAAGGGGATCTCAAAAAGCAAAGCTGGTTAAGTTTTCTGCTTTTGCTATCTCATTGTCCTTCCTCCACACCCACCTCCTTTCATACTAAAAAATTACACTAGCAGTTACCTTCCCAATAAAGGATAAAGGCTATCAATATTTCCCCCACGAACTCAAAATATAGAGGTGATCTAATTCGTATGAATAAGACCAGTACAATTAGAATAATCCCTCACGATATTCTCCTCCTCCTTACAATTTCCCTTCACATCAGCCAAGATATACTGGTGCCCCCCAGGCAGCACATGAACCAAGCTAATGACATCGAGCAGAAGTGTCACTTTTTCCTTTCAGGCTCGCTGAAAAGTGCCCAAAGTGAGAAGTGACGTTTTAGTGACACCTATGCACTGCTTCCTTTTTTCTTCTCACTCCCAGGAAAATTCATATACTTTCCATCAGACTGTCCAAGGTTGGGTGGGGCGTGTATACATACGTATCTACGCACATGCACACACACACATATATACACACACACACATCTAACATGACTGCCAGTATGATTACCTTCACCAACTCTTCAGCCCTTATTGGTCCTTAACTGTCTGCCTCCTAAGTGCACACATACACTCACACAGCAATGCAAATAATTCATCTGGTCCACAAACAGATGTTGCCAAGGGTCTACTTTCTCACAAGACCCCCTAAAGCACGCTGGAGGTGGGCTATAGGTTAGATTATTACACTGTGTGCTGAGAAAGGACCAAAGCAGTTTTCCTTTCAGCCAGAGATGGTACCAGTGCCACATACTATTATGCCACTGTACCTAAATTTTTTGACATACAGTTTTGGGCCTGACCTGAAAATCCCCCTCTGGACAGCCTTCTGGCTGCGTGCAGGCAAGGAACAGAGATGAGAAACAGCGAAGCCTGAGCAAGAGACAGATCTGCCAGAAGTGGAGGCACCCAGCATGCTTAGAGACCATTGCCACTTTCTGCTCTACCAGTGACCTCTTGTGGGAAGGGTGGAAAACAACAGCCCCCTCTCTCCCACAACATTGAGTGACACCCCTCTAAGGCGCTAAGCACGACAGAATCACAGAATCACAGAATAGTAGGGGTTGGAAGGGACCTCTGTGGGTCATCCAGTCCAACCCCCCTGCCGAAGCAGGGTCACCTACAGCAGGCTGCACAGGACCTTGTCCAGGCGG
>Ga0065711_1035524_pt1 | contig 22198 bp, 13 predicted proteins | sample Hoacrofraction12_FD_59098 | JGI IMG/M metagenome (GOLD analysis project Ga0065711, IMG submission 59098) | Hoatzin crop microbial communities from Cojedes, Venezuela - Epithelial fraction 12 v2 (version 2) | ecosystem: Host-associated > Birds > Digestive system > Esophagus > Crop | place... | reverse complement strand
GGGGGGTGGGTCTAAGTATGTAGATGGTAACCACGGAGACTGATTTTTTTCTTTACATTAGACAGGAGGTGGTTGAAAGCTCTCTCTGTCCTGTAAATACTCGTCTGCCTGTAGGTCTGCTGTCTGAGCAATGGTGACCAAAGACACTACGTTCCAGAACACAAGCAGTGGGAACTCTCTCTGTAATCCCTTCTTTGGTCACAAACAAGTGAGCTCCAAGTGTCTAGATCACACTGAAGAAGGTTCTGCTGATTTAACAGCTTTTCCAGAGCTTGTCCCAAGACCCTCTCCACCTCATCAAAATTCACATTTTCAACCCCTTGCTGACGTACTAAAATCATTCCAGCCCACCTTTCATGAAAAATAAAAGGAAAAATGAATTTAAAGCCAGAGAAGGGGCAATCAAGATCCACTAATCTCATTCATGCACATGACAGACCATAAATTTCACCCTCCCCTTCTTGTACCAATATGCAGTAGTATTCAAATGCCTCTTCTAGAAAAGGTCCTTGTCTGGAAGATTATGAGCTTCCTCAGCTCATCATCTCATTGACAACTTCAAGGACTCTTTAGCATTTTGAAGGATCTTATGAAAGTCTGGAAACCTTATGAAGGTCTCTACCTCTACATTGTGCTCTTCACTGTCCTTCTGGACCTGCTGTAGGAGTCAAACTGGCAAAATAACCAAGGAAGAAGTCCAACACACAAGAATGCTATAACCTACCATTACTCATGATATTTTCAGAAAAGGGGAAAAATCTTTCTTGACGGTTCCAGCTTTAACAGTGAAATTCATGGCCAAATATTTGCTGAGCTGCATGGCTGGACAAGTGATTCAAAAAGCAAGTAAAATCCAGGGACCTCAAAGAGCATGAGGTGGTAAATCTGAGAATAATATGATGGTAGAAAAGTGGTACCCAGAAAACGCAGCTACCCAGACCAAATTCTGCCACTTTCTGTCGAAATGAATCTGAATGGACACTGGCACTCTGTTGGCCATAAAGCTGTAATACAAACAAGGATATATTTGCACTGCTCCTGTCAGGGTTAGAGCAAGCCAAAGCAGTAGGTGGGAAACCCAGCTCCTCACACGAGTTGAATATACCGCAGTGAAAACTGAGAAGACAAGGGCTTGACCTCACTTACCACCACATAACCCCTCGGACTTAGGAAGGTGGCTCAGGCAAAGCTGAAAGCTATATTCAGTCCATAATCACGTGAGATATGTAACAGAAAAAGCAGATGCTTAGTAAGACTTAAAATAACTCATTGGAGGAAACCTTAAGTGAGAGACAATATACACAAGCACAGTAAACAGGAGAGCATCATGTTTTTTTCCTATTCCCTTTCTAATGTACAAGCAAGTAGTCAAAAAAATCTTTAAACTATTGTAATAATGCAGCTCCTGTTCACATCATAGGAATACCAGCTGGAAAATGACAGATAGTTCACCTCCATTTTCATTTGACAAGATTGGATTAATTGTGATGGTGTGCAGCTTTGGGTCACAAGAGTAAAATCTGCGCTGTTTGTTCTCTGCGGTCAGCATTGATTTACCCTCACTCGAACTGAGAGGTTATTTAAACAGTAATTTCAGCTTCCTGCAACTCAGAAGCAATAAATGGATTCTCTCGTGCATCTGAGACATTTTTACTAAGCGCATTCATGGGGAGACAACTGTTGATTATACTCCAAAGGCATCTGAAATAATAATTATGATAACAAAATGTCACAAGAAAAGCATGCCTTCTAATGGCTTCCTAGCACTCCTGCTACTTGTTTCTCTTTTATCTCCCTGACGTGCTCATAAATATCCACCTTCCTCCTCTTCCTTCCTAAGGCTCCAGGCAAAGAGGTGGCAGGGTGGGGAGCAGGGAGTGAGATGCAGACGGCGAGGCTGTTTGTGACATCCCTGGCGACTGGGGTAACTGGTCCTTGTCATTCCTTAGTACGTGTTGAGCAGCTTCATGGCAATGGGAAGCGCTGTTGTACAAATGCGTTGGGAGTTCATTCCTTTTTCCCTGTGTGACCATTTGGCCTGTCCTGAAGACCCTGTGTCCAGTGCATTGCTTCGCTGTGCTTTAAGTGGGCCAAGAAGCCCAGTCCAGACTTGAAGTCACTGTTTTCCCCTGTCTTCAAGGGTACAGCAGAGACCACAGCCTAGTCCTGTGCATCAAAGTGCCCAAGTCCATGGTAGGTGGCTGCAGACCACTGTTACCCTGTCAGCTGCTTTGTTGTTTATGCAACCTGATTTGTGCCAATTCCATTGCCAGAGGACACAGGAGGGCTCATCTACACAGTTCATGAGAGTGCACCAAGGAGACATTGACGCCAACAGTTCCCATCCAAGAAACAGGGACTCGGTTTAGTGGTAGACTGGGTACTGTTAGGTTAATGGTTGGACTCGATGATCTCAAGGGTCTTGACCAACCTAAACGGTTCTATGATTCTATAATACAGCCTGAGGCACAAGAAGCAGCCCTTATGGAGGCAGGCACATATCCTTGCTACCTGGGCTGCACCACTTCCACAACCTAATCCCCTGGAGACACTTTGTTTGTGGATGTAGGGAGCTCAAATAAACACTGGCTCTGAGAGAAGAAAAGAGACTCTTCTGACTCAACTGCAGACTGTATACGCACCTCATTACCAACATCAGGCACAAGACAACAGTGTCTGAGCACTACACAAGTGTAGGATTCCCTTCCACCTACTCCTCCTAGTCCAAAAGTTATGCCTTTCACAAGGAAAGTCAAAATGTGCCTTATGTAGCTGAGATCAGGCTGTGAAAATTCACAGAGTTGCCACTCCATCCCCAGCACTGGGATCACACGTCACATCGCTAAAGGAGGACGTGCAGCTGACTGATTCCTGCATCCACTCCTGAGCAAGGCATCCCTTGCTCATACTGTGCTAGGACTAGTTCCCTGGCTAAATAAAACACTGCAGGCTGCAGAGCTGTCATTCTGGCACTGCTCACCAGCACTAAATTCAATTTTGAAAGGGAGAAAATAAAAGGGAGGAACATATCTGTTGGTTCTTGGCATTAATCAGTGAAAATGACTTCACTTCAGTGGCACCAAATGAAAGCAAAGGTAATTGAAATGCAATGGCCAGCAGCCTGACCACCTCAAACTCAATAGTAGTATAGTCTTTGTGCCAATTTAAGAATTATTTGGATTTTTCTCAGGGTTTTTTCATATGTATAATTACATTTGCATATAGGACCCTCATAATATGCCAAACCAACAACCCTAAAGACCGCAGTCCTCTGTTTTTAAATAAAACAGATTCAATCCAGGGAACAGATGCTGCCCTCTAAGGGAGTCTCCTCCTGTCCATCAGAGATGCAGCTACTCTAGATTATTGTATAGTTACTGACAAGCACTGGTACCAGTGCTAGAGTAGTTCAGGCTAAGGTGTTTATTCCCATATCTATATTTTGCCACCTCTGACCTTTAATCAGGAGCAACCAGCCTGTGGTTCTTGAGCCAAGACTCCCAAGCAGTTCAAGTGCAGCTCAGATGTATGATCTATCCCACAAAGGGGGAGTGCCAGTACAGGAGCTGCAGGTAATCCGTATCTCCAGCTGTGATGGGAAGTGGCTTAAACCACCAAAGCCTCATCCTCATGTCTAAGTTAGACCGGTCCCCTCTTAGAGTGGAGAAATAGGACTCCTGGCCAGGCTTTGTCAATGCCTGCCTGTAAACATCTCCTAGTATTTGTCTCAGGCTTGGTTCTGGGAAGTATGTGTTGTCCGCTGACTGTTGGCCAGAGAAGGAAGTTGACACGATTTTGTAGGGTCAAGAAAACTGGACAGATCTATACTGTAGGCAGTACTAAGTTGTCAGAAGTATTCCTAAAGAAGAAGGTCCCTTGGAGGTAAAGGAACTGTCTAGCTCTTGGTCACAGTGTCCGAACTGCTCATCCATGATATGCTAGTGTTTCTTTACATGACTAAAGAGTCCACAAAGCACAGATCCCAAACACAGAGGCTCATGGATTGCAGGGGTGTTTGCTGTGTCTGTCTTCATGTAGACCAGCCTGTGGCGAGCAGCAGTGCCAACATCACCCAGGTCCCTGGTTCCTCTCCTTCACACACATTCGGATGCAGCCTTTGGGGATTTGACTAGCACAGCTCACTGGTTCGCAGAGCCAGCCTGGGCCAAGTCACCTCTTCTCAAACAGAGCTGTGTGTAGCATGAATGCTGTGTGTAAAATCAGGAAACAAAGACCCAGGTGCTGACACAAGTGTCTCGTTTCATAAAAACTTACCAATGAGTGCGACTGGCACTTGGTCACCTCCAGTCTCCTCTGAATCTGAACCATGAGAGTGTTTTGGTCACTCTTAATTCCCCAAACCCCAACCTATCATGCAGTGAGTCTGCTTTTAAGATTTGTTGCTTGGCGGGATGACAAACCTGGCTTGTTCAAACATCCAGACAGGAAGGGCTGACTTCACTGAGCATCTCCTGTACCCATAATTCAGGCACAGTATGGAGGGTGCAACCACAGGGCACAGCAGAGCATGCTGATCATTCTGTCAGGAACAACTTAAGCTGGCAAATTTTAAGCTCTTACTTCTGATCATGAAATGCCTGCAAACACATCAAGATTTTAGCACCTGCACTCATTATTCAGAATTATTTGATGAACGTTCTGTGCAAACATGTTTAACTCCATGCGGATCATCCACAAATCATGTGACCTTCATTCAAGAGTTCCACATTCACAGACTGCCAAGGGTCCCATCAGCCATACCGCTCTTTTCAGCCTTGATTTCTCCAAGCTGAAAAAGGGGAACCGTTCTCAGGAAGAAGGTTCAGAGGAGAAGACAAGTATAAAAGATCACAGGACATTTTGCTTTTCCGTGAGATAAAGTATGCCCTCAGACTGTGAAGGCAGGGTTCAAATTCAGAAATATTTTCATCCCTTGCTGACTACAGAATGAAGAAAGGCATAAGCCTGATCAATGGGCTGTTTGGAAAACTTTGCATTCCATTTTCTCCTCATGGTCTCAAAAAGTAATCACACTTGCATACATGAGGGTAATCATCTGCAGTTGAATATCTTTTTCTCCCTGCCTTTCACATCTGCTCATTGCTTTCGCACTGGGGGTCTGGCTAGACCTATTAAATGGCCTGCAGCATCATGCAGTCCCCGTCATAACACAGCTCCCACGGATGCACCCACACTCCTCAGTTTTGTTCTCTTTCTCCTGGAGTCAGAAAAAGGAGGAAAGAGGAAAGAACCACCTGTGACAGACAACACTGATACTGCTTGATAAAAGGTGCTCCTACACCATAGTGATGGGTGAGAGGAACCTGGAGAAAATAAAATTTGACTGACAGCATCAGTGCTGCATCTCTCTCCTGGGGTATTGGCGTTATAGTGCTAAAGGTCCCATCTCTAACACAATAATATTTCATACACCTGCCAAGCATGCTGATTTGAATGTATTCATCTCCCACTTTCTGTCACCACCTATCATGGTTCATCACAGTCACTGTTGCATTATTAATAATCTTTCCTTTGTGTGTGTGTGTGTATGTTTATAGCCCAGATGGAAAAGAGCTCCACCTGAGCAACAGCAATCTCAGCGGAGGGCACCATCTGGGGATTTGGAAGAGATTCACAAGAAGTCTGCCCTGCTATGTCAGTTTGAGGAACAGTCCAACTGGTGTCCTCTCCAGCTGGCCATGCACAATAAGGATGAGGTGACAGGGAAGAGAATAAGGTTTTACAAACTTCAATGGCATTTAGCAGGAAGTTATTCTGGTAAGATCAAGATGTGAAGAGTGTGCAGTTGAATGGGGATTTTACCCCCAAACTCTGCAGGGAACCAGAGAAATAACAGCTTTGCCCGGCAAAAGTGATCACTGGGAGGACATCATGCAACATTTTAGTGAACTGACAGAATTGTCCATAGGATGACGTTATCCCCTGATTTCTGACTGGTGAGATGGGAAAACTGATGTCTGGTGGCAGAGCAGAGCAATAAAGAACCTCAGCTATTAGTCATGGTTGCTGTCGGAATAAAAACAGTAGCCAGAAGACCACTGGCATGAAAAGAAATGTTAGGAGCACTGACACATAACCCCTACTTCAGAAAATGCTGGGAAAGAGCATTAATAGCCCTGTGTTTCCCTTAAAACTGGAAATGGCTAATGGGTCTCCAGGACATGGGGATGTGACCACTGATGTTTCCTGCAAAGACTTCAGAGCTAATAAACTTCCCTAACACGTGTTTTGCCAGAGGACAAGCTCTCTTTCAAACGACCAGGCATGTTCCATCACCTTCTTCTTTTGAAGACAGAATTGCAAACAAAACTGAATCCCAGCCCCCAAAAGTGAAAGCCCAGCCCACAGTTTACTCCGTGTGAGGCATCTATGGCACATTAGAAGGCTGTAATTTTATCTTTAGGGCCCAGCTGTCAAAACGGCGAGTTCTTCATCCTTGGCAGAATCGCCCTGGGACTCATGTCACAGCAGATTTGCAGCTTTACCTGTCCTTTGTTCACTATTTTCCCAAGCAGACAGAGCTTCATGTCCGATGCTGGGCTTGGCACGTATCTTTGACAGAGGGTTCATCTTGTCAGTGTGACAATAATGCTAGATTCTCACAAGCACTTTGCAAGCCAGTATGTACATCATTAACATCTCTCCTGTCCATGCCTTGAGATATTTCCCATCCTGTGCCCCTGGTTCCACCCTGACTGACTCCTCAGCTGCAGAATTGCCGCTCCACAGCCTCTGCAGCCATCTCCTGTTCTGGCAGCCTACTGCAGAGTGAGGTTGGCAGTGGTGGAACTGAGCACTGGTGTTCCTAGTGTTGTTGCAACACCCTGTTCCCGCTGCTTTAGAGGAGAGGCAAGAGAAGAGTCACTGGATAAATAACAGCACCCAAGATAACTGTGGACTCTCACAAATAAGCCCTGCCTAGTGGAGTTGTACCAAGTTAAAGAAGGGCTGTCCCTTGCCATCTCCCTCACCTCTCTGCTGGAGCTGACAACCCTGAGGCACAGGGTGCACCAGTTCATGGCTTAGGGCAGCCATGAAGGTGAGTGTTTGTTAAGATGCCGTCCCAGGACTGAGAGAAGCAGAGCTGAGGCTCATGTTCCCTTCAAATGCCTCCACAGCGGGGCAGAAACCCCTCGCAAAAGAGTGGTGCACAGGGTTGGGCATCTTTAAACTCACTCCAGCTGCCTGTTGTGCTCTGACAAGGAGATCCCCATCTTTCCTCAGGAGCAGGATTTTTGAGGTTTTTTCCCCAAAGCATGTGATTCAATACCTGCCCTTTTTTGCCTTGCCTCAGGTAGCCACAAATGTTGTAAAGGGTTGCGAAATTAGTCCGGCCTCTTTCAGATTAGTCTGGCCTCTTTCAAATCCTGTCGCAGTATTTGCCTCCAAGACCTCAAGGAGAGAGACAATAAATTCCATGGATAAACTACATGCAGCATTTTTAAAAGAAAAAAGATTTCTTTTCATCAGCTTTAAAGCTGTTGCCCTTTAATTTCAATGAGCGACCCCTTGTTCCCATGTTGCAGGACAGAGTTTAAAAAAAAAGAAGAAAAGAAAGAAAGGAAGGAGCAATCAATTTCACTTTCCATCTTTAATCATTGTGAATGTCTCAGACAAGTCTCCCTTGAACTAGTCATCATTTCTGGCTAAAGAGTCTCTGCGATCTCTCATCATCTGTAAATTCAATGACACTTCTATCTTCATTGACCTTCTCTGGACCTTTCAATATCTCCTACATTTTTCTTCACCTGACAAACAACGATTTCTGACCCACCATCGGCTCGATCCTTCCTGTCCTCCTCTGGAAGGGAGCCTGCTGCATTATTCAGCCAGTCTCCGACTACTGCTTCCTTTCCGCTTATTTAAAAGTAGGTACTGGATTCCCTGTTTTCAAAGCAAAGTCCTTTATTTTAAGCAGCTTGTCAATGCAAGAAGAAATTGATAAAATCTCTACATAATCCCCAGAAGAAAGCTTTCAAAGTGAGTTATCCCCTCATTCCTACTGCTAACATAGATGCAGAGCTGGAACCCAATATTGCTGTTGACAAGCCGGGAAAGAACAATGGGAGCAGTTTTCATTGCTATGGCATCAACTTGCTTTGGAGGCTGCTCATTGTTTAGCTCTTTTGAGCTTATTTGCCCTCAAAGGAAGCTGCAGTTTTTAGGTCGGGCACAGTATGGGTCATAGAAAACACAGTGTCTGTTACTAGCACAGACAGTGAGCACCTTGCTCTGTGTATTCTCATGCCTCATTGTCCCTCTCTATAAAACAGACAACGATGCTGTTGACCTGCTTTCAAAAAACATTGATGGCTGCTAATGAAGAGCTCTAGGAAAGAGCTGTCTGTTATCTCACTGGCTTTCCCTTAGATTTGGACTGAGGGGCGTACAGAAGAGCCACATCTCCAGAACATTACATCTCCCCATCCTCATGGGACATGAAGGTAAGGACACGTTCTACCCCGAGCCCTACCTTCTGCTGTCTTACAGCACGTAGCCCAAAGCATTTCCTGGGCCACTGCTCTGCTTGAGAATCATAGAATCATAGAAAGTTTTGGGTCAGAAGGGACCTCTAGAGCTCATCTAGTCCAACCCCCCTGCAGCGAGCAGGGCAGAACACATGAACCTTTGTAAGCCCGGCCTTCTCCCTCTTCCGCCCAGGCTTCATTCAGCAACAAAACATTTCATGTTGAAGACACTGAAAGTGTCAGCGCTGGCTGTGGAGATGGCACCTACTGAAACAAATCGGCTTCATCTGTATACCACAGCTGCTTTTGCAGGCTGTCTGCAAACTTGCTCAGTGCTGCAACACTAGACTTGCTCTTTCTTCTGAATTTTGCTGCAGAGCCCTGGCAGCAAGGCACTTTTTTTTTTTCCATGAAACCAGAGATGCTGAAAAGCAGCTAGAGGTTTCTGCCAATTCTTCCCTTTCATCTCCTTGCTAAGGCTTCCTACTTCTCTCAGTACTCCTGCACTGACGCTCAAACTACCCCAGCTTAACTAGATTCTGCTGCCAGCCCTCCACAGGACAGGTCTCTGACAGCGCAGGGATGGGATAAGAAGAGAAAGCTTCCTTGCTACGCCTGACACTTGGAAAAGTGGCTGGAAGTGATGATTATCAGGTGTTGCATTAGCAAAGGCCAGGAAGAGTGACCTCCTGGAAATGCAGTGCCATATCCTTTTTATGCCCTGAACCACTGACCTTGAGTAGAAAATAATCTGCTGTTGAGCAACATTACGATAGAGTATATGCAACATGGGCACCTCTGCTGATATTTGCCTGTCTTTGTTTTACTATTTATATCTGTAATCATCCTGGAGAGAGAAATTAATTACAGCCTGTCTCCCTATCCAGAGATTCTGTTCATATTACAGACCCCTGAAAGCGCAACTCAAGCAGTTTCTGATTATCAGTGAAAGCCTCAAACTGGAATACAAGCTTCTTAATTAATCTCTCCCTCTCTTCCTCTCTTTGAATGATGATTTCATGATGTTTATGAAAAAAAAAAAAAAGGACAAGATGAAGAAGAAAGCAGCCGTGAGAGATTGAGAGCAGGAAACAAATTTCTTCCATTTAATAGATAACTGCAAGGGAGAAGCTGGAGGTAGATGCTGGCAGGAGATTTCAGGCATCATGTGTGGCGTTTCTCCTTCTCTAGAACAATGATGGGAGCTGCACAATAAAAACTGAGCATCCCATTTGCACAGTCCTTCACTTTGCCAAGGCTCTCAGGGTGTCTTAGTCCATCTTCCACTTGCTGAAAAATCAGACATTTTGATCCAGAAGTTCTACGGAAATGGGATTCACACAACTATGCTCTTTGTGCAGAGGTGTTGATGCACATGTGTCTATCTGTTCAGTTATCTGCCTTTCCTTCCCTCACTCCCTCGAGCTCACTGTGCAATTTTAGCTGAATTTCACTGGCATGACTGGCATAAATGAAAGGTTTTCATAAAATAAAGGGAGAATGTCCAGGTAGAGGACAGAGTCCCTGTGTCTCAAACGATGGAAAGTCTGCAGGCTGAACTCACCGCTTATTAGACTCAAGACAGCCCACACAGATGATAAGGCTTATAAATGCCCCAACCACAGGAAAAGTTTCAATTGGACTGACAATCAACCGTGAGACAAAAATGTACTGAAACCAGGCCTCATTAGTTCCACTTGTCATTGACTACTCAGTTCTTTCCTCCTGTGTCTCTTACATGCTCCCAGCAGGTTTTCACCCTGTCTTGGGCCATCAGCAGTGTCCCCTCTGAGCACTGACTCCCCTCCCTCTTTTCTGTCCTGAACAGGGAATGGGGATGGGAAAGGAGAGATTTGCCACTTCTCCTCACACCGCGTTCACTTGCCTCTCTGGCTGCTTAGGCAGAGCAAAGGCTCTGTTTACCCTGTTTCTCTCTAATTATATAAAAGTAGGAAACCATTCTTTGCTCCCACCTTCCTCTAAACTGCCCTTAAGGCAAAAGATCATTATTTTCTTTGTGACTACTACCTCACAGGTGACTTCCCTCTTACTAGTTTACTACTAATCTGCTAATCCACTGCCACTCACAAGGACAAGACCTTGTCAAGGCCCAAGGACAGCGATGGAGATCATCAAGGGCCACTTATGGACTGCACAGCCAGCACAGGGGCAGGGGAGCATCACTGTCAAAACTCAAGCACGCACAGCTGGGGATGCTGGCAAAGGCAGCAGTTGTTGAACCCCATCTGACCATTAAGGTTGTAGATGTGAGGCAATGCACCAAACGCAAGGACTCCCTGTGTCAGAGCAGTGCCAACATCCAGGGGAACCCGTGTAAGGCTGCTGGGGTGTCTGAGTAGGTTAGTTTAAGCTGTGTCACTGTCTCTTGCTGGAAGGTTCACCACTTCACTGCTTGCTTTGGAGGGGAAGCATGTGATGGAGTGCCTCCCAAGGAGTTCCTGTACAAAGCCCCTGCTCAGCACTCAGATAAGCAGCTTGTATCTAAAGGTAATGTCTATTTCTGAGTTCATTCCTCTCCCTTAGAGGTTATGGAGGGATTTGAAGAGTCCATTCTCAGAAGAAAGCGAGAAAGATTCTCTTGCCATGGCAATACGTGTGGGAACCCTGAAGGAGGCTGGGTGCTTTCCATCATGCACCTGTCTGATCTTTAAGTCAGCAAGAGCTGTGCAGCTACAGCTAAGGGAAATTCATCCTCCAGTTCCGCAAGGGAGGGCCGAGCTCACTGTTAATTAAAGCAGGAAGTGTAATTGTTTCTGTTAAGATCGTGTAGATAGGACCCCACGTGAGATCATGGCCTCACTGCAAGGTGGATTAGAAAGAAAACAAGCAAGCATGTTGGGAAGACCACTTGGGAAAAGCAAAGATTGCTCACTACCAGTATTTCCTAGCAGACTGTCTACAGAGCAGATCCAGAGACCCATGGGCATATCAGAAGAAACCAAATGCATCAGTATTATAAGCCTTTCCCTTAGCTGATGGAAAACTCATTGGATCTGCACTTGTTACCTTGCTTTCCCATGGAAACAAGGCTAACAAAAAAGTCTAATAAAGCCATCAAGTTCCAGTTCCCATGCCTTCACAAGAGTGACTTCTGAACAGGCTGATTGTGATACCGGCCAGGCTGGACAAAGAGGGTCAGAGACTGTTATGTTCCAACAAATCAGTGAACAAAAGCTGAGTCGTGGAGAGAGACTCTTGAATAGTGTAGCTGAAAAACAGTTTCAAGAGTGAGCTGAGCTCTCACAGAGACGAGCGGATCCATAAGGAGGAAACACCTGGGGACATCCCAACCATAAGACCTTGAGGTGGAGCTTAGCACCCCACAAAGCACAAACCCCAAGGACACCATGCTGCATTGGTTCTCACACCTCCCAGTGCCTTTCCTCCTGCCCGGTCCCTTCTGTCCCCTGCCTCCTGGAGACCCCTCTTTTGAGCACAGGGCCAAAGTCTCAGCATATGCTCATCCATGTCACCCTGCTGAACCAAGAGGAAAAACTGTGTAAAAGAAGGAGAAAGAAAAGAGAAGAGGAAGGGTAGGAGATAGACACTTAGGAAAGCTAGATGAGACCCAGAAGGCCCAGCTGGCAGCTACTGAAAAGGAATGAGCATTGCATTGCACCACAGTGAAACTGTACTCAGCCTTTCTCACAGATGTTTCTTGACAGATGTGTTCAATACCCCATGTCTCACTTCATTTGGCTCCCCTCTCATCTGTTAGCAAGGGATTCTGATTCACGCAAGCACAAGAAGATGCACACCCTTTGGTGTCTGATGGCGTTTTTCACCCAGCCCCAGGAGTCTGAGACTGGACAGAACTTTGAGAACAGACATCAAAAGAAGGAGGCCATGCCACAGCTTCTGAGCTGACCAACTGATCTGTGAGCTGCCTTATCTTGAAATGCAGCTTACAGCACTGCAGCCATTCCAGGACTAAGTGTCTCAACCTAAATGACACTGGGCAGGGAAGGCAAAGTTGGCTTCTACAAAAAGCAAATACTATGATGAATGCTCCAGTAGCAGTGTTACAGCGTGAGACAACGAGGCCAGCCCAAGTATAGCGGAAAACATAATGGGATGAAATCATTCACGTATCACCTATCCTCCTTGAGTTGACATGGAAGAACAATCCATCTCTCTTCTCTGATCCCATCTTGGGCTGGCAAATAGAAGGAAGAAAGCATCTTCTTTTAAGTGGTGTGATCTGATAAGGACTAGAGCAATGCAATAAACATGGAGCCACACAGTGAGCTTTTTAGAGCCTGCTTTTCAGAGCAGAACGGCACTTGAAGGCAAACCTCATGGAGTTCCACAGACCTGACAATGCAGATATTTGAATGCAACGTGCGATGTTGTCTGTAACCTGCAGCGTGGCTTACTGGTGCAATGTGTCACGTTTGAATGCATTGCACTGGACTGCTAATTGACTCTTGATTTCTAGCTCCCTGGTGGGTGGTCAAACAAAGTAAAATTCAGCTTTATACATGATTACTATCAAAAATGCTGTCATGAGTTATTGCTCTATACATTAAGTAAGTTGGGTCGAAGTGGACACCAATCAGCCCCATGATCAAAGCTTTTAGTGTTCAAAACCTTATTTAACCACGTTTCCTAGCAAGCTCTTGCTTTCACATCGATAATAAACTGTTATACTGAGGCCCTCAAGGAGCAGCAATTAGGCTTGAAATCATAGCAAATTATTTTTTCTTTTGGGTACATATTGTACACTGAGAAGGCTTCAACTTGCCGTGAGTGTTGTTCCTTCACGTTTCAACACTCACTACTTCAGTGTCAGTCTCTCAGCCCCTGCTAGTCTTGATTTTTGTTTCCCACAGCCAGCCTAGTGTCCTGTTTCATACAGCACTATGGTTTAGACCTGTCATCCCTTACCATGCGTGACAAGGTTTTCCTTCCTCCCTGCAATGCTGTTGCACATGCCAGTGTTGTCTGCTTGACTGTGAATTTGGAGAGACTGTCACGGGTGCTGAGGTTTGCAGAACCTCAGAAAATTTGTCTGTGCTCTCTTACCCCATTAGGAGGTTTTAAACTATGTGCAAGATGGCAGATCCTGAAAGTTATTAAACCTCTGCCATCCACTGAAATGGGTGGTACTTACGCAGGTAAAAGCCAATAAGGACCAGAAACACTGTCCTTTTGCACTCTTCTACAGCCTTTTGTATACTTCTTCATGATGTGGGCTACCAGACTCCGTCCTAGACTCTCACCTATTATAAATCAATGCCCTGCTGGTCTGCACAACCGAAGACCTGCGTCAATGAATCAACAGCTTGTTTTTCTTAATCTTGGCTCTCAGTTAGGATGAGGAGTCTACACAGACCCCTGCCTGCGTCTTTTGTAAAGCTTTGAAATATTAAATCAGAAGTCCTTCTAAACTCAACATTTCCCTTGTTTCCTCTTTCCCCTTTGGGTACAGCAGGAACATAATACAGCATAGTCCCACAGCAGGAAGAATTTGTGGCTAGCAGCTGGATAAACCTCCAGCAGCAGCAAGTTAAGGGGTCCAGGGCCCAAAACAGAGACAATTAGTTTGGCTTTTGAACACGGTCCAGCTTTGTTTTATAACAACGATTTTTATTAAGCTCACATCTGAAATAGCGCAGGCATCGACAAAGTAGTTCAACCACTGGTTTGATCCTGAGGCACTGACACAGGCAAAGCTGGGGATGCATCTCGGAGATAACAGCCTGCGAGTTTACCCTCAGGAAAGGCCTTTCCCACCATCCACACTGTGAGCCTTCAGATGGGACTCACACAGATGCTCTGTGCATGCCAGGTGAGCCGGGCAGCAGGGGAACACGTAGAGGCAGTCTGTGGGGCCAAGGATGCTGCCAGTCCTCCCCCAGGCTGCTCCTGCACAGCAGCATAGACCTCACCAATTTTCACAGCCAGGAGAGGCGAGGATGCCGTGCCAACCTGCAGCTGCTCGAGGTGAAGTGCACTGAAGGTCTCCAAGCGATGGCAGGCATGGACAAAGCCCGGTTAGAGACATGGGCTATTATGGGAGTCCTCACAGTTCTGAAGTGACAGTCTCTGTGAGGGCAACCTCACCTGTTAACCCTGGAATCACTGGGGATGCTACTGAGCCAGTGGGATCAGCGTGGTGCAAAACGTGACAGGGGATTCTTTTTGCTCATGGCACTGTCATGAGATGTGAGATTCTTCTCGACCAGCACTCTTGTCAGTCAGAAAGCTGGCAGACAGGTATCATGCAAACTTCTCGTGCCTCTCTCCACCCAGAGTCACTATCAGATATGCCAGACCTTGCTGTTTCTGCGTTACACTTCTCCTTTTGTGGCTCGGACCATGTAGCTTAGTCCTCAGCTACCTCATCCCATTTTATTCAAACCTGGTGGTATCTGCACAGCAGTGACAGTACTCCTAATTCTCCTCTGCTCCCAGCTATTTTTATCCTGAGCAGAGATTGCCACACACTGTTGCCAGTTCTTTCTTCCCTTTGCTTTCCCCTGAAAAAACAGGTTATGTTGCAACAGGAAAACGTTCCACCTCAATTCGAAGATCAACTTCTTGTCATAAAGGGAATAACTGTGGTCACAAGGCAGCTCCCAAGGCCCCGGTTCAGCAGTCCGTCTCTGATCAGCAAAGCATTTAAGCACATGTTTACCTGTAGGCTGATGATTATATTCCTTAGACTTTCCAGAGCCATGCTTTTCTGCCTCTGGTTTATGGACCCCTAGAGGCTCATGAACTATTTCTAAGGGGCCTGAAAGGTACTTAAGGAGAGCAAGCTTCTCACCAAGAGGTTTGTTTGCTACAGAGAAGGTCCAGACTCCTCCTCAGGGAATGAAGAGACTGAGGACCACTGCCTGAGAGCAGAACAGGTCTGGCCAAGCCAGGCCATGGGCTTTAACAAGCTGGGAAGCAATCTCACCCAAAGGGCTGAGATCCCAACATCTCCAGGTGTGTCTTCATGGTATCTCGCAAACTGATGCTAACTTGTTCTGGAGCCGATCTGACAGGATGCAATCAGTTCGAGACCCACCATGGAGCAGTGGTGGTGAGCACAGGGATAAGCCTGAGCTAAGATGCCATGCTGAGGGATGGGCGTTAGCACAAGCCTCCAGTTTGGAGCTTGTGTCAGCTGATTTGGAGCAAAAGCAGAACATGCTGTTATCGGCCTGCAAAATGTCTTTACGGACACCTCCTTAGACTGAAAGCTGTGGAAAGCTTGGTGTTTCTTATCTTCTCCGCCATCTGGACAGACATGACATGAGCTGCTCTTTTTGCCAGGACAAAGCTATAGATCAGGTCCTTTTCTCACAATGCTGCTCATGAAAAGGCACCTGACTTCAGCCTGGAGGGCCCTGTGCCCACTTCTCTCTCACTTCCTCCTCCCACGCAGCCCCAGCAAAATAAAGCAGCCTGCAAGTGGTGAGCTAACCGGGGCCCATCCAATCTTACTAAGTAAATGTCCCATGTCTGCTCTTTATTGATCCATCTACAAATGCGCATATGAAAGTAGGCAATTTCTGCTGAGATTTACTAAAAACATATCTAACTCACCTTGCGTTTTAACTGGCCATTCAAATTACTTTCAGAAATCTATTATGTGCATTATCATTTTTATTTTCAGCGCAAAGGGGATTTTTTTCCCAGCCAGCCAAGTTACTGTCTACTTTTATAGAATAAATTGCTATAAATTAAGTTAGCAGCAGTCTAAACAGAGGTAATAGATCCCTGTCTCTGTAGCAGCAGCTGACAGCGTTATGGAAATGTAGAATGTCTATTTCTGAGTTTATTCTGATGCTGATGAGTTTGCACTGATGTTCGTCTCTCCCATTTCTCATTTTATCACCTCTAACGCAAGTGATTTTCCCCCCACAAGCTTTTCCTTCCTGAGGTTTGATTTAGTCAAGTAAATCCTAAAGGCTATTTTAAAAATGAGCTATAGGAAAATGCGTAGAGTTGGCATAGTGAGTAACACTTACCCTTTTGTTTGAATAACAAAACTTTGTTTTGAAATAATCAAAGTTGCTGCAATTGAATGCATTCAGTCCAATAAAAGTATAATCCATTTCCCTCTTGAAATACGCTCATAAGAAAAGAGAGCATGTATTTTTGCCTTAAGTCCATTTCAAACTTCCAGCCGCTGCTGGAGCACAGCATGGAGAAAGTTAAGTAGGAAGGAGAGCGAAGAAGCGAAAGTTTGCAGCCCTAAATGTGTGCATGTCTGGGTGTGCAAATACATAAAATGGCCTCCTGTTTTTTTCTGCTTACTACCTTCCCACAACTCTGGCCATGTAAAAAGGGCTTTAAAATGGGTGGAATAAAACCAATTTGGGGGATTCCTTCCACTGCCAAATTGTAATAGGCACGCTTGTAGGAATAAGAATTAAGCCCTTAATCTTGTGAAAGTTTCCAGATGCACCAAACCCCGGTATCAAGACAATAAAAAAAAAAAAACAAAAATCAGTAATTTCACAGGTTATATGGGAGGTGACCTTGGAAGAGTCTTTATCCAGGAATGTGTTTGACGAGTCTGAGTTTAGAAGCCTCCATCAGCCTTTTGCTGAGCACAGCAGCATTTTTTGATTTTGTAAGTTTGGTGAAGGTGGTTTTGAAATCTATGACAAGAACCACGTCCTTTCCAGCGGGTTTGAACAAAGTTTCATTGATGCATTCCAGACCTAAAACTCAATTGAAAGGAGCACCTTTAGGAAGAATAAATGTGTGGGTTGTTTGGGGTTGGGTTGGGATTTTTTTCTGTTAAAAGAAGAAACCAGAAGAATCATAATAACCTCTCTCACTCCCTCCCCTGCCCTAGTGCTCAGCTTGTCATGCAAGAGGGCAAAGTAGCTCTTGAACCCACGGAGACCAGACCGTGACTACCAGAGGAAACTTTCTGCTGGTTTTGGCACTGATGTCTGAATGGTTCCTGGAGACTGCTCCAGTTCGGTGAGGTTTCTTGGGAAGGCAGGCAAAACAACGCTGACACCGCCTGCCAGGTTGCCTTCCTGTCTGTGCATCCATCTGTCAGGCTGCTGCGGAGCCTCAGTGTCTAATGGTTGTAGCTGGGAAACTGCCTGGGAATGATTCCTTTTTATGGGAAACTCCAGAATTAGGAAACTTGAGGATGGCTCCAGACCAAAACTATTCTGAAGTTTGTAATCCTTCAGGGTATTTCTCTCCTCTTAGCATTTTGCTTTTAGCATTTTATTGAGCAAAACCGACCACAATGGTGGAACAACAGCAAATAATGCCATTAACAAGATTCCTATTGGCCAGTTTCATCCCTGAGCCATGGAGTCAACCTTGGCTGGTTCCAGAGACAGTCTCTGCTCTTTGCCAAAGCTACATCAGTTACCTTGTGTTACCTCGGCAGCACATAAGATACCATAACATAAGAACGCAGCCATTAGCATGTGTAGGGTCTGCAAGCTACAAATTGGGACAATTCTGGAGAAAAACAAGGAATCTGGAGAAAAAAAGGAGAATCATCCCTTAAAACCCAGCCTTCGTGGAGGCACCAAATGGAGAACATAACTCTCCTGCTGAGGAAGAGGCAAATACTTTCTCAGTAGGTATAGCTGCCTTTGCACACCCTGCAAAGCTGGGAACTGCAGCTACAAGGAGCACCCCAGAGCATGCAGCTGGGACCAGTTCAGGGCAAGAGGAGACCAGAAATGACTCTGCTGCCATCTGGTGATTTTTGTAGCCATCTGAGCTTATGGAAAGATGCTGTAAATCTTGGCAGGTAGCACTAGCTTAGCAGTGCGGGATAATACGTACATCAACTGTGAACTTAGCTGTGGTAAAGAGAGGGATACGGTGAAAAATTCAGTACTGGATGTCTTCAGAACATAATGAACACAATGTTGTGTAGATCCACATTCAGCCCAAAATATATTGCTGAGACATTATTGCTGGCAATGACTGGAGCAAGAACATTTAAAAAATGCCGCAGTTGACATTTATGTGATCATTTGTCTCCCAGGAGCATTTCTTGACAAGTTCTCAGAATCCAAATTTGACTTCTTTTCTGGAACATGGCAGGGCTCTGCTTTCCAGAATGGCAGTGTTCAAATAAAAACACATTTGCAACTACAGTAATTACAATACAGTTAACAAGAAATTTCCACCCTTGTTTAGAGCTGTGCTCCTGGTCTCCAAGAAACACAAAAGCAAGGATTTCCACTGCCTCCTTTTGTCACTTAGAAGAAAGCTTCCTTTTACCAGTCTTTTTCCTCTCCATTAAACTCTCCTTTCTTCTTGATTCATAAAGAACAGCAATTAGTGGTCCTACACTGTACCTTATATGATGTACATTTCCCACCCCTTATCTTCTTCATCCCTTCACTAATGTTTCAATCTTTCTTTATACGGGAGTTTTGCCACGCATAGATTCATCCTGAGGTCTGACTCAACCGCCCTCTCCTCCTCCTTTGGAGGTGATCTAAATTGAACTGAAAACTCTTGCTGAAGGCATAGCATCGATTTGTATAATAGCACTGCAATATCCCACATCCAATACTTGGTGCATTTTGCTTCTTTTTAACCACTAATTTTGTCCTTCCACAGAAACGACTCATTTGCTGAATGTGCTGAAAATATGCAAACGCACTTAACAGAAAAGGAAGAATGTCTGTTGCTTTTCTCCTTGTTTGATCGTAGATGCTGTCCTCATCCCCCCACCTATCAGAGCTTATAATTTACCAGTGCTATTTCCAGGACAAATGTGTCTAAAGGGTTCTAAATTTCAGCTTGGTAATAGGATTGCTAAAGCCAAATATAGAATGATCCAAATAAATATAGAGCGGTTTAAGCCCAACCTCACTCATTTTACTAGAACACTGCTGTGGGGGTGGTTTTGAGCTGTGCTAATTTGCAAATTTCTTGGTAATAATCATCTTTTCTTCAGGTTCCTTCAACTGGAAACTAATGCATTTCAAGGAGGAAAATGTGAGGAAAACAGCAACAACTGAAATAGACTCAGTGGGGGAGGTTTTCAGATTTGCTTTTTATTTGGTCATTTATTTCTTCAGAAAAAGCAAGGAGCTCAATGAAATAAAAAAGAAAACTCTCCCCTTATGAAATCTAGCAGACGATACAATAGTCTCTCAAGTGATGTGGTAAAAGCTTCCATTACCTGAGACATTTAACCGTGAACTGAATTTAGGACCATAAAACATCCCATTCTTTCTCTGCTCCAAGTGCAGCACCAATACTCAATAGCCTTACCAGGCTGGTACTGTTAAAAAGAGAAATGAGTTTTGACTGGGATGTACACCGACACAATCTCTCTACTTCTCTCTGTGTAAGTACACTTAGTGTTTTATCCTCCACAGAAACGAACAAGAGTGTTTTTTCTCGTTTGGGACTCCCCCAGTCTGAAACCTTCATTACAAAACAACAAATTCTTACCCAGGTTTCTCATGAAAATAAATGTGGGGCACACAGTCCTGTGTGCCTTATTTTGGACCAGCACTTCTTGGGAGAATAATTTATCTTCCCTTATATAGTGTATCACTGATCAGAACGCACCCCAGGCATACGGCGAGGATTTGAGGATCACTGGGAGGCTGGTCAAAACTGCTTCTCAGACTGTCACTGCTCCAGCACCCCCAGACAATGTTGAAAACCCTCAACTTCCATATGGACAGCAATTAAAGGAAGAAAAGAAGACATTTCAGAATATTGTTGCATGGTTGCAGTGAGCTATGAGCTGAAGGAGCTTCCACTCTGATCCATCTCAGAGCATCTCAACTTCTTCTATAGGTTTCTGATGAAGATTGCACAGAAAACACTCATTGCAAGTTTATCCCACGCTTTTACTTATGCTTCAACCTGGTATTTTCACATGGAAAATTTACACTCAGTTTTATGATTCCTTTGTCTGCTTTGTGGAAAGTTTTCTTAAAACTCATTTTATAGAGGCCTTCCACTCCTACATTTCTCCCAGCATTAGCTCAGTCGTGGCACAGACTGCAGACTTCCCAGTTAGACAGTTCTCTTGTGCTGTATTGCAATGCCACATGTCCTTATTTTTAGGTTCTTCTGTAACCCAGCAAAATGAGCTTGAGTTAATATTTATTCCAGCTTGTAGTACACTGAGAGGTGAGGTTTCTTTAACCAAGTTTATTAACAAACACTAATGTGACCACACAAAAATAAATCACTGTATCCCTGACCAACTATATTTACCCTAAGGCCAAGGACTAGTTGCTTTTAGGTAGCTGGCGAAATGTGGGTTGATGGCTTCATGTAGTACAGTTTATCTTTCCTCTGAGTGACGATTCCCAGGAAGTCTCAGCACACCAAGGTCTTTTCACCATCATGTGTGCCCCTCCACACATAAGCCAAATGACCAGGATAAGTATCCTCTCTGTAATAAACACTATAACCATCTCCCACATTCTTACTTCTGTAATTTTATACTGTACCCCATTTGAAAATGCTACAAGTCTTGTGATCTGTCTGGTGCAATACAGCAAACAGCTACTTTTTATTTAACACAGTTTAAACTGATACCCACCTAAATATAAATCCAGTATCATCTAAGCCATGGGTCAAGCAGGCAGCTGTCCAGCTCATGGAGAGCATTAAAAAGAGTATCTACATTCAAGCAGCAAAAACGTCATCACTGCGTATTCAGCACCCACCTTGGTACTTACTGTGGTACAGAGGCATTTGAGAGAATGCACTCTGCCACGCAGAGTACGCAGACCATCAGACTTCATAAGACATTTCTGAGACAGGAGATTTTTGAGGTATTTGAGAACAGGCAGAGAAAGGCAGACATGAAAGGCAATGGTGAAGACATCAGAGGTAGTAGAGGTGCAGGACTAGGCTTCAGGTGTGAAACATATGCCATGCTGTTACCACAGCTTCCCTTGCCTCCACGACCCCACCTTTATCACAAATAACTCAAGCAGGACTTCAAGCAAGAATATGATAGAGAAGGATATGATTTCTTTTTCCTAGCTTTTTAGCAGAAATTCACCCAAAAGGGGACAGCAGATAGTACTGCACTGTCCTTTGGAGAAAGTGAGTCAAAGGGGGAAAAGGAAAAGCTTTAGGGGTGATTCCTTATGAGTGAATATAGAGGCACATTTGACTGGTACCTTGACTATCAGGAGAAAAAGCGGTGCAGGGAGAAAAAGAAAGAAATAAAGTAGAAAAGGAAAATGGTACCCTGCAGTAGCTAGGGCGTATTGGAGAAGTGAAGCAAGAGGAAGATCAGCTCCAGGCCTCACACGATCAGCACCCCGAAGGCTCCAGCGTGACAGTGGTGGCCCACCCCACAAGGCAATATCACATAGTGCTACTGACCTGAGATAACAGTCCCTCCGCCACGTTACACGTGCTGCAGTCACAGGGTAAACCTAGAGATGAGCAGGCTCTAGCCTGGTCCCTGAAATGGCAGGAATAAGCTGTACGTGTCCCTTGTTTGATGTATCTCTCTGTGACTACAGGGGAAAGTGTAACACAGATTGATTCTCACTGTTTTTTTTAACATCTTATGCATTATACACAACCAGACACCCACAATTTTTTTCAACATGGTCTTCTTTATACGTATTTTATCTGTTAATACATTAATGTCATTGTAAAATTCACTAACCTGTGAGGATAGGGCGTGAAAGGAGAGAAAGGATCCAAAAGTTGTACCCAACAGTTTTACAAACATACTCAACCCTTTTATCCTCAAAAAA
>Ga0065711_1009905_pt1 | contig 22200 bp, 13 predicted proteins | sample Hoacrofraction12_FD_59098 | JGI IMG/M metagenome (GOLD analysis project Ga0065711, IMG submission 59098) | Hoatzin crop microbial communities from Cojedes, Venezuela - Epithelial fraction 12 v2 (version 2) | ecosystem: Host-associated > Birds > Digestive system > Esophagus > Crop | place... | reverse complement strand
TGATTATGTGTTGGCTGGATTTGACAAGAAATGAGGTCTGAATTTTGGTAAAGAGGCTTCTTGCATAGTACTGAGTAGTCCTTAACTACTGCAGATCATTCACAACAAGCCACTTCTTTAACGGAGATAATATTCACTTTGCTTTGAGTTCATCTTTGCTGTGCTCTTTCAGTCTGTTACTTTGCTAGGATCAAAGGCGCTTCACAGGAGTACAGGGAACCACTACACATCGAGGACTGCAACACTCCCCAGAACAGAATGACACCGGGTAAGACACTCAGTTAGACACGAGGTGTTTGCAAACCCCAGACCATGTTTTCCAAGATGTGCATTTTAAGGTGGTAATCATTAGACTAAAAAAATCCCCCAAACACTCCTAAGAGTAGAAAGCAGACCCATAGCTCTGCCCTCTAGCCACCCAGCTATCTGCCCCACCGGAGCGTCGCCAGCCATTTGTCCCGGACCAAGGGAGCATGGGACGGGGAAAAGGCGCCGTCTCCCAGAGCAGATGCTGATGAGCACACGCAAACGATGCTGAAAGTCCCGGTCAAAACAGAGACACCAGATTTTTGGGAACCTACATGGCTGAGCAGTGCTAGAAAGCAGGCAGGGCAAACAGTTGGAATTCCACGAATTTTAGGTGCCATAATTATGCATTTGACGTGAAGTGGAGCTTTCTGCATGGATTAGAGCACTTTCCTAAGGAAGCAAAAAAGTAAGCGACATATAAAACAGCATTCAGGAAAAGATGCTTTCTGATTTAGTTGACAAGTTGTGTTTTCCCAAGCTAATAGTACACATTTCCAACAAATTTCCTACATAGCTACAAATGTTTTACTAAATCAGCATTTATTAAAGATAATAAAACTACAAGAGGTTTTGCTGACTGCAGGATTACAGATTTTTCTCTTTTCCAGGGCGCGTACAATTCCATTAGTTATTTCAGTACCAATATGTTCAATACCATTAGTTATTTCCTTTTCAATTTTTATAACACTTTGTCCAGAGCAGTAAAATTGGTATTTCATTTTTACAGGCTGGTTCACAGATAAAGTAGAAATCAACTAGTTGCACAGTGCGTTTCGCTGAAGAATTAGCCCCATGTAAGAATCTCTCAGTAGTTAAAATAAATCCAGCTGCTGGTTACTTGTAGGCAGAGGAAATCACAACAGTTATGTTATAATCTATGATCTTCCATTCGCAGATCTAAATGGAATTTAAAAGATAACGGTTCAGCAACAAAAGCTGAAGGTCAACTCCGAGCAAATCACTTGACTTCTTAAAGGGGTTTATCTAACGCATCGTGCTGCGTGTACCTCCTTCTAACACTCAAATATTTTGCAGTTGCTAGCATTCACAAACCATTAACAGGCACCCAAAATCCTAAGCCAAACACTACTGCCATAAAACAGGCTATATAACGTAAAAATGTATTACCGTGTTAATGTAAAAACGCTTTACATTGCATGATACTGAGAAACTTCTCTACTCAAGGTCACAACAAAAGGCCTGTTTCCCATTTAAGAACAAGCCCTTGCAAGAGATGGTGCTCACTTGCCAACTTTCATAAAAAAGATTAATCCACAACATCAATATGAATATAATTTTTCATACTAAAATACAGATTTATTTTAAGGAAGTGGATAATATTTGTATTACATTTTATAGGCCCCTATAGTTACATCTGGTCCCTATTTATTTAAATTTTATTCAGCTTGCATAATATTTTTGCTTACAGTTATATTCTCTAAGATCAGAAAAGCTAAAACCTGAAAATTCAATGGCACTATTCATTAACATTCCTTCGGTCTGCAGTCATAGACATTTGCAAGCTCTCCTTTGATTCTGAAATAATAAAACTAAGGTAATAAGATGTTTAGTGTAAAAATATATGACTTAAGTCAGAATGATAGAAAGAGCTATGTTTCTATGAATCACGTGCCAAAGCAAACCAACGTTTTTCAAAAAGTATACATGCTCATTTTAGAGGGAATAATAAAATGCTGAACTACATATTAAAATGTTAACTCTCTCACTCTCATTATTTTATTAAATAAAAAAAAAATGAACATTTACAGTGTACAGTGCATAACACAGGTTATAAAGAATGCATGAGATCCTGAATGCACATGACACAGGAAGCCAAAAGCCAGTGGTTTCAACCAGCAGCAAGCAAGCTACTCCTGAAGTCCATTCTGACACGTCCTACTGCTTTTGTACATTGTAAGCTTAAATTTTATGGTTGATTTATACTGCTGGAAGACACCAGCTTCTTCAAGCAAGGCACTGCTACGCAAGCTAGCCGTACAGTCAGCTAAGCCCTTGCCAAAGATCCATCAAATACATGATTTGCAAAACTTACTGCCCTAATTCCCGTTTGTGACGACTCCTGTACAAAGCAGTTGGGTTTTTTCATGCTGTTGTAAGCTAATGTCCTTCTGGAATTGTGACAGATCCACCAACTTCATTTTAACATTATCCCACCAAGAGTCAGAGCAATTCCTCACAACTTCAAGCTAACTGCATTTACCACTCTGTCATTAAATTGCCTTCTGTTTTATGAACGTGGGTGATCGTTACGTAGGGATTGCATTTTTTTCTCTCCCAACCGCAAACTTTTCCTCTACAATACCCAAGCCATGATTAAAAACTTAGGCCTTCTATTACCATTTTTCATTCTATTGTTCCATTCATTGTGTGACAGACTATACAGCAACTGTATCTATAGCCTATATATTGCTGAAACCCTCCAGAGGCCAGTTTCTTGCTTTTCATTTGTAGTTATGAGGTAAGCATATTCCACTAAAACAGTTTCAGTCTTAGCTGCACCTGATGGCTGTCTACAAAGTCACGCAGCCCTCGGCTGCCGATAACTGATGAAGTTATCTTTGCCTGAATCTAAATACAGCCGAGGTGGGAGGGAGGGAAGACAGCTCAACCAAGGGAGAACCTGTTTGTTTAGTAACACAGAAGTCACATCAGTCCTCACGTTCAGGTAGGTCCCCACTGCGGACTGCAGCACGGCACAAAACAGAGATACCAGACTTGGCTTCGGTATTGGGAACTGCCTGCTCTTGGCAGCGTGGAGATCCTAGCAGGGTAATTAGCCCTCACAGCTCCAGGGGCAAACATCGGGTCTCGAACAGCTGCAATTTGAAGTCACAGTTTTCTTGATTATTCCCTTGCCCTTCCTTAACAGATGGGGTTTATGCAAGGTATGACTCACCCGGACCGACAGAATTAATCTAAATATTCTTCTGTCAAACTGCATCCCCACCATCACAAAGATCCCCCCGCTCCGCTGCGAGCCAGCAAGCCTTCTGGGCTAACCGCAGTGGTTAGGAAAGCTTTTTCCTCTCTGACTCTGGCGTTACCAGCTCTCACACCAACCAGTGTTAGCTGAGCCCAGGCATATTCTGTTACTTTCTGGAGCGCTGCTAAGGTGTTCCAGTTCCCTGGCTTTGTGGGTCCCTTTATTTTAGAGACAGAGTACCTTCAAGTTTGTTAATTGCCTTAAAAAAGCTTTCTATTAAAGTCAGCTGAAGGAAAAAGTAAAAAAAAGAATTATTTACCAAATTCAAAGTAGACAATCCAGTATAAAAATTCTGCATAAGAGGTTTGTTGTCATTTTGAACAAGAAAGACACAGGATAAAGTACGCTGCTTTCCTCCCTGTCTACGCAAGGCTCAGATGATGACCACCTCCTAGCTCCCCCATCTCCAAAGAGCCCCTAGGTTACCGCTCCCGCAATCTTTTTTTTCTTTTATATCATAGGTGCCTCTTCAGTACTTAACTGCGATTCCAAGCCCCAGCTGAGCCTCTGCGCTCTCCCCCCCTCCCCGGGTTTTCTCACTCTGCCTGGGGGAACGTCCCTGCACCAGCCTCCACCGGTCGGAGACCGCCGAAGCCCCTCCGGCATGTCTGAGCGTCTTAATCACCCAGGCAGCAACTACAGAGTCAATAACTACGAGTAATCAACTCAACCATTACTAAATTATTCAGCTGGAAGCAAAACACTGCTCCCTCCTACTAAGAAAATGTTTGTATCTCCGAGCGATGCTTTTTTCCATGTACTGCCAAGAATAAAATCCCTGTAAATGGACAATCCTGGTTTACAGAACATGGCTCAGTGCGAGTCGCTCACCGGATGAGCCATCGCAGCGTTCACCCGCTCTGGGGTGATAACGGGGTTCGGATGGTTTAACCCCACATGCCAGCTGGAGGACTACCAGCACTGCTTTTTCTAAGCAGTTCCTTGACGCCCTGTTCTCAGACGATTTTAGAAGAAAACCTCATAGAAGCTTTCTGGCATAACAGTTTCAGATGAAAAAGCCCACTACTTGAAACTAAATTATATATATTGAAACAGCTTTGGCAGAATGCAGTGAATCAAAAGCAGAATAACTGAGGAATATTTCCCAAATTTACGGTGAACAACTGGACTACCCGGCGCTGCCAGGCCTGTATCCTGCAGGTTATTCATCCCAGAGCTGCAGGGTTGGAGCCCTGGGCCAGCCAGCCATGCCAACGCCGCCTTGCTGCCGCCAGCACCCCGAGCTCCGGGTCTAAGGAGGAGCCCCAGCTTGCCCGGCCTCGGAGCTGGCAGCCCACGACGAGCGTCCTGCCCAGCGCGCTGGGCTTTGCGGCTCTCGCAGCGGCACCGCAGGCGCTGCCCAAAGAGCTCGGCCGCGTTCCTGAATCCCGGGGAGCACCGGCAGCTGCCGAGGGACAGTGACACCCCTGTCGGGTTTACAGCTGCCGTGAGCAGTGGTGGAGCTGACAAGCGTTTACGTGCAGTTCGGAACCAGGGGGAGCAGAGGGCAGGACGGTGTCCTGGGGAGCAGAGTCAGAGCCTCAAGCCTTGTCTTGAGATGTTTCTGACAACACTTCTTTTTTTCGTTTTTTAAAATTCCCACTCTGAGGTTACTTTTACAAGTTTGATTGGACTACAACCAAAAAAAAAACCCACAACACCCACTTCTCACAAATTCAAAAGCCCTGTACTTCAGCCAGCTCCACTCTGCAGTTTAATTGCTGCAGAGCAGAGGCCATGGGTTGTGTTCCCTCGGGGGTGCAGGCAAAGGTGATGGGAAAGACAGCGAAGAAAAAAATAAAAATAAAAATCAACCCTTAGAATAAAACTAAATAAGACTGCTTAAGGGCTACAGCAGTCTAAAGATCGACAACATGAAGACAACTCTCCAGCACAAGCCTTCCTCCCCGTGCCTTCTCTAGAACCACACCTTTCCAGCTGACGCTCTCCGAAGCACACAGCCACAGTCCTTGATCCTAACAGATGCAGTTTGAAAGGTTTTGCAAGTTTAATAGGATGGCCATCTTCTCAACAAAAAGCATTTCACAGGGGTTAAGAGACCACTTTCCAACCTCCTGAACAAATTAACCTCCCTGCTCACAGCCTGTATTTTTCAGGTCTCTACTCGGTGATTTCTGATGAGATTCATAAGGTTATGACTTAGAAGTTGCACTCTATATTTCATTTTGAAGGACTGCGTCCCTTTAGCAGGCTGCCAGATTTATTATTCCAAAAGCTGGGACTGTACATCATGTGCTTAAGAAAGATCTAAAATATTCCGAAGTGAGCTTTTCCCATCACACGTGAGCCGCTGTGTTGACTACGAGCACTCAGTTAAACATTTCTAGATGAAGTGCATTTTAATATCACACAGATGAGGCCCTTATGTTCTTGCCATAGCCCCCTTAGATTTGACAAGTTCTGTCCAGGCACAGCCTCCCTCTACTCCCCGGACCAATAAATTACTTCTGAGATCCCAGGAACCAGGGTTTCCATCCTTCATCGTTTCATAGGCACTCACACACCTGCAGAGGTACGAAATAAAGATATCCCAGTAGAAAAGAGAGGAAAAAATGGGTGTTCAGGGTCTTGTTTTCTCGGAGGACAAAAAGGTAAAAGTCTCTGCAGCTGTCTGTGGCACACGCAGACACTGCTCCTGCAGATTCACCCCTGCTCTGCCATGGCCTTTCTCAGCCCTGATGGAGCACGTTTCCGTGGTCCCGTCGGGGCTTCCCACCTCTATCGTCTGTGTGTGCCATCAGAACTAGAAGAACGCCAAAGACAGCCTCCCTGCTTCAGGCCTGCAGAGACGTCTATGAATGGTGATGCTCCCATCCTTTCCGACTTTGATCTGATGATTCCCATTTCAAAAACAGCTAAAAAGCGAAACTCAAACTGCTGAAGCAAACTATAGCCTCATTTAAATTTCTCTGTGATGCCAAAAACAGTGGGTCTTGGATACGCAATTTCTGCCGCGTGAGACCTTTGGAAGTGATGAACTTCTACAGCACATAAGCATAACACATACATAAGCAGTGAAGCTCTAAGTCACCTTACTTTGCCTCTTTTAAAATACAAAAGATGTCCATCTATATCCCCAAGTTAAAAACAAATGATGGAGAGCAAGACAAGATACATCACTCAGCTCCATGTACCTAATTTTCCAGTGTTTCGTCTCTAGCCCACAAAACCCAGAGACAGAAACAGTCCTGAGTAGCATTCTCTTTTACCCCTCGCCATTTTTTTTATGTGAGCTTCACTTCAACTCTTTGACAAAAGGTTTTTTGCCTTCATGGCAAAAAAGGCAGGCATCAAAACAAGTTGTGGGAGCACAGCAGTACCAAGCAGACCGAGTGGTGACGATCCCACCAGCTAAAGGCACAACCCTGGCTACCGGCTTTGAGGAGCAGGGTTTGCACGTGCCGTTTTGGATATGCAAGTTATGGAGAAGTCCAGAGAGGGTCCCTGCACATGGGAAACGATCAGATTGGACGGCGGTCTCACAAAAGCACCTCGTTTCCTACGAAACAACATTGCTTGCCTTTGACTGAGCAGATTCAGAAATATGAAAAGAAACAGGGACTCATTTTGGTATGTCCTGTAATGCGAGGATCAGAAGTGTGGGAAGTCGGACCTCCCTCCAGGAATTTCAGTTATTGCAATCAAGTGCATAGACTTTTACAATAAATTCCTAGGAGGACACTTTAATGAATAAACTAATGAAAGTATAATACTTCACAAAAACCACTTACTCAATTTAAAGAATCAAATCCTTTGCATTTTTCTCATCTGCTCTGTAAAGCAGATATTTATAATTTTCATTTATTTATATTAAAATCTCATGAAAGACATGTACCAGATTGTGCCTGACAGACTGCCATGTATTATTTCCAAATTCCAGTTAAATGAAAAAGCAGAGAGATGACTAACGCTGAATTTCGTATTTGAATTTACTCAACACCGAGGAGCTTGAAAAAAAAGGGACTGGGTACAAAACAGCACATGGCCATGCGAGTGAAAACCACATAGGCTGATTTAAGCCTTCAACATAGCTCAGATCTATCTCCATGTGAAACAGAGCAATTCAACCCAACTCCACACAATCCCAGACTTGGATAAATGGGACCAAAAGCTGAACCTTTTCCAGTTTCAGCTTTAACACTGTGAAAGACACAGCCTACACTTCGCGTAACAAAATGTTTTCCTTTCAGCTTCCTCAGGTTTTTCCCCTTCTTTTTTTCTTGGTCTGGCAAAGGATTGCTACATCGCAACTGTCTGTAGCTGCTGACACTCGCAGCACCTCATTGCTTAACGATGCACCACCATGGCATTTTTGGGAACAACTGCACGTAACAGAGCAGCTCTACTGGTTTAAGTGTCTCTGCGGCTGGGGATTCAGGAGAACCCAGTAAAGACACCTCTGCAGCAGACTTGTTTACTGAAAGAACTGAATTTGCCATTTAAAAAACCAATGTGACATTCTGTTATACTGTAACATGGCATCTCTTCAACGGAAAGGGGAGTAGAAACAGCAGCAGCAGAGGCAGAGAAGGGTTTAGCATACCTAACTTGCTGAGTTTACACTTGAACTGATACATTCTAATTTAGCTGAAGACAATTTTTTTAAAAACAGCATCACCAAGAGCGAGATTAAACAAAAAGACACAGAAAACAATAAAAGATTACCTTTGGTTTACCTCTGTTCAGCAGAGGCTTTTGCTGGCAGGGAGATAAATCACAGTTTGTTTACGTGGCTGCTAAGCGTTTATGCTCTCAAGATGGAGGCATTAACCCTGCTGAAGTAGCTGTACCTCGGTGACGTTCATTTCTAGTTCAGCCATTCTGGTAACTTACCTGCTTGAAACTCTTAATTCACCATGGTTTAAAAAAAAATGCATATTTGTAAACTCTGAGCATAGCCGAAAGCACTACTGAAACACAAACCTTTCAGCTGAAACAGGAACAGAAAACAACTGATCTGATACAAGGCAAAATTATCAATTTGTTCCTGGAGATTGTAGTTGCTGGTTTCTCCTCCCTGTACTGAACACTTCATTGGAGCAATTACATATTAATGGCATCATTAGTTTCTACATTGTCTTTGTCTCCTATCCGTCAACAGAGACAGTAAATATTAGTTTAGTGGAAACTCACCAGTGGAGTGTCTTTCCCCCCAACGATGCTGAGTCCTAGGCCTGACCGACCCTTAGATATCTCTATGGTCATCTCCTGCCCTGGAACTATCGGACACGTTGCTGGATCCACAGGCAATGGGGGTGGAAAGACGCCTAAGAACATGAAAAGGTAAAGAAACAAGTCACACTATTTGATGAGAAGCTGAAAACCATCACAGGAATTGTACGAGACCAACTAATTAAGCTCTCGTATTTTGCTCTTCACGTTTATAAATCTAAATCCAAATACTACTCTGAGTCACTTCTGAAGCCTCTAAATCAGGACAGCTCCAGAGCTCTGGGAGTAGAGGTTTAGAGTAAATGTCTAGGAGGACATTTAATTCAGTTATATCTTCTACAGTTCAGATCACGATGGCAAGGTGTATTATTCCATTCGGGACAGATAAGGCCATGCCCCAGCACTGTGGAATGGACAGGATGTCCCTGATTGCCTTTCCTTCTGTTTTTATTGTAATTAAAAGCAGGAACAATGCCTTTGTATGCGAAAGTCAAGAAAAAAAAGCAAAGACATCTTCCAGCTCTCAAAAATTATAAAATGAGAGAAAAATATAAACACTTTGTAAAATGACTCAAAATAGGTCATTTGACGGTCAAAGAAAAAATCTCAGCAAAAGTTATCTCGACAAAAAAAAGATCCATCCTGGGTTAGGGTACTAAACACACATTATATTGGTGGAAAAAATAACTGGTTCATACTACGGCTGGTGACTTCTGCCTCTGGAGAAAGATAAGTAGGTGCCGGCACCAGGGGTATCTCCTGTAAGCTGACCGGTACTTTTGTTGAAGTTTTGGACTGTTTGATCTGGCTGAGGACCTAAAAGCAAAGTAAAGCAGAAGCACAAGAGATCAACCACAGAAAGGCAGGTTATGTGGACATCATCATCAGCTGTTGATTATCGTACCTTATTAAATCCGCTGAGTCAATAGAAGGGAAACAAGCAATAAGCATAGATGAACTGAAAATATTCTCTTCATAAATAAATGGAAAATCAAGATGACTGGACAACTGTGCTTCCAGAAATGCTCATGTAGGTAGAACGCACAGGACTTCACCTTTCTCCGTTGTGCCTCTCATACCAAATAATGTGGGCTGGGTTGGGTTTTGGTTTTTTTTTTTGACTTTTAAACAGCAAAGAACACACTTGACATTTGCCTGTGGGACTATTTCCATGTAATTAAAGAGCAGCAGGTAATTCTGTAAGTTCCCCCCCCAAATGATTGGACTGTCTCCCCAGTTAACCCCTTGCTCCCATAAATCAGTCTTCAGCGAGATCAAGCCCCCAGAACGCCCCGTGATCGGGTAACATGACCACACATACATTTTCCAGGAGCTGCTCCTCCACTTCCTGCTGATCCCCCAGCACGGGTTTGTCAGCTTTACATTTCACATCCTAAAAAGTGAAGAAAAAAAAAGTGAGGTGTATTGAAAATGTCACATTACCTTAAATAACGGCACCCTCCAAAACTCAAAATGGTGATTCTAGGCAAATCAGCGATACTTTGCCACACACGTACACTTGTAGCGCAACTCAAAGCTGAAGACCAGAACTCAGCAGTGGAAACAACAGTATGGATACAGGGAATGTCAGGAATTACTAAAACCACGTCGAACAGTTCCGAAGGCACACAATGTAAGGAGAGGGCTTTTCGGGAGGAGATTACCACACGTGCTCTGTGTAGTTCCTGAGCTACAAGCAGCTCTAAAGAAGGTGGCAGCGCGTGCTCTGCAATGACCGGGACGCTGCGTGGAAACGTGTGGGCATTCGTGTGCCGACCCTCGGGGCAGAGCTAGCTGAGACCCTTCGGTGCCTACAGCAGGAGGGGTTCAAAGGCATCTGCTCTCTCCTTCCCCCACCCTTCCTCGGTAGCCCTCAGCGGCACTGAGCACGCTGCCAGCACTTCAATAAAGTAACTCCTTAAAATACAAGATCCAGCCTCATTATAGGTATCTCAAACAACGGCTCTTCAATCACGGACTCCACTTGTATCCTAATTTCTTTCCAGATCCTTGCAATACACTAAACTTTTTTTTTTTTCTCTCCTACAGCTACTTCCAGACAGTTAGTGTCCTCCCTTCGTTAGCTCTGAGCCAAACTTGGCCACTTTGATCACAGTATTAGTTAGTTAACTTACCCCATGGTAAAAAACCACGATAAACAGCCTCGTTTTCCAAAAAGGTAAGTACCAACTTCAAAAGGCAACAGAGATATTCTGCATCTCAAAGGAATTTCTAAGGAAGATGACAACTCATACATTGAAAAAAAAAAAGTAAACCAAATTTCAGGTAACCAAGCTTGAAAATACTGGCCTTGTTCCCTGAAGTTTTATTATGTTAAATTATTCCAAGCCCCACAGGCTTTTCTTTTCTGCATTTTTCTCCAAGCTTGCTGTAACTTTCCAACTGTAACTATTATCCAAATGGATAACAAGGAAAAAAGATAAAGTGGTGATCTCATTGTATTATCGGAGGTGTCGGGGGAGAAATGGGAAGGCTGCTTTGTCATTTTATGAGAGATTGTTTTAATGAGCAATGAAAAAATACTTTGTACTTCCCTTTTTCGTTCTGGTATGTGACTAAAATCTGAAACTTCATCTTGCACATCAAGTAAGCACCAGGCATCGCCTTTGAATCTGTCCAATCTTCTCCATTTAACTCGGACTATGCTAGAGCTGCCTGGACAAAATAAAAAGATTTCCAGCCGCTCGAGCACTGAAATGCACTCAGCATTCGTCACTAGCCTGCAACCCGACTGGTTTCATCTAATGCAATTCCCTCAAACGTGTCCAAAAGCACTTTTACGAAGCCCCTCCTCTTTGCCAATGTTTCAAGGACAAGTCTGCTGTTTGTGTTAAAGACAGATTGTTGTTCCAAGCTCCGATCTTCTAAGGAAAATGGATCTACTCTCAGATACCAAACAACCGTTTAGTTATCCCACCTCTGGGACACGCTCTGCCAGGACACGAGTGATGGAAGGGGCTTCAGAGCACAGGTGACGACTGCTCGAGCCATTTTCACCTGTGTACATTTAAAAGTTTCGAGAGCATCTCAAAGCCCCATATATCAATTCTTTTCCAACGACACCTTACAGCAAGTGAGCTAACTACAGTCCCCAGAAAACCACGACCTTCTACCAGGCCACCTCAAACCTCAGCTCATAAGCATGCAGACTTTGCCTAACGCTTCCACTGGCTCCACTTCAGAAATAAAGTTGTTTTCTTTCCCCTACTCTTATCGTCCAAGTCTACAACGATGTCCATTATATAACTTTATACTTTTTAAATTGATGAAGTGACAACAAGAAGTATCTTGGGAGAGACTGACAAATTTATCAGCAACAAATGAATGAAGAATTATTTGAATATTTTTTATTATTTTTATTATAGCTGTCACTTGGTGAGACATCCTGCCCGCTCTTTGAGCTGTACATACTTGTGGAAGATCTCTGATGATAAGCGCGTACTTTTTATTTACTCAATGAACTCGATCTTACTTGTTGACTTTTACATTCCTGATTTCTCCTGACATATGACTGAGAAATTCAATAACAACGGTGAAGTAGCATCCGGCTCTAGTAGCAACCACCATGCTATGAAAAACAGGGCAGTGTCTTCTTTCGCTTCAACAGTCACTAAAAGACTGCAAGAGAAATCTTTTTTCCTCAAACTAACAAGCTGTCTTGTGCTGCACTGCAAGTCGACGTCTTCATGCCAACACGACTACAAACCCACTTCCTTCTGGTCAGGAGGGACTGACCACGTCCATCAGCATTTACAAAAATAAGATACGCTTCGAAATATTTGTCATGTAATTTTAAAATCCTGATAGAAAAACCCCTCTGAAATTCTGACGCTGGCTTTTGCCACTGATTTTCATCCATTTATGCCCCCAAACAAAGGGCTGGCCTAACTGAAGGCATTATGGAATGAGCAGTTGGATCTATAGGCATTTGAGTACTTCTCTCAATCCACCTTCTAGCCCTTAACTCCTCGATATCTATTTATCTAACGGAAAAATCAGGGAGTCGCCTCTAGGAAAGCACCCATGGAATGAAGGCAGCAGCCAGGAGGGCGGCACGCTCGCTGCCTCCTGGTCTCACCAGTGACCCGGGACAGGTCGCTTCCCCTCCCTGCCGCCACAGGGATAATAATACTGGCCTGCTGGATGAAGCGTCTTGAATCCCAAAGGCAAAAAGCAAACTGCAGCAGCCAGCTGTGGTTGCATGAACGATTTCAGTGGAAAGATGAGACAGTTTTTCTTTCGCACTGTCCATACCAAGTTCAGTACTATCCTGATGTTCTTCTCACCTGGAGGCTCCCAAACCCATGCCTTTGTCTTCTTTTTCCTTTCTGTCATTGCCCTGTTCTGGGCAACTCTTACCACCAACGCTTCATCTTTTTCTTTTTTTTACCTTTCAGTTTAAAATATAGTAATATCTAGAAGGGCAACGAGGCTGGTGAGGGGTCTAGAGAACAAGTCTTATAAGGAGTGGCTGAGGGAACTGGGGCTGTTTAGTCTGGAGAAGAGGAGGCTGAGGGGGGACCTTATCATTCTCTACAACTACCTGAAAGGATGTTATAGTGAGGTGGGTGTTGGTCTCTTCTCCCAGCTAACTAGAGATAGGACAAGAGGCAATGGCCTCAAGTTGCGTCAGGGGGGGTTCAGATTAGATATTAGGAAAAGTTTCTTTACTGAAAGAGTGGTCAGACATTGGAACAGGCTGCCCAGGGAACTGGTGGAGTCCCCATCCCTGGAGGGGTTCAAAAAACGTGTAGATGTGGCACTTAGGGATATGGTTTAGTAGGCAAGGTAGTGTTGGGTGGATGGTTGGACCTGACGATCTTAGAGATCTTTTCCAACCTATGGTTCTATGATTCTACGATCAACCCTTTGGCTCCAGAGTTCCCCTCTTTCTTGCTTCAAGTCTGTAAAGAAGCTGCCAATAGATTCTGGGTTCCCTGTTGTTCCAGCAGCGTCTTTCCTCCGCACCTATCTTGGATTGCTGCAAATTTATTTTTTTCCCCCACTAAATTCATGTTTTTTCTACTACCTTTCAAAAAGCTGCGCAGCACAATATCCTACACCAAGAGTTCATTTTTGTATAATACATTTTATATATTTTTATCCAATTCAATCTTTGAACAATTTTTCATATTACCTTGTAATCCCTCAAAAGTTTCTTGCCAAGTTGAGCAACAACAGCAATAAAACCAGGTGAATTACACCTATAAATACATACAGTAAAACTCTGACTCATTCATATTCCAGTGCATCAAAGGAGGATTCTGCACAGCATTACCAAATACAAATAATTCATCTATTTTATAATCCATTAGGAACATAAACCAATCCATTTTACATGGGTGGTTAGTTCTGATGCTCGAATAGCACATAACAATTCCTAACTCTTGCAGTTCATAGACTTGTTGATTAAATACTTGTTAGCTATAGAACATTACGTATATTCAACTCCTATTTGCAAAACCCAACACACTCTTAGCAAAAGACGTGATGGAGCAGGAAGAAGACAGCTAATGAAAAAAAAAATCCAGAAATGTCTGGTTTCCTCAGCTGAGGACAGCACACACAAACTGTGCACACACAGCAAGGTTCGGGCAACGCACTCCTTGAAAAAAGAGTAGGCTGTTGGACAAAAAGACTGTCTCAGCCAATTTTATGTACGTCTAGGTTAGTCACTCTTCAGCATGTTTAGTAGTTTTCCATTTTAAACTTTTAACACAGAGTCCAAAAATAGAGATTAGAGCTGCACCCTGAAGGACTTTCAGATTTCTGATAATGCACAGTCCTGACATATTAAACAACAAAAAACTCCTTCTGTATCAATGAGAAGTTCAGTATTTATTACTGTGCACGCTGACAGCACCACATTAAACCAGAAGTTATGGGCTTGATGTAGAAATTACTGAGAGTAACTCTATAGCTATGTTATTCAGGAGGCAAGACTAGATTATGATAATAGACATTTTGGCCTTAGAATTTATGAAGCTATGAATATAAATAAGAATATGATTTACAGACCATGCTTTTTTCCAAAGTTTGTCACACATGGATGGTAAGAGTGGAAACTCAATCCCCTTGCTGGGGAAGAACTCAAGAGGGGGGGCCAAAATGCTGCATAAAAACTCTTACCTCGATATTTTAACAATATACTGACTGCTTGGTTCATGCAAACAGTCTACGTATGTAAAGCTAAAAGCTTGATTCTGCTCTTACACGCACTGGATATTATGACAAGAGTGTGCTGTAATACTCCAACACAAAGGTGGACAGAAAACAAACCAAGCCAATGAGCCTCCATTTTCTAAGCTCCAGTAATCATTAAATATCACTTTAAGCGACTTACAGCTTTATTAGACTCCTCACTGGTCAAGCTTTTCATGACGACTTCCAGACTTGGGTCTTCTTCACTGCTTGCAGTTTCAGTGCCACCATGATCCTGGTAGAAAGGATTGATAACAGTTTTTAAACAGATCTATGATCCCTGATAACAGCTAAAGAAAAAAAAAATCAACAATTTTACCTTTTCTTTCATTTTTCTAAACAAGTAGCAGCATGAAAAAGTAAAAAGATCCAGAATTAAACCATCCTAATGTCAGGAGACAAATAAGCAATGCAAGTTTTGAAAGACAGACCTTAGTCTCCATTTGGCTGGCCCGAAGTATCATGAGGTAGTCCAACACGAGCACTTAGGTGCAGATCTGGGTCAGCTTTCAAGGCCTGACTAACCCCTATCAACTGTGAAAACTGCTGCGTTTGTATGAAGAGGCCTTCTCCAGACTTCTCTTGGGAGCGAGAGCCTCACGCATGCTCAGCCCCTTAAAGGAAGCTCAGTTTCCTTCACACAACCTGAGCAGGTCAGTAGCGGCAGGACTGAGCGCTCCACCCAGGAGGAATCAGCAAAGCCAGAGCTCTTCTGGTTAGAGAACATGGCCACCAAGCTCGGCAGGCTTAAGCCAGCACTGGAGCACGATCCTCAACCTGAAGTGCAAACATAGCCTCAGGATTCAGGTACTTCTGCACATGACTGTGAGAATACTGCAAACGACATCCAACGACAAGTACTGGAGAAGCAGCAGATGCAGGCAATGGCCCAAAACACATAACTATTTTCACCAAGACGTGCTCCAGAACTTTCTCCTCCATGAAGCTTTTCTCTTTCTATAGAGGATTCCCAACAAAAATGGCCCTTGAAACATAAAATAGCACCATACTAAGCAGAAAAGCTTGTCTGATCAGAATTTTCTGGTATTTTTTCTAGATAACAACCAGCATGTATCTAAGCAGCATACGCTTGCAAGAAAAATTATTTCCTGCCCATACCAACAATTCAAGATAAGACGGATTGGAAATGGCATCTTTTCAGGGAAAACATGAAGTTACAGTTTAGAGTATCACTAATTTGGTTACACGTAAAATTCAACATGTTAATTCTCCTTCCCTTTTTTAAACCAACCAAGTCCTGAAGCTGAAAAGATTTTTGATCTATTATTTTGATTCATTTTATGTTAAAATAGTTTTAATATACTTAAGCCTTTGATCCAAATTTGGAACTGTTCTCTCTCACAAAGCAAAATGGACTATGTGCAACAAATCAAATTTCAAGATCTTCAGTCCTAGAAGCAAAGGTATTTCTAAATTTTCATTAGACATTTTACATGTAAGTGCACAATGAGAATTACACAAATGTCTTGATGTTAATATATTAATATTTAATANACTTTGCTTCTGGTGGCTTGCCCACAGTATTACACCATAACATAGTCTTATAGTCCTGCAACTCCATGCAATAAAGCAAGACCCTGTTCTAAGGTGTATTCACAGTTTATCACTTTCCGTATTAAAATACCTTAATGAAGATAAAGAGGTAAGATGAAGAAAATTAACACACTAGTGCTTGGTAACTACGGCACCCTGATACTCCGTTACACTAACCAGGGTATTTAATGCGATCTGACAAGTTTCATGTACAGTCTATGTAACACGCAATGTTAAATATCTACTTGGTATTTCAAAGATATTTGAAGTTATGATTGCAAGATATAATGCACAGTCAGTTTTGGTTTGCTTTCTTTAAAGACTGGAACAGCTGATAAAGGAAAGCAATGTCACTTTCTATACAACAACAGTATCTTTTGGTTACATGCACTTTCTGTAATAAAAAGATACCAGCTAGAAGGAAAATGCAGGTAAAGCAGACACAAAGTAAACAGTAAGAGCTTGTCATTAGCTTGCCATTAACGCATGAAACTCAACCCAAAAGCATCTCCCTCTAAAGGCAAACATCCCACGGGAGGCTGAGCGCTTTGGGTTCCACATGCTGGTAGAGTCTAATTACAGTCATTTGACCACAGCCCAGAACGTGCCTAAACAAAGCCTCCTGGTTCATCCTGAAGACACAAATATTAAAGAAAGCTGGGAACAAATGCAGGTATTAAAGAGTCAACAAAAATAAAATGAACTTGGGCTCTGTAAACTGTAATTTGCAATCCACCAGCTGCACCTGGAATGTGCTGCTTTTACAGAGGAGAGAACGCAAAGCCAAAGCACTGTCCAAAAATGAGTCGGAAGCGGACAAAAACGGAGCAGCTCTTGCACTGCACAGCACTACGCCTGTGTGGAAGCAGCCATCAGTGGTCATACAACCTGGAAAGTGATAGCAAGCGTGTGAACAGGAGATTCATCCAGCATTGCCTAGCGTGGACCAGTGCTGTGGGATCACAGTAATGCTTATTGGAATACCAGGGGTTCAATGCACACGAATTTATCAAATGAAGGCAAGACCAAACCCCAATTGAATTATAAAACATCTTTTGCTTTATTAGCTCAACTAGAAATAGAATTAAAAAGGAACAGCGAGGCTAACCATGTACTTTATCTAGAAAATCTAGTTACACCATATCGAGATGTCAAAATGATAACAATGTGGTGACACTGCAGTGATTCATGGTGCGCAAGAGAGCAATCAGTCTACACTGGGACCGAGATCGCAACCGTAACGAAGAAAAACGTTGGTCATATTAGCACACTAAGGAAGTTGTTGCATTGGAAGGCTGTATGCTACAACACTCTGTGCTAGAAGTCTCTGCTTAAATTCCCTCGTCTGCTCCTCCGGGAAGAAACCGAGCGGGAATGCGAGCCTGATGCTGGGGCGCAGCACAGAGTGGTGGATCAGGGCTCTCGGTAGGCTGCGACGGTCTCAAGCGCCTCTTCTAATGTGACCTCTTTTACCATAGCTAGTTGCTGGTCATCCCTACTGTTTTTTTTAGAGATGACGATAGGAGGCTATTCTGGGGAAAAAAGAACTTCAAAGGTGGGAGCTTTCCCCTGAAAAATGCTCATTTCTCTTCTGCAGGGGGACATCCATGTTCCAGGCAAAAGATCCTCACCACGACTACTCTAACCAGCTGAAAAAGGAGAGGGATAGGAGATGGCAAGGTTTTCATTTGGAGACTCTTCTTCCTCCTGTACAGCAGTAATACCTGTCGTTAATACCATGCCAGCCCTTTCAGTAACGACGAGATCAATAAAAAAAAGACGGGAAAATACACCTATTAGGTCAAGTTCCTGTCCAATGCATTTTATGATTCAGGGTTTAATTAGACAAGGTGCTTGAATTTATAATGAACAGCTAATTATGATTAATCTATCTAATTTAGCAATCCCTAATTAAAAAAACAACCCATAAAACTTACCTCAGTAGACGAGTGGGAGCTGGAAGGTAACGGAAAAGGAGTAACAGCCATCTGATTGACTGCATCTTCGCTTCTGTAAAACAAACAGACAACACATTACACACTAAACCATAACGGCCAAACTTCTCTTTTGAGTTGCATTTGCCCATTAAGAAAATACTCTCACTAGCATAAAAACTAACTGTTTCTTACCAGAAGTTAGAGACTGGACAAGCACTTCATTTTTGCTTTTGTTCTTTGTTAGCAAACAGATTACTTCCCTTCTTGGGACCACAGCAGTTTCACCTGGGACATACTGACATCACATTCTTTGGAAATCTAACTTTGTGTGGATTATCAGAGGATGCAGTTGGAATTTATGGTCCCTATATATCAATAGATGTGCTAATACTTCATTAGCCTCTTCTAATAGTGTCTACGTTTGTAAACTGCTTGTTCATACTCTCATATTCAGATTTCTGAAATATAATACCTGCTTCACTACAACGAATTGCTTTTTCTTTTTTATTCCTATTTGGTGTGGTCTCTTCTAAAAGATTCAGTGTAAAAACTCAGAAGAACTTTTATAAAATGCAGGGAGAAGAAAACAGATGAACATTGATTCCCTCTATGTATAAAGTGCATTTTTTTTTATTATGTACAGGATGCAAACCCCATTTTGCTAAAGATTCCAAACTATAACACAGCCTCTGCTCGCTAAAACACAACAGAGGAGGAATCAGTAACGCTGCTGCTCTGCAGATACGGATCTTGAGATGAAAGCACGTGACTGACTTCTCATGCAGTGGGTCTTCTGGGTTTGACTTCTGGTCCTATCTACCACCTTCCAGGTTACTGTAACACAAGCAGAATTTTTTCCCCTTTAATTTCTGGAATAAAATATGAGACTAGTATGTGTTTAAAAACATTTTGCGGAAGTGCCTGGAAGAAAAAAGTCTCATTTTATCGCTCGAGTTAAACATGTGAAGCTAGCATGTTCTGATGACTGAAAGACAACACTGTAAATCAACAGCTCTCAGCAGAGAAGCGTATGGGAAACTCAGCCACAGGCATTTGAAATGATAAATCCTGCAGGCAAAAGTTGGTGAATTCACTTATCTTCAACCAAACAGCCATACAAGTCAAAGGAACTGGTTCTGTGCTGCTCATTTTTGTCCTCACTCCAAACCTCTCCTCTTGGCTCTGCTCAAAGCCTTGGAAGAGTTGGAAACCACTCTACGGTCAGAACCAGCACGGCCCGTGATGCAGACCCACACACGCACGGGGCCAAGAGGGGAATCTGAGGAACGCACAGAATCAAGGCCATGAGCTTCATAAGCGTTTCACAGTTTCCAAGTGCATTCTACCCCTTAAGGCATATTAGGCGAGGACATTTGTCCTCCTCTTTTCTTCCCGAGACATCGATCTAATTAAGTTGCTTTTCTAACCTATAAGAATAAATCAGCAAATGTAAGGTGTCTAAGAGACCTAGCAATTTTTACTTGACTGTAGAGTTTTTTCTGACAATAGTTTGCACGAAGCACAACCAGCACGAAAACTCACAACCCTTCTGTAGCTTACAATGCGTGCTGCACACCTTGCAATTAGGGGGAAACTTGAAAATAATACGGTATGTATAAACCTTTGTAAGAAACATTCTAAAAATTGCTAGACAGAAGCTTCACGATCTCCATGACAAAGTAGGGTGTAATAATTATACAAACTAGTCATATATACACTCAAAATGTTTTTTTCCCCAATCACTGGGCAAACATCTTTATGCAGTTTTAAATGGATGGCTGTTTTTATTCCAAGCAATAAAAAAACGCTTACAGTAATTCCCTGGAAAAAAAAAACCCACAAAAAATAAAAAACCCCAAGGTTAGGAAGTGTCACAACTTGTAATCTCCCCCTGCTAGGACTCGTACATATTTAAATACTTTAATGCGGCTTCAAAGGAGAACGCTTCAAAGCAGAATCCAAGTGGGAACATATTTTAAAGTGACAGATCTAATAATAAATTGCTCTTTCTGCTCTCCACTTCCATAAGTGTCCTCAATTAAAACATGAATTTATTTACAACTAAAAGGAGCAATCATTTTCTTTTGATGCAGGAGCAGACAGCTGAGAAGTCTGAACATCATATTCAAATGACAGCGACTGCAAATGAGCATTCAACGTATGTCCCCATAGTTGCTACGTAACCACCTCTGAGAAAGCTGCTCTCAGTTACCACTGCTCAATATTGCTCAGGGTGAAGATGTCCAAACCCTTCACAGTCAAGACGCAGCTTCATACTCGCAGGGTCAAAGCAACGTACAAAGCAATTTATATCGCAGGGAGGCTCAGACGCTCCCCCTCCATTATCTGCGGAAATGATAAACATCCCCTGCTCTCGTTCCAGCTCTCACGCTGGTTTGTAGGAGATGCTGGGATGGCAGCCCACCTCCTCGCTGAGCTCGTGCACCAGACAGCTGTTTATATTTCATCGGTGACATATAAACTGCATAGGGAAGGAATTCATCACTCCTCCCACAAATACTTTTATTGCTTCTAACCTCTCAGGATGAGTTTCTGAGTGAAAATGGGAATTAGATCTCCTTGGAGGTTAGAGTGCCTACTGCTTGTACCAACAGCACTAGCTACAGCTCGATCTTGAAGAAACACGAAGCTTCCCTCGTTGCAAAGGGTCACAGGAAGCAAGATCAAAGCAATATGTAAGTGGCAAAGACTCCTTAAACTTTAGAACAGCTCATATCCTTTCAGATTTATTTGATTGCTATACTTTACTGCATTTTACTCGCTTTCTAGCCTAAATAGGACCCCTGGACATTCCCCATCCTTCCTCACTGACCAAAGAGAAGAACTTCTGATGTTTTGCTCCATCTAACAACCGCACCTCTGATGAAGGGGCAGATGTGCAGCTTAAGCAAAGACAGATTCAGGTATTCTTGACTAAGAATTAACTACCATTAACAGTTGGCACAAAAAAGCCTAAAGAGAGCAATTTGCGAATACAAATCTACAGGGATTACTCACTCCACGCTGCTAAAAGTAAGCCTGAAGGGAAGTTAAGGTTGTGTGCTGTCAGGCTTCAGCTAGGCTGCCCTGCAACGCTGTGGTGTGCTTATCAGAAAGCTGTCTCTGGCACTTCCGAGGAACGTCACACAGAGCTGGAATGGTCTATGAAGCATTCGGAAAGTTATCTTTCTAGAGACGATAACCAGAAGTCATGGCCTCAGCTCAATTTCATTTTGTTTTGTTTTTTTTTTTTTCATTTGCTCATCAACCTCGCTTGCAATTCTTGAATTCAGGTTACCTGCCTTCCTTTGAGGACATCTTCTGTTTTCCACTGTGAAATGCAAACTCTTACATCTCTCTCATATCTCTCAGGTTTGTCATATATAGTATAAGCTCAACGCTATGTAATGCTAAGACAATCCCTGTTGAGCATGCTGAATGAGATTCCTGACCTGTCGAAAGCAGAGCATCTTGTTTAAGATAGGGCCCGAACTTCTGTGATCAGTGCAAAATCAAGACAAATCCCAAACCAGATCCACTTAGAAGGGCAATTCATCCCAGCACCTAAATGACCTAATTTAGGACAGGATGAACCGAATTGTTCCTGACAACTGTTCACTAATCACAGAAGTCCAGATGACCTTTAGATGTCTAAACTAAGGGAGAGGAACCTCCTGTCAGACTATCTGCAATTACACAGCTCATCATGACTAAGGCCAGCCGTATCTTGGGCTGCATCAAGAGAAGCGTGGCCAGCAGGTCAAGGGAGGTGATTCTGCCCCTCTACTCCACTCTGCTGAGACCCCCCCGGGAGTCCTGCGTCCAGCTCCGGAGCCCTCAGCATAGGACAGAGCTGGAGCTGTGGGAGCGGGGCCAGAGGAGGCCCCGGCCATGATCCCAGGGCTGGAACCCCTCTGCTGGGAGGAAAGGCTGGGAGAGCTGGGGCTGGGCAGCCTGGGGAAGAGAAGGCTGCGGGGAGAC
>Ga0065711_1035523_pt1 | contig 22201 bp, 6 predicted proteins | sample Hoacrofraction12_FD_59098 | JGI IMG/M metagenome (GOLD analysis project Ga0065711, IMG submission 59098) | Hoatzin crop microbial communities from Cojedes, Venezuela - Epithelial fraction 12 v2 (version 2) | ecosystem: Host-associated > Birds > Digestive system > Esophagus > Crop | place... | reverse complement strand
GAGGACAGGCTGAGAGAGTTGGGCTTGTTCAGCCTGGAGAAGAGAAGGCTGCGGGAAGACCTGATTGCAGCCTTTCAGTACTTAAAGGGAGCCTATAGGAAAGATGGGGACAATCTTTTTAGTAGAGACAACAGTGACAGGACAAGCGGTAATGGTTTTAAACTAAAACAGGGTAGGTTTAGGGTGGATATAAGGAAAAAATTCTTTACAATGAGGGTTGTAAAACACCGGAACGGGTTGCCCAGAGAGGTAGTGGAGGCCCCATCCCTGGAAACATTCAAGACCAGGTTGGACAGGGCTCGGAGCAACCTGATCTAGTTAGTGGTGTCCCTGCTCGCTGCGGAGGGGTTGGACTAGATGACCTCTAGGGGTCCCTTCCAACCCAAAACTTTCTATGATTCTATGATTCTACAATTTCCAGTGAGTCCCTTCACCCTGGTGTTATGAAGAATGGACAGAATGAGCTCTGTTGCCAGCAGCTGGGACGATCTGCAATTATCCGAACTAATCCTGCTCAGCATATTGAACAACTAGAGATCTGCATGCTTCACTACCTCTAGTATGTAACCAGACACAGACAGGGTGAGTACAGAGCAGCAACCCAAGCATCGGTTGTAAAGAGGATGCAGAAATCAGTAACTCTCTCTCTTGTCCTTCTGGATGTACATGAAAACAGAGACTCCTCCATCAGCAAATAACCACCCCTGGTGAACTCTAGTGCAAGGCAAGAGGTGTACTCCCCTGGGAAACTGTTATTTAAACTAGCACAAAAAAGAGTATTTCTTGATGGCAGTATGTGTAGCTATTTCAAAACTGCCTTGGTTTCGTTTCTGTCAGATAACACACAGACAAGGTTAATTTTATTGAAAAATTTAATTGATATGCCAAGATATCATAATGGTAGTCATTAACTTGGACCCTCTTCATTACTGGCAGCTGAAATGAGGTGTGTGATCAGTATTACATGACAGACAATAGACAGCTTCATCATCTCCTATGCATTCTTCAGGTTACAATGGAAGCTTCTTCAGCACAACAGTTTGGTCAACAAGAAGGAAATGCCCGCTCCTTCCTAAAGAGGGCATGGAAACCATCCTCACAAACAGCATTTCCTCCCAATTTGATTTGAGTATCTGCATTCAATTACACTCCCAATCTTTCAAATATCCTCTGGAGTAGTTTGTTTCACCTCCAGCTTGCAGGGTTGTTCCCAGAGTGCTTGCTGCGACAACACTGAAACTGTGCCCTCTGCACAACAGAAAGTCTTCAGGATTCTTCCCATCCACAAGAATCAATCCTGGAAATAGTCCCTTCCAGTCTCAGAATCCCTCCCACATCCCCATGAAACAAACACACCAGCTGCAGAAAATCTCCAGGAGTATCACAAAATCGTCTATATCAGCCCCAATACATAACAGCACATACAATGGATCATATATTGAGTACACCCAGTGATGTTCTTACTGACTTTTTTATGTTGAGGAATTCTCCAGCTGAGCTAGACAACAATAAGCAAAAGCAAGAGGACATCCTTGCTGTAGTCATAAGTTTACAGTCTCATTTTCAATGAGGCACAGCAAGTGAGTGAGTGAGAAAGTAATGAGGAAGGACAAGGATAATGACAATAGATCATAGTGGCATTGATTCGCTACACAGGAAACTGATGACTCAGAAAGGTTCCTCTTTAATTTCTATATAGCAGCCACCCCAAAATCATTGCTCATACTGGCCATCATTAATTTGTTGATTTCTTGAAGGCATTCTGATAGGAGCAGTAGATCTTAAAAAGTGGGTAGTGGTTTTACAGACTTGTTCCTCCACAGCACTCTGCAAGTAAAAGGCAATGAGGAAGCAACTGTGCAGATAATAGTGATATACTGAACGTTCAAGGCAGGAGTGAAGGGAAGGAGGCATGCATGTACAACCTAATGAGATGAGATGATCAGCTCTCTAAAGTCAGTGGGAATCTTTCTATTAACTTCAATGAGAGTTCAATCAAGCCCTAAAGGACAAAAGCAGAGCAGGTCATTAAGGCAGACTGTGAAAGTGCAAACAGGTTTTGAAGTATTCCAGAGGTGTTAACATTAAAGAGTATGGCCAGTGTGACACATTTCTGCAAAGTGAGGCAGCATCTGTATGCTCTGACTAGAGTATATTTCCCAGATCATTATATCACGGCAGAAATGTAAAACACGTCACATTCTGATAGGCTGCAAACGATCAAGGCAAAGAAACACATACCTCATACCACTAAAAAGTTGAGATACTCAGGTTTCCACTGATCGTGTACCATTCATTTCTAGTCCTGCTGGCTGATAAGCTCTATGTGACTATTATCTTTCAGTGACTTATAAAAGAGAAAAAAAGGAAAAAAAACAAAGGCTCACACAGGTTTGACTCCTTCCTCTCTTCAGTTAAATTTTTCTCAGAGGGAATTCTCTATACCCTTCTAATTCTACAGGAAGGGGTCAGTGCTCCCTCTACAGCCTGTGTGTCGAGGGGATGCACAGATGCTTCTTTTGCCTTCCATATAATCATTCTACACAAGTTTCCACATTTCTTCCCTCTCTCTCTTCAAGTCCAAAACTGTCAGCTGATGTAGCATGAACTGCTAAGGAAACAGAGAAATATGGCACAAAATTTCTACGGCAGGATTTCTTTTTTTAAGTGATAAAAAACCACTGGTATCTAGCCCTAGTTGACCTCATGACAATAACTATCAAGATCATGTAGGAACTGAGAGGAAGGAGAAAATAAGTAGTAAGCAGAATAATGCACTTTAGAGGTCCAGCATCTGGTTATCTAATAGAGAGAAGAAATACTTTAATAGATCAATAAGGAAACTTTTTAATGACAGTAAACATTTCTTAGCCCTGGTTCAGACTATGGATTGGAATTAAAAATGCCAGAATTCTAAATACTTTGCATTTACTAAGTCATACTCATCAGATGCTTTGCTATAAAAATATTACATTTAACTTTCACCAATCAATAAAGTGAACTGCATTCATCAATGATTTGATATGTGATGCTAAATATAAAATACTTAGCTCTTAGGTACACATTTTTAGGTAAAAGCTTTTCATTATACTGTCTGACTTCCACGATAATTATAAATCTTGCTTGTTGCTCATCCTTCATTCCTCCTCCCTCCCTTCCCAACTCTCCTTTTTTTGTAATTCATTTCAAGTAGCTAAAACTGGGTGCAGAGCAACTAAACAATTATCTAGGATCAATTCTAAAGAAACAGTTGAGGAAAACACAAGTATGCTTTATGAGATTCCACTGGGAGGAAAGTTTATTTTTACCTGATTTGTTAGACACCCATATAATTGCCTCTGATGAGATGTGGCTCGTATTTCCTACCGCAATTGTTAATGGAATCTGCCACAAGTAGCTGCAAGACAAAGGAGGGGGAATCTAAGAACAAAAATACTGAACTGATTCTTCTCACAGCAATCAGGGATCATGTCAAAGAAATCAAAACACAATTTCAGTAGCAGTGTAAAAATGTGGATTCTAACAAGTTACTTTGATTTTGAAATGCATTTGCTATTAGCAATAAAACAATGAAAAAGTCATTCATCTTAAAAAAAAAACTGAATTATATTTTACATTTTTCACACACTATCATCATATAAGGACTTTTTTTGTAAGGCTTTCCTAATTTAACAAAATGATTCACAGAAGAGGAAATAATGATTTCCCATGGAAGGAAGAACACTTTTTTACATTCACTTAGAAAAAGAGAACCTCCAGGTAAAACACGCTTTGATTTATAGGGACTCCAAAGTTTAATAATAACGTACCCTTCTAGCAACTTCTTAAAAAGCTATGATGGGCTTTCACAGCTGCTGTTTAATAAAAACAAAATGAATGGGATGAGCCTCCACTGCTTTGCACCATTTATTATCACTGACGTATATGCAAACTGGACAAAACACGCTACACGTGGATTTGGAGATATGCCGATGTAATCAGACCCCAACTTCCTTATAGGGTATCACAAACTGTTTCTCATTTGGAATAAATGCTATAATTTACCTAAGACTTTTATATAACATCTTTATCTCAACAAACAGAAATTGACTGTACGATGAAGTCAATCTTTTGGGAGAGAGATGGAAAAGATGAATTCCTGTGAATCTTTATCTCACCTCTATTCCTGAACTCTCCAAAATATCATTTCATCAGCCAGCGAGAGAATGGGCATTGCCTCACAGGCCTGCCATGTCATTTTGTACACCAGTCCAAGGTGGCACCTTCGCCTAGGGAATATGTGTCCTTTTAAGCAAAGCAGCATGGCAAGAGAATGGCCCCAACTCAGACATCATCGTATGCTATACTTAGATGCCGAGTAAGTATATCATTTTAGATCAATTTAATTAAAACGGTGCAAGGATGAGCGTGGGCAAGTTCTTCATGCCCACATCAGTTTCTCTCCTGCCTGTCCATAGCATTGCAAAACTAGCTTATGGTACAAAAAAAATTATGTTTGCTCCTTTCTGCTTACCCAGAAGTCTGCTCCACTGAACTGCGAACACCACCAAAATGTGCCTGGGAACACACCTGCCATTCAGCCCTGGAAACCATGGGGATCATGCACCATGCGCAACTGAATTTCCTCGTGCTGGTTCAGTGAGAAATGTTAGACCACTGCAGCAATTTCTGTTCCCTGCTTCTCTCAGATTTCATCAACAAGACAAGGATTATTTGATTCTATTATTTCAAAGACCAGGTCCAGCAAACACTTCCAGACATGAGCATCTCTGCACACTTGACGTAAAGGTGCTGAAAGCAGCCCCACTGCTCTCAGTTTGGCTGCCAGGGCTTGAGTCGATGTGATGTCCATCTACTTGCCAGAAGATGTGGCATTCAGTCTCAACCCGCTGCTGGGGGAGGGAGAGACCCCTGCTCTGCCAGCCTTGCTGCCATGCTTGGCTCCCCACCCCTTTGCCAAGAGTCCCCCGCACTCATGGGGATCTGCAGCGCTCACAACAGAACTGCATGTGCCGGGAAACACTTGTCCGCACAGCAGTGATTCAGCAGAGAGGGGGAGATACTTGGAAATCTGTATGGCTGAAAGAGCTATGAGTGACAGCAGAAAGAAAACACGGCATTTATTGCCATATGGGAGAAGAAAAAAGGTCCCATGTGATTTTGGGTTATCTGAATATTGGTATCATGACACACTGGAAAAATTATTAGATCTGCTCATGCACTGAAGACACGGTCCACATGAGTACATGCTCTGGCAGACACTTTTTGGATAATTAAGCTGTGGCCTTTGAAATAACAGAATCAAATGATCCACTACTCTCTTAAATACCTTATACCTTACTAGACGCCCACCAGTGTTTTAGAGTCTGTCCAAAAAAACCTTCTAGGAAATATATCATCTTTAAAAACACACACAGCTCTAAATATTCGGCTCTCCAGAATGAAAAAGGTGCTGGCAAACAGTGATCAAGAAAAATGAGGCAAAATTAAGCATAAAGCTTGTACGTTATTTGAAAGAATGAGAACTCTGGTATATGAAAAAAATGAAATAACTACATTTGCATGGTATTTTTATGATTCTTGAGATCAACTCCTACTGAAAAAGTTAAACTGCAAAATGAAAGATACTGAGAGCTGCCTATGTAGTTGATTTAAACAAGGAACTTCGTAGAAAGATATTCTTTACATTGCAGTATCTATACGGAGAAGAATTTTGTATTACCTTATACTATTATTTATTGTTTTATTCAATTAATGTAAATCCTACTGAAGTAAGAACAGATCCTTACTAGAAAGGTGATCTAGCTGTGGATCAAGAGTCACGCAAGCCACCCATCCTCAGAAAACACATGTGGATTTAATTGAGAAGATTAGTACTGGTAGATTTATCTCTCCAAGATGAGAGACCTCCTGAAGTTCTCAGCTCCCTTTAGAACCTCCAAATCTCATCCTCCTGGTTATTGGTTTACCAGGTGAACCACAGATTTCCTTTTAATAGAAGTCTCCAGAAACCAATTTTTCCTACTTTACTGCTACTGTTCTCTGTATGTTTACCTGCTTTCTCCTTCCAGTCCTCTTCATTCCCAGTGAAACCTCTGCCGTGTTGCAGAAAAAGCCATGGCTAACTTTTTTATATGTATGTGAGGGAGATGTATTTGGCTCACCTTTCAAGAATTTTCATTAGGGTGACTTCTCCTACACCCTATCTCAGAGTGATCTGTATGGACTGTGTTCTCCAGGTGTGACAAGAAAGAAGCAAACTCTTTTTGCACATTTCTATCACAATCTTCCACTTTACAGAGAAAAGATGAAAAAAGGGGCCCACTCGTCTGTTTTCCTCCTGCTTTGCCTGGGGGTAGTGCAGATCTTCTATTATTTATTCTTTATATGTTGGGAGCACCACCAGTGTGCTCTCTGTATGTACTTGACCAGGGGAAAAGGCATCCTGCTCCACCTGGCCATGTGCTGTTTGCGGTGACAAACCAGTTCAAGTGACAATAAGAATCTAGTGTTGAGGGGCCAGTGACTAGGGCACCAGGACTTCAAACAACCCTTTTGGTCCTCCTACCCTCAAGAACACGTCTGCAGGAATCAGATGCCTGTTCAGGTAGTACACTCAGCCCCTGGGTGAAACGGACATAATGAACTGCGGGTCCAACCTGCCTGAGATGCTGCTAAGCTTCAGAGGGATCCACACATTTTGTCCCTCTTGATACAAACCTGATCACCTTAACAGGGAGCTAAAGGCAGACCACTTAACTGTGGGGAAACTAAGGGCTATTTCACGAATTTAAGAAACCAACTCCGAGGATGAGGAGGAGAGACATCTAAAATTGGAACAGACATGGTAAATATGAACTGTGCCGAACACAACATTGTTCAGTCATAGATGTCTTAAAGAGATGGAGGAAAGCGGGATCTTGTTAAAAGGTAGTATAAATAAGCCTTTTACTGTTGATTTACAAGTGAGAAACTGTTCGTGTGAAATAGTTAAGTTTAGGTTGACAGGATAACATTCACAATTAAAGGGAAAGCATTGGTGCTTTTTTTTTTTTATGGTAGCACCACATCAATACATAATACTGAAGTGATTTAGGATCTCCATTCAGCTTAGAGAGTATTCACGGACTTGTTTGATAAAGTAATACAATCGTGCATCTGCCAAGGTACATGTAATACTAGAAGCTAGCTAATTACGCTCTGCTTGGATTACACAGATATTTTTTTGTCTTGAGCATTACATTATGACTACACAGCTAGTTTCAGTGTACTTTATCTCACTCAGAAAACAATCATATTTGTGATGAGTACTTGCTTATGCCTTGAATTCCAACAAATAAGAACTGAGATTCTTTCATGGGCAAATTCTGAGACCATAGAGTTTTAAGAAAACATGATGCCTCACACTTCTGCCTCTGATGAACAGTAATGTTGTAGTAACATTGGATTTTCAGTGGAACAACCAGTTAGCATATTTGTAAAGAGCTATGCAAAGCCAAAAAGGGCAGTAGAGTATTTCCTCTGCTGACAAAACAAAGACTTCAGGTCATTAATATAGAAAAAGGTAAAGTTCCTGGAGTTTCGGTTTTTGCACTCCAGCTACTTTTTCACATTAATGAACATTTTTGCTGAGATGCAAATCCGTACACTTTCAAGATTCATCCTCTCAGTAACCATAACGTGTCAAGCTTCCACCCACTGCCAGTAGTGGATACCATGTTCTTCCAGTGACATTTCTCCTTTCTCTTCTGGATTCAAAGCTAAACAAAGAAGTTCAACTATTCCTAGTCATTACTCAAAAAACAATGAAGATATCTGTTCAATATTCAGAAGCTTATTATCCTTGGCTGCATTATAAAGAGTATACAAGTAATGTGATTGCTTCACGTAAAGTGACAGAACATCTGTACCCAAAATACCACAGTAGGACTTAACTAACCTGCCTTTTGAGTTGGAGAGGATATGAACAGTCACTTCCCTCTCTATATCCTTCTGCTTTTACAGACCTCTGGGTTAAAGACTCATAAGCTTTCCTGCTGTTCTTTACACAGAAACTATAATTAACACTTCTTACTTGTCCACCTCTGTATTTTCTCTATCCATTATACTCTTTTCCATCTTAGAAAGCCAGACCCGCCCTTTGTGTTTTCAAGGCAGGTCTACCATGGATTAAGAGTGGCATAATTCTTTTTCCTTCTACACTTTTTAATACATTTTATATGCTCCTTTCCTGCTAATCCCTACTGTTCTATTTACTTGCTTGACTGTGTCTGCACCCTGAGCTGATGTTTACAGAAAATTATCCACCACAACTCCAAGATCTCTTTCCTGAGAGAGAATAGTTTCTTCAGAATCCCCCACTGAGCATTTAAGTTAGGACTGTCTTTCCCACATCTATCACCTTTGCATTTATCAACATTAAGCTTCATCAGTCATTCTATCACCATGTCAACCAGCATTAAGGGATAACTCTGTAATCTTTGTAATTAACTTTTGTTTTTACTACTCTCACTAACCTCCTATTACCAGAAAATTCCGTCACCTCGCTCTTCCATGCCCTTTATCACATCATTAAATAGGAAAAACTTCAGCATGGGTTTCTCAAGGAATTAACGATTACCACCCTCCACTGACAAATTCAATCATTTAATTTTTCACTTTTTGCTTATATTTCTTAAGTGAGATCTTCCCTCTTATCCCAGTACAGATTATCTTCTTTAGGAATCATTAATAAGGAAGCTGGACCTCCAAAAAAACATAAAGAACAGTCAAAATTGAAAGAGGCTATTTCCGTCTAGATACAGAAAACATCTACCAATAGTCTTTTATTACATACTTAGCTCGAAAATCAAAGGAAGAGAACCAGGACAAGGTAGAAGAACAGAACAATGTACAGACTTTTGAGAAAAATATTTTTAGTACATCTAACAACAGAAGAGTAAGTGACAAATTCAAATGCTATGCACAAAAGCAAATTCAGTGATCTGCCTTTTAGCAGGATATAAGAAGCACAATTATTTTAAAGTGTAGTGGCAATAATGAATCACAGAATCACAGAATCACAGAATGTTAGGGGTTGGAAGGGACCTCTGTAGGTCATCTAGTCCAACCCCCCTGCTGAAGCAGTGTCACCTACAGCGGGCTGCATAGGACCACATCCAGGCGGGTCTTGAATATCTCCAGAGAAGGAGACTCCACAACCTCCCTGGCCAACAACTCTCTGCTCAAATGTGCTAACAGCACAGGAAAACAGAGTTTCATTTCAAGTGGAACATGACATCAGAGTAGGATACACAGGCTGTACATTCTGGAGCATCACACGAAGTCAGTGAAGTCAAAGGTGGAAAATGATTTGCCATCTGCTTTTTTTCCTAATCCCTCCCAGTGCAAAGCATTTACAGAATTACTTTCAGAAATGCTGAACATCAAACACTGCAAGTACCTTCAAACAGCTCACTAGGCTGAGAAATGAAATTGTGAGTTTTTTAAATTATCCCTAATTGGAAAAACAGTCAGTTGACAATGGCGAAATCTCAGGCAACACTATTCTGTGACTTAGTTTCTCTGGGCTAATTTCAGTTGTGCAAAGGGGTGTCAAATGAACTGCCGTGGGGTACTTGAGACATCTGGCAGGGGATGAAAAACATGACACAGCATCTACGGATGCTCCCGCCCACATAGTGGCAGCACAAGCTCAAGCAAGATACCTGAGGGCACCTCCAATGGCACCACTGACCTTTGCAAGCAAGTAAAGGAGCCTCTCCATCCACTAGATGTTGACAATGGTATTTTCCACAATTTAACGGGAGTTGCCCAAGTAAACTTCTTCATTTCTAGCTGAAAAAGGCTCATTTTCAAAACCAAGCTGCTCATAAGAAAGAGACGACTTCAGCACAGATTTTCAACTATAATATTTAAAACAGGCATCTCTGAAACATTTTAGAACTACTATTTAAACAAAAACTTCCAGTTTGCTGATTCAAAATGTATTTCGGCTTGAAATACAAGTTAATTGAAGGGAGAAGTTAAAATGAGTGAAACTGAAATGTAAGGTACTGAAATTACAGAATTGAAATGAATGATCTAAACCAATTTTCTCCCCAAATTTTGTTTTGATTTTTGTCCTGATTCAATACAGAGAGATGTTTTGATATGTTGAAAATTTCTGTGGGATGGGAATCCATTTCTTGCTCATCTGTAACACTTACTAATCTTTGTAAAGCATTTTGAGAACATAACAATCTGAGACTTCATATTTCTGAAGGATATGATTAAAGCTATTTAACACAGAGATAAAGTGAGGCACAAAAATAGTTTAAGAGTAAAAAGGATAAAGAGAAAATCCAAGAGTAAAACTGATTGGTTAAGACACCTATCTCCTTGCTTTAACCACCAGAACTTCATATCCAAAATGCCAACTCTGTCTCCTTAGTTGAAGTCTGGTACACCCAGAGTGGCTGAAGCTGAGAAACAGGGAGCAAGGACTCCTTGGCATTAATTTCCCCCTCTTAGCTCTCTAGATGGAGAATGCCGAGATTTCATGTACACAGAGACATATGCCTGGGTGAGCGCTGCTGAGTCTGAGGAGAAGACACCTTCCCAGTGTGGCCCTTGCCAACAGTGACCATTCGTTGATGATGTTAGGATGCTGACAGGGGCATTTCTTACCAAGGGAATGCCTTGCTATGAGCTGGCCGCATGAGCTCATTTTGTTGGGATATCAGAGACAAAAGAACATGAAAGCAAAGTAATAAGAAAATGTGACCTTTTGGGAAGCAAGTAAGTCTTACAGAACAAAATGAAAACTAAGAATTAAAGATTTGTACTTTTACTTCAGTTGCATACTTGGCTGATCTGCAGAGACATATAGAAATAGTGGCCAGTAAAAGAAGCATTTAGTTGCATGGCTGCAAAGGTTTCTGGCTAATAACCTTCAAGCCTATTATAAAATACAGGGCACAGAAAGTTGTTAACATGTGAACTAACTAAAGGATAGTGTGAAGTCTGGACATCAAATCAGTACACAGAATCACAGAATGGTAGGGGTTGGAAGGGACCTCTGTGGGTCATCTAGGCATCACAGGAGGAAGAGAGTAGAGATCACTCATTTCTTCTCCTTGCCAAGACAACTGCAATTTCTGTTAGCAAGGCAAAAGAAGGCCTTTGTTTTCGGTGAATTCTGAATATTAAGACAGTGGAAGGTTCAAAGACAATTTTTTAATAGGAAATCTGAAAGTGTATTCAACTAATCTATGAAATTACACGCCTTCTGCCGTGATACCTGGAAGCATTTATTCATAGGCTAAGCTGGTGAGTGGAAAAGCAGCGAAAGTTGTCAAACAGCACAAGAGCTTTAGAACTTCCTACTACAGAAAGAGATTATACATGAAGCAGAACTCAGCAGCACCAGGTTAAAATTTTGTAAGCCACACTTTCTAGAGAGATAGTATTGAGAAAGATAATTTAAAAGCATCACAAAGATTTTCTCAGGTTACAGTAGTACAGAATCTCATTCAGTAAAGAGTATTTCAGGTTCCAGGGGAAACTCATGTGAATGTCACAGGAAATCACATACTTTTATTAAGTGTGACTCTATAGACTGCTAGTTCTGTTTAAAGGATAAGGAGCTAACTAAACATGTATGTTGTGAATATCATTCTCATAAGACTGAAGAACACAGAGATTTCATTAGATATAATAGGTGTCAGTAAAGTGATTGTAGGCTGTGCCCAGAGGCACACCACAACAGAAAAAGATGTTATTCCCACTCTCACAAGTATTATACCTCCTACACTGAGCCACGGTGCCAAGGGATTCCTTGTACCCTGTCAGTACAGGAAGGGAAGATTTCACTAACTTTGTAGCAAAGACAAATACAAGATGAAAAATGGATAAAGGAGAACAATTAGAAGTAACTGAGACCAACTGAGGTCAGCTTGGAGCGTATTCACTGGGCCAAGGTTGGGATCCTGGGGTTCCAGGTGTTCCGCCCTCGCACAACACTAACAGACTGGCCAACAACAAAAAGGTAAGCTAAGGCAAAAAAAGGGCCATTGTTGTTCACACATGGTTATGTGACTAATTAGAAAAAGATTGCAGAAGCGTTTACTCGAAGATTATCCTGGACTATGCTGAGCAGAGGCACTTCCAGCCCCTTGACAAACGCAAGGTAAGAAGTTGGACTTTGGTGGACTCTGTGAATCAAAGACAGTGTTCCAGCATAGTCTTTCAGGGGCTGTAACTGACAACAACACAGACTGTAACAAGACTGGCTGTAACAAGACAGCCTGTATTTTTTTCACACATAGTTCCAGACATAATGGAGTTAGCGTGCCATTTAACATGTATACAGTATTGTCTAAGCTGATAATAAAGCTGCAACTGAGGCACACGTTACTCAGAAAGTAATGGTCTTCATGTTACCATCTATACCTAACAGTGTCAAAACCTAACTGAGCTTTTTGTGTCAGTTTCTTCTTTCTCACCAATGCCTCATCTATGGAGGAATTCAACTTTTTAGTCAGAGCAATCTACTGACCAAAACAACCAAAGGGGTTCAGCTCTTCATAGGTGCTGCCGAGCAGAGAATAGCTTGACCACCTCATGGATCTGAATGGGCTCCACACCTGAGGTGTCAGTTTTTGAAGAGTATTGCAAGTTTTTAATACAGTGAACTCAATAGATGCCTCATAGATGAATAGAAATCAGTTTGTATGATCTTTATGGATGATATTTGTTGGAGAAACATTTAGAATTGCGTGAGAGGGTGACTAGGAAGCTTATATTGCAGTCTTGAAAGCACTTCAGAGATGACTTGCTTCTGATGGTAAGCCTCTTTATTTGCAGTTCTGCCTCAGTACAGCTGCTGATTTTATACATTGTCTATTATTTGTGTTTCCATTTAGAAACTCATGTTAAAAAAGTCAATCATATTGGTATATTCTAAAATAAGGGTTGATAGCTGCCTCTAAGAGCAACTATTCCTAGGACAGATCATGGATCATTTGGGTTTTTTCTGTATAAGGATCTAAATACAAAGATATGAAGGAAAAAATATTTTCAATGCCAATACAGTATTGCTGGAATGTATTTTAGAGGCACGTATTTTAATACAGTCATTGACACTATAATTCATGTGTGGTCAGAATAGTGACTAACATGTTTAACAGCAATGTATTACAGATGCAGATTTTGTGGTTCTCCTTTACTCTTCCATAGTCCTAATTCTTCCTGGATTTTACAAGAATCTTTGCAATAATTTTCAGTAATAAGTAAGTCCTAGAGCTGAAACAGGGAAAACAATCTACATTCTTCAGGAGTCTTATGCCAAATATAATGTCCTTATCAGTGCAATGAAACCACAAAGTCTGAGACACAAGCAAAGGCTTCAATGCTGTAATAGCAGCACTAGCATGAAAGGGCCCAGATGCAGCTCTGCACTGTGGGACTGCCTTAAGATGACAGCATGCACATCCTGCTAGAAAACAGCTGAATGTCTTCAGCTGTCCCATATAAACCCCACACTCCTTTGGTCTGATCGCTTTTTTCAGTGGTGAACACAAGGTACTTTAAATGAGTTAATTTGAATTAAATTACCCAATTTGAAAAGAAAAAAAAAATACATTGATAATACTATAATATTATCTGATAACTAAACCTTCTACAAAGTTCTGTGTAATTTTAGCTTAAGATTTCATACCAAAATTAATTATAAATGAGGTGGTTATAAATATTATGGGGCTCTTCAAAATTGACTCATTTCAGTGTCAGTGCCAGCAGAGTACCTTACTAAATTTAGAAAAACATTGTGGGCAAAGAACAAACACTACAAATTCTTCATCAGTACATGCTTTCTCCTCCCTGCCTAACATTACCTTTTTACACTAAAACACAAAAGGCTTCGTTTTCAAAAGTGACAAGCAATTTTGGGTGCTGAGTCAGAGATGGATAGAAAGAAGCTGGGTTTAAGCATTGTTAAGTTTCTATTCTAACAGCTGCCTCTTCACCCTCCAATAAAGGCCCTTTAAACAATCCTTTGTTCTATCTTGCACCAGCGCAAAACATCCTTATAGAATTGCACACGTGGTGCTCATCATGCAAAGCCCATCTCTGTGTTGTCCTTTACCCATGATCATAGTCCCTTGACTACAGAGTGCAGATCTAAGATCTATCTGAATATAATTATAAGTGGAAGGATGTGTTATGAGCTGAGGAAGGGCCTCTCTAGTAGGAATAAAAATAGCATTTTAGCTATGCCCACAATCCTCCAAAACGTTCTCAGAGACTTTGTGCCAAGCATTTTTCAGTACATTCCAAAGTTCATTTCTGATTTGTCCTCAGAATACTGTGAATTTAAACAAGATTAAAATATACTTCCTATGTCAGTTCCTCCTTCCTCAGTAAACTTCCCTAAGAGTCCCTCACCAAAATATCTTCTCCATAAAACCTGTGATTCTACTATTGACTGTGAAGGCTCACATACAAAGATAAGGAAAAAAATCCATTATTAGCTTTCAAAAGCAAAAGGAAGAAGAGATATAAAAGGAAGCATGTTTGCAGTTTCATCCTCTGATCTACAACGGGGAATCCACATCTCTGATTTCTATAAAGCCACAAAATATGACATTTATCCACTTTCATCCCTCCCAATTCCCTTGTCTCTGCCAAAGGCTGTTTGGGCTTTCCCCAGTCTGCTCTTTACTTCACTAAAGCCCCCCATCTTAAACCACTTTCTCTGTTTCCCTGGTTCTCTGCATTTGCCTATTCCAGCTACACAATTTTAATGCTCTCAAATCCCGCTCATGTCTGCACCGTGCTACACAGCGTTCCCTTTCCCTCCCCCTGAGTGTTAGGCAGCTCCCCACCAGCACTGCTGCCCTGATTCTCCTCTTTGCCTCCTCACCTCACTCTGAATTAAAACATAGTGCTGCCCACGAGTACATGCTCCTCCCCTCACCATGAAACTGATTTAACTAATGTGAGATAATTAACTAGTTTGGGTATCTAGCAATTCCTGAGAGTTAGTATTAGCAAATAAGATGAGGAAAGGGACACAGACTGCAGGGATAATAAAATACAGCAGCAGCTTTTCCCTGTCAGCCTAACTTCTGTCAGGATACGAGTGCTGCCACCGCACAGGAAGCAATGATACAACACACCAATTTTGTCTTCTTCAGCATTCTGCAAATTATAACACTGGAAGTTGCCCATATCCTGCACAACAGAGCATCCTGGAAGTTTGCCTAGTGAGCAGCATTTCTTGCAAACAGAAGTTGTGAAATGGTTTTGGAAATAAAGTGTTAAATTACAACTGGCATTTCTGAGATCTTTGCTAGCAGCAAAACCTTGCTGAAGAGACATCAGCACAGATATGTGCAGGAACAAATTTTAAGAGCACTTCCTATTCTGACTTAATAACAAAGCAACAATCAGAAGGGCGTCTAAAAAATAAAAAGGCAAGACAAAAGACTGGGGACTTTCCAGTGGCTTCTACAGCAAACACATCCTATTGCAGCAGGCAGTGTGCGGCCTAAGCATTGGGCCAGCAAGCGTCAGCACCCAAAAGTAAAAGCACGACTTCCGCATGCACTCGAGGCAGGCAGGCCCTTCTGTCTGCTCGTCCGGAGGAGCAGCCCTCAGCACAGCACTGTCCTCTCTCAGGCTGCTAGGGTTAAGCACTGCCCCTATACACGCTGAAGGACAAAATCTATTGGTGTCATAGAGCTGTCTTCCACTAAATACCAATGTGCAGGGGAAGAGAAGGAGCTCCCTACACTTTCTCACTCTTCTGCAAGAACAAGTGTTTTCAAGTCCAGCAAAAAAACCGGTTAAACCAATACTGGCTGCGTTCACACAGAGTTCTGTGCTCCACTCAGGATCTTGATTATACAATCTCGTTCCTGGTGATTGGATTTCCTCTATGCCTAATACCAGTACCTTCCTCTCTTCGAGCCCATTCCCTTCATCATTATTATAGCTGATACAGAGGCACTCAGGTCAGTCAAGATGAACCAGGGTATCACACCTACTCCCTAGGGAGCAACACAAAAGTTTAGTCTAGTAGAAATGCTGATATAAGCGTAATCTTTCAGGTATCGTAAATATGAAAGCATAACAAGAAAACACTCAAAGGACATGAGAAAACAAAAGATTAGAGGATATTTCCCAGAGACAAGGAGGTAAATGAGTACTACTTTTTCTATGTTTCTTATGGAACAATATTTGTCCATATTATGATCCTTTTTACTACATAATTAATACTACATACGCTACATTATTCCACAATTGCTCTAACAAGAACTCAGAGATACTTTTCAGCATTCCCCTTGTGCTCCTAACATTTTGTTTTGTGTTTAACCAGTCCCTCAGCTGAGAAGTGGACAGAGTAAGTTCCCCATTGCTGCCCAAATGATAATGTTGTACAAATAAGTAAGAATACACATGGCAATATCAAACAGAGCTATACTTTCCCTGTTCAAATAATTATCAGTAAAGGGACAAGCACAGCCCTTTTTCCGCAAACCCTGAATAAATGAGCTTTGTGTAGGAAATTCAGGAGAGACTTGAAGGAAAATAAATTCTGCAGTTAATCATTCATCTTGGAGTGGAGTGACTGCTGAGCAGCTCTGCTGCCCATTTTAAGCCTTTCAGTTATCGTAATTACTACATGGTGTTAGATCCATGAGTCTGTACAGTTCTAGTTTTCCTGGTCATGTCCCTTGCTTGCCTCATTTGACTGAATTTTCCTTAGCCCCAACCGCAAGAATAAAGGCATAGAGGATTACCACACTACAGCGCATATGAATACCTTGTCCGCATCCCGATTTGCACCTCTTCTTTTTTTCTCCTTCCTCACAGATAGCTATGTTCAATGCCTAGTAAGACATTTCCCTTTAGGATGTTATCATGAACAAGCAAAGATTAGCTACGGAAACTGCGTGCATGATAAGAACGCTATACAAGTAAATATCACCTCATCAACATGAACTTAATTATTTTGATACTTTGATAACATTGAAAGGTTATTTCTCCACTTTCAAAGAGACAAGCTCTGTGTAGTTTTAAAAGGCAAAACCTATACCTATAACCAGAAAGCTTTGGTCTGCTCTTCAATATCGTATACAAAAGGTTTATGGATTTCATCAAAACTGATCAGTTTATTGTCTAGACCACAGATTATTTTCCATAAGATTTCTTGTCATATCTGTGAGCCATTCTTGTAATGATGGATGAGACTGGTGCCTTAAAATCATCATTTTCTCTGTCAGCAGGGAAACCCACTGAACCCTGTCAGATAGAATACCACCTCTTCCACTGTAGCCTTATAATGTAAGGGCATAATCCATTCTCACAGGGGTCTACAGGAGTCCAGGATTGAACCTACACATAACTAAAGGATTTTTATTCGGGGGAAGAATATGACATACAGTCATTACAGGAGTTTTAAACTTTTGCTTGGACAAGCTGAAATTGCCACTGAACCATTGTACCAACCACAGGCTTCGACATTTAAATCAAAGATGGTGATTTTGGCCCTTCTCAGGAATAGCATTCCCACAAATGGTGTCTGTCACTGTTAGATTTATTCTCTCATAAAATGAGAAGTAGGGATCATGTGAAGGCATAAGTGTCAAGCAAAATCTATGTTCAGTTTGCAAAGTGAAACTGTATACCTTCTATAATTTCAGGTCGAATGTTAGAGCTTAGCTTGCCATACAGTCGATTCTATGCTCACAAATAAATCACAGTTTATATAAGTATGGGCCTTGAAACACATTTTTCTGCAGTTATAGAGACAAGGAGCCCAAATGTACATGAGATGGGAAAATCAACTATATGTATCCATTCTTTTCCGCAGTAGCCTTAAAGATGCTTACAGTAACAGACTAGGCAGAACTAGGATTAACCACTACCAAAGGTATCAACATTTTTCACTGTCACCGTTCTTTACTTAGAAAAACCTGCTTGCTGCTTCTATATTCCTCTTTATGATTTCAGAGAAAAAAAATTAAATATTCTGCTTCACATTTCATTTTTAACAGTTAATTGCTGCATAAATACATAGCATAAAGAAAAGCACATTTTATAAAACTAGAATGGTTCTGAAATACTCAGTTGCCTCTTTATTTGCATTTCTTATGCAGCAGATATATCTGACATACCTACTCTGAAGTGACTCTTTCTGAAGGAAGGCAAAGTTAAATTTGCCTAGAGACGGTCTGAACCAGAAGTTTAACTCCTCATCACTTTGCAGGCAATAGAACTGACGTTTATTGCTGTGCATACCGAACTACAGCCCCACCTCTGGATAACTAAAGACTCTGTGGCAGATAGATGCTTTAAGAGCCTTCCCTGGAGCCTTCCACTGCATATCGTGTTGTCTGTTTAGATGATAAACTCCTGGAAAGGCCTGGATCGGTACATTTTTCTGTCTTTTGTGCAGCTCTACTATTTATGGTGTTTAAAATGATCGTCACGATTAATCCATAGATAAACCACCCCAAGGAAGCCAATGTCGCCTGCTCTGCAAGAGCAGGGACTCAAATGTGGCATAAATACCATTTGCTCCCCATTATTTACAGTGCCTATTATGGTTCCCCAGGGAGCCACGTGTCCAACAGCTAATTCATGGGTCACACAGGGGAGATGAACACCAGCTTTACTGGACTGTGAATTAGGCCACTGATACGTAACACTCCCACAGCCTGCAAGCTGACGTTATGTATGTGTATATATATACCTCTATGTCTCCTACATCATCTACTTATGCTACCAGGCCCCGCTGAACCAGTCAGTAAACCCTTGCCAACTTCCTGACCACAGCCACCCACAGAATCAACCAGAACACTGCATTTCATAATAGTGTTGAACGTCCGTCAACGTGCTGTTTCCATTCCAGTTATCAGCCCCCCTTCTGTACTTGTAGAAAAATTGGCCCCTTTGTATCATGTCATACAAACTTCAGCTCTTGAAATGTTAAAAACCAATGTGCAGTAATGTATCATCAATTATCAAATGACATCACATTAATGTCATTTTCCCTGTCTACTGCTTTCACAATAATTGAAGCAATAGCGACCTTTCCTATTAAAAAAAAAAAAAAACAAAAAACACAAAACCCTGAAAAAGATCTCATTGCTGGCAGAAAGATTAAATTGATTTTCAGTATGTCAGTCTTGGTTTTCTACTTAATTTGATGGTATGAAAGGATATTTAACGACACAGAGACATTGTGCCGATCAAGCCACATGCGCCTGCAGTGCACCAACAAATTGTACAGTCATTGTTGTAACACTCCAGACACTAATTTATAACTAAGCCATAGGACTTTAATATAAATTGGTAGATCATTTTTAACAGGTGAAAGGCAAGTTTCTCCCTTTGCTAAACGTCTATGGTTCTTGTTTTTTGGTATTTATTCTTGTGTAATAGAACTTTCAGTTAGCTTTAACTGGGAAGTAGCAAACTAGCTCCATCATCCAGCTGGCTGGAGTAAACATCCCATCTGTAAAGCCTTCCTTCGGCCCGAGGCTTCCTTCCCATTTGTGGTTAAAAGGACATGAAAGCACAGAGGAAAACAGATCCAAAGGGAGGAGAACAGGAAAGAGACTTGCAAAGGAGATACATATAATATGTATTTTGTTGCCTGTTAGGAGAGTAAATTCTGGGCAGGGCCCATGCTGATATATTTTCTGTGCTTTCTCTAGCACTAAATCTTACTTCCAATTAGGAAGTTTAGGAATTAGAATTGTGATAAAATCTGTAAACAAAATCTCCTAAGAAACTCAGCATAACTTGCCCTGTTAGTGCAGAACACTACTCTTCCACATACCTCAAGATACAGTTTGAAATCTGAATTAATGTCACATGAAAATAAAACAAAGTCTAATTCTCATCCCTGGTGTTCAACCTTACAAAACATTTATGCACCCAGCAGTGTTTACTCATGAATTACAGTAGCAGTTATTACAATCAATACTGAGTACCTGACAAATCCATTTAAGAAAGTGTCTACAATACTTGGAAGCCTGAACATATCTGTTTTAATCAATCAAAAAACTAATAATCTCTGTTTTTCCAAGTAGTAAAATCCATTCACATTATATTACGCATATATACACTTGCACAAAAGAAATTTTCAAGTGAATAACAGAGAATCTCTCTTACGCTGCACTGAACTGTGTGTCGTGAACACTTCCAACAGTCCACATTCACCTATTTTATCTCTTTTTCACAAAGGGACTAATTTCAGCCCAGAACTTGAACATATGCTTAACACCCCGCTAGGTTGTTCCAATACAGCCAGAAAAACAACAATTCACTCTAAGTCATGTTTGAGTTCCATAATATTCGTGTTCTAAAAAATGATAACGAACTTCTAAACACTTCCCAATAAACATTTTTAGAACTTCCTCAACAGGAATATTCTATAAGGTCCAGATGTGTCAAGCAAAATTTGGTAATAAATTTTACCTCTTAATGATTTAAATCTGCTGGACAAGCACAGAGTACTGAAAGTGGACAGCGTGCCCTTGCACTAATGGGTGAAGCTTCTAAGGCTAAACTGCAATTCTCTAGCGTCAGCTCTATATCCTTGGCCTTAAAATATGTCAAAACTGCTTTAAACAGTAAGATGAGGACTCCCCAGCTTTAGCCAGGAATGTCAGCTTTTCTCTGCAATGAAGGAAGTTTGTGGAGTCAGCTGGGGGCAGGAATGAACTAAGAAGTGGAAAAAGGGTAGGGGCAGAGATGCGTAAGTGCCTGCTCATTTCAGCTGATGTAACAATCCCCATAGGACCAGTTCAGCTGGCTTCAACAATGGAACAGCTGGAACCCCCTGCCTTGTGCAGCGGTCCAGTTCAGCTCTTGACGGCTTCCTGAGTCAAGCAAGGTATATACCCAACACACGGTTACATCTGGCTACTCAATGCATGAGCATGGAGAGGTCCACTCCAAAGAATTCCTTAAAAAGAAGTATCAGACCTTCCAACCACATTCCAAATTACTTCACGGAGTGTGACAAAATCAAATGAAAAGGAGAGGAAACAAATATGTGATGTAAGACGTAAGACGCAGTCACAGAGAGAACTGTCAGGATGCAAATTAAAAGCTTTATCTTGTCATTCTATTACTCTAATGATTTTTCCAATTCTTTTAACTAGCCTCATCTTTACTACAGCTCAGATGGAAGGGTCACCACATGCTATTGATACAAAGAAAAGCTCAGAGATTTCTAAAGAGTGATCTTCATAAAAATACACCCATGAAGCACTTACTTAAACAACAACAGCCTCTCGAAAAATTAAATTGAGAAAAGTAAGTACCTGTTGTCGCCAAGGGCAAGATCCTTGGGTTTAGCATCACTATTATACACAAAACGCTCTTGGGAGATCACTATGACATTGTCTGTAGTTTCATTTCCCAAGATAGTGATAACAGGATAACCCATTTGTAGTGTCCACTGATCCATTACTTCTTGGATATTTACAGATTTTCCAACCCTTTTTAAAGCCTTCAAGAAAAAGGAAAAGTTTCAATAAGTTGAAGCAATATCATCATCCAACATATAAAACTCTATTTTTTTTCCCCAGAGACTATAATTATTTTTAGAGGTTTAAATAACCATCATACATGCACACACACACATTTACACCTAGTACACAGATACCACATAATTTAACCAATAGTGTCTGCATATCTTAAAAATAAACACTGAGAAATTTTGCCAGAGAGAAGAGTGACAGTCAGAAAGTCATGTTTTCCACATCATTCAGGCACTTTGGCTCCAACAGAAGAAACAACCTGCTGTACAGGGTTTTAACAAGAGCCACAGAAATACTGGGTGGCTGTTTCCAAAAGATGTACTTAACCAGCTACGGCTAAAAAAGACACAGTGTCAGTTGATCTAGGCATATTCAAAGGGCCTGACTTCTGAAAGTACAGAGCTTCCCTGTTCTGAAAATCAAGTGACTAGTTATTTGAAAATATTGTCCCTCATGTCCAAAGTGAGGCCACGTATACAAACATATCCCCAGCTCCTTCATAAACTGTACCTGTCATCACAGAATCACAGAATGGTAGGGGTGGGAAGGGACCTCTGTGGGTCATCTAGTTCAACCCCCCTGTCAAAGCAGGGTCACCTACAGCAGGCTGCACAGGACCTTGTCCAGGCGGGTCTTGAATATCTCCAGAGAAGGAGACT
>Ga0065711_1035522_pt1 | contig 22202 bp, 9 predicted proteins | sample Hoacrofraction12_FD_59098 | JGI IMG/M metagenome (GOLD analysis project Ga0065711, IMG submission 59098) | Hoatzin crop microbial communities from Cojedes, Venezuela - Epithelial fraction 12 v2 (version 2) | ecosystem: Host-associated > Birds > Digestive system > Esophagus > Crop | place... | reverse complement strand
CTACTGAGCTCAGCCAGCTTTCTCATACCTTCCTCCAATTGCAAGACAATTTGTCCTAAAGGAATGAGATCGAGGCCATAGCTGGAACCTAGAGTGCCTGCTGAGTTTCAGAAGCCACTAGCTTGCTGCCTTATGAAAGATTCCATCACCTTTTTAAGAATGTATCTTCTTTAACATTAAAGGTAACCTTTTCTAGTAGAGTTGCAATACATCATATTCTCTTGTTCAGCCCTATTCTACCCTACAATTTTCCACTAAAACTCCCATCATTTCAGCTAAATACACTAAGTTCATATTAACACATATTCATCTGTATCTCTCGATGGCCTTTTAGAACTTAAATGTATAATGGAACAACGCTAGATACTCTGAAATTTTCTTTCAAAGCATTTTTTTTTGCATGAGTCTTTCCTTCTTGAATGCCTCTACAAGCACTCCTAACACGTTACAGCTTAATGAATGCAGAGGATGTACCTAAATTTGCCTGGACAAATACAGAAACAACTATCCAGGTACTTCTGCTTCTGAGCAGACAAATGTGCTTAAATCGCTTTCTCCTAGGTGTTCCCCCTGAAATATGACTTCATCTGCACATGGTTTTATACTGGTTTGTATTGCAAGTCAGAGAATGGGATAAAGTCTGGAGAAATCCATATCGTAGTTCTAAGAGCGGCGATTGCAACAGCAGCACTAAACACTCAGGAAAGAAACAGTAGAGGTTAAAAGATAAAAATGAAATTGGTCTGCTAGGCTGCCCTTACATCAATAGAAGGCAGATCCTTTTTCACTATGCACATAACAACAAATCACTGCTGACAAAAGACTAATACACAAACAGACCCTTCTTCCCCACACTCCCCCATCTTGCAGTTCTTTTCTTATTTACACTCCAAATCTCAGGAATGTAGTTTGACCTTCCAACCAATTTATTTAAGTGAAAGTTTCATACCTAAGAAAAAGAGACAGATCCAAGATGACAAACCTGGCTGACAATCCGTCACCCTAACTGCTCTCTTCCTGGCCTTACACACCTGCCATCTTCCTCTGCTACAATGGTGCAACCATTAATAGGGAGGAAAAAAGCCTCAGCCAAGCAGGATCAAAATCTACATCCAGCTTCCCGAGCGAGCATCCTCAAACTGAAACCCAAGGTGAAGCCAACAGTTATGCAGCAGAGACATCAGGGTATCAGTACAAATAACTACAGTTGTCTTCAATACAGAAGATTACATCCCACAGATCTCCAGTTTTGAAATCATTAGGAAGACGTACTGAGCAGTAGCAGTGTCACAAGAGACAACCAGAACACAACAAATCTTCTCAAATCTAAGAGGTGCTTTTGTGCTCTAAAAATGTGCACAACCTTCCTTCAGCACAGCAAATACAGAATAGTATTCCCAATAAATCACTCTGTTCTCCTGAAGAATTCAGTGAATAGACAGCACATTCCTGCACTTCTAACAGCACCCCCTTATTTTTTCCTGCACCAAGGCTCAGCCACAAAGCAAAAAGGGTACTGCATCAACTGTATGCACCGAGGAACTCAAATGGATTTGTCATTTCAAAACCTGTACCAGTGTAAGTCACTTCACTAGTTCCCCTAGTTACCTCCTTCACGAGGAAGGCGGCCAAAGCTAGTCACTGAATGCTGCGTAAGACAATTCTGAGCAACCAATTATCCAATTCACCTTTCGTCAAAGGAAAGTACTACCGAGTTGTTCCATCTCCCTAGCCAGCTCATAAGGAAGTCACAAACCCGTTGTGGTCAGAGCTCTTTAAAGTCCCAGATCATTCTTACGTACAAATAACTAGTATTCAAGAGCTGATTTTTTTTGCCTGTTGCTGGAAATAAATGAAAACTAGAACTAGTACAGCCAACATGAGAGAAAAAAATTAAAAATCAAGGTTTTATATAAAGCATCCCTGAAATTAAAAATCCAGGTAACGTTGAAAAGAATTTCCTCACCCAGCTCCAGATTCAGGACTTCCCTTTGACCAAAGCTGTTTCTAGTGTTTCTATGTCAGGTCTCCTCTTACTTTTATAAGCATGTTCTTGTTAAGTTTTTCCTCTTATTTACCTGTGCCTTCACGCAGTGTTCAATGTATTTCCTCATCAAATGGCAGTTTAGTAGAGGTTAAACTGTTCAAAGCAAGACAGGTCTACAAGACAGTTTTGTATTACAAACTGAACATCTGCTGCACAGGAGATATGACAGAGGGAATGGTGATGTTAAGTTCATCAGCCTGTGCTACTAGAACCAGAGATAGATTTATTTTGGTTATTTTTTGTAGATTTCTTTTGGTTAACTTCATTGTTTGTAATGTAAGAATTTGACTGAAGATCAAAGTAACAAAATTACAGTATGAATCCCAGAAGACAGCTTGCTTTCTACATAAGAGGAAACTGATTTTTCCTTAAAAAAATACTGTAAATTTTTAACATTGTAAACACTTTAAAAAAAAAAAAATCAAGACCACGGTTTTATGGGAGTCTGTCAGGAAAAGTAAGAGATTACAGATACCCTTTTGTAACCCAGCTTTCTTTAGTAAGAGCAGTTTATTTTCTTATGCTGCCTGGATTTTCTACTTCAGTTTTTGGTATTTTATTAAGAAATACCAACAGTCAATAAAGAGGTGCTGCAGTCTCATTTACTAGAAAACTGAAACATGTGTAAGAAACATATTAGTTTTGTGAATAATTTTAAACTACCCTACTCAAATTCATTGTGAAATTTCACAATTGATCATCCTCTTAGCTTTTTGTTTCCTATTCTTTTTGCTGTTTAGTCTGCGATATAAACACCCAATATCTCTCTAAAAATACATTAAATACTAACGAGTAATGAGATATTTTGACAATAAGAAAATAGCTAACAAAGACTAACATGCCTCTGATTAGTATAATTATAGACTGTTAATCAAGTTTAAGCACTCTCTGCAACAGTTTGTCATTTCTCTTACACTAGCCATAGCATAGCTAATACAGCCATATATAGCCATCCTCCATCCTTCCTTTCCCACCCCTGCCTTCCCCTTTTCTAATCACTCTTGACTGTTTAAGTCTTCTGTGCCACTCTCATACTCACCATAACTCTTCCTTCCCCTTAATTTCTCATGTTCAGGCTATTACCAACTCTCATGCGATACATGCTTTCAGCTTAAAGCATCTGATCATCTTCCTCTATTGCTTAATGTTCTCCATCTGCTTTAGCTTCCCTTTCTTTCGACCAGCACCAGGCAGCTCTGCTAACCACCTTCTCATTATGTTGCGTAACAGCTAGAGATCCTACCTTTCCCCTGGCCATATCCCCATAGCCCACAAAGGCAAAAAAGAACACTACTCCTGAAATTCACCTTCTTGCAGCTCTGCCTGCCTAGGCCTGCCAGGGTTGCTGGACCCTAAGGAGAGGGGCTAGGCTGCAGATGAGTCCTGTTATTGGAAAGACTCCCTTCTTTTCTTCTGCCTACACCGTATCTAACGAACATGTGGTTTTCTTTCTTTAATATTAAGCAGCTTGGTTGTGTTCGTATTGCAAATTCTTTGGAATAGCAGTCATCTCTGTTAAATACCTAACACACAAGAACTGTTCCTGTCAATGAACAAACAAAAAAAGATATATTTAGGTATTTAGAGAACTTATTCTTCCCCTCTAAGCTGCCCTTATGCTTACAGCTCTGGTCACCTTAGAGGATGTTTGCATCAGGTGACTTCACATGAACACTGGACTCTAACAACTAGTTGGATCACCTCAAACCCACAACTACTTGCATTCAGTTCAGCAGGGTCCATACGAAAGTCACCTCAGAAGCCTCAAGTCACACTCAGCATCCTTTAACAAACATAAGATGTTCAGTACAAGAAACAGAGCCATTAAAATCCTGCACAGCAGAAAGAGCAGGAAAGATCAAGACCTCGGCTGATCCTGCAGGCTGCTGCAGCACTGACAGGAAAAAGGCATCGAAATACAGGTTGTATATTTCTCCTGACTTCATACAGAAACCAAATCTCGAAGGATAATAAAAGTATATTCGATGAATGAAAAAAACAAAAATTACACAATCAAAATGTCACATGATAAGTTCACAGAGAACAAAATAACAAAAAGACGCCATTGGTAAGATAGTTCCTTTAAGCAATGTGGCTTATACACATACCACCACTACTCAGTTTTTCACAGCTGGAAAATATAAGCCGGAAACAGACTAGGCTGCTTATTAACAGTGCTGGAGACACCAAGCTCATTGATTATGAATTCTTTTCTCTTTTCCAAAAAGTACTGCTTTCAAACATCTTAAAGCAAAGGTTCAGTAACAGAATCCTCTTTAGTAAACACCATAGAATCACAGCATAATTCAGGTTGGAAGGGACCACAGCAGGTCACACTCCTGAATGCCACAGAAAAGCTCAAAACCAAAGAGGAAACGAGGTAAAACGAAGAACAAGTATCAAACTCACCATGGACTTGATTGATTTCTGAATTCTGAGAAAGGATTTCATCTGCTAATTTCTGAGCAGTTGGCAAAACTTCTGTGTGATGCACTGTGATCAAATACTGTACAAATTTTTGTAGTTGGTCTCTGTTCATTTGAAAGAGTGTCTCTGAAATGGGAAGATGCAGTTTGACCTGATCTGGCTTGCGGATCCGGTATAAAGAGAGTGCCACAACGTGGGCACAGTAAAATATGTCCTTGTTTCCACAGCTGCAGGTCACTGAGGTAATCTTGCAACGATCAAAGCTGATAGCTACATTGCAAACAGTTTCTGGCTCCGACTGCATTGCAGGCTCTGTCACTGTGCCACTCAAGTGGAAACCTGTGCAAGGAAAAAAAAGAGAATCTAAGTAAAATACTGCTTCTCATTATCAAGAACATTTTGTTAATGAAGTAAAAGTCACCATCTAATTTTGAGAAATGACATATCTTAAAAGAACTTGTTTTAATTACAAATATGATTAGCCCTTTATCTCGTACGTACCCTTTTCATCTCCAATAAAATCAAGAGGCAGGTGAAAAGCTGGTTTGCGAGCCTTCTTCGCCATTCCATGACAACATTCATAAAAGTTTGATACCAAGAAAAGCATTTCTTTGGTAAATGACAGCTGCAGAAGCAGAGCTGCATCCGATTAAGACCAGGGTGAAACTCCCAGTAACTCAGCAAGTTGGCAGCAATTTTCCAAACCCCCCACCAGGGAGCCTGCAGCACCTACCGGCAAATTTAACCATTCTCTCCACAAGTAAGAGGGAAGTAGTGCACTCTAGTGGCACCAACCCAGGCCCTAGTCTCAACTCTGCCACTAACTCACTGACACAAGTCACTTCACCTCTGTGCTTTCATGTCTCCCATCACTGAGCTCATGCTAAAGCTCACCTTCACCCAAGCGATCCAGCAGGACAGCTGTGTTTGTGTAGTTCTTTGGAGATGGAAACTGCCATGGTTACCGATACACAGGATGTCAGATTTATAATACTGAATGAGACACACAAACACAGTTTGAGAAGTCTGCTTTATGGCCTTCTTCTCCAGTCAACATAATAAAGCACAAAGCAACAGAGCTAGGTTGTCTTGTTCTAAGTTGTGGTATACCGTAAGAAAGACGTTCACTTCAGATGTCAGTAGTTGACAGAGCACGCTGTTCAACCAAGGTATCAAACTCAAGATCAGACCTAAACCCACCTCTGTTTGCCCAACGTGAAGGTCCATGTTTGGCTCTCAATACTTTATCACTGAATAGCAGAATTTGGGGGTTTCTTTTCGATTATACATAAGCATGAAGTTGATTTTTGGCTCAAGCATGAAGTCAGACACAGACACAGCACAATACAACTAGATTTCATATGCTATACCAGTACTAAACTTGAACAGAAAACATCTGGGATGGACAAGACAAGTAAGTCATTAAACATTAACTATTTGTAACAGAAATAATATAAAACCACACTCCAAAACTGATTTAGTACTTAGTACTCTTGAAACAGCGGAAAAGTGTATTGTAGGAAGCAGTGTCACATGAAAATTAGGTGGGTGGAAAAAAGATAGATAGATATATATAGATAGTCCAAAATGTTGTATCTCCAATTGTTTTATAAAAGCTCTTCAAGAGAGGAAACAAAGACAAAAATCTCATTTTCTCCTTTTGTTTACACTGCACATTTCAGAGCAGGCTGTGCAATCAGCATCACAGTTCGGACTGCATTCAGCTGCAGTACTCTGATACTCTACCCTGAAGAAGGTCATATGCACACTCTAACCTCGATTTTGCAAGAGGATGTTTACCAGTTACAGTAGTTAAGAGTCAAGGCTGAAGAGACAGTAAGTTATAAGGTGCACAGAGAGCAAGGGGGGTGGACGAACAGGCCCAGGCGAGCATGGTTTTTGCTCTCATCTCCACTCAAAACTTGCACAGAGGAAGGGAGTGGGATTGCCCCTCGCATCAGGAGCTCCTCCCTCTATCTTTCCCTTCGGTTTTTAAGTAGTCACAGCATGCTCCTGTACGTGCCTTCTCTTCAAAAGCGAGGCTTTGTTAAAACTCAGTCAGCTCTATTTATTTCACGTTAATTCCCAGTAAGTAAAAGTTGAATTGGTGGTCCCAAAGAAACCCCACAGGACATTTTTCTTTTTAGTATCACTTTCCTATGCAGCATACATAAAATTGTGTCTCATCTATGAGCTGAGGAAAAGCCTAAGATGAACACTGAAAGGGCCTGATCCCACTCCCTGCTACTCTCAGAATAGAAAAAGGTCAAATGAAAGGTCTTCTATTAAACTGATTTCCAAAAAAAACCAAAGCCCAACCAGCTACTCCAACAATGCCATCACTTTTAATTTGTCAGTATATAATTCAAGCATTCAGAAAAGTTAAAGTCTTCCTGAAAAGATGAATGTCTCCAGAAATATTTACAGGTAACAGCAGACCTGCCTTTAAGCCCCTATACTGTTCGGACACAAACACAGCTCACTGCTCCCCCCTCTCCCTCTTCACTGAGATTTTTTGAGAATTCATGTCAAGCAGCAACATTTATAAACATGGATTTTGGTTCAAACAATGACAGCACTAAATACAGTCAAGCTACCTAACCCACCCTTCTTAAATTACAGAGGGTTTAAATAAAAACATCAACTGCCCTTGCAGGCTAAAACGTAGAAGCTCTGTATTAACTATGCCGCAATGATGTACTAGGCTTCATAATTATGAAACACTATTTTTCTCCTCTTTTTCTGTTTGTGTTTTTGATGAAAGAAGTTGTTGTTAGTAAATATGACCTTTTAAAAGGTTTCAATACACCAGAAGAAAACTCAGGAAATTTCAGCTCAGTAGCCCTGGCAGGGGTGCTACAATTTAACCTACCAGACATCAAATTCCACCGTCTCCACTGCCCTCAACACTGCAGAATACTCAACTGGGAGGGCTGCTCCCCTTCCACAAACATAGCCTTAATCTTTTTTAACCTAACCATCTAATAGTATCCAAATACAGTACGAAAAGTTAGTAGCAGGTAAAAAATTGATGCACTGTGCCTTGCTAGAAAGCTGTCACCAGCAGTAACTTCTAGCCTGCCAAGATGAGAGATGTTACATGCTCCTGGAAGACAGCAAAAGTCATCACCTGCACAGGGACTCAACGATGGCAACATTTCACTAACAGATTCAAAGGGGCAGAAAAAGTCTCTCCAGCTAACAGTTGCAAGCCCTCACTCCAAATAGGCATTTCCGTTCAAAGGGAAAAATCCTTTTACTCAAAGTTACAAACCTTTGTGGGAATATTTATCCATTCCAAAAAATCCCAAGAACACCAATGTTCCACTTTTAAATTGAAAAGCTTGTTAATTATTATCTAAAGACACCAAAAGAGCTGCAGACATAAAAGCGTGTGTTCACTACAGAAACTATTTATAGAGTAGGCATGTTTCACTTTTTCCCTTCAGCTGCTGCAGTTCAAAATGTTTTACTGTTTTCAAACCAGCACATGACCAGTAATTCAAGCTCTGCTGACATGTTCAATGCATAGAGGCTTTGCATTCTGCAAAAATGCATCTAGAAAAGCAGTTGGACGACGTATCAAATGAAGCCCTTTTACAAAGTGACTTTGCTTCTGTTGAACACTCACCTCAAACACCACAAAAACTATCTACAAGCCAAAAAATCAGTGTTTTCAGCTGCTGTATTTTTTGGAAAGGGACTGTGTCAAAGTGCCATCAGGAGGAAGGCATTGAGAAGTCAGTGAATTTTTACGAAGCAATTTTTGCCAAAATCTGCTTGACAGCGTCCGATCTATGAACGAAAGACATTCTTGGACTGTATGTAGTATTTGCCAGCACAAGTACACACGCTTGTCATAAAAAATAAATACTTCAGAATAAAACAAAAGATACTTCAAACTGTAAGACACTAAAAAGAAGAAATGACAGTAGCATGCAGAGAAGCAGCAGCAGATCGGCTTTTAGTTACTCAAGTCAAAAACAAATTATGAAATAGTGAGTTCCACTAATCCAAAGGGATAAGCTGCAAAGTTACTGCACTAAATAAGCATCAATGGCATCCCACAAGCTTAATTCATTTCTACTGTCACCCGGTGCAACAACGCATCTTCCTCAATATATCCAAGTCCAAGGACGCATTTTAAAGATACAGACCAAAATGAACAAAAACTGTCAGAACAATAAGCATGTAAAATGCTGGGGGAGAGATGGTGGGAATTATGCTGACATTATACGGTACTGTGGTTCAAGAAAATACAACGAGTACAATACAACTTTTAAATTAACTATAAACAGGAGTTCAATCTAAAATTGTAGACTGTTAGTTTCTTTTCTCTCAGTAATTTAGAATTCAAAATCCCAAGATGTTCCTGTAGGTACAGGGGGGAAAAAAGAAATTAAAGATAAAACTCTTATTCAAGGAGATCCGCATTCATTTGTCATTCAGTCAACAATACAGCAAGCTATTACTGAGTGAACTTAATCTGAAAAAAAATAATTTTCTCAATAAACTTTTTAGCTGCCTTTTCAAAAATACTAATAACATGACATCAAAACAAACACATTACCAGCTTAAGAAATAGCAGGCTACTCTTATGAGCATAGAATAATAGTACTTTAACAAAATGCATTAAAAAAAACAAACCTGCATTGCACATATTAAAAATACACCTGTGCTGTCAAGAACTCCAGTGGTTAAAAAAATCACTTTAAGTTCACACTTGCAATTGAAAGCTTTGATTGAAAGGCAGACATACATGACCACTGGGTATTGTTTATCTTTTACAGAAAACATAAAAATTTCAGAACTGGACTACAAAAATATTCCAAAGCTTAAAAACCAGTGCATTTGGATAGCTTTCTGCCATGAAACCTTTGAGAATGGGATGCATACCTTGTCCACTACACACACAAACTATCCTAAAATTAGGAAATATGCTACCAACTGTATTTGGGAAACGGATGTGTTCCTTAATATTGATACACTAATCCTTCTTCCAAGTAGTTTACAAGGACCATATACACACTTCCAGTCAAGAAAATGTAACACTCACAGAAGAGACCCGCATATGAGGTTAGTTATAGACAAAAAAAAATAAAAAAAAAAATAAGGGGAAGAGCTTGTTTTGGGAGCTGGGAAGTCTTCAGTATGAAGACTTATGCGGGTAACCTCCCCCTACATAACTTTACGTTGGTAATCAGAATCATACATACCCTCTATCTTTAACAGTCATTTAAGTTAACTTGCAGGCCTACCAGGTAAGATTTATTCAGCCTGCTACACTACTTGGCAAACACATAATCACTGTGCAAAGTGAGAAATACCTCTGCTTCATCTTGCCTACCAAACAAAAACAAGAAGAAACACTTATGGAAAGTAGTTTCCAGCTATACCTATTGGCTCTTTTTCATAACTTAGATCAGTGGTTGCATTTTTTTTCCCCAAGACAAGCAAAAGTATTACCTCCTTCAAATTTTGTCTGTTAAGAAGTGGTTTTCCTTTAAGATGGCAAAGTAGTATCCTACATTCAATTCTGTCTGAACTTTGGAATGCTCTAAAAAAAACAGATCAACAACACACTTTGAAATTATTATGAAGTCAAAACTTTGCATGCCATCACTCAGCCTGAAGCTAATGTTAACAGCCTATTTATAAATTACAGCAAAATATTGATTTCAAATGTAAAATACTTACACATAGTACCTTAAATATGCTGGTACAAAGGTAATGAGGAGTGGAAAGAAAAGATTAACTAACAAGAGCAGTACATAAGACATTTACTGTATGTAATGGATGCACCAAGTACAGAGGAACTTACGTGCTAAGAGCACTGCCACCTAGAATAAAATTGGCATTACCACTGCACCCAAACACTAACAGCGCACCCATCACAGCCACCCAGCCAGATTGCACAACTCCCCTTCATAAAGGCAATAGTCAGGATTTGGTATTTCAGGACTTCTGCATGCAAGAGAGAGCAGACACACTCCAATGACAACTTCAAAGTTCACTACTGCTGGTGCGTGTCCAAGAATGTGCACGCTATCACAGTGACAGCACTAGTGATTTGAACAGCAAAACTTATTTTGTCACACCACTGTGAATTCAACAGTTGCATTTAAAACAAACAAACCAACCAACCTTCCGGGACTGCCTTCAGCAGCCCAAAGCTTCAAATCAGCAAACCGTTCAACTAATTACATTCATTAGGCAGGTCTCCACTAACCCCTCAAGCCAAGCTTGATCACATCTGTGCTGCTCAAAAGCAGCCACCATTCACTGTGGTCCAAACGGGAGTCATGGATGACTGGATGGGATACATCCATCCAGACTACTCTTCCCTAAAGAGAAGGAAAGGCTGTTCAAACAGAAAGTGACACAGCAAAATCCCTTCCCCGGCCCAACCGCCATAAAAGATCTGGAGTGTTTTAAGACAGATGCAGACTGTGGCAGCTCACGCCGTCTAGAGCAGAGGCATTGAACAGAACATGCACCCCATGAGCATGGCCTTAAGGGTCCCTCAAGGTTTCATTGCTATCCCTGTGCTTAACCAACTTGCAACCCACCCCATAGGAACTCCATACGAACTACAGAACGACACACTCATCAGCACTGCTCACAGCCTTGGATCACATCTCTACAAAGCCTGAAAGTCCGCTGCACTTCAACTCATTTAACAAGGATATAATTAACCCCATTTTAGGCATCTGTAGCACTACCTTTGTGGGCAAAGCAAAAGCAGCAAAACCTTGTTGTAAATAAGAGATGTTAAAAAAACACCTTCCAGACAGCGGTAACACAGAACTACCTCTAGCACAGCAATGCTCAACTTGTGATCTAGGACAGTGTGGCAAACGATGCTTATGGCTTCTAAAGCAGAAGCCGAGCAGAAGCAAAGTCTCTTCAATTAAAGGCTTAACACATTGCCAAGCATTCACTGAAAGTGTGAATTGCTGACCAGCTCCCGTTAGGTCAAGAAGGCTAGCAATCCATGGCTGCAGGCCACCCTCTCAGGCATACAACCCAAGCCTGTTTGGTGGTTGTTATTGGGTGTTTTTTTGTTTGTTTGTTTTTTAAAGCACATCATTTTAAAATAAAAACTTTGCTCTTCTATGCTAAGTAGTTTAACAGCTCCACTATCAGTGCAACATATGGTAAGAGCACCAGTAAGTAAAGAAGAAATTTCAATGTGAGTCTGGAAAACCCGAAGTTAATTGGTAGAAAAGTACAGTTTACTGTGAGACATCAGCAGACAGAAGACTTCTAAATATTACAGTTTTTTTAATAATATACCCCACAGAGATCATGTGACAGCTACTAAAAAAAAATCAAGAATGCCAAAGAAATCAAAAGCTTTGCAGAATGTGGGCAAAGTAACATTTTATGATTTACAATGCATGTAATATAGTAAGCCTCAAACTTTTGAAGGAGACTTAATAGACTATCTGACCAGAGCAAAACTGGCTGGATCTGTCATACAGCAGCTTGCTGCAGCACAAGTGTGAAGTAGGAGTCATCAGAACTACAATGGTGCTGAAAAGCAACTGGAAGTAAATTAAAAATGAAGGGTACAGAAAAAAGAGATGATTTATACTCCAGAAAGTTGCTAGAAGTGGAGCTATTCCAAAATAACAAGAGCCTTAGTTAACTAACAAAGCTGCCCAGACCATCCAGCTAATCTACACTAAAATGTTCATAAATGAATTGTAATAAAAAGTGTAGGCCAGCATCAGGCTCAAGATTACATTCAGCCATAACAAAGGCTGCAAACAAGAGGTTAAAACAGATTACTAATATACATTTAAATTCTGATGAACAAACCTTCACTCTGCTGGTGAACTTCACAGGCCCTTCTTTTTTGCAAAGGGAACAGATTGAGACAGCAGGATTGCAAACAGTCTACAAGGATCTGTCATCCTGGGGACCTACCAAGGGTGCCCAAGAACAAGGACTGATTATGACCAGTCTTCAGCGGAAAGGATCAGTGGATCAGTGCAAAGACATTTGTTGCTAGGTTTTGAAGAGGAATTTGCTCTATTATGGTAAGCAGAAGCTGGCATCCCTCCTGCAGAACACAGGCAGCAGAGACTCATCCCATAGCCCAAGGTATCTGTCTCCCAAGATGATGCCATTTCAGCCTTTACTGCTACTTAGTTTTCACATCACGTTTGCAGGGAAAAAATTATGCTTACTTGCTACAGCACAAATATAAATATTACAAATGGGACAATGACTGTAAATGAGGAAGAGCAACAAAACAAAATCACCTCAGATTAAACCTCCTGCTTTCACTAAAACATCCTTAAAGCAATACAACAAGAAATAGGCTGCTCTTACTTTCATGAAAGTAAGTAATTACAGACTACCAATTGTTTTAAGCAAGTTACAAGATGCCTTGCCTGTCAAACAGATATAATACGGTTATTTTTTAAAGTTACTATTTACATTCTTCTTGATACAAGGAGTTTTCTGTATTACATGTCTAAAGGTGAATGCTTACCTTCAGCTGAGAATCATCTGTCTCCACCAAAAAGAACCAACAGAAATTATGTCATCTGAGGCTGAAGAAAACCTCCAGCAAGACCTGCTCATTTTTAAGGGAGGAAGAGAGGAAGAAACCAGTCTATTCATTTTTTTGTTGTTGTTTTGAAATTTCCCTCCACCAATGCAACCACGTCTCTGCTCTTTTCATACTCTTTATTGCTGCTACCACACAGTCTTTACTTGTATCAGATTCACTTTATCATCTTAAGGTAGGGGTTATCTTTGACTTTATTTGTACAGCACCTGTCAGGCTCCAGCATTGCTCAGCTTTTTACAAATAAAGCATGATTAGCAGCTGTTGTCTACATGGCTTTTCAAAGTCAAACTGAATTCAGCTAACATAGGCCACAGAACAACACAGAGCTTCATCAGAAGATGGATGAAAGGAAGTTTCATCCTTAAAATTTAAAAATTTCATCCTGCTTGACTCATGATACTGCTTTATCATCAGGAAAAACTGCTTTCTCATCCTCTTGATAAGGGCTTGATCAAACTCCTACTGTATTCGTTAATCGGAAGCGGATAAAATCCTTAAAAGGAAGACAACAGCAATCACTGAAATTAACCTGAGAAGAGATTTCTAAAAGATTAGAAAATTACTACTTTCTGAAAAGAGTGCATCTGGATATCCACAGCCATACTTGCAGTTTGGGAAAACCCAGCACAGGATGTCTGAAATACAGGCATCCTGCACTAAAAAGTACTTAGGTCATCCCGACAACACAAAACATTTAACTCCTTGAGTAATTTCACATTGCACTCAAACAGTTCAAGTTTGAGTTACACAATAGTGCAAGCCAATATAATTTTGAAACTAAACTGACCTTCCACCAGGAAACACTACACTTGGCCTAAAAGAGGAAACTGCCACTCCCATTTCCACTACTGTGTAATAAATCACTTTCTTTTGTTTAACAGGGGGAGAAAAAGACGAGATCAATGCTGCACTTGTTCCAAATGAAAAATGGTCTTAAAACTCCCAGAAAGGATGGGAGACCCTTTCTTTATGGCCATGATTCTACTCTTCCACCTGTATACTGAATGTTCACAAAGACTTCATTCTTTGCATTTACAAAAGACTTCTACTGCTTTAATTTTTTAACAGTGTTTGTGCATTACTGCAAGAGTCAGGATGTTCACCAACTCCTGTTTTAACCATAATCAAAGTGGGAGTAAAAAGATAAGAACAGATTTTTAAGTGTAGAAACAGTCACTACTTAAGACTTGGGAGGGGCCCAGTTTGTTTTGGACAGCAAAATTTACAGGATACATGTTTTCAGTAACTTCCTCTGGTCACCAGACCATTACAAGTGATTCCAGCAAAAATAATGAATTACAATGTAGTATTTCCTGACAATGTAGCAGAGAAAAAGCCACTAAAACCTTACTGTTGAAAGAGTTCCAGGATGAAAGTCTAAAAAACCACCAACATCACAAGTGAGTCACCATTGCACAGCCAAAGCCAACAGAGCAAAGCATCTTTTTTCTAGTTGCCCATGGCCTACTGCAGTGGAGCCCCAAATGCAGACTGGAATCCCAAGGAACTATTGTAACAACAATAAAAGTGTTAAAAGGTCATATAAAGGTCACCTATACACCGGAATATCACTGATAACACTGGAATACAGCCTACATCCACACAAGTGGACATATTGTATGAAACCACATTCTTGTGGTTCAGATTCTCCATACTGTTGCTAGGCTAGATCCTAATCACTTTTCCAATTTTTAATCAATGAAATCAAATCAATATACAGTAGTCACGCTCAGTGCACCCCATTGTCAAAACTGGCTGATAGGACATGCCACACTACTACTCCTCCATATAGATGTGCACCATCTCTTCCCAGACACAGGTTGCAGAATGAATAGGCTTCATGCAAGAAAAATCGATTTCCAAAAGCACCAACAATTTTGAGTATTGGTTGCTCAGGTATCTTGTTATATTTATAAAACACAAATATCTGTTAATGTGTATGTACCCAGGCCCTAATTTCTCAGCATCTCTGATTTCTGGGAGCTGCATGCACAGCAAGCACTTAGAATAAATAAGGGTAGCTGTGTGTGGTTGGGGGAGCCTGATGTATGGTCTTCTGCTGACTAAGCCAATGCTACTACATTCAGAACACACGGCTGATCCTCAAACAAAGCAGTTAAGATTAATACACAGTCTTCTTGAAGAGGTAATTTAGGAGACCACCCCCCTCTCTAAAGCCACACACTAATCGTCCTTGACTGAGCAAGGCGTACCATTCTTCCCTGCCAGAGCCAAGAAATTCTTAGGAATATTGATAGAGAGGATTGTAAGAAACGTGAAACTATAACAAAAAAGCCTTAATATTTTCTAGTTTTTAGTAGTCTTTAGTACTGTAACTTGTATTTCTGCTTGCATAGTGATCTAACGATGTAACTGTTACACTAATCCCTGTTTTCTCATTAAGGAATGTAGTGGAAGGACATGGACACAAGCTATCACTTTTATTTACCTCTAACCCGCAGCACACAGAAGTTTAACAAGCTACAGTTATTCTGACTGTTAATCAGATTCTAGATAGTATGTTAGTACATAACACGTTACTCAAGCCTCTACTAACATGCATAGGGTTGAACAACAAAATGCAACGTAAGATTTTTCATTTTTTAAATCCAAGCCTCACATCCACAAAATCAAAACTTTCCAAACTTTTCACTATGTGTGTAGTGTTGTGTGGAAAGGCAGGGGGGAAAGGAAAAAACAGAACTACACAATCCAGGAAGCAAAACCTCCAGGACTAATTAAAGAAAACAAACAATCTAAGGAAGGAGGACAAATTATACAGCTAAACACAATCTAATCTGTCATGTAGATTTATTAAGCATGTTACTGGAATTCAGCATGCTGTGGTTCGGCCTCCATACCAGGTTTTAAAGTATATAAGCTATTAGACTGTGGACCCCAACTAGAAATGTTATGTGTTACCGGGTGTGCTTCTAACTTTCACTGAGAAGCCAAGCAACACCTTACAAGTACCTTTTGACAGAGGAAAAGGAAACAGTTGCAAAACCACCATCACTTATTGCACTTCCACAGTGCGCTGTGGGGAGGCACAAAATAAAAGCCTTCAGGAGGGCAAGTCTGTCAATCAGTGAGCCAAGCAACAAGCTGCTTTCAAGCAATGATGAAGTAACTCTCTCTGTTCCAGATCCCTGTATTCTCCTGCCACTTATTTTTGGGTGTCAGTTTCTGATAACGTATCTATACAACAATAATAGCATTTATGATAAGATGGTAGGTGGCATACTTGTGGAAGTGTGGTTAATGTTCTGTTTTGTTTAGCTTTGGTTGCCTACTAATATAGTCAAGGGTTAGGCTTGCTGATGAACATGATACCCAACCCACAAGACCAAGTACACGGCTGACTAAATTTCTAACTCAAGGTTGTTTGTCCATTTTACTTCTCAAACTAGACATTGGTCTTGCAGTAGTACTAAATCTGCTTTTCAATGCATGTCTCATGCCTACAAGTCTATCTTTTGCAATAAGAAAAGGTTCTCTGTCTATGCTCTTAACTTTTATCATAACCTACACAAACATAATTGGGTAAAAAAAAAAGGTAAGACCATTACAAGTTCTTGAAGAAAAAACAGATGTTCATACGAACTCTGGAACAGATGCAAGCAAAGACGGAGGGTGCCCTGTGCTGGCAGAAAAGCTGAACAGGAATCATGCATCAACAATCAGTTGTTGATATTATTACTAATGGTTAAAGATTGTTTTATAGCTTAGATTAAATGAAGACTAAATTCAGCAACATACTGGACTATTACATCATGCCACTGTCACATGCCTAAAGTTGTGCTGTCACAGTGCACTTAAATAGCAAGACAGAGACAAGATTACATATGAATTTATCTTCAGTGTTGCCCAAAACAAGCAGTTCTTCTATGTCACATCAAGAAAAGCAAAAACAGAACACAGTTAAATTCTGTATATACCCTCTGTTACAATGATGAACCATAAACTGAAAAACGGGCCTTTAACTTATAACACTGTCAGTATCCCAGGTCTCATCAAAATAAACTGAAATACTTCAAAGTCAGGCCCCTAACATAGAAGATTATTGATTTATTTTCTTTGTACTTTAAACAGCTCAAAAGCAATGTAAAGTATCTAGAAAGAATGCTCTCAATCTTGTTCCCTGCAACAACACCCCCACCGCATTCTGCAAGTTTCCACTGTGCGCTGTCTCAGCAGAGTAAGTTGAAGGAAGCAACTGGGTACTATGCTGGAGTTGTCCACTTTAAAAAGTAAAATGACACCATCCCAAAAAATCATCTATACGTTCCTCAGTCAAATGGGAAGGAAAAGAACTGTTTAACTAGCACCACGCTTCCAGAAGGTCAGCTATGAATTAGGGTGTTTTTACCTATTGAGAAATGGTTTAAACAGATCATTCACTATACCATGGTAGATTAGACCATGTAGCAAGGATTACTATTCCCTATATCTGGTTTTTCCTGTTTATTTAGTCAAACAGGAAGCTTCCTCCTCTGATAAGGAGCGAGACAGATATCAGGAGCTGCAAACATTATCAGTCATTTCCTCAGAAATATGCCTTTCCTCTCTGCAGTCTGAATCTCTGGATGGGAGTGTGACAGATGTCCATATGATACCTCCCGCCCTTCTTAAAATCTCCAAGCAAGTCTTAGAAGTTCAAATTCACAGACCTAGCTTGGTCCCACCAAGCAATGCTGATGTTTTAAGGTTAAAGGGCATCACTTTCCTACATAAACATTTTAACATCAGACCACCTATTTTCAAAATACTTTAAAAACACAGAATAATACCAGTAATGAACTTGGAATTCCCAAAGCTTGTTGGCCCCTGCTTACTCAACAAGAAAACCCTGCTTCTCAGCAAGAGAACTCTTAGTTCTCACCTCCCACACGACAATGCCCATGAGACATGTGAATGCCAGATTCTGTTGCTAGCTTAGTCTTCCAATCTGTGATATACATTAATTGGATCAACAAGTGTCCTCGCACGCTCTGAAAGAGGGATGCGGGAAAACACTGCTCACCTCTTCAGTGCCAATTCTCATGTACGCTTTTGTTTGTATTTCACCCATTGGCTGCATACCAAAAAGGTAAAAACCAAGACATCCACCGCCTCAGACGCAGCACAAACCAATGACCACCTGATCCCTGCAGTGTGCACGTCACAGGCCTGCTTGTCCACTTGCAGCAACAATTTCTCAGTTTGAATAAAAAGTAACAGATGAGCATCCCTTTTTATGAACTTACCCCCAAGAGCTCAGAAGTGCTGCTCCATTAAAAGTGCATCTCAGCACATCCTGCTGGTTTTGGTTGCTGGAACACTCTACCCCTCCCTGATCCCCTTCAGTCTCTCATGGACTATAGAGCTGAAATTAGCTATTCATTACATGTGAAGGAGTCTCACATAAAGCAGCACCCTGCTGCTAAAGACTGCTACTTTACATGGCAATTTCACAACTACAGCATCTGCTACCTTACTAATGTGTATATTTAATGCTACTGCATAATGTGCAGAATTATATGCTGTTCATTGCCTGTCTGTTGATATTACATATTCCTTAGTAGCATTATTCCCTTTGAAAAACATTGCACTTTTTATTAGGCCTTCTCCCTTGTGTTCTTTGTAACAAAGCCCCCAATGAGCCACTGGTAGACTACTCCAGACCAAAAAACCCCAGGACTCAGGGTGAGATAACCAAACATGACAGGCTTCTGGCCTGCAACTACTAATAAAATTCAGTTTATTTCCTGGGTCTCACTGCCCAGTCTACAGTTTTACACTGTTTTGATATGAAAGGAAGTGGAAAGGGAATTGTATCTTGACAACTAGTGGGAAACCTACTCCAGACTACTCTTGCCACTGCAGACTTGTATTAGAGCAGAGGCCTTTGCAACAGATTTTATTCTTTCTACTAGAGGACACTCGAGGCAGTAATATTAAGTCCTATTACATACAGTTATTAATCATTTTGTTCACAATACCTAACAACCTCAGAGGAAAGAAATCGAAGTTTTAAACTAGAGAAACAAGGGGTTTCGAGCCCAGATGTTGGACCAGCACATGTAAGACATTTCATGTCTTTCAGGAAAGACTTCAATACGCTGCTATGTCAAATGTCTTCCTAAGGCAATGTCACCATCCATCCCTATGCCTAACTCAGGAAACTGATTATGAACATGGTTATTCCAGGTGACATAATGATTTGCCATCTTGTCCCAGAAGGCAGTGAGCACTGGCACGTATGGTTCCCAGCTCTGATCTTGACATGAATTACATACTTCCAATGCAGCCCAAGGAAAGGTAATGAACCTACTCTGCATTACTGAAGTGATGCCCTCTGGGGAACGCTACTTTAGACCTGCTTTGGGGCAAGCAATAATCTGATCTCTGTTGGAGGGCAAATGTAATGCCAGGCAAAGGAGATTCCAATACACTTAGCTAAAACAAGCTTCATCTCAGCTAGACACTCAGGATTATGCAGGCAGACATTTGCTTTAGAATTAGTTTTCAGATCATTTTGACATTAGGAAGATGTGAGCGTTACAACAATACTGACAATACTGAAGTACCACCCACAGGCTGCTTTCGGTTGTTAGGAACAAAATCTCAACTGGTCTGTTCTCCTTGTTCCAAACTACAACTAGATCTACAGATGCGCAAGAAGTGGCACAGACAGCCCTTACTGGCCAGACAGAGCCTCAATCTAGCCTTCTCTTCTCTGCTATGAGCATGTGACAGTCAAACACCCCCATTTCAATATGAAAGGATGCCCAAGGCTTTCCTAACCCTCTTATTTCTGTGGTAGACAAGTGTCATTCCCGAGGACCAAAGGACTCCAGCAGACTGGGTCTTTCTGCTCACCCAACATACACATGTAGGTTGCTCCGATGTGCAACCCAAACACTACCCTGAAAATTTTGTAAAGCAGAGCATCACCACATTGACTGACAGCTTAGAGAAATCAGCAGGCTGAGGTTTGTTGCTGCCTGCTATGCATCGCTGATCAGAGTATGGACTACAGATGCTCAGCAGACTGTAGCCAGAAGGAACTGCAGAAGGAAAGACCAACGCCTCCCCCCACCACACACACAGTATGCGCACACACAGAGTTCGCACGCAGTCAGAACAACAGGAAAACTGACAGTTAATCTTCTGCATTTTGGATCTGCTTAACATACTCTATAACGCAACAAGAACAGCAGTCTGATTTTTTTTTTTTTTGGTGCTGTTACGGGAATATACAAAGTTCTTCTGTTTAAAACAGTAAGCCATTCGAACACAACATCAATACCACTCACGACAAGGCAACAGTGACCCTATCAGTAAGGCAGGACAGTCACAACTACTGAAATCTACAAAGTACATGCGGGAGAGCAGAATCATTTCTCAAATGCATTATGCCAGATTCAGAACAAAACAAATAAACAAAAAATAATTAAGAAAATCTATTTCTTCCACCCCAAGCATATTTAAAAAAGACAACTCCCTTGTAGTACACATGAAGAGAAACAATCTGAATACCAAAATCATGAAGCAGAATCCAGGCTCTTCTAAAAAAGGCTAATACATTTTTTAATTAATCTACATAAAAATCTGAAGTAGAAAATGGAATGGTTACATTCTGGTTTTCAAAATTTAATACGATTTTAAAATATACTAGAGAGATAACTGGCCAGAAAAAAACATGTTTTCTTTTAAGACTATGTCACAGTCCATACATTTTATTTTCAAAGGTGATGTTTGCTTTTTGCATGAGAAGGTAATGCAAATTCCAAACTTTCTAGAACATGAAATACAAAAGACAACTGAAGAAACCACCTTCTAAAGCAGCATAATACTTCATTTCTGGAAAAAGTTAAACAGAAAAAATAAATTGTCCAGCTGTCCAGGGTATTACAAGAAGCAACCTTTGATATCTTCTCTTTGGTCTGTCTTCAAAATAAATGAACACTGGAAAAGCCACGAGCATTACTTCTATTTCAGGTGAGTTTCAGAGATTCTGGTTTTAATCTAGCTCTCCCTGCAACCTTATTGTTTACCACATTTGGACATAGAATTTTAATGCGAACTCATTTTTATAGTTTCTGAAGACATTTGTGGGATCTATTCGTGTAATAAAATGGTGGGTTAGTAAGACAAGAAATAATTACTTGAAAGATGTCCTACAATCTGACCAGCCCAAAACAAATACTACTTGTAGTTATTCTTTCAGAGTTAATATTGAAATAAGGAGTAAAACTTACTGAAAACAAAGCTACTTAATAGTATTTTTTTCTTGCTTAACTACCTGTTAAGCAAGAAAAAGTACCTTAATAAAAAGAGAACAACATTTGTTTGGATTCAGAGCTCCTGGCCTAGAGTTCTCCAGTACGAAAACCCCTTTCATGCAAGCAGAGGAAAATTCCATTCTGTCTCTTCATTATCCTTAAATAAAAAACAGTAAGAAAATGACTAACCTCACTAAGTACCTGTGTCGCCAACGTCCTAATGAAGTTTGTTTTGCTTTGTTTTCCCAAGGACTCCAAAGGCCCTCCTGTAAGGAAGACACTCACTCCAACACTTGGAGCATCCAAGTACGCTGCACACCACTGACCTACACCACTACCACTTCAATGGACAGAGAAAATGCTTCCAACACACCAGAAGCAGTTTCCTAAATGCTTGGAGCCCTAAGTATTATTTATCTTCATAACCCACAGGAAGTCATCTGCACTGGTGGGGGGGATCTATTTATCCTTTATCATGGATTGCACAGGATCATATTGAGTAAAAGCAGTGCAGGCATGGCGTGCTGGCAGAGTGGGCTAAGCTACAGCCAGGCTGATTGCCATCCTGGAGGAATGCCTGAGCAACACCAGGCCTCTCCCAGCCCCAGATAGGAGAGTCAGCCTGCAGCTGCCAAAAACTGCTTCCTGTTTGCACCAGTCTGAAAAGTAGAAGCTTGCAGGTAAAAACCTTGCAAGGTAAACTGGTCCCTCAGATGAGAAGTATGTCTAATGCCAGCAGAAGGTGAACTCCAAAGGATGTGAGGAAAAGAGCCCACAGTGCTGCTCACAGAGGAGTGAGCAGCACAACCTGAGTAACACTGCTCCAAGGAAGAGCAGTGCACAAGAAAGAGGCTGTCTAGACAGGATGGGGGGGGGG
>Ga0065711_1035521_pt1 | contig 22205 bp, 15 predicted proteins | sample Hoacrofraction12_FD_59098 | JGI IMG/M metagenome (GOLD analysis project Ga0065711, IMG submission 59098) | Hoatzin crop microbial communities from Cojedes, Venezuela - Epithelial fraction 12 v2 (version 2) | ecosystem: Host-associated > Birds > Digestive system > Esophagus > Crop | place... | reverse complement strand
GACCATTTCATGGTCACTGCAGCCGAGTCTACCTCCAACCTTCACATCCTCCACCAGTCCCTCCTTGTTTGTTAACACAAGGTCCAGCAGCGCGCCTTTCCTTGTTGGTTCCTCCACCACTTGCATCAGATAGTTATCATGAGCCCCCACACAACAGTCGGAGGGGTGGCCAAACTCACCCAAACACAGGTGCTGAGGAAGTCTGTCCCAACCATAGTAAATGCCCAGACAGAGAAAGGATCTTTCCTACTGGAAGCAATTTTTCAGATCTTTAAATCCTAAAAAAGAGCTGATTGTCAATGATTTGACAAGATACTGGGAGTATCACCAAATGCACTTTTACAGGAATAACTGGCAGGGCAAAGTGTATGAAATAAATCAGTCTAAAGTAATTTAGACAAAAACATCCTCCTGCTAGCTAGCATGGTCTAGCCAGAAGAAACGGAGAAATGCTAGGCCATATCTACATCTGTTCTGTAGCCTTCTAATACAAATCAAAACTTCTCAAACATCTGAGAGGTAATCCTCAAGCACAGTCCGCCAGCTTGCTCCCCTGAAGTCAGCTGGGAAAAACTAAAATACTGAAGTTTTTCAGGCCCACGTGCCATGAAACAGAATGGTCTCTGAACAGGACGGCCAGGCCAGGGGACGTCAGAGAAGCAGAACTGACAAACTTGCACACAAACCTGAAGCAGTTTTCTTATGTACTAAGGGTTTTGTGGAGTAGGGAAAGAGGGACAAGGCAGGATTTGTGAACCAGGAGCAGCTCACCTGCCATGGATCCAGGAACAGCTCCATTTCAGGGTTAAGTCTCAAGAACTTTACGTTAACATCCACAGCAACTGGCTCAAGAGGAAAGCTGTACTTGTTCAGAACAAGGGTTGATACTGATCATTTTCCTATTTTGAAGGTGGCCAAAAGCAGCTGTCTCAGAAGGAGTGAGATAAGGCACGTATATGTGACACTTCCTCACTCTGTACTCTCTCAGCCTTTAACCATTTTCCACTAAGGGCATTGTTTCTGCATCTGAAGTGATTTATTCTGTGAATGCAGTTCTCTTAGAGACACTTGTCCAGTATCCCTGAAATTGACAGAAAGTTTTTTAATCTATAATGTTGGCTGGTAAGAAGTGTTATGTTATTAATAACTACCTCTTCCTGCTGTGAACATGGCTACTAGCTTCACGTGATGCAAATACTTCACGTATCAGAAGAGAAAGCAAATGTCTGAGCCCTTACACACTCTCTCCACACCACTCCACATGCCATTTCACAGACACCAGTAAGTCAGCTCCCTTCCCTCACTCCACAAGCTGGTGCTTTTCTAGCCTGAAGGGCCTCAATCCACTCCATGACTGGCTGACAAAAGTCTTACCATGCATTTGCTCACCCTTCTTTAACACTTACAATGTAATTTTTTTTTTTTTTGAGATGAGGAGACTAGAAGTCTATACAACATCTAAGATATGGGTGATCACATGTTAGTGCTGTCATTTTATGATGTTTTCTGCTACAGTCTCTTTTCCTAAAAAATTCTAACATTTGATGTGTTTTTCTGGCTGTGTGCCACCAAACACGAACATGATGTTTTTGGAGTATCACACATTGGAGTTCTGCAGTCTCCTGCCCGAGTGGGAAAGGTGTCTGATGAGAACATGAGAAAGTGTAGAACTTCACACAGAAATCTAAAATGATCTGCCAAGAGCTCCAAGATACCAGCACATACAGAACAAAACTAAACAGCAGTTCTGGTCCCTTCACCTCTACTAAAAGAAGAGAACATACTGAAACTAGCAAAGGATCAAGAGGGGCAGTGGGACACCCAAAGGCTAGAAGTGCTGTTGCTGGGGAATGAGCACGAGGAGGCAACTGAGAAGGGCTATGACGGAGCCTGTAATCATGAGTGGCATGAACACCACGGGCAGAGACCAGCTGCTGTTTTCCAAGACAAGAACCAGGAGGCAACAAGTGTGGGCGGCAAAAGCCTGGTTCAAAAAAGACCCAACAAACTAATCCGAAGGAGCCGGTTCTGGACACAAGGTGCTGCCGAGCCACAGAATCCCTGCCGGTGACGACATTTCATAGAGCTTCAGAGCGACACGGGGTAGTTTACAGCAGAGAAACTCTCAGAGGATTACTGAGCAGACAGGCTCTGCGCTGGGCTCAGACACCGAGGTCTGGGCGGCTGCTTGCAGGTGAGGGAAAGCACGACGCGTTCCAGCCCAACGCGAACCTTTTCTATTAAGCCCAGTAAGAGAGGCAGACGGGCTGGACTCGGGACCGCCGCTACCCTCCTGCACGTCAACCGCGAAGCACCGACGGTGTCCGAGGAAGGCCCTTTTTCCCTGTTCCTTCTATTTAATGGCTTCGACCGCCCACTGCTGCAAGCCCCTGCCGCCCCGGTGCCGGAGAGGCGAGCCCACCGCCGCCCACCAGGCCCTCCCCGGCCTCCCGCCGCCCCGGAGCGGCGGGCAGCTGAGCGCAGGCCCAGGGCTGGGGGCGGGTTACCCTCCCGCCTCAGCGGGCCCTGCCGAGCCGGCAGCGGCACCTCCCCGGCCCCGGACACTTCAGGCCGCCCCGCCGGGAGGGGCTCCCTGGCCCGCTAACGCCATTGGCGCGCACCCGGCGCGGCCCCTCCGCTGCCGGGGACGATGCGGGCCCCGGCCCCGCCGCCCTCACGGGGAGCAAAGGCAGGCGGGCAGACGACCAGCCCCAGGCCGCACTACTCCCCACACCGAGCCCTCAGCGCCGCTCCACTCACCGGCCGCCAGATCCCTCCGCGCACGCGGCCCTGCTCCGCCCCGCCGGCTGCTCCCCCATTGGCTGGAGCGGGCTGAGGCGGCGCCGTGCGCGCCTACCGGTGGCGGCTCGCGGAGCGGCTCCGCCCTGCCTCTCGCGCCCCTTGGCGGCCGCTGACTCGCCTCGGTGGGAGTCCGTCTGCGTGCGCGGTCTGGTGCGCGGCAGGCGCGTGGCCGCCTGAGGGGGCTGGAGGGGCGGCGGGAGTGCTGCGCTGCTCCGCGCCGGGGCTCTCCCCCCGCGGCCGTTCGGGTGGCTTCGCAGCCGTCTGCAGAGAGGTCTCCGACTGGAACGGGGGCTGCGCAAAACCGTGCGGGAGAGCCGCCGCCGGGAGCTGCCTCAGCGCTGCCGCCCGGCGTGGGTTCCTCACCCGCCGCGCTGGTTCTCGCCGGGCTCAGGCGTCCTTCCCTCGGCTTCTCGGGGTCTGGCCCAGGGGAAACGCGCCTGGTTTGAAGCAGTAGTTTCCACATACGCGGGAATTTTCGGTAGGATATACCTCAAGTTAAACAGCCATAGCTAGTCAGTCACGTTAGAGTTAGAAACCACGGATGCATGCCGAGTGACTTCAGTACCAGCCTAGCTCCACGAACTGTTGCTCTCCTGTCCAGTCTTTCCCTTCAAATTAAGCATTATTAAGTTGGAACAAGCTCCCTTTCTTGCATACGGGCACAAGCTGAGCTGCTTCTTAGATATTCTGAGAAGACAGGAAGTTTTAAAGTACCTTCCTGGTTTCAATTAATTCACTACATCGTTCCCTTTGGGCATACAAACTTCTCATCTCCCTGTTCCTCATGTTGTGCAGGCACAACGCGCTTGTCTGGTACTTCTTGTCACCTCATATTGCTGCAAACCAAAAACGTAAGAACTTCCTCACCACTGGTGTTTTTTCATTCCTTCTTTATAAGTCTGGTAATTTGTAAAAAGTGTTTTCATAACATTGTTTTCCTATTGTTCAGTGACTCTCTCCCCATAAACCAACTCATAGAAGGTGGCCCATCAGATTATTTATAATTAACCCAACAGCAGACTGTCCTTGTATTCTCCAGAGCCAGATGTTCTTATCAGCAGCGAGTTGAATAACAGACTGCTATTTTACCTACAACCTGTTGAATCTTACCCTGCTGCCACACTTTGCTGTGGCTGAATGGAAAGTCCCGGGCTCAGCACTGGGCAGCTACAAGCAGAGCAGAACTATTTCCTTGGAAGACAGAAACACTAAATTCTTAGAAAATATTTTTGCAGCACAGCTTAGGTAGGCATCAGAGAATCATTTTCTTGCCACCGCAGGATGTGGGGGAAGGCTGATTCTTCCTTCAGATCCCCACACTTTTTACCTCTCCCTCTCTTCCATTTAGAAACCAGTAGAGATGACAGTAGAGAACTGTGGGCATTTCCATTTGGTTTTCAAAGACTTCCAAGTAGTCTGGATCTGGTATTCAGTGCATTACCCCCTTTGTCTTTGAAAGGTCTTGCCAAAAAAGGTCTTCATCACAGCACAGAAGACTGTCCTACATGGAGTGCATCCATACCCATGCTACCACCACTACTGTAACTTAAAACAAACAAACAAAAAAAACCCTTTTCCCTGCATTGTTGCAAAGTGACAGTTACCTGATACCTGCATATTGCTGAGTGCAGTAAGAAATCTGGCTTAGATTCTACAAAGAAGTGACGCTTAAGTAATTCACCTATTTCATATATGTTTTTAAAGCATTTGAAGTGAAAAATGTCCCGCACATGGCTGGTAACGAAAGGGTAGAGGAGTTTGCGCAGAGATGTACTCTCAGTCAAGACCTCCCAGAGCAACAGTCCCCCTGGTGACGAGTGATTCCTCCTCACCAGGAGGGTTACAGAGATCATGCAAGGGCACATGGCTGTGTGGGGGCTTGGGGGGGGCAGGCAGGGTGACATGATTTAGGTTATGATATCAGATACTACTTGGCAGCAGACATCTCAAGACCTTCCTTGAATCCGCGTTGCAAGGCGGTTCTAGAAGGAAATTTCAGGAGGAGCTCGAGTGGCCCTGTAGGAAGGAAAATAGGTTGTATCTTGCAATGCAATTTCTTTGGGATGTGAGGACAAAGCAACTACAAATATGGGAACACCTGTAAAGTGCACCCTGCAAGACAGTTCTTATTAATAATGAGGTTTTATTGTTTCCTAAACTTTTTTTGCAGAAAGGTATTTCTAGTTAAGCTGTCTCCCCTATCCTTTCACTGACAGACCCATGCTTTTCTCCAGAACACAGTAGTGACACTGGGGTCTCCAAGACTTTAGCCTGACGCCATAGACCCCTGGTACTTCACTAATACATTTGTCAGTACTCTGTGTTGGACCAGGTCAGGAACAGAGCATGAAACAGCTTTTAAAAACACAGTTCTACCCTGGAAAGTAATAGCAGCTTGTTACTCCTCAGGCTTTTGTATTTTGGTGTTTCAGTTTTTATTTTATAGTCCATTGCATTTTTTCTTTACCAATGAAAGTCTATACTTTTCAGTCCTCCTGCTGTAGCACAAGCCATAGCCGTATGAAAAAGTATAGTCAGTTTTAGCTAATACGAAAATAGATTATTCAATTCCAGTTGTAGAATCTCTGCTGTTGCCATTAAGTCTAAATAATTTCTTAATAGCTTTTCGCCCCAAAATCTCAACATTTTTAGGGCTGGCAAACCAACGACACATTCATTTGGAAGGCAGCCAAGCACACAATGCTTTACAACCATACAAAGATTACTTCTAGTTAATGTCAATATAATCCTACTTCTGAAGATGAAAAATAATCAAGTGGAAATATTCTACTTGCAGAACAACCTGCAACATCTCATCTTCCTAAGAGAGGCTTACTGCACTTTTTATTTCAATACCAAGCTGTTCTCCTAATAGATGCATGGCAAAATGTGCGTTAGAGCCCCGTGGGGCAGCTCCCCGAGCCCTCGGGACAGGCAGTGGGACAGACTGTCAGCTTCTCAAAAGCTTGCATTGGCTCTCTGGATTCAGGTACAGTAGTAAGCTTTCCTCCTCACACGGTTTACAGACTCCCAACTCTTTCTCTCTTGGAGATGCAAATCTTCTTAGAAGCATTACAGTGATACACGATCACAGTGACTTCTTTCCATCTTGCCAGGCTTTGTGGACCCCGTGAAAAAGGAATTCAAGGACCACAAAGAGGGCCACAGTCTTCAGACTGAAAAACCACTACTCATTTAATACCACCTACTGCTATTGACATTTTAAATGGATTTTAGGAGTAATTAAAAAAAAAAAAAAAAACGGAACAGAATTACCAGTATCTATACCTTTGTACATTTTAATATCCCCATTGATTTTACCATGCCACATTGCCCCTGATTTAGGTGGTTCTCTCAAAAAAGGCCCTGATACACATGCTAACACGCAAACTTGATAGAATTTTCTGGCCAGAGCCTTCTCATGGTTGTTTTTACTTTATCCCCCCAAAGATGTAATCACTCTGCCATCACAAGAAGCAGGAAGGAAAATATATAAAATATATTTAGCAAAACCAGTAAAATTAAAGTGGAACAGAAAATGCAGTCAAGTAGCAAACATTATGTACAGCAGCAGATTTTACAGTTTTTCCTACACATACTCTGCACTTATTTCACACACACTTTTTAAGGAGAAGGAAGAAAACAGAAATAAAGCTAGCATAAGAATTTTTTTTTTTCCCTGAACAGTAAATGGGGTTTATCACTGTTTTTTGCTTTTGAAACTCCAATTCAGACTATATATACCTCTAAGAAAAATAAAGAGAAAGACACCATTTTCTCAGTCCCTAGAGTAAAATTACGCTGTCCTCTTTTTACAGACTATACTGGTATCTTAAATAGTTACACTCACAGGATCTAGACATTATCTGGCCATCTTAAGGGATGTAGGTAACAAACATTTTAACTAAGATACAGAACAGGCATCCAATTTTTCCAGCTTTCCTGAGGCTGAGTGAATTGTTTAAATACATGTGCGCTTATCAAAATCCATGTTACAGTACATTTTTAACAGTAGTTTGTTAAGAAATCATGAAAGTGCATAACAGCCTAAAAGCAGGCAAAAAGTACTTCAGAAGAACAGTCTTTCCTTAAAGTGGCAGAAGAATGTAAGCCTTCCCCAAAGTAGTGTTGTTCTTGCGTGAGGCTATCAGTGATCTTCCTAAAGACTCCACAGGGTGGTGGTGGGGTTTTGGCTTTGGGCTTTGTTTTTTTCTGAGTTACAACAATCATTTGAATGAACAAAAGACCATTAGAAGTATCAGTGCAGTTCTGAAAGTAAAGCAAATATCCTGACAACTGACTAAACCAAGTTGTGAACAAGGCTTTCAAATCAATGCTCACGTTGGAGTCTAGTGATGACTTCCATTCAGTAAATGCCCAATGCAGAGACTGAAAGCGGTTTGATTATGCCACAAACCTAAACTGCATCATCCAAGACAGTAAGTTAAAGCAAATCAAACACACACGCCTTCGCAACCGTGAACAGTAGGCCAGACGCAGAGGGGAAGAACCAGTGAAGTACATCACTCCCAAAGCTCTGCCTTACTCTAACTTGTAGAGGCAACAGCGTGTCAGAAAAATCAAATCCAGTAACACCTGATAGATGTTAAGGTGAAAACAGTTGTTCCATGAGATTGAAATACAGATGGGAGAAAAAAAAAAAAACAGTAATGAATTCTATATCGGTCACAGTGGGTAACTTCAGTGCTCTCCTCAGAGATGTAGATTTGTCTGGAGTGTTTCCCAAAATAAAGAATATTTTATTATTTAATTAACAAAATTCACACCAACAGTATCACATTTCATACAATTCCAAAATAGAGCTTTCTCTTTTCCCCCAAAAAAAGTTGATGAAATGGCAGGGTGTTCCTCATCCTTGTCAGGATGACACAAGTTACAAAGTTACACAGTAACATTTGTATTACGGATTTCTTCTTACAGATTAGCTTGATCTATATTTTTTTCTTCACGTAAGGTTGCAAGCTTTTTATTTTCTTCTCCTCCTCTCCTCTTCCAGTTCATGTACGACCTCCTCCTCTGTTGACTTGCCAGGCAAATTCCACTTAGAAGGCTGAGCTCTCCTACCTTTCTGCTTATAATACACGGCAAATCAGTGAAGGGAAAAAACCACTGCCAACTCCACCACTCACAACTGAGGCAAATGTAAGTTTCATAAAGGCAAAATTGATGGGTTTTGCGTACACTTACACAAACAAGTGTGAATAAAGGCTCTTTTCCCCAAATCATTCAAGTTTATTCCAGACCTCATATTTAAGGTAAAGCAGAATAATTCCATTTTCTACATGAAAGGCTTTTGGATATGCTGCTGCTGTTAAGTCTTACCGGCTCCTTTCAGGGATTTCCTCAAAATTACCTTAAGTGTTTCTGTCCTTCACCAAAACGTGCACTGAACTAAAGCAAGTCAATACAAATACAACTGCAATAATTTTACTTCTTTAAAAAGTAAAATTCTAGTGATACATACAGCCAAGATGTATAGCAAGCTGTCACCACCATAGTTGTCGCGTAGTTTTACTTTCAGGATTTGTGAAGCTTTTTTTTGTTCTCCCCACCTCCCCCCCCCTTTTTTTTTAAATATGTGAGTGCATGAAAGTAAGAGGGAAACAATAGAAAATAGCTGTAGTTTATCCAGATGTATTACAGCACATTAGGAACTGCTGCCTGTAGCTGAACTTCTCTGACATATGTGAAGTAACTCTGGGTAGACAAATACCACCAGTAACAGTGACCTGAAAAGTCACCATTAAACTTTTTTTGGAGGATGGAGGAAAAGATTAATTTGATTATATATTCACAGCCACTTCTGGTAATTGTAGTCCACTGTGAGACACTCCTGTCACACACCTAATCACATTTTTTTTCCTGTTGATGGACAAACTCATGCCTTAAGTGCTGATGTAAATTAAAGTTACCCCATCAACCTTAACTGAATTACTGTGCATTCACAGTAGCCAAAGAGCACAACGTGTAGCCTGAGATTTCATAACATTCCTATTTTGTTTCTACTGTAAGGAGGTATAACAAATGCTATTTCAGGGATTCAACACAGGTGAGATTTTAGAAAAATACTAAACAAAATACACACAAATCACACACGGCCAAAACAAAATAATAAAAGTCTTTAGTGGAAAACAATTTTATCCTCCTCCTGCTTATAGATCCTAAAAATACACAAAGTGTTCATTTCAAAATTGAAAATTCAGTTGTGATAAGGCTTGATTACACAGCCATTTCCCAAGTCTTATTGCAACAAATTGTGAAATATTTCTATGCACCTTCGTATCTTCAACTGTACAGGTAAAACAATACTTGAAATCAACTAGCACTTCAATCCCTGCATTTTTAATATATAAACTCAACATAGTACTGAATTATACATTTAAAATATTTACACACTTGACCAACAGCAGTACTAGCATTTATTGCCTTAAAACTGCATGCTCACTGCATGGAGGTTCCTTATTTTGCACAAAGGGAACAAATAAAAGAGGATAATATTTTTTTCCTAATTATAAACTCTAGAATGGTTAAATGGGGAGACTGAAATGTGCTGGGGAATGCACTTCGAAAGGATTTTATAAATTTCAAGTATCGAGCTGTAACAGATTGGAAAATTACATGGGTAGTATTTTTCCCTTGAGGTTGGAAAGGTCTTCCAAATCTTTTTAAGAATGGCTTAAACGGACAGAAAAGCAGGATAGGGAAAGGGAAGAAATGGAAAAGCAGAATCTACTTTAATTCACTGAGGAGAAGGGAAAGCCAGGGATATCTTATTTCGCAGTTGCTAGGGCCTCTAGAAATCTTATATTGGAAAAAGGGTTTTGTAAGACAGCTGAGAGCTTAAGGCTCTAGAGCCAATCACGCTTCATGATGTGCTTCATGATTAGTGCTGGAGACCATTTAGCATCTCATCTACTGTATTAACCATCTCATTACTGCAAAGAGGGCACAATCTACTCATTAAAAGCAAATTTGGGAAAGGGTGGGGCTGGGTCCAAGTTTTAATTGTTATCATTAGGCTTTGGTTATATAGAGTGACTGGAACAGATATGGGAGAAATGAGTGATGTTTGTTCCTTGCAGAAAAATGTAAAAAAAATGAAAACCAAACCAAACAAAAAACCCTACCACCACAAGTGGCACTTGTCACAAGCAGAGGCACCACTGCCTGACTAACTAACAACTGTCCTCTCACTAGACCAGAACCGAGGCACACTGGTGGGGAATCTCACCTTACCTAAGAAGCAGCCACTGTTTCAATTTGCTGTAATTGAAATAACTACAATTAACAGCAAACATTAGTGTACTGTACAGCAGACCAGTCTTTGGGAATACTGCACCACTGCTGTCTCTATTGGGCTTTATAATTATGAAAATCTTCTGCTTTCATTACAGTACATCTTTCACCTCACAAAACTAAAATATTTAATATTTACATAGCATCTCAGATCCTCAATGCATTTTATAGGCATAAGCTAATCCTCACAGCATCCTTGTGAGGCAGGTAGATAGTACTGCTATTTTAACAATGACACAGTTCTAGTGACTTGCCAATGCCCACAGAGGATCCAGCAGAAAAACTTGATACAAAATTAGAGGAGCCTGGCTCCTACTCCTGCGCTTATATTCATCAAGCTACTTCCATAAAAAACACCCCTTCTTATGTAATTATGTAATCAAAACTGAAATTACTTGAAGTGTTTTACAAGAGAATGCTGCAATTTATATTTTTTAATAATTTTACCTTTTAAAGAATTAGATTTTAAATGGACAACTGACTGCTCTGAGCAAGCTTATTTTCTAGAACTACATGGCTTGGATATAAAGGGCTTTACCCAGGTAAACACTGGGGCTTTAGTAAGTGCTATGCACCATCAATCAGATGACTCTGATTCAAACCTCTCTCTTTCAGCTAGTAGGATTTGGACATGCTGAGAAAACACGTTTCTCATTGCTGAGGAAAACTGTGAGCCCTTTATCACTAAACAGTGAAACACAAACCTCTGGGCAATAAGTAGCAGATTCTGGAGGGAATTCAGTGAAGATAATTAAGGCATAAATGCACATGAAAGTGGAAGTTCCATGTGGTAGTAGTCCACTTCTCCCTGTCCACATGTATCTGTGCTTTCAAGACGGTCTTGAATTTCATGACCCAGCCAGATGGTTCTGCTTGCCAGCATCACAAATTACAGGTTGAACAACAGGAAATTATTATGCCATCATTAGAACTAGCTATTACAATGGGGAAGGAACTGGCAAAATGGGAAAGAAGCTACTTGACTTCTGGTCTCAGAATGAAAACACTGGAGCAATGATCTATTTGAGCAAAAAAATTCTAGACAAATATATTTGTTACAATTATATCATGCAACATTTATAATTCAGTTTGAGTTGCCTTTTTTTCCCTCTTCAGAAAACAGGTGCATTTTTAGAACCATTATTCACTTTGCACAGTGAACGGAAAATCAATGCAGTGATGCTATAAAAATTTCAGAACACTTATGTGGAGCCAACTCTCAGTGTTCACTAAAAGTGGTCTATGAGTTGTTCCTATGGATTTGAATGAGCTTTTGCATCTAGATTTACAGCAACGGGATGTTTAGAAGATCACTGAAGGATTTTTTTTTTTATTTGGAAGGGATACAGAAGCCAAATAGTTTAGGTAGAAGCAGCCACCTAGCCAGCAGGAGTAAGAATCAATAAAACTTATTCTCAGAACCTTCTGCAACAATTTGAGGGATGTCACTAAGCAGAGACATCTTAGCATTTGCTCTAAACGAAACGTAAAATGGCATAGAAAGATCCCTGTTGAATATATGAGAATGGAAGAAAAATCAAGAAACAAGAAAGGAAGAATGCTGTTTAGCATAACATCAAGAAGGAAAACTACAAAAAGCCCCACTTTAGTAGGACAGTTTCCCTTTAACATATAATACTACATTTAAACGAAGGACAAAGGAAGGTTTTAAGCAACCTTCAAAACGAGTCTTTGAAAGTAAGCGTTCATACTTTAGCAAGTCTTGATAATCAAAAGATGCTGTGCGTCTCTGCTTGTTATAACACAATGGGCCTGATAAGAAAAGAAACAGGTATGCACATTACTTTGTCCTGAATACTAAGTTTGTGCTCCTGTTCATCAATCACAATATGCAAGAAGATTTCAACATTTCGAAGTTCATAAATATTTTTAAAAAGAGAGCCAGCTTTAGGATTAAAAAAAATGATAGCAACAGAGCTAGTTATAAAAGAAATGATGACTGAGTGTATCGGTTATTCAGTCAGATCCAGAAAATTTGAAGGCATTTGCTATGATCTCTTTGAAGACTTTGGCCTAGGTATTTGACACCGAGCATATCATGATGAACTAGCAGCTCCTACCATCACTTATGTTCCCAGGCGTTAATGCCCTCCATCTGAAAAAAATGAGGTTTCAGAACTGCTGCCCTACCCTATGTACAAACTCGGAGAAAGTCCAGAAGCAGTTTCAAAACCACAGCAAAACCCAGGAAAATTTAAAAAAAATCAGCCATCAGAACAGTTTCAAAACAGAAGGATCTGCCAGGATCATTATCAAGTGCACAGTCAAGAGATCTTTTAAAGAAAAGCACTGGAGTTTCAAGAAAAAAGTTGAGAGCAATACCCCTGTTCTAAAATACTATGCAAATTATTTTAGAAATAAAATACTAGCTGGGAAGGTACATTATGTAACAAGTTTTATGGTCATTTTTTAATGCGTAAATCTGCCCTAGCCTAGTTTTCACATAAATTAAAAGAGAAAAGAAAAATGAAGAGATGGCGTTTTTGGCCTTGTGGATCCATGCTTGAGACAGGTATGGATTTAACTAAAAAAATAAAAAAGCCTTAGATTACTTATAGCACAGTATTACAGATTTATGCCTTTTAAAAACTCTGGCTATTGTGACTGATTTTGAGATGAATAGCTGAAGAATGGCACAGAGTTGCACACATGATGTTATACATAGCCATGTAAAGGTGTATACTGTACAGTTTATATAAATTTTAAAAACACATGGGAAATATTCAACAGCATAATCTAGCAGAGGTCTTAAACAAAAGGGCCCACTTCTGCCTCCATGTATTTCCACAAAAAACAATTTTACCAGACATGCAGCATTTGTGTTTGCTTCAGATTTCTCTGGCTCATGACTGGAGACAAAGCACGCCTTGCTTTTGTATGCGTGTGCTGCTCTCCCTTGTTGGTCCACTATACTCAGGGCACTATATTCTGCTGTCATAGTAGCTAAAGTGCTGATATAAAAAACCGAGCAAGAGCAGAGCAGCTGGAAGGGCTGTGCAGCAACAGAGCTAGATTCAGTGAAACTGGAAATCCCTACAGCACTACACATTCCAATTACCTTTCTCAACTCGAGTCAAACAAATATGGCCCTTGAGTAAAAGGGTTTGACGCCCCTTTTGTATCATAACTGTTTTCGCTAATGCCCCAACTTTAAGAAGTTTGCCAGTAATTTACACCTTTTGAGTTGTTATTCCTTAAGCAAACAGTTCAGTGTAGAAATACATTGCAGTTGCGTGCAGCTTGGGTATGAATCAAAACAGATACTGAAAGTAAAACTACACATGAACCTTGCATTAGACACTCATTCCAAAATGACACGTCAACGTGAAGGGCTGCAACAGGTACACAGCAGCTTAATGCTAACATCCTAAACCAACTCTGAAGAGTCAAATCTTGCCTTAAATTCCTTATCTAAAGTATATGAGCTTTTTTTTTCTTTTAAATTAAGGCAATGAAATGGCTACAGTTCCTAAAGTTCATTTTAGGGGAACAAAAATATACACCTTTTTTTTTTCCTTCTCTGAACTTTAGGCAGCAGAACATAATGTAAAAACCCACATTGAATTAAACATGCATGTAGAAAAACATGATGTAGAAAAACAGAACTAAACACAAGTTAAAATACCATTTGGTTTTTCTTCCCCATTGGAACACAAACTCAAACTTTAAGAGAGGAAAAATAAAGCTTAAAATCAGCTAAACTGTTTAGAGCTTTATATGTATCTGCATCACATTCTAACATGATTTTGGGTAGAAAAGAAATCTGCACATTTATCTGGCCACTCATATTTCAAACTAGTGCGGGAGGAAAGGCACTGCATTTATTTTTCATTGGGCCCATATCTGTTTGCTTGCTGTAGGTGACCCTGCTTTGGCAGGAGGGTTGGACTAGATGACCCACAGAGGTCCCTTCCAACCCCTACTATTCTGTGATTCTGTGATATATGGAAAAAATTTAAATTCTAATTTTCTGTTCATTCTCTCCCACACACAAGTATGACAGATTGCAGCTAACACATAACAGCAGAAGCTGATTCAAAGTTGACCTCTCCTATTCCATTGTGTTATGTTCAAACTTCCAGGCTCTCTAGAATCTGAGATGGCTGCAAAGAACCCAGAGACAGGTACAAGATTTAGTCAGCATTTAGCATTTCTCAGTGCATTTTGCAGAAAGGGTCTAAATTAGGCATAGAGTTTTGTTGTTTATTTTACACAGAGAAGTCCACCAACGTTTGCCATAAATTCTTCTAAACTCTTTAAGAAGGCCATCTTCTGCTTACGGTCCAGTGTAGGAGGAGTGCTGCTTGCAGTAAGCTTGTTGAAGGCATCTGCTAACCGCTGGTAAATTACTGGATCTTGTTGAGTTGACAGCAATGTTTCAACTAGTTCTGAATATTCAGCCTGTTAAATAAACAAGAACCTTATTAACTAAAAAAAAAAAAAAAAACCAAGATGCAATATGTACAACTTTTCTCATTAGGACAAAATCCAGAATCAAGGCTGTGACAGAAAACTATCAGTACCTCTCCACCCATTACCCAGTTTTACTGACTAAGTGTACCAGAAGCAACTACAGACCTGCAGCCTTTCACCTACCTCTAAACCAGAAAAAGCCCTTCAATCAGACCAGGTTTTTCAGTAAGGTGCCTTCAGAGCTAGGTACAGTGCTCTGCAGTGCAGCGTAAACAGAAAATTTTAATGCACACCAAAGTGCCTTCTGGCTCTTACTTAGTATAGCCTTCTTCCTGCAGACTGCAATTCTCTTTCTTCACGCCTGCCCTGTGTTCATTGTGCTGTACCGTCTCTTCCCACAGGTTTTCCCTTTTCTCGATTCCCTTCCCTGGGACAGAGAGCTTAGATTCCTTTCTAACAGTTCCCTACTTACTGTCATACTTACTTGGACAGAAACAGAAGACAAAGAAACATGTTAAACATGACTAAAAGGACACTGCCAAGGGGCAGCTGGAGCAAGTCCAGAGTGATTGCGGAGCTCTAGGAGCAAGGATGAAGGACACGGGAGCCAGAATGACGGTCCCCTCAATTCTACTGGTGAAGGGTTTGCTTGGGGGTAGACACAACACAAAGTTGCCATCTGTGGCCAGTGTCACAGGGTCTTTTTGTCTTACATGATCATGAGTCCCTCTTTGAGGGATAAGGGCTGCTAACAAGAGAGAGGATCCACATGACAAAGTGGCTCAGGAACGTCTTTGCCAAAGGGTTGTCAACCTGGCAGGAAGAGCTTTAAAGGGCATGCTGGGGGATGGCGATAGCAGCTTGTAAATATGTGAGGAGACAGAGACCAAGAGCAGTAAGAATGCAGGGAAGTGTGACAGGTTTAAGAATGCTCATCAGGAAGGACAAAACAGGCTGAGAGGTGGCCAACCTCAAATGTTGGTGCAGAAATGCATTCAGCTTTGGGCACAAACAGGAAGAGCTAGAGCTCCACGTGCAGATGCAGAGCTGCAACATCACTACAAGCACTGAGATGTGGTGGGACAGGCAGCACAGCTGGAGTGCTCCAATGGACAGACAGAGGCTCTTTAGAGAAGCTCTTTAGGAAAGAAGACGACAGCAGATTGCCATTTACGTGAAAGGGCAGCTCAAATTAAGGATGCTTTTCTATGGACTGGGCAACAATCTAGTTGAGTTGGGTCATGATCAGAGGAGAGGTAGTAAAGATGACATCATGGTGGGAGCTTCTTTACTAATCATGAAAACAGGGTGAGTAGTGGACCAAATCATCTTCAAGCAACTTGAGAAAGTTTCCAGATCAGAATTCTGAGAGATTATCTGCCTGACATTTGCTCAAATGTAGATGGGCCAACCAAGGGGTGACTTTATATCTTCTACTCACAGCTAGGAAGAGCTAGTCAGGGATGGGGTAATTAATTGCAGCCTTGGCTACAGTTATCATGAAATAGTGGAGTTCAGGATCCTTAGGAGAGCGAGGAAAGAGGGCAGCTGAGTACAGACCGTGGACATCACAAGAGCAGATTTCAGCTTATTCAGGAGGACTGGTGGGTGGGATCCTGTGGGAGAGAGCTCTGAAGAGGAAAGGAGCTCAGGAGAGCTGGCAGGTCTTTAAGGACAACCTCTTCCAAGCATGAGAATGGCCTGTCCAGATACTAAGGAAAACAATAGAAACATATCAGGACACTGACCCTGCTAATCAGGGAGTTCATGTCTGAACTCCAATGCAAGGAGGACACATGCAGGAGACAGAAGCAGGGACAGCTACAAAATAAGAAAACAGAAACACTGTCTGGACAAGAACGATGACAGAAAAGTGAAGTTCAGATAAAGCTGAATTTGGCAAGGTGTATCAAGGACAAAAAGAGCAGCTTCTACCAGCACATTAACAGTAAAAGAAGGAACAGGGAAAATGGGGGTCCTGCTGCTTAATGAAGCAGGTGATTCAGGCATAATAGACAAAAGATAAGTCTGAAATACTCAATGCTTTCTTTGCCTTGGTCTTCACTGACAGGTTTTCCCAAACCTTTATGACTAGAGACAGGGTTCAAGGAGGAGAGGAGCTACCAATAGTAAAGAGGATCAACCCAGTGATCTCTTGAGAAATCATGATGGATACAAGCTCATGAGACCTGACAGAATCTATCCAAGGGTTCAGAAAGCTGGCTCATGCCATTACAAGGCTGCTTTCCATCATCTTTGAACGACTAAGAAGGTCATGAAGCAAGTACTCCTAGAAGCTACCTCTATGCACATGAAAGAGAAAGCGACTGAGAATAGCCAGCATGGATTTACGAAGCGTAAATGATGCTTTATCAATCTGACTGTCTTCTGTGATGAAATGACTACATTTGTGGATGAGTAGAGAGCAGTGGATGCCTGATGTCAGCAAGTCTTTAGCAGTCTTGCACAGCTTCCTTGTAACCAAGCTGGGATTTTATTGTCTAGATTAGTGTACTACTACATGGGTGAAACACACCTGTATCATCAGCCTCTAAAGGACTGTAGTTAAAGGTTCATATTCCACCTGGAAGCTGGTTACAAGTGTCACTGAGAGCACTCATCTGGGCCTTGTCCTGTGAAATGTTTTAGTTAATGACCTAGAGGAGGAGAGGAAATGCACTCTCCTCAAGTCTGTGCATGAAACCAAACTGGGGAGTGCAGCTGGCGCATTCAAGGGCAGGACTGACATTCAGTCAGGCTGCAGGAACAAACTGACAGGAACCTCATGAAATTCAACATGGACAAGTGCAAATTCCCACAGCTGAAACAGACTAACGCCCTGCAACTACACAGACTGGGAACTGACAGACTGGGGAGCAGTTCTGCTGAATTAAGGACCTGAAGGTCCTGGTGGACAGCAGGCTAAGGAAGTCAGCAAAGTGCCTTGTCAGCAATGACCACTAGCAGCATACTGGGCTACATTTATTATTTGTCTTTACACAGCACTTGTCAGATGTCCAGTTTCAGAAGGATGCAAGAAGGATATTGATGAATGAGTCCAATGGTGGGCCACCAAGACTGTCTGGCAGGTGCTCAAAACACATGAATGATAAGGATAATAAAGCATTCAACAGGCTGCTCAGAGAGGCTTTGGAATATCTACCTTGGAGGTTTGCAAGACACAGTTGGAGAAAGTCCTGAGCAACCTGATCTGAATTCAGTGTTGACCCCACTTTGGGCAAAAGGCTGGACTACAGACCTCGCGAGGGTCCCTTCCAACCTGAATGATTCTGTGATTTGCCAGACGCACAGTAACTAACCACTCTCCTTTAACAAATGATTGGTTTTCAGGCTGTAAGTGTCTGAATGCCATACCTGATGTAAACACACTAATGTGTAGAACGCTTCACCTGCAGCAGTTGTCATTTCTGTATTGTGCTTTTGAAGTACCAGCATATCAAAGACCATCTGAAATCACAAAACAGAAGCAGTTATGGAAGTGTAAACTTAACTTTCTACTTTACCAATATTTGCTGCTGAATCTCATCTTCACTTCTGATAATAATAACGAATGTGTATTTACAAACATCCAAGGTTGTTGTTTATTTTGTTGCCTTTTTTTTCAAATTTAGGTATCAGTAATTGGAAAGCCAAGCTCTTTTAGAAGTTGAGTCTTGGTTTAACAGCACAAATTCACATCTCAAACCACTGAAACTGTTGTTGATTTATGTGTTCTTCAGAGAGAAATGGCACCTCTTGCATTATTCTCCAAAAGCTGCAGATATGCCAGAGAAATAATGAAAAAAGCCTTTGCTCTTCCAGAATAAAACAGGGAACTTTTTCTTCAAGTTTTGGAGACTCCTACAGCTCACAGAAAGCCAAACAGGGAACAGATTAATAAGAACGGTATGGTAATTTTAAGTGGAAATTTAGAGAAAAGGCAGAAAGCTATGTTAACTTAGAAGAAATATAAAGACAAACAAAATTATTTAAGGTGTTTCTCCTTCTGCCAGCTTGGCTGATGTATGCTTTTAATAAGCAATCCCCAAAAGTTCGAATGTCAGTTTGGTAAGAAAATATGTCTCAAGCAAAATTGAAGCTTTTACAAAATCTGAAGACAGGCACACAAATTTCACAATTACTTTGCTCCCCATTAGCAGGAACCTGGTTGCTACCAGGTCACTCCAAAATTCAATAAGATAAAGTGGATGGTCCTGAAAGGAAAGTACTGACTGTGATACTGGATTAAGAAAATGTATAATTCATTGGATACAGTGAATAAATGATAATATTTTCTTTGTAGTTCCCAACTATGCTCTTTTTTCTGCCTCTTGTTTTAGTAGTCTACCAAGCCTCCAGTTCACACAATTCTGGAAGCTTTTTATTTCACAGCTTTCATAGCAAACATAACTGCTAAAACGGTCAATCAGGTTCATTCTAGAGCTCACGTGCAGAGCATGGATAAATATAAATTGCATTCTGAGAGGCTCAGGTCTTTTGCTGATTGGCAATAAGTAATTTCCGCCCTCTACACCTCCATCCTCCTTTGTATTCTAGTCAAAAGTCTCCAGTTCTTCACACTCTCTTTCTTCTTAGACTGCCAGTTTTTTAGGTAACAGGCTGTTTCTTACTGTATGTGTGATTGTGATTAACCCGGTCAGATATCAGTGTTTGGTCGCTACCTGTATGCCAAAAACCAAAGTAACGCCAAACACAGATGCCTTACCTTAAGAAAGTGCCTTGTTGCTAGAAGAAGGGTTGAATCTGTTTCCTGTGCTTTTGCACACTGTTCTGCTAACGGTGTTACAGCCTCCAGACAGAGCTGGCAAACCTCTGAACTCATTCTGATAATGGGCGTTAAAGAATCAAAGTCAGATTTCAGTTAAATTGTGGTAAAACTTCCCTGCTGTGTCACTAGAAAATTTTTTAAATGCTTGTATGTTCCCAGATTTCTTTTTACCATAAAGCTGTTCATAAGAAAATTTAAAAAAAAATTTAAAAATCCAACCCAAACAACCAAAACCAATTACAACTTTGTTGCCTTCTTTTATTAGCTACACACCCTAAGGTAACATAACCCTCTATGACATAACATTTTCAGAAAGAGTCCCTTATGGTCAAGCTCATCTGTTTCTGACACGTGCCACAGATTAGTGAAAATGGTACTCCCACTAGGAGAGGGAAAGCCCATTGGCACCCTGACAGGAAATGCTCTGGAGCCAGCCCAGTAGAACAGCAGCGATGTTTTGTATTACCAGCTGAGAAACTAATTCAGGAATGGCTTTGGGATACCAGCTGAAGGCTTATGAAGTTACACACTCCGAAATGAAGTAATGGAGGAGGCAGGAATAGCTGCCAGAAAAAACTTACATGCTAAACCACTTAAAGGCTGCATTCAAGCAACACAAGTCAGAGGAAATTCAGCTAATACTGGAATCTCAGTAGACACTACAGTGAAACTCTCAGTCGCCAGGGAACAGAGAGAAAGAGTTGATTACCGATATATAATTATAGATATGGATATTGATAGAAAAGGAGAAAAATGCAAAGAAAAACAAAATCAGATTTTTATCAGGTCCTTATATAAGCAACTCAGATTTTTAAACACTCCCAAGCTCTATAAAGGATACGATGACATCCCTAACTCCAGTGAGTACATTAGGCTCTTAAAGAGGTCCTCTGGAAGCTGTGGAATTTTCTCAGGGAATATCTCACAGATGAAAGTGATTAATTTGTAATATTGATTACACAGGGATGGAAACTGTCAAAAGAAAAACATGATTATTTTAGAATCAATCATGTAACTCCATTCTGACATAATTTCCATCTGTACAAAGGGACAGGACTGATGCTTTTCACTGAAAAAGAAAAGACGATTTTAGTAGATAACGTCAGAGTAATTAGTATGGCTACAACTTTATTAGCAATTGCTGTGGTACAGCAAAAAAAGATTGCTAAAGCTAAACAGTTGATAGTGGGAACCTGGTATCTGCTCTATACAAATTCAAGGAGTTTTACTTCAGACACGAGCAAGTCTTGTCCTGTGGGGTAAAAGCCTCACAAGCATTTGGAGCACAATAGAGGGTTCCTAGGGTACATCCTGTGACTCAGTTTCATCTAAAATGGATGCAGCTCTCATGCTCAGTAAGTGCAACCAGATGAGGAAGCATATTAAGAGGGGACAACTGAGATACACTTCAGAAGTATTCCCTGATTCAAACTAAAACATTAACACAGTGCAACCCAATGAAAATATGGCTGGTCCCTTGTTTCATATTTTACTGTTCTACTTACAAGCTGCTGGTGTCTGAGCTGAAAGCCAGCTGCATTGTGAAAATAACTGAAGAGTTACTACTTGCTCCCAGATTTTAATTTTTTTTTTAAAAAACTAATATCACTGTTTATGCTTCCTATCACATTTCTGACACTATCAGAAAAAGGATTCCACAAGCTGTATTTCAGGTTTGGCTAACTGTTGTCCTGCACAGACTCACTTTAAAAAAAAAGTTTTGCTTAGGTCCTTCAAATACACATTTTCTCAGCTGACAATATTTCTTTTCAAACAGTATCTAGAACTATGGAACAGTTATTCACATTTTAAAAAGCCTACAAAACTCCACTTACAGAGGTGGAATGCATATAGGAATTCCCAGAATTCGTTACTATAAGGCTTCTGTATTCTAGCAGCTGCACGTGAAAAAATACTTACCTTCAGCAGATCCTGGGACATTAGAGGCAGAACTAGATTAACCCCATATAAGACAACATCTGCTGCTGATACAGATCTATTTGTAGCTTGCCCAGGCTCATGTCCTCTAAATACTTCATCTGTAGAAAAGGCAAAAAATGTTTTGTATAAAAGGAGGATTAAACATATTGAAGGAAGAGTCCTATTTCTTTATAATAAAGACATTTTTAAAAATAGGACTATTCCTCTCTCCCCAAACAAAACCATGAGGCACTGTATTAAAATAGAACCTTAGCGAGTGGAAGCTGCCACACCACTCTATATTTATATTCATTAGGAGTAAGCATTTCATAATCACATGTACCAGATGGCATGCTAAACCAGAACACTTCAGATACTCTGAGGGCTCCTTTCCATTACAGAACATTGCATTTGTTTCTAGTGATAGCTGCTTCATGCCTGCACACATAAACAGATAGTGAGCAAAATATTACTGTGGTTTCATACTTTATATAAATTATATATTTACATATGTTTATATATCATCTTACAAACAAAAGAAGAAAAAAAATGTGAGAGTTAATGCAGAAGATTTGGTAGTTTAGACATTGCCAAGTTTTCTTCGGTTACAGGCAAGACCTACATTTCCCATCAGCTGGCAGTGACCTTACTTTTATAATTCCTGCGCTGAGTCAGCAACAGTATGCAGACAATTTTCAATACATTTGATCTCTGGGCAATATATTTAGGTAGCATTCACATTCCCTAATTCCATGGTAAGTATTTTACAGTGTTTTCCATGCAACTAACATCCAATGTCTGACCTCAGAGAGAATACCTTACATGGCACTGAGTTACAGAATCACAGAATGTTCGGGGTTGGAAGGGACCTCTGTGGGTCATCTAGTCCAACCCTCCTGCCGAAGCAGGGTCACCTACAGCAGGCTGCACAGGACCTTGTCCA
>Ga0065711_1035519_pt1 | contig 22206 bp, 11 predicted proteins | sample Hoacrofraction12_FD_59098 | JGI IMG/M metagenome (GOLD analysis project Ga0065711, IMG submission 59098) | Hoatzin crop microbial communities from Cojedes, Venezuela - Epithelial fraction 12 v2 (version 2) | ecosystem: Host-associated > Birds > Digestive system > Esophagus > Crop | place... | reverse complement strand
CAGGCTGCACAGCACCGCGTCCAGGCGGGTCTTGAATATCTCCAGAGAAGGAGACTCCACAACCTCCCTGGGCAGCCTGTTCCAGTGCTCCGTCACCCTCAGAGGGAAGAAGTTCTTCCTCATGTTCAGATGGAACTTGCTGTGCCTCAGTTTGTGCCCATTCTGTGCTTCATTCTGCTGGAAAGCAGAGTGCTATATACTCCAGTGCCGTATGGTTACATATTTATCTTCCACATTTCTTAAGGCAAAACTCACTGATGTGTTTCACTGATGTGCTTGTAACCCAAATACCATGTTTGCTGTCAACAAGTCATCTGATTCAAGAACCTTTGACTTTTTTCTTTTTTTAAGACAAAGGTGAGGAGCAGCAACCTTCACATCTTAAAATGATTTATGCCTCTAGGAGACCAGTCATTATCCTGCAGTAGGTATTTCAAGTTGGCAAATCAATGGAGAAGATCAGGAATGAAGATGAAAGACCCAGCTAGTCATGACCCTTGCCACTTCTTTTTTTTTAAGTGTCCTTCAGTGTTGATCATGCAAAGAGTTGCACTTAGGCTTATTTTACCACCAGCCAAGATGGAGAAAACTTATCCTCCTTTTGAACTAATTCTTCTTTTCTCCAAAGGCTTTTTGAAACAGCCGGAGGTTTAGGGTTAATGTTTTGTCTTTCTCTTGCTCAGGACTTTATTCTTTGCCTGAAGAATTTGTGAGAATATTTCTTTTTCCTTATGTTGTAATGACCATCACATAATGACAATAATGACATACATGGTACAGTCTTACAGCCCTAGAACCAGGAAACTGAGTGCAGGTATGCCCTCATAAAAGCTTTTGTTCTGAAGCAGGGCTAAGCATGATGAATAAATAACTTTGTGAATTGATGGAAATGGTTCCTTTAATGCAGAGACATATTCTGCTTTATAGCGAACCATGGAGTGCGAAAGCATGTCAGTGATTAGGAAGAAGAATGCTTCTTCATAGGGAAGTGGGAAAAGTTGTTCTCTGCATCACTCTGCTAAGAAAATTGTAAAAGGTGCAATTTATTTTGTAATGAATGAAGGCTACCTGCTATTTTAATTATTGTTTCTATTGTTTGACCTTGTTGCAGTTGTCTATATATGACAGCAAATCAGCAGTATTTTGAATGAGCAAAGGTAAGAATGAACTAAAATCTAATCTCTATTTTTAAAAGAGATTACTATGCATTATCGTTACTGTGACACTCTGAAAAAAAGTTTTAATGAGAGTGAGGAAGATCCCAAAATAAGGTTTATGAAAAGCTCAGGAAATACAAAATTATTGACAACAGTCTGTGGAAGACAGAGAGATATTTTAGTGCCTCGTTTGAAACTCCTTAAATTTGCCTGATTTTAAAAAGTATCCAGCATTTCTTTGAAAACGTGATGCCTTTCAAAGTGTCTCCTGTAAACCATCAAATACTACATACTCTAATATCCTCCACATGTCTGAAGTTGTACATTGGAGAGGTAGTAGGGTTTTAGGTTATTTTAGTCATCAAAAATACAGTGAGTCTTCTTTTGACTTTTAAAACTAACTTGACTAAAGAGGTATCCATGCTTTCCAGGCTTAATCCTCACGTTATGGTTGAACATGGAACTCACTTTTGATATTATGAAGGAAAAGTCTTTATTGTTTCCAGACAATTGTATTCCACTGAAGAAGGAAACATTTTCCCATAATTAATCCATTCCCTCCACGCACGCTTTCTCAGCAGTGACCAACTCCTAATAGTGCAGTGTTTAGATATATTCCCAATCATGTCAATTTTAGCACAGATTTTAACATAACTGATGGAACAGCAAGTCGCCAAAGAGTGTTAGTCACAGTTTTGGATTAAACCTTAGATTAAAGCTCATATGAGGTTTCAGCAATCTCTTAGATTACAGATTCTTCATGGTCTGTAAAGTATTTCATAAGACTACCATCACTCTGTAGCTTTCTCCTCAAAAAATGTGACCAGATGTACCATTGCTGTACCTTGACTCATCAGTTCTTAGTGTGGAAAGATGGGAGGAACATGGGAGGAAGGACACTGAAGACTTGTGAGTCTCTCATCCAGGCATGTTTTCTCTGGTTATCACCAAAATGCGTTCCTCTGTTCTTTGAAGATGAGCAGAAATGATTTTGGCTGGAAAATCAAAACCCAAACCCCGTATTTCTGCATTATACCCAAACGTATTCCTTCCGTGTGGTAGGAGCTGCAGAAGTTAAAGTCTGAAACAAAGAAATAGCTGTTATGAATTATGAAATGTTAATGGGGATTAGATTTACCTCAAACCTAATCATCTTGAAAAATTACCTTCCGGGAACTGTTTCAGTTTTGGAGATAACCATGATACATTACTTATTCCCAAGTGTGATATGCCCTACCTGGCAGTCAATCCTGCCACAGTTTCTTGCTTCAGGAGATGTCTGAGTAACACGTTAGTGGTCCCTTTCTGATAGATCCATACTCTAATCATTCTTGATCTTGTTTTAGCATGTGAGGGCTGTTTATATGCCTCGAAATGTGTAACTGATTGCTCATGCTATTATCAAGATAGTTTGGGGTTTTTTAACTGAAGTTACTGAAATGAGAGTCAATGCCCTGCCCTGTTGCTGGTGATATTGGAAGACAACATTTGACAAATACCGTAAAAATAAATCAAAGCAAAGTTGTGCCAGTTCTGGGTATTTGAAAGGCCGTTTCCTTGTATTTGTTCCTATTTTTTCATGTACTTCCCAATAGAGATCTGCGTAGCTATTTATATTCATATTTCTGTATTCCTTTTCGGTTAATCCAAGAATTGTGTTATTGATTCAACTTGGTAACCTTTGGTTCTTAACGGAATTCCTTGAAAAAACACACAAACAACCCCTTCTCATGTTTGAGCACTGTGGGTACCAACTTTTTAGTCTTGCCACTGTGGAAGACCTCCTGATGCAAGTATGTCATCGTCACCTCTGAAATGTAGTTACAGCATCAGAGGATGTGGAGGCAGCATTGTCCCACTGAAGAATAAAAGCAGCTAGATCACCACTTTAGTTCACTGCTTTGCACTTCAAGAATAGCCCTTACTGCTACTTCCACACCTTTGCTCCCTCACATATGAGACTGAAATAGGTAATATTTGTTTTGCATTTTTTCATTTTTCGAGGGTTTCTTTCTTTAGCACTCGTGCTCAGCATGCATAATTTTTAAAAATAGCAAGTTTGCTGATTCACTTCTGTAATGTTCTGTTGATTCCCATGAGTTTGTTGGCCAAAGTCATAAGAACTTCTGTTATCAGGGGAGGTTTCAAAATCTAGGAGCAGAAATAATTATGTTAATAAAGCATATTTACCTTTAAGACATGATAAGTACTTTATGATGTGGGAATAGTCAGATTTTATCTACAGAGGCTGAATTGTTGAGCACAGCAGTATTACTAGTTAGGAGGTAAAATCAATCGGGGAAAAAATAGTTTGCATTATCAGTTGCTTCTCTGTCAATCTCCTATCTCTTCTGATCTAGAAATAAAGTCCTTGGAAAATGAATATACAAAACAAATGTCTGTTGTACAGCAAGATGTTCTTTAATTTACTTCCTTTTGTTTAGAAGTGACGTCTGTTTAGCACATCGGTTTAGATGTGATTTAAAGCAGTTGACATGACAGATTGAAAACTTAAAATGTAGCATGAATAATACACAGTAAATTTATGTTCGGATGTTTTTATTCACTAGGGAGCCCTGAATAAGTTAGCAGCACTTGCAGCCACAACTTGTATACAGGGGAATAATTTGCACTTATTCCATTCTTCCAGGGAGCAAACTGATGTGAGCTTGTGTATATCTATACGCACACGTGTAGGTATGCATGTGTGTGTATACACATGCATAGTATATATATATGTATACTTGTATTTGAATATAGTCAGCTAACTGAGATTCACACAGACACAATCCATGCAGTTTATTAACAGTTAGCATATCTCTAAATGGAGCTCACTGCAATTTAAGATGTGCCCTGCTAGGAGCTAATGAGCAAACTCCTGCCTAATATTGACAATTAATCAGGCATAAAAGCATCTAGGATCAGGACCCATTGCCAAGCATAGAATACTCATACAGACTTCAATGAAACATGATATGTGAACAAATTTGTCTAATTGTATACCAGTCCTATGAACAAATTCCCACCAAAACACTTAATTATCTATAGTACAGAAGCAATGCATCCGTCTCAGAATCTGTTAGTGGCTTTTTGGTTTGTTGTAAGCCATTTACCGTAACTAATAAATTGAAGGAAGTATTGTTATGTTTTCTTGTGAGTGTTCCTGCTTTAATTGGTCTTGTATACTTGAGCCAATATCTGTTCATTGGCTAGAGTAACCGAGTAGTGGTTACAAAATAAAAAGTGATCATTATTGACTGAATACTTTTCTGCTGTTGGGTTGGGAAGATTTGGTCTCAAAATGGTAAAAGTAATCTCAGAAGTCTAAAAAACAGTAGAATAAAAGGGTTACCCTTGCAGTCTATAGCAAAAGAATAAAAACATTATTGTTAATACAGAAAACGTGTATTTGCTTAGGTTCTATGAGCTTAATGGTGATAATATATCTGGTATACGACTTTTTTTCTTCTAGAATAAAAGCTGTGTATCCCTTTCTAGTTTAAAATCATAGTGTACAGGCTTTTTTGGCAACATCAATAGAAAGCCTGTTATGACACACAACAGAAAATCCCTTGAAAAAGTATCACTGTTACTCACTACAGAAGAATGATTTGTGCAAAGATGCGATGTGGCCTTGAGACACACACAAGTAAATTGAGTGGTTTTCCTAAGAAGCATTCTTGTTGAACTGTTTTTCTTTTCCATTTCAGTTGACAATATGGATCTGTAGTATATTGTTGGATCTGCTGTATGATAACACAACAAAGCCTGTGTTCTGCTCTCAGCGGAGCTATTTATACATCGTAACATTTTTCAAAGTACCGCTTTGGTGTTCTTCCACTGTTTTTTAAAAAAGACAAGATAACCTGCCCCCAAAGCAGATAAATAAATAAATAAATTAAAATAGCTATAAGACAGATTCAAGTCTGGATATTTCACTGACAGTAAAGCCCCTTTTCCAGTTTATTTACAGGTGAAGAGCTGGATCTTGCAAATGGTGTAATATGAGCCAGAGTGCACCGCTTACAATTGGAGAAAGCAAGAGCTGCTCAGATCTTTGTCTTTAGCCTAATACTTTGCATGGACAGCTAGGACTGTCTCTGGCATTGGGCTGAGGATCAACTACAAGTAGCTGTCATCCGAAAATCTCCACAGCAGTGAGGGCACAAGCCGCAGTCTCAAGTGGAAGGCAAGAGCTGTGAAGGAAACAGGCTAAGCATCTACTCATTTTTATGTGAAGATGTCTCAGTATCACTGCTGAGCTTTCATATTGAAGTGTGTCTTCATGTGGTCTCTGGGAGAGACCCTTCTGTCCTGGATGCCAATCAGTTGTGCTCAGCCAGAAGCTGAAGTGACACTTACTCATTGCTGGAAATCAGGGAAAGAAGCAGGAAGGGATTTATGCTAGGCAACAGCACAAGGCTTAATTCATCCTTAGGCAGCTAAGGAAGGGAAAAAGAAGATTGTTTAAAAATTTAATACTGCTGCATGTTGGCATACACAGGTCACCAAATATATAACAAGACTAACCACGATTTTCCCTTAGTCTCAGAGTTTACATTTTCATGGTCGACACTGCACTGTTTGGCAGTGGCTAGATTTTAATGTTAACCATTTTGTACGAGTGTACAGTGCGTCTGTGCATGTCCACACCTCACCTCAGTCAAGAAGAAATATGATGACCACTTATCAAATGTAGAATTTCCCTTATGGTTACTGTATAGAGTGGGATTACAAATCAGGAAGAAATACAGCCTATAAGTTATATTTTAGGGAGGATGGGTATTAGTATTATTTCCAGTTGTTCTAATGAGTGAGGACAAGAAAAGAATGGAAAAGTACAGAAGAAAGAAAGCGCAACACCTCAGTAGTTGCCCTTTAGCATCTGAGTGTCCTGATAAAATGGCTGGATAGCCTCTGTAGCTGCAATACAGGTAACATGGTTTTTCACAGTGCAGAATGAATATGTATTCTGAATAGGTGGAGGAAAAAAATCACACAAAGGACATTATATTCTTGGATATAAACTTAGGAAGATGTGTGATCTTTCTATTTAGGAAACCTGTCTCATTTTCTGTAAGTAATTTCTTCTGCTCTTTTTGAAGCATTATTTGTTTTGGCTAATCACAATCGAAGGAAAATATATTAGCAACTGTAGTGTCATAGACCTGCTTTTCTTTTAATTCACAGTAAATCAGTAGTTTCATGGATTGCTTGCTACACCCAAAGCATGCAGACATGGAAATACAGCCATCATAAAAAATGTTCTGCTACAAGGAACAGGAAGAGCAGCTCTTTGTTAAAATCATACATAGCACCTCTAAACTTCTCTCTTTTCCTCATATCTTTCCTAAATAGCCTTTAGCACTCATCTCTCAGAACAGTAAAGATTATTCCTTTCTCACCATTCAAATTCTTTCCTCAACAAACCCACATTCTTACAATTAAGAGGCAAGGTGAAACTATGCTACGTTTAGGATCAGCTGCAGCACACAGAGGGAAGATGTTGCTGAAACTTTGATTGCTCTCTCCTTTACTCCGCCTGCAGCTCATGGTACTTTGCTGGAAGTTTTTGGCATGGTCACAGAACTACTCAGCATTCTTACTTAGAAAGGGACATCTGTCTTTGCCCAGCTTTAGATATTTCAATTTCCTTATATACTCACCCTCTTACCCATTGTGATGCATTAATTTGAGGCAGGTTTTGGAGTACTCTGAATGAAAAATATCGAAAGCATTTCTGTAACACATACAGTGCAATCGAAAGCGAAAACACCTGTGAGTGTGTGTATGTGTATTTATACACATAAATATATAATTATTTATGATAATAAATGTATAAATATATACATACGGATACATATATAAAATTGACCTCTCAAGGGAGCATAGAATACTTTCATTAATTTCTGGCTGCTTATTTTTAATATGTGTTTAATTATAACATTTTTAATGAAATTCATTGACTATCCCTCTGTTCACCCTTGTGCCTGAGCCAGGCCCACTTGAACAACGCAGTGATGTCAGAGAAGGGCAGCCACGTCACAGCAGACTGTGAGGTACTAGCCAGATGCTGAGCGAGCAGGTGACATGACCGCGGGGGGCAGATGTGCTCCCTCAGTGCCTCAGAACTTCCTGATTCTGCTGGAAGAATAGTCCTCAACACAAAGTACTGCTTGAAGAGTTAAAAATATTTAGGAATCAAAAGTAAACTTTTGAAAACATATAATTGGGTGTTTTTTTACTTTTCTTTTGAAAGATTAATTGGAAAAAAATCAGGGAATCAATCCTTATGTCAGCATTCTTTGTGTTTCAAAGTATATTTGCCAAGTGGAGTGAGGCTGAGCTGTCCGTGAGCCTCACCTCCAAGCTCTGTTTATTGTCCTGAAGACTGATCTAGAATTACAAGCAAAGGCTGGAGGCAGAGACTCTGTGTGCCTAGGTGCCTACCTAGACCCGCCAAAAGGTTTGGGACAGCTATAAACTTGGGGCAACCACTGAGTGACCTAGTGCATTATGCTTTTTTTTCCTGTATGCATTGGTGACAGTCAGCTTTAATTTCCTTAGTTCTGCCTAAAATCATTGGCATTTGGAGGTGAGTGTATACTCATACTGCTTTTCCCAAATAGTAATCGTTAGTCAATATAAGGTGCAGCTGCTCCTGCTAGTTTTCCCTTGAAGAGCAACTGAACCAGCATCTGGGTGAGGCATCCACTGATACACAAAGCCTCATTTTAAGGCAACAAAAAATAATCCATTAGGATAATGCTTAGGCAAAGTGACAAAATGTTGAGATGGTTACAGTTTGCTTGATACAAAAGTTCTTGGACCCTGAAAGGGAAAATAATTTCTCCCCAGACTAGTAAGGTTCTTTGGAGAAGTCACTGTAGCAAAAGGCTTTTAACCAAGCAACACAATGTGCCTGTTCCTCCAGAAAGCCTTGAAGTACAGTCCTAACTGGGTGGTTGTAATAAAAATGTAAGTAGTCATGGGATTAGAGACAAAGATCTTTCATGAATTTCAATCTGCTTAAAAAGGAGCAAAAATAAAGCATAACAAAAACTGATTAACTTTCAAGGTGGAAGGAAGATTTAGAACAAAACCTTGTTCTTGAAGACTGTTTTCCTTTGAGCTGAGTCTGTAGTACATGGTCTTTAACGGCACTGTGTGTGTTTACAGTGTTATGTATGTATCATGTGCTGTTTTACTTTGAAAAATCTGCACCTTCTTTGAATATGACACTGTTTAAAACCACAGAGGAAGAACTTAATTAAACTGCTGACACAATCACAAAGCACTGAAAAATTTCTCAAAAACATCTATGAAGTTCTAAAATTTTGGAAATTTCAGAAGTTCAGCAGATGGCTAAAAACAGGGTGGTCCTGTTTATGCAAATATTCAAAATTTTAAAGGGCAAAAGTAAAGTATAGGAAGGAAGAAGTAAACCATGCAGAAGACAGCATAAAACTGTGCTTAGGTACTGAGTGACGCTATGGAACAGAAGTTATGCAAGGTTTGTAAAGGTACATTATAGTTTTTCTTCAACAAGCTTGTAGAGTTGGAAGAAACAGTCAAACTTTCAGATATACAAGACCTTTCTCAAGCTTGAAGTAGAAAAAACCAGAACTTCATGGTAACATAGTCATAATTAATTTAAAGTAAAAAGTAAATTTCACTCTTTATGTGCCTTAAGAAATGATACTGAGACAGAAGATAATGAGAGAAACAATTTGTATTGGCATCCGTTGCAGTAAAATATCTTTTTTTGCTTCCAACTTAGAATTATCAAGGAATATATCAGAAGTCTGAGGAACATCATTTGTCATTACATCTCTGCCTTTTCATATGATAAACAACTTTTTAAAAATTGATATAACTTCTGCTTGCAAATATCTTTTAAATCATGTTCAAACATTTCTTCCATATACTGAAGGTAAAGGAGAAACTTGATTCTGATACTTTCTTGCTTTTAAATGTCATACAGAAATATGTGTATTTATTTCATGGTTTAAACATGTATAGTTTTATATTTTCTTTTAATGAGGACATTAAAAGCAAAAACGACCTGTTTGTGCAATGTTGCTGCCACAGATGTAGAAAAGGCAAAGCGCAGATTTCTGTCGGTGACAACTTGAATATTTTGGTAATTTGGATAAGAGCATTCCTAACTTTTAGTGTAGCAGTGCAGTGGCTAAAGGCAGATAAATACCCTGTTGCCCCGAGTGGACTATGAAAGTCACTGCTCCAAGTACATCTTCAGTGGGTGTCGCCTCTGTGAGCAAGAAAAGCAAGGCGAACTTTAGGTGAATGAAACCGCAGCTCCCAGCAAACAGAGTGCACCTGAAATTGCCAACCAGTGGAGGTGAGTGACTAACTGGAAAATAAGTCAGCAAGAAACAGGGCAATGAGGGGAAGGACTGAAAGAAGAAAACAAGTCTCTGAACTATCGCTTGGAGCTGCCCAGTGAGGTGCTCCTTCCCCACCAAACCCAATCACATGTAATGCAACAGCATAAGCACTAATCTGATGTTTTGGAATATTTATTGGAAAGGCTATTTGATACTGTGATATGCTTTTAATTTTCTTCAGAAAATTGCAGTTGACTAGAGGTCATTCTACTTAAAATGATATGAATTCAACTTTAATTGAAGAAGCGTTTCAACAGCATATATTAATAGCAGAACATTCAATAAATACATCCATAACTCACCCAGTGGTAACAGAAGCTGTATTTCGTAGAGTGATAAAATCATTAAGGTTGGAAAAGACCTCTAGGATCATCAAGGCCAACTGTCAACCCAACACCACCATACCTTCTAAACCATGTCCTGAAGTGTCACATCTACACTTTTTTTTAACACCTCCAGGTATGGTGACTCCACCACTTCCCTGGGCAGCCTGTTCCAATGCTCTCTTTACTCTTTCAGCAAAGAAATTTTTCCTAATATCCAATCTGAACCTCCCCTGAAGCAATGTGAGGCCATTTCTTCTCGTCCTGTCACTTGCTACTTGGGAGAAGAGACCAACACCCACCTCACTACAACTGCCTTACAGGTAGTTATAGAGAGCGATAAGGTCTCCCGTCAGCCTCTACTTCTCCAGACTAAACAATCGCAGTTCCCTCAGCCCTTCCTCGTAAGACTTGCTCTTCAGACCCCTCACCAGCTTTGTTGCCCTTCTCTGGACAGGCTTCAGCCCCTCAATGTCCTTCTTGTAGTGAGGGGCCCAAAACTGAACACAGTACTCCAGGTGTGACCTTGAGTGTGCCAAGTTCAGGGAGAAGATCACTTCCCTACTCCTGCTGGCCACGCTATTCCTGATACAAGCCAGGATGCCGTTGGCCTTCTAAATTTAAATAATTCATTATGAAAATAATCATTTAAATAAGTTGTTCTGAAAATACAGGGAAAGCAAACAGATTTTTTTTTATAAGATTTCTTTAAGTCAGAATAGAAGTTCCCACAACTTACAATTTGGTGAAGCAACTGTCCAAGTCCCTGTTTCATTTTTGTTAACATAGATTATACATTTAAAGTTTCTGGGTTCAATTTTTCAACAAGTTCTAATGAAACACGTGGGAGGGAACTAAAGAGAATCTATTTTTCCCCCTAAGTTCATCCAGTCAAATGTGACTGCAACAAACTTCCTTGCCCCCCCTTTAGAAATACAAATCACCTTTTGATTGAGAAAAAATATCTAAAACACTAGACCCTGAGGAACTGATTGAGAAAACTCAGAAAGTTCTAACTGAAATAGATGATAAAACCAACATTTCCCAAGTCTTCCAGAACTAGTGAAAAAAATCCCATGTGTATATAAAAAAAACCCTACAAAAACATATCCAAATAACCATGTCAAATGTAATTTCTCATTAGCCTTATATAGGTAAAAATGTTTAGCAACACTAAACAATACGGTATTCAAAATATAGAACATCTAGTTTAATGCAGATTAATTTTTAACAAGAATTCCTATGCAGTAGGCAGATAGTTCCCACATTCCATTGTGATTGACAAGCCTGACATATGGAATAGTTCACAAATTCCCAGGTGACTGACAGATGGAGAATAGAAAGGCGGATAAAGTTGCCTAGAGAGCTGAGGACGATTTCATATTCAGCGGTTTTGATCAAAAGGATTCCAGATCTCACACTAAATTTAGCACCGCTGGCAATTAGTGCATGATTTATTCAGTCCTTTCATTTGCTGGTTGACAAATGGAAAACAAGCACAAAATTAAAAATAAGTTTATTTCCAGCATTTCGGATATTTAAAATGTGTGTGTCTTTGTTTGCACATAAATTAACATGAGATGAATTTATACTGAGATTAAATCTGAAATGGAGATGCAAGCAATAAATAAGAGCTTTTTTATGTATCTTTCAGGCAGAACAGGTGTTTGAATTAAGAAATACTAATATGTTTAGCAGCATGACTCCACCTTTAACATTAGGGAGTTGATGCTTCCCTAAATTTAGAATAATCTTTCCACAATTTAAGATCCTTTCATAAGCTTCCAGCATAGGTGACCATCTGTAAGTCAATACTAATGCTTTTTAGACCAATAATAATAAAGAAAAGCTATCCCCATGTTTTCTGAACACAAGTGAAGAACTGCATTTTTCCTACTGGTGTGTCTGTGTAATTCTTACAAGTGTCAGTTAAACACAAACACAGAGTATGGGAATCCTCCCAGCAGTGAATTACATCCCTCTTTTACGAAAAATACAGAGGAAACTCTTCAGATCTGTGAGTAAAAATTGTTGAAAATATAATTCCTGTTTCTCATCCTTTCTACTCGTTTTGGGGTGAAGAGCCACTCACTCCAAAATAACGAGGTCATATGAACATTTTGGACAGAGTATGACAATATCTCATCTGAAAAAGGAGAGAACAGCATGGTGCTACCAGTCCTGGGGGAATCTACAAGTCAGGAAATTTCAGGTACATGCTTTCAATGGAGAAAACAATCTGTCATATAGTATGAAGAATGATAAAACTGTTCATTTCTAAATCTAACCCTGAATTTACTGTGAGCTTGTGCTCGTCTTCCAAGGGATAATGCAGGCAGTGTAAAACTCTGGGTATATCTTTTAAACATCCAAGTACAGTTCTGAATGGCTTGTGGAAAATACCATAATTTTCAGCCTGTAACACTGTAAGCCTGTAAATCTCCAAAAAGTCCTCTTTTGCAACAAATAAGCAGATATTAATCTGAATGGAAAAAAATGTCACTGCTCTTAGTGGAAAGGTGGATACTACTGATGGTAAACGTTTTAAATCCTGAGAGATAGAGGAGCTGGTTACGAACTGGTAATAAACCCTGCACACCACCACTTAAAATTATTACCTACTTATAACTGAAATTATTTTAAATATTTTTGTGGCTTCAGAAACTTGGAAATAGTAACAGACAGGGGTGCAGTGTAACTCTGTAGCTACACCTATCTTCTAAGAAAGAAATGTGTGTTTCCGAAGTCTCCATGAAGATTCAGCCCAATTTCTGGCTCCTGGCTCTAGGAAGCCAGTGAGCTAGCATAACACTAGCACAGCCCAGACTGAGGAGCATAACACACTGTGCTTCACTGCACTCTGTTTCCCCTCTTCACAAGACCCTCTGCTTTGGTATTGCTGTTTTCTCCTCCTCTGAATATCTTTTTCTTGTTCCCAGCAGCAACCCTAAGTAATTCCCAAACAAGCAGCCTCAGAGCAGTCATGTTTTGATTTTCTTTTACAGAACTCCCTCTCCACTCCCCTCATGCACTACAGCAAAATAAAATCATTGTCTCTCCACAAATGTGAGTCCCCTCAGACTTCTCTGCACCTCTGAAAGACAATAGTTAATCCTCTCATCTCCTCCCTTTCCTTTATACTTCTTTTTACACTTAAGTAGAAAAAAAAAACCAACAACAAAACGGTTGTATTTCCAGTATCTACAGTTGTGTGCTCTGGATGGCAACATTTGGGTGAATGTGTAGAGTATCCATATTTCTTGGGGGAAGGGAGAGAGGAGGGGAAGAAGACCTTAAAGAGATAATACTCATACTGGATTATCCCTAGTGCGTCTAGGAAGATAGACTTCATGTCTGCTCATTTAAGCTATGGAGTGCCCTTGTGTTCTCCAAATTCTAAATGATGAACATTTGATTCAGTGAATAACTGGGGTTTACATGTATCTAAAACTTTCACTTGGTCCAGAATAGTTGTCTCCTCCTTAGGGATGGGAGAGAAGGCGGCAGGACTGAAAAGGGAAGCACCACATGCTCACAAAGAACTTCTGGGAGCCTAAGAGCCTGGAAAATCTGCCCCACTTGGGACGGGTGGAGAGCACACCTGCATCATCGTTCTTTCCTCTGTTACAGCTAAGCAGCAAATGTTACTCTGCTTCAAACAAGGCAGACTCTGCTTTCATGGGCACAACTATGACCATTGTGCAGCATGCTCTAAGTGAGTGGTAGCTCAGTGGGCATTTTTCAAGACATGCCTGTTTTGCTCTTTTCAGTTTTTCTTCGTGTCCTTCTTAGGTTTTTCTCTCTCTTTCTAACAGAATAGAAAGCAATGCTTAGTGGTTTCCAGTAAGGCAACATCTCCTTTTATTTGCAGCTACAGAGACTAAAGACATGCCTTTAAAACATAATGTTAAATTCTGTAAATTCAAATTATACCAAGCAGGTTGGATCCAGCCCAGACACTGGATTTTTTATGCTTCTCTCCTGTGGTTACCAGTGCTTCAAAGTTCTTCAGTATTCTGTGGTAAGTACCTGGAGTACCTCTCCTACAAGGACAGGCTAAGAGAGTTGGGGCTGTTCAGCCTTGAGTAGAGAAGGCTGCGGGGAGACCTTATTGCAGCCTTCCAGTTACAGAAGGGGCCTACAGGAAGGAAGGATGGAGAGGGACTTTTCAGAGGGGTATGTAGTGATAGGACAAGGAGGAATGGCTCTAAACTAAAAGAGGGCAGATTTAGATTAGATATTAGGAAGAAATTCTTCACCATGAGGTTGGTGAGGCACTGGAACAGGTTACCCAGAGAAGTTGTGGATGCCCCCTCCCTGGAAGTGTTCAAGGCCAGGTTGGATGGAGCTCTGAGCAAGCTGGTCTAGTGGAAGAAGTCCCTGCTCATGGCAGGGGGGTTGGAACTAGGTGATCTTTAAGGTCCCTTCCAATCCTTAACATCCGATGATGCTATGATTCTAAGTATTATTGCTAACTTTGTACTAATATGCTAGGAAGGGAGTTTTGCTGAACTGGAAATGGAGTTAATCCAATGCCAAGTAGGTTGTTCTTTTCTTTGTTGCCACCATCGCTATGAATTACTTCAGTAGCACTAAAGAGTTCCCAATATCTACATTATGGTATTTTTTCTATATGTTCTTCATAAACCAGAATTTAAACCCCTGAGTTAAAGATCTGTCTTGCTCTCCTTTTGCTAGTGAAGTCCTGCACCTACTGATAGTTCACACCAGAGCTGGCTGAGTAGTAAGAGGGGAATCAAAGAGGCAAAGTATTTCTTTGTCTCCTTGTGAGTTTCTTTCCCTGCATAATCCTGATTATGGATAATGAATTCTTCTTTTTTTCCTGTGTAGTTCAGATGGTTAATTTGGTGAATTGTTTACTACATTTACAGTTTTCACACAGTATTGTTTCTTCGCCATGACTGGATGACTAAACTTTTAAATAGGAGACTACAAGAATAATGAATAGTGTGACTCCACTGGTAGCAAAAAAATCAGATTTGAGTCACATCTTCATGAATCTGCCTTTCATTATTTGACCAGCTGGAGTTTATATCCATCACTATTTTAGCCTCTGCTGATTTTTCACTTCATCATAATGTTTTGGTTAAATTCAAGAATCCACTTTCAGGGCCAGATTCTGCTTTCAATTATGTTAGTGTAAATCTAGAAGAACCTCACTGAAAGCCAGTAGAGTTATTTTTATTTATTCCAGGGTAACACAAAAAGGAGTCTGACTCCTCTGCATGTGCTGCTAGGCCCTTTATATTCATCTTTACAATCTCTGTATTTGTTTACAGACACTTTACAGTCTTCCCCAAGAGCCCTTATCACTTGCTCCCTGTGTGTTGTAAGGAAGGAGAGCAGGGTTCTTGCCTGATATTTTTTTCTTAGCCCCTTTATTTTTCTCTCCAGACACTATATTATGTGTTTAACTACTTAATATTATTTCCTCCCTGTCCACCCATCTGTTTATTTTAGTTGCTTCTTCCTCTTGGCTGGCTTCTGTATAGACTCTCCCCATATGCCTGCTAGGAATGTGAATGAATATGATTAACAAGCACTCAAATGCACAAATAAGATCCTACTTGAAACTCTGTTTTGGAATCTGTCTCGTGGATGTTTCAGACCATATCTGTTTCTTAGCACATTAATATACTTGACATAGGTGTGCAGATGAGAGCTAGTCCACACGACAAGGCAGTGTTACCTTGCAACTGATGAGTAAGTCTTGTGAAGTGATGCTTTCCGCCCAATAACAGTCTTCATCCGTTACAGCAACACAGTGGCTAACAGCTATGCAGAGCAGCATGTGCTGCGAGTGTGTATCTGTGGAGCAGATATGCAGAGAGTAGTCCTGCCAAAGCCTCTGGAAGTGTCACATCTTACATGGGTGTTGCAACTTCCTCTGCCTCTGCATAAGCCCTACCGCTGCTGAATTATTCCAGCCCTCTGCTAGCTTTTTTACACATATAATTTAATCCAGTGTTGCTTCTCTGCATGAAAGTACGCTGTGGAGCCCCACTTAGAGAGGGCTCCCTGTTGTATTAGAGATTGCAGCGGCATGCCATAGACCTTACAAACTGAGATGAAGCAACAGGTTGAGAGAGTTGAGAAAGTAAGACTGTGGGAAAAAGATGACAAAGACAGAGGCTACCAAAGGTAAGTGTACTGAGTTCTGAGAACAGGCATCGGGGAATAGGCATCGGCTGAACAAGTTGTACAAAATAAGTCCTGAATCCATGTACCTTGCTTTCTGAATGCCTTATATGAGTCATCTTAAGGCTCATTTTCAGAATTGTTTAGTTGTTTTTCAGTAGAGATTTTCTTAGCTGTGGCTATAATAACACACAATCTGTCCCACAAAGAAAGTTTTCTGCCAGGTAAAGGCTGCTCCAGCTCCCAGACCAGCTGGCCTCTTTCTGCATTACTACTCCATCAGCAGATAGCTGCTACTCACTACTTTTCTGCCCCAGGAAATGTTAGTACCTGTCTTTCATACACTTTGAACTTATCCCTAACTGGCAGAATATGCATAGAAAAAATGAAAACAATGTTTATTTATTTTTCACTTTGGCCAGAAATTGAAAAGGATTCATTTTCTGTCGATCTGAAAAATCAATTTGCACAAGTGCTGCCATAAATGATCATTTCCTTGATCACTGTCGATAATACTGGAAAACTCTTGCTACAAATATTTTTCAGTGATTATTCATTTACATTTTCACACCAAATTCAGTTGGCTGTGTTCGCATCCTCTTTGTGCTTGAACTCTGCTAGTCTGATTTAGTCTTACTGGCACCACTGTTTATGGAAAAAGGCCTTTAAGATTAGCTTCTGCAGGGTGCTTATACTAGGAAGCCCAATCACAAGGGCCACATCCATCCAACAGCAACACAGAAATGGTGCCAGCCAGCTCATGACTGCTCACTGTTCGACTCTACAACTTAAACAGAAATCCAAAGACATAAAATGTTCAGCTGTGTTCGAGGGGACAGTGCGTATATTTCATAAATGTAAAAGGAGATAACTAATAAAAAAACTATTTTCCTGAACAGAATAGGAAACAAAATTAATTAAACATACTATTTACCTATGAATAAGTCCTATGTGTTGATCAAATTCCAGCATATGCCTGGGGAAAACTTGGCAAGAAACCAGAATGCAGTAGGACCTCAGTTCTCCAGCTATATGTGAGTCTGAATAGCTGTACAGCTCCATCAAGAGGACTCCCAGCCTGCCATACAGTATTGACCTTTGGAAGGAAAACTCTGAGTGTGTATAACTGGTTACACATTTGGAACGCAGATTTTATAATTAATAATAAAGTCAGAGCTAAATGGTTGGTGATAAGATTCTGAAATTCAGACTAAGAAATTTGAAAACATATGGTAAGATTTGGGTGAAATCCAATGGAATAAAGTAATAGAATTTTGTACAAAGGCCACGGAAGGAATGGAAAATGTGAAATGATGAATTAATGTATGGCCAAGGGTTACACGTCCCATCCAGCAATATATACACTAGAAAGTAAAAAGGGTCAATGTGGGTAAATAAAGATGTGAAAAAGTAATTAAGGGTTGAGACACAGGCATATGTGAGATATAAAACACCCAGGTATGAGAGAGATCTGGAAGTATTACAGAATGAATTTCACCAAAAATTATGAGGAAAGTAAAGGTGAAAAATGAAATGAGGATCACAGAAAAGTTTAGATACATATTAAGGCATTTTTCAAGTGTCTCAGGAATGGGAGGTCAGTGAAGGAGAAGGCAGCACCTCAAAGAGAATAGAAGAATAATATATTGAGAGGTAGGCACTTCAGAAGAATTAAATATTTTCTTTGATTTATTGTTCCTAAAAGGAATGGGGGACATATGCCAGGAATAGACAAATACCAAAGGAAAACAGGATCATGCCAGAATAAAAAATCAAAAAATCTGAAAACTTTGGCATAGGCTCTCAGCTGGTGAAAATCTGCCAGGTTCCTTTACCCTCAGGAGAGCCAGATAACCCATTAATGTGGTTAGGAAAGATTTATCCCAATATTCCCCAGATCTACTTAGAACAGCTTAGAGAAGTATCCAAGTGTTTTCATATTCTGGGGGTTTTTTATTATTATTTTCACTGACTTAGCCGAGACCTCGTTGCATATGTTTCAGAGTAGACTTTCTATTCGCTAATCTATTCACTGCATAAACTTACATATAATTTGAGGAAGCTAGCTACAGGTTTGTTGTATATTGCTTTCTATCTTTTCCGATGATAAGAGAAGTAATACATAAATAGAAAAAACAGCCATATTTACTTCAGACTGGGGATTCACAAAAAAGGAGAGACCGTTTTGGCCAATGCCAGTGTATATGATTTATGGGGTACAGAATATGTTTTCCTTCTGGCATTTTCAGTGCCGGGACTGACTGTCTAAGCCTGCAAGTTAGATAGTGTAACACTTCAGCTGTGAGCAGCGAGACGTGCGACGGTAGAGGAGCAAGTTAGAAGTTCTGTAAAAGAAGACTCCTGTGTGAATTTAACAATTTTTGGTAGCACATTTAATGAGTCATCATACTGATTCGTAGGACTTTGGGATTCCATAGCTTGTAAGGATCAGATATACTTCAGTACCCCCTGGGAATCCAATGGCAGAGCAGTCGAACATAACATTCTGCGTATGTAGTGCCATGTGTGCACCAGGAAGTGTCTTGTTTTCTTTTTTCCGTCAGTCCTGCTGCTGCTAATGCCAGATAGAGATGAATACTTTTCTTGTGACCAAAATTCTGGGGTTTTTTTGTTTTTCTTTGGCATGTTCATTTTCACAAAGCTCTAAAATTAGCCTACCACTGAACACCATAGTGCTTATTCCTTCATTTTCTTTTTATTATTTGGGTGGATTGACTTCAGCAAAATGTTTCTATTGAGCGCTAGTGATTAAAATCCTGATGCCAGTGCCATGTTACTGCCATACGAGAATCTGTGGAAAAGCACTTTGTGTTGACACCTGGGTCAGGACTTCGCAGTCACATTCACCGAGTCTGGCTTGGGAGGAGGAACTTGAGCAGGGAGTAGGAGGGGAGTCCTAGCAACCTAACACTTTTGCTTCCAAATCTGTTTTCCTACCTTTAAGTACTCAGCAGGAAGGCAGTGAAAGAGCTACCTTGCTTGCTTCCATTTAATAACACAAAAAAAATGGTGTGAGCCTGTAAACACAGTGAGCAGAAAAAAGTGTGTTCTGCAGGTGCGGCATTGCCAGTAACAAAATGGAGATCTACATGCCAAATTTTTTGTGAAAACATTTTAATCATTTTCGCACAGCTCTAAAATTAGCCCGTGACAGAAAACTAAACTTAGTTAATGTATTTGTAGCTGTAAGGTGCGCTGATTTATTTATGAACAGTGAATATTTTATAGGGCTGAATGAGTACTGCAAAAAAAGGAGATGAATATTCACTTCAGTTTTAGAAACGGTTTGTTATGCTTATGCCTCTTCTATGATCACTTTCTATGAACCTTCTAGTGATTGAAATTCGATTCCCTTGAACTGGTATCAAACTGTACTGTCTGAGGGCATTCAAGGATAGTGAATATAAAACTCAGTCTGCATGAATCACATAAGGACTTGACCATATCCATCACAGCTAGGATAAGGCTGCATGCAAATATAGTCACTAGAATTAAAAACATATTTTTCAGCAGAAAGCTTGTATGTTTATTTCTATTCAAAAATGCTATTTAATCAGCTTAAAGCACTTTCAGTAAGGCAGATTTCTTTCTTAAAAAAAAACAATTTCAAGACAAAATATTTCAGTATGGCTGAAATATCCTGGTTTAGTGCTTTCAGAATACAAAATTTAATTTTTTTAAACTTTCAAATTACTTCCCAAGTAGAAATGTATTTCTCATATATTATCCGAATCAGTCACACATTGGAAACAAAGCTAAATATTTTGACTGACAGAAAATATTTTCACAAAAGTGTTCTGATGTAAATTTAAAAAAAAACTGCTAGAAATTTCAGATCTTTCATTTCCTTATTAATCGTATTCTGTGAACATTTGTATTCTTTCCAGGAAAAAAAACGGTAAGGAAAAAATTTCTAGTTTTTTAGGCACAACATTGCTACTCAATGTGCTGAAAATATTATCCGTATATATGATGGGCTTGTGTCTGTGCTTCTAACAAAAGCCTCCTAGACAAATTTTCATGACAGAATGTCAGTCAGAGCATTGAGTTGTTTCTTACTAGGTCAAATATTTAAAGGCTTTTCAGATCAATAATGTGTAGTCAAACTACACTGAAAGTGTCTATAGGAAAGAACAATATGAAGAATTGCTATGGATGCTGTTTCGATAAATTAGCCTGTCCAAGCAAAGGGCTACCAGCAAAGGAAAGTTTCTGGTAACAAGTCTATTGCTTCTCCAGCGCAGTGCTCACAGACAATGAAAGAATTCGTCTGACTCCAATATTTTTCTCCCAGTTATACTATGCATATGAAAGGACTATCAATAGTAAACGCATAGAAAACAAACATGTCCATTTGTCCATACCATGCTAAAAACAACGCCATGTCTCAGCCACACTATTTCATATCATGTCATGTAAGACCAACCCTACCTACCTACCTACCTTTGCTGCGACTCTGCAGTAATGAAGCGGAGGAAGCGGGGAGATCGGTGCCGTTGCCTGCTGCCTTGGCCAGCTTGCAGCCTTCAGCATCGGGATGGAGTGAATAGCTCAGGCAATAATGTCCAAACCCATTTCACTGAAGTGCCTGTTGTTTTGGGTTTGTTTCTTGTCTACCTAAGGCAAAGAAAATCTTTGCATGATCCCCCCACTGCTGTTTAACATGGAGGATTTATAAAATTACTTGCCAGAACCATGATATACGGACAAGTTAAAAGTGAGAGGCACACAGGGCTTGCTGTCTGCTAAGAACTATACATATCTGCAACTTATGCATAGGAGAAAATATTAAAGACTGCAGCCTGTCTTTAAAATTAAAAATTAAATTGAAGATCCTTGCCTTAGGGTGAGCAGTGGAAGTAGGGAATGCTTCTGTATGACTAAGACATGCAGCATGTCCCACCGAAATCCGGAGTAACAGCAGGAGCCAGCTGCAAGATCAGCCATACCAAGCAGACTTTGCCTCTTATGTCACCCTCAGATAGTTTCTCCACCTCTGGAACATGCTGGCCCTTTGGTAAGGCGATAAGTAATCTAAAATTTCAAGCTTAATTTTTCTCAGTGCCATTTTTTTTAAAGTTGTCTACACTGTAATTTTCTCTGATGTCCTGATAAGGACACATCGCTACAAAGAGACTAGGCTGGACTTCCTCAGAGTAGACCTTCAAATGAATCCCTGTTGATGGTAAAAATAGAAAAGGTGCACCATGTGTTGACCCTGGCCACTAGCCTGTTAGTCAGTATAATCCAGGCAGGGACACCTTACTAGATACGATCATCAAAAAGTGGATTATGTAGCTGAACTCTGTTCCAATGCTGAAGTGTTCAAAATCTATTTGGAAAAGTGTCAGCAATACAGTGTTTGTATCCATGAGAAACCTCTGACAGAAGCTTCTGCACAGGTTATTATGCTATCACCTGAAACCAATTGCCTGAAACAAACTGAAATAAGTTCTTCCTTAAAACACCCTACTATGAATTCTCATTAGGTATTTGGACTAGTTCAGCAGCTATGTTCAGACTCCCTTACAGAAACAGAAAGATTACTTTGATTGCTGGGGAGAGGACTGCATGAGACTTTTGGTTGTTGTTTGATCGGTTTTTTTACCTGCCGTATATTAATGGAAGCTTTTCAGTTTCCTTAGAAATGACTGATAAGTTCCTGTGCATTGCTCTATTTATTTAATTTCTGTCCCTTTATAGGACAAAAGACGAAATTTTAATATAATGATGCATAACTATGGTCAAGGCTCTTCATTAATTAGAAATAGAAGAGAAACTAATGGCATGTTCACAACATGCAGTGAAACATGTTTAATTAACATGGAGAGGCCTCCAAAAATAGTATCTAACTGAGCTAGCTCCAAAAGCAGTAATACTGCATTTACTTGGCAAACTACTTAAGCTAATTAGCCTTGCAATGAGAGGGGGCTTAGTAGCTCAGTTATATTGTCTTTCCTCTGCAAACATATTGCTTCTGGGGCCATGTGAGGGACTTTGCCTGGCACTGCTTTTCACCCTGCAAACCTGCTACCAGGCTCCTGCTTGCCTCCTGGATTGTGCTGTGTGCTCCACTGTGTGCTGCAGACCCCCCTGTCTGCTCTCCTTTTTTTTTTTTGGGGGGGGAGGGGAGAGGGA
>Ga0065711_1035517_pt1 | contig 22207 bp, 12 predicted proteins | sample Hoacrofraction12_FD_59098 | JGI IMG/M metagenome (GOLD analysis project Ga0065711, IMG submission 59098) | Hoatzin crop microbial communities from Cojedes, Venezuela - Epithelial fraction 12 v2 (version 2) | ecosystem: Host-associated > Birds > Digestive system > Esophagus > Crop | place... | reverse complement strand
CTTGTCCAGGCGGGTCTTGAATATCTCCAGAGAAGGAGACTCCACAACCTCCCTAGGCAGCCTGTTCCAGGGCTCCGTCACCCTCAGAGGGAAGAAGTTCTTCCTCATGTTCAGACGGAACTTCCTGTGCTTCAGTTTGTGCCCATTGCCCCTTGTCCTGTCCCTGGGCACCACTGAAAAGAGTTTGGCCCCATCCTCCTGACACCCACCCTTGAGATATTTGTAAGCATAAACATTGTCAGACCTAAAGAACATAGAATTTAATTTTGCTGTTTTGATATTGTTGTTGAAAATCATGACTCTTGAAATCTTTCCTGGAAAGCTCCAGGCTTTTGGGGTCCCCTAATTCACAGGTACCTTTTCAGTGATACACTACGATACAAGTATAGACTGTAACAGAGGTTTAATTTCCTTTTTCATCAAAGCTCCGTTTTTGTTGAAACAAAGCATACTTAATAATACATTGCTTTACTGTGATGGTAAATGTATTTGGCTACTTTGGCTACTAGGAACAGTTACATATTCTAACATGAATGAAAATGAGCACTCACCCTGACTGTGTAATTATTGCTGCCTTTAAGGTCTGCAGAGCCTTGTAATGCTTTGCCAACACAGAAATTGAATGACAGAGCCTTTTTAATCATTACAAGCATTGCACCTACTGAATGGAGGTTCTGCTTCAAAAACCAATGATGCTTCAAGATGATGAAGAGAAATTATTCTGCTGTAAAAGAATAATTTTTGATTTAGAAAAGCATGTGTCTGCAAGGGAGTTATATCTGTAACTGTTTTTTTTAGCTGTCTCAGTTAGTGTCTTTTTTGTAGTCCAGTCCCTGTACTTTTCCTAGAAGGGGAAAAATATGTGCACAGGCAATTTTCGTGATGGCTTCAAATTATCAAAAATGCGTGCTCTGTGTAGGATGCAAGCCTGCAAGACTTTGCAGCTGAGGCTGTGTGAAAGTTGACTCACTGGAGGATATCGCAAGAAGTATATTGGCTTGTGAGAAACAGGGAGATTTTTTTGAGAAGAATACTTCACGGTTGTGTGATTTTTAATAACTATGGACAGCGTTTCAGAGGGCTGATAGCTATTTACATGAAAGTGTTGGTCGGGTTAAGTGTCCATTGTCACTTTGATACTCCTATCAGAACAGTGCTGAATTTGAGTGTTGAATGCAGGCTGAAAAGCAGCTCCTTCCTCTATTTGAGGAGTTCTGTTCCCTTTCAGAGAAAAATTGAAGCACGTAAACACTACATTGTTACAACATCAAATGTTAATCACCGGAGGAGATGCAAGATTCAAGCAACTAATATTAGACTTAACAACTTGTAGCAACTAATATTAGAATAGGAGGAGGTTTTAATAATTTACTAGATAAGAACACTGTATCTAACAATTTTTGACATTTTACAGCTTGCTGTTCCTTAAAAGGGCTTTTCTCTGTTACTGTACATGTAGAGAAAAATACCTAACTGTATAGAAACAATGACCTTTGAATGAAGAGGAAGTAATAAAGAAGAAAATGGAAAAGGCGATTTTTCCTGACTCTTCCTTAAAAAATATACATTTACCTACTGAACAATGAAAAGGCAGATGTTTCTGTGAGGAAATAAAATTAATGAATTGTCCGTGGCCCAACTAAAATACCTATGATGAAAAAGGAGAAGGATATTGTAGAATAATTTTACGATTTCTCATCAGTTTATTTATCCCTGTCAACAGTATCAAGGTTGAATTATTTTCATTTCCTTAGGCTTTTAATACAGGCTCGCTACGATGTAAATATTAAAGATTATGATGGCTGGACACCACTTCACGCTGCTGCTCACTGGGGTAAAGAAGAAGCATGTCGCATTTTAGTGGAAAACCTATGTGATATGGAGGCTGTCAACAAAGTGGTAGGATTTTTATGTAATCCTTGTCAAGATACAAAGTTCTGGTCTCTAAAGTGACTTTAGAAGCCAGGGTAAGAAAAGTGATGATAAACTGCTGTTTACTGTACGTGGAGCTTTATATAATGCATGTTTTGTCAAAACAGCATGTTTGTGTTCAAAACTAAATTCTTTGACTGTCTAAATTGATTTGTGGGCTCACTTTGTGCTTAGTTCTACATTAAATGGTCTGATGTAATCTTTGATAGAGAAATTAAAAAAAAAATGGGTTTATTGATGTTTTGGAGGTACAAAGTTAGTGACTTCATGGATTGCATATTGGCTTTCATTTGATCACTGAAGATGATGATGCCTTTGGGTAGTGTTTTAACTCTTAAAATCAGCTTGCATTGGCATACTAAAGAATTATCACTATAGGCTGGTTTGGATGCGCTGGAAGAAACTGCTCGGCATTTCTGGATGCCCTAGACATAATTTGATTTCTTCCTAAATTATGTTTCCTCGACTTCTACATGAAGCCTGCATAGCTTGCTGGCTTTGCAAGATCTTGCTCCCAACAGATAAAAATATATTCATGATTCACATAGGCATCACAAGGATCCAAAACTTTTCTTTCAACTGTGTAAACGCTGATGGTCTCTTTCTCCTCTTTGCACCATGTTTTACAGATAGGTTCTGATCTGCTTCTGATCGGCCTAATTTTTAAGATGGGTTCTGCATTGAATTTTTTCATAAATTACAAACAGCTTCAACTCTGTTTCTGTATAATGCTTATAGAACTTCTGAATATCAGCTGTATAACTGTATGTCGTATCAGGCAATCAAAAGCCGATGCCATTAATTGAAGCCAGTTTATCAAGTTATCTGTTAGGCTTTTTACTGGGGTTCTGAGAACATGGAGTATGGTGTTCCAGAGAGCGCTCTCACGAAAATATGTTCAACTCAACTGCGGCAAGAATAAGAATAAAGGAGGTATAGAGAGATAAACTGTTTTATTTGGTGTATGGGCTTGTCTGTGCAAGCTAGGGAAGTTTTGCCTATTGCGTTCTTAAGTAAGCTAGTAAGCATTTTTGCTTTTGGAGATAGGAAGATTGAAAATTCCTCTGGATTTGGTTTCAGTTGTAGGTGCTTAGTATCTCAGAGAACTCAGGCACTATTCTTTAGGCACGTGACCTCAGGTATTAACTTTTATGGATTGAGTTTAGACATAACGTTCCAACTACAACAGTGTTTTTGCAAAGTGATTTTTTGTGGTCGAGGTAGGTCTAACTTGCATTTTTTGGAAATAAGCCCTAAAAATAGAAGGCCAGATTAAAAACTGTAGTCATAATGCAAATATAACCTTGAGATAATTTTGTTGTTTAGTTTCCAGGTTAGTGCTGTGTTATACTAAATGGAATAGTTCACATGTCAGAGGACCTCAAGCTGTTTAGGGTAATGCTTGGTGAAAGGTGCACGTGCTTCTGCTGTATGGTCAGAAGTTCTATGGATGTGAAAATTAGTGGTTTGAAGGTCCATCCTTTTTAACCAGTTAAGATGGCCTTCACAGTGTAAGTAGGAATATGTTTGCCTTTAGTTAACATTTCGAGAAACTAAAATAAGCAGAGACAAATATGAACACCTTTAAATACCTTTATTAGCTGCTGTGACCACATTTAAATGACAGCTCTGTGTTTATTGCTGGTTATTGCACAGAAGCACTTACTTGACTGATCTTGTCATGATCCTCCCAACATTTCAGTATGTCCACCCAGTGTGTTGATGCAGCTGCGTTTATACCAATGGATCTAGGATTCTGCCTAGATTCCAGACTTCTTGTGTTTGAATGCAAACTTCCAAATACAAAACATTGTAGTGCAGTATCAAAGTGAGGATTTCTTTGTGAAACTGTGTGAGCTTCAGCCCTTCTCATCTTCAAGTAGAGAGGAAGAAAGGATATTTTTGAAATCTTTACCAATTCAGCCTTAAAGATAGAATCTCTCGTGCTGTGGGCATCTGGTCTAGTCAAGAATTGTAGTGACTGTAAATGTAAGATACAGCAAGCTGAAGAAATTGCAGCTGACAGCATTACTCTGTGTTAATGAATCACATTATGATCTGTTTATTCAAGTACATGTTCCATGGAAATTGATTTGTACACGAAAGGAGGATTAGAACAAATGGTTGTGGCAGAACTCTTCTACAATGGAATGTAAAATCTAAAATACAGTTTTACTGTAAAAATGTGAAAGCGTGACTATTTAAATTTTGTATAGCTTTCTTAATTAATTTAAACGTTACAAACGTCAATCTGTATTTGGTAGTCTAAGATGGACAGGATACTGTCCTGTTCAGTGTCTACCCATACAACTGCCATTGGAATGGTTGTTTGGAAAGAATGTTGGGAGAATCGTATTCTTTCAATCTATCTTCTTTTCCTTCATAGTTTGCTGTCCTTTGAAGGACAGCAAAATTTTATTGAAGCTGTGTTTTTATGTCTTAAAAATGTGTTTACTCATCAGGTATAGATGTTTCTGTTTCAATTACCCAAAAAAAAGCAATATTGCAAAATTGTTTTCAACTGCTGACAGACTAACAGTTTGTAATAGAGCTTGGCTTGTACTTTCTAATTTCTCTCTCTGAATGTGCTCTTTACCTGCATCATCATCTGATAAGGCATCGTAATCCATTATATTTAAATTCTTCTGTACAATTATGGTGTTTTACTTCTTCCCCTTCTCCAGGGGCAGACAGCGTTTGATGTGGCAGATGAAGACATTCTAGGATATTTAGAAGAATTACAAAAGAAGCAGAATCTGGTAGGCTTTTTGCATATAAAGATATACGTTATACTTCATTATACATATGATTATGGTACACAGCTCAGAGCAGCATATAGATTAAAAATAAAGGTTTGATTTGGGCCTTCAATTCAGGTAATGCCACAGTGATCTGAAAAGTTATTTCATGCCCTTACACAATTATGGTGACCAAAAAACCTTGGACGAAAGAAAGTGCTATTCTACTTGCCTTCTGCATCAGGACTTTTATGATCAGAACCATCAACAATGAACAACTTGGAATAACAGTTTCAGAGATTTTAGAATTTTAGAATTCTGACACTTGGAAAACGTATGCGCAGTCTAGTGTTTGTAGTAGCTAGAGAAGATTTCCCTCTATTTATAATTTTGTCACGCTGATAACCATTATGTCAATTTAACTGCATCATTCTGTATGTTTTGAAGCTTCATAGTGAAAAACGGGAAAAGAAATCTCCCCTGATTGAGTCCACAGCCAACATGGATAATAATCAGACACAGAAAACATTCAAAAAGTAAGTAAACTAGGAAAAATAATAAGCTCTTAATAAAAAAAAGGTAACTTTACAAGCTGTCACAAAGTCCTATTTGACAGGCTTTAGTAAGTTTTTTGGGACTTAGTAAGTGTTTTCTTTTCAAACTCAGTAAAGAGACATTGATTATGGAGCAAGAAAAGAATGCATCTAGTATAGAGTCTCTGGAGCATGAAAAAGCAGATGAGGAAGAAGAGGGAAAGAAGGATGAATCCAGTTGTTCTAGTGAAGAGGAAGAGGATGACGACTCAGAATCTGAAGCAGAGACAGGTATGTTATTCTGAGTATTGTCTTTCTTTAAGATTTTGCTTTAGAAAGTTACTTATTTAATATACAGATTTAAGTATCTTAAGTTTCGCTTATTCTTCTGCATTCCGCTAAGCTTCCAGTCATTTTAAAGCAAGTTTACACAGGTCTAAAGTTAAATCGTAACAGACATACCAAAAAGATATCTTTACTGGTGACTATCTAGGTTAAAGCTGCTAGCCTACTTACTGGATTGTCTTTTTAACAATTGATACTTTTAATCAAATAGTTGGAATAACGTAAGTGTTAAGTAGCGTGTCAGAAAATGTTGAAGAACTTAGCAGATCAGATTGGAAATGAAGTCTTTATAGCAGTGTTTGCTTGTGGAACTGATACAGAGATTGGAACAGCAACAGTGCAAACATTGTGGTTTATTCTTGCCATCCTGAAGTAAATACCAATTAATCTGTCAATCTTAGCTCAAGTATTCATAAAGTCATGGTGCATATATTTACTGTTCAGTGCGTACTGAAATAAACCTCTAAAGGTGCTGTTCTGACGTTAACAGTTACTTCATATAGAACTTCATCTCAAGAGGAGAGTGCATTGAGAAGTTTGGAGTTGTATGCAAAGAAACACATTACTCTGTACTTCTCTCTTCAGTGGAATTAAGGTTTATTTTTTCTTGAACAATTACCAGAGTCTTAAAGCAAGTGGTGATGTAAAAGCAGGATAGTATCTTTTTCTTTCAAATCAGAAAACAGAGGTCAGTGTTTAAAGATGTATGTTCAATCCTGAGAAAGAGTGTTAGAATTACGGTGCAGCAATACAATACATAGGTGTAGATGTCAGTAGAAATATCTTGTTAATATTTTATACTTACACATTTTAAAATAAGTAACCCTTTCTGGTGAGCTGTCAACTCTCATTTTAAAACATTCTTTCCAATTTCTTCACTTGAAAAGGTAAGGCTAAGGAGGGATTTATGAGGTAACAAATATAAATATTTAACATAGGCAGAAATAAAAGTAAGTTGTGAAACCAAACTGTCTGTTAAGTTTTAATTATTTTTGTATTTTGAAATAATCCAACATTTCAGTGTTAAGCTGAAACAAACGTCTGTCAAGCTTTGTAACCACTTTCAACTTAGTATACTTGCATCCCTTGTTTACAGAGACCGAGCTTTGAAAAACTCAGAACACTTGTAATATATAACATGTAGTAATTTCTCAGTCAGTGAACTAACTGTCATGTCTCCTGAACTTTATGACTCTGGTAACCGTGTTCTCTTCGTTACCAGTAGATAGTTTGTGCCAGGAGAATTTGACTGTGACACAAGAATTAATTTATGTAAACTTTGGGTTTTTTAGTATCAACAAGGCTTTATCATACTTTATTTGGCAAGCTAGACTTTAAGCTTTTCCCTGTAGAGCTGCATCTCTAAATTCCAAGCTTGTACTTTCCCTTTTTTCCCATTATTCAAGTTAAGGTAGTTTTCTAGTGAAAAATCTGAAGATTTCTAAGAAGCATTCTGGTTGTATAATATTTTAACAGTGTTGAATATCCTGAAGTACTGGAAACTGTGATTTCTAATCTGTTGGGATATTGGAAATGTTTTCCTAAAACTTAGATTCTGTTTCATTGATTATGTGAGAGTACAGTTTAAATATAAATACATTTTTGCCTGTAAGACCAAGAAGAGGAATATGAATATATCATCTCCTAAAGGACAGGGAAACAAGCTGAATAATAAAAGTTGCAGCAGTTTAGGTTTTTGAACTTACTTGTTTGAGGTAATTTAGTGTTTTTTGAGAGGTAGTCAATATTAGCTCAGTCATGCATGCAACTGTGTTCTTGCTGTCCTTGAAATAATTTCAGAATACAGTTGTGAAAAATCCATTTTCATCCTTCCATACTTTCACTGCTAATAACTTTCTCTGTATATTTTAAAGCTGTATTACCCATTTGCAAATTTCCAGCAGATCTACCTGTCCATCATCTCAAATTGTACTGTCAGTCCGCATTGCCCTGTTGAATTTTTTATCACTGTGACCTAGAAGTTTACCACCATTTATTTTCATTTGTGTTTAAAAAGAACTTTCCATTAAGTGCATATTTAGTCGTGTAAGCTGAGTTTCTTTATATTTATATTTGTTTACTGCATAATTAATTATTCAAAACATCTGCTCAGCTATGTCCATAGCTAAAATAAGGGTGCAACAGCAATGCCATTGGTTATGTGATTTCCAGTCATAGGTTGGTACTTTGCTGAATTTGAATATTAGATATGAGAACGTTGTATGAAAACATTGCATACTTCCAAAATTAACTTCTCCTATGCTGTATGGGTAGTGTAGACACAACAGTGTGTTTATAGTAGGGCCAAAACCAATGGGGATTGAACCCCATGTTGCTCCATACTGCGCAGATAGGATGTAGCATCCTGCTCCAAAGAATATGCAATCTGAATAGGTGAAACAGCCTGAGATGTAAGATTATGGAGCTCAAACAAGCGTGGTGACAATGGTTGTTGTATCACAACCAGGTCATTTGCTGTATGTTTGTGTAAGAGAGGTTAAGATACACAGACAAAGGACGGAGGAAGAAGTGTGGACAGGAGGGACAAAGCAGAAGAGGACAGAGTAGGTGGACAGTGAAACTTAGGTAGGAAAAACAAGGGACAAAGAAGGAATGAAGCAAAAGCGAAGTCAGAGCTCTGGAGGGCAGGTCCCTGCCTCAGCTCATTCTACTGATCAGAATCCCTGGCTGCATTCTCTGTGCAGTTAATTATTTCTTTGCACTTAACATACACAGTCATCCAAGAATAAATGTTTTGCTTTGATTTAGCATCTTCTGTAGTTCAAATTAACTGTTACATGCTAACATAGCTGCTATTGTTAAATTTTTACAGTCACTGGGCATCTGCTAAAATATAGGCTGTCTGGGGAGGCTGAGGAAATCTCTGTTTGTAGAGGTTTTCAAGACCTGACTCATCAGAGCCCTGAGCTACCTGGTCTGTGTGCAGTACTGACCCTGCTTGGAGCAGGAGGCTGAATTAGGTGATCTCCTGAGGTCACTTTCAACCTGAATGATTCTGTGGTTCTGTCTGTGCATCTCTGAGTTTTTAACACTTACTGAGTAACAAAAAAAATGTTATATGCGTGAGTGTTATGGAAAAAAGATGGACCTAACTAAGATACAGATTGGGTGTGAAGGGGGAAACAATAAGGTATAAATAATAAAATGTTGTTGGGAAAGTTGACTGTTAAATTTGTCCAAAGGAAATTCAACTTCGTGTTGTGGAAGTGAAGAAATTGTGAATGAAAAATGGAAATTAAAATCTTCTAAATATTTTGCAGATAAGACCAAAACCTTGGCAGGTGTAAGTAATAATGCAAATACCACAAGTACACAATCGGCATCAGTAGCTGTGACAGCGCCTTCAGTAGCTGGTGGCCAAGGGGCACCTACATCACCTGTTAAGAAGGTAAAATAAAATACCTTTCTCATGATTTTGTATTTCTGTTCTTCTGTGTAAGCGTACTTTTTTTGATTCTTGTATAAAAAATGGATTGGGTTATCCAGTGAACTGGTGGAAATACGCACAGATTCCTAAAATATTTTGTGTTTTGTTTCTGCAGAAACTGTTTAAATTTTTTTAAATTTCGAATGGTTTTGATTCTAAATGGGGATCTGAAATACAGAACTATGAACATAAGATCCTTTTAATAAAGCAACACTGTTGCACAGTGACGGGAGTTCTTGTTTCTCTAAAGCTAAAGATCTTTTGAAAGTCTTTTCTATGCCAGACTCCTCCAAAATTTGTAGAAACTACAATTCTAGTGATTCTCTCTGTGCCTATATTTGTGATGCACTTAAGGCAAGGGAGGCAGGGGTGACTAAGGTACTTCCAGGAGTCCTTAGACACATTCATGTAGTGTTTAGGTGCTGAAGTTGAAAACGATACCTGAAAGGAGAAGGGCAAAGTGCTGCGAGTCCCAGCCCTGATTTCATTATGGTTAGGACCTCGTGGAAGAGCTAGAGAATTGGGACACATGATTTATTCAATGCACAGCTCAAAAACACACATAGTAAAACCATATTGTGCACAGGAAGCTTTTTACAGCTTGGTGTGGAAAGTTAATTGCAATGAATTTTAGTTTTCCTTGTCAAAGGGAAGATAGTTATGTCAGGGGCAAAAGATTACAGTAGATAAAAATGCATCAGAAGATGGTATACAAGTCAAACTTTTAGCATGTTGCACCAAACTGGATAGTAAGCCAGTAATGCTTACTTTCTCAATCATTACAACTTTTCTATACTAGTCATGAACCAAACATAACCTTCTACTGATGCTTATAAGTTTGTTCAGGAGCAATGGTAGCCATGATATACTGAAGCCACAGTAGAGAGAGAAGACGTACTGCTGGGCACATAGTATGTATTCTGTTTAGCTCCCAGAAGCTTATTGAAGTTATACTTTCATATTCACAATAGTACCTAATGGTGATTGGTCTTAGAAAGTGTAGTTTAATGTAACAGATGCAGGGAATATATTGCCCAACTGTGTCATATTATGTGATACTGTACAACAGGGTTGGGCTAACCTTCCTGATCCCAAGAGATGCTTTCCAAAACTCGTTGTGACTGACGTCCACAAGATTTATCTCACAAAAATATGAGAGTGGAAGGGGAATTGTGGGCATGGCTCGCCAGCAGGAATGACTACTGTTTGCCCTCGCTGGGCTTTGTGGCTGGGCAGGCAGCTAGATTCCATGGTGATCTTGTGACTTTAATCGAAACAGTTCCTGCTGGCTCAGTCAGGAATCAGGGTTCTCTGTCACGGGAGCTGCGTTTGCATTGCTCAGGAGCTGTGCAGAATTCAAGAGCCCTAAGTTCTCCACACAAACCATAGCAAATGCGAGAGGGAGGGAAGACATTGTGAGTAATTGCTGGCTTGCTAACTGTGCCTAACTGGAATAAATTCAAACACAGAGTGAGAATTTCACTGCAAGGAAATAGACCTACTTTATATAGTTTATTTTTTTAAATTGTTTCAGTAATATGAGCATTTGTGATAGGTGGGCAGTTTAACTGATGTACTTTCTTCCCAGTTTTTTACTGCACTTAATTATCTTTGCATACTGGAGATTCAGAGATATCTAACACTTCAAACACTTTGTTTTTCTTGTAATTGCCTGAACTTCATCTGGAAGTCAAAAGTTTCCTAGCTTGTCCCTTGCAATCAAATTATTTCATACTATGCAAAAGCTTTCTAAGCTACATGACCTTCAGCTATAGGATGTTACCAAATTGTTGCTAGCTGGGATGTGGCTTGGTATTGCAGAGCTGAATGATCAAATAGAAATAATTTTTTGGTATGTGATTAAATGACAATATACTGGGGGGGGGGGAAACAACAGACTTTTCTATAAGAAGAAGAAATAAGCACGACTTTAAGATGAATGGTAACCTTTTATAAATCATAAATACACTAGCATTTAATTTGTTCTAATTTTATTATGCAGCAATTAATGGCTTATCTTTTGGTCTTAAAGGTAAAAGGTGCAGGTTAAAAGTAAACTGTAGTTATCTTTGTATGTGAAAAATTCAGGGCCTTCTGTAGCTACAAAATAAATGCACTCTTATATCAACACCGATCATCATGTAACATGGTGTGTACATGTGACCTAGAGAAGCAGTTGCAGCTCTAATCAAGGCTTTAAACTGTTTTCACTAATGAAGGTAGAACAGCACTGTATGTGTGACCTTGCAACTACTCTGGCACCTGCCTTTTCAGGTTTGCACCATCTGTGCTACTGCAGCTACTCTTCTGCTTTTACACTGTAGATGGCCAAACTATATGTGCAAGTGGTGCAGAGGCAGTGTGCTGAGCTTCAGTTTGAGTTTGCTTCAGTCTGTATGGCACTCAGGAATGCTACATTCTGTCTCAGGGTACTGGGGTAAGGCGAGTTTGGGAGTGAAGGTATGGGTTCGGTAGCTAAGCTAGCACGGGATGTGATTAAGGAATATGAATGAAATATGATAAGAAGATAAGATGTATGTTGATGTGAATCTTCCAGTATTCTCAACCATGCGAAGATTTAGGCCATAGACCTTGTTAGGTCAACAGGCTTTGCTGTCCTTTTCTACACAAACTCTTAATTCCGTCCCTGATTTAGCTAAACGTGCCGTGTTGTGTTTAATAAGAATCTGTTGGTAAGGTTTTAAGTCTCTTACTGCTTTTTGGTATTTTGTGCTGTGATGAAGAGCTACATAACATAAGCATAGGAACAAACTATGTGGTTTTAAAACAACCTTTTTCTTCTATTTTCCATTCTTTCAATCTTCATCTTTGTCTTGTCCTAATTGGCTTTAGTATGATTTCATTCCTCCTGTCATGCCTGTCGTGGAGTCAGTAGATCCTGCATCCTGGCGGCAGGGCTTGCGCAAAACTGGCATTGTTCTCGTGCCCAGTAAGGGTGAAAAATCTATGGTGAGGTTCTGGCGTGCACAGGTTTGTGTACAGGTTGCAAAATAATATATTTAATCAAAATGTTGATGCTGGATTTGCATGTTTCTAAATTTGCATCTCATGACCACAGTGTGTATTACAAAGTGTGGGTTTTTCTAGGCTAACTTTTAGAGGAGTAGTATACCTTGACATTTCTTATCTCATTAACTCATTTAAGAGAAGAGTGTGTAGGTTGTCTCTCACTACAACTCCCCTACGAATTCAGCACTTCTATGATTATTAGAAATAATTGTGTTCTCAAATCTCTGCAAGGATCATGAATTACCACAGATACTGTAAATTAATAATGTAAATTCATTTACATGTGTTTTATAGTTTCCAACATCTACAACCAAGGTTTCTCCCAAAGAAGAAGAGAGGAAAGATGAGTCTCCTGCTTCGTGGAGGTCAGGTCTTAGAAAAACTGGTAGTTATGGTGCGCTTGCAGAGATTACTGCTTCCAAAGAAGCTCAGAAAGAAAAGGACTCTGCAGGTGTTATGCGTTCTGCCTCAAGTCCTAGGCTTTCCTCTTCATTGGACAACAAAGAAAAGGTAATTCTTTTCAGTGTGAAACAATGTTTTGAGGAACTGATCTACCTTACTTAGTGTATTTATGATGCATTGTAGAAGTAAGACTGTACTACACATCCATTCTTTACCAAAATTCTGAAAAGTTAAATTATGGAGCTTTTAAAAGTGTAATATGCACCGTCATTGTCTGGTGACCTGGTACACAGGTCTGGGGCTTTTCCCTCTTGGGACTTGCAATGCTAGTAGTAGTTTTTACAGTTCAGAAGATGAGAGGTTTGATAGTTCCGGCATCACTTAGGAGAGTGATGTTGAAAGAAAGAATCTTACAGAAAAGGAGTCTCTTTCTGTATTCCGTAGACATTTTTTATTTACAAAAATTTAGTCCTGTAATTAAACATGAAGACACTGAACCAAGTGAAGGACTAATTTGGGACAGGTAACTGAACAACACAGAACTTGTGGTTCTGTTTCAAATGCAAATGTTTAAATGTTTTCAGGATCAAAAATAATACTATACTACACTATGCTATTTAAAAGTACTAAACCAGCTGCTTTCAGTAATTGGTGTTCAGAATGCACTGTGGCAAAGCAGAAAAAAGAGAAATCAGGTGATTTGCATCACTAAAATGAAAACACAAACAGCTTCTTTTTCCTATTGTAGTCCTTATTATGTTTAACTAAAGCTTAAAACTCATTTGCATAATCGGGTCACAATAAATACAGCTGTAGTTGTCATAATTATGATTTTCTATCCAGTAGCAGTGCAGTCAATATCGGCAACACTGAATAAAAAATACATGTCTTTCAGGAGAAAGATGGAAAAGGAACTCGACTTGCGTACGTTGCACCTACAATACCAAGACGACTGGCCAGTACCTCTGACATTGATGAAAAAGAAAACAGGTGACTCTGGAGTTATAATTTCTGTTAAATATAAAATTACATGATTTTAGAGTGGCTGACAAACTCACAGATTTTAAGACAAAGCTAATTATTTATCCTGCTCTATAGATTATGCTAATCCATAGGGTAATCCAGTTCATGTGGGTTTTTGATCTTGTAAATTGTAATGACCCTTTTTGAAATCCAAATTGTTATATGACAAGAGCAGAGCTGGGCAATGAGTGTTGTCTTCATGGGAATGAAAATAAATAACATCCGAAATATGAAGTTGTAAACTTTAAGCTACTGAAGGGTGCTGAAAGCATTTTACTGCTTTGTCTTGAGCCGTGGCGTGCTGCTACTGGCTTCCATTATTACTTCTGATGATAATAAAATGCTGTGTTTCGTGCAGTCTTTGCATAAAACCATGCCTTGTTTATGTGTTGACCTTTCGTCTTCTGTTGGAGATTTTTACTTTCTTCGCTGATACTTCTTCTGTAGCTTTCAATATAAAAGAAACAAAAAGTGTAGGTGCATAGGCTTGTTACCTCTTAGGATCTGGGGTACTTTCATGGTGTATTTACACTGTCAGAACCTTCCCATTTTTCACTTCTGTACTGAGTTTCTACTCAAACACGTAAATTTTTGTTCAAAAAGAGGTACATTCTGAAGGCCAAAGCTATCTGAACATAAAATATATCTTTACAAAATTTTGTTCTATTTTCCCTTGCACGCCTGGTTGCCTTTTATGTCTAGTTTTGTGAAAGACTTTTTTTTCTTCCTTCTGTCTGAACTTTACTTCAAATGTTGCGCTGACATTTTTATTAGAAATTCTTGGTTTTAAATCTCAGTGTCAGTTTTCAGGGCAGTTTTTCTAAGTAGATTTTTGCAAGGTTATTTCTTGCTGGTATAAACTGCAACAGCAGGCTAGAAATTCCTCATGACTAAAGTAATGTCAGCTAGTGATATGTGGCAGGCCACTCAGGAATGGCTACTGCAGGCCTATTTACACTAGTCTACAGTATCATGAGTTCTGAAGGCTAGTCAGCCTTTGAACTTCTGCTTATAACATCCAAGAATGAAAAATCCCAGGAAATCAATTTCTAAAAAACCCGACTAGTTTTCCCTTCATTGCATTGCACTGGATAATCTCAGGAGCAAACAGAAAAGCCTCTTGTTCCTTTTTTGAGGAAAACAAAGCCCGCAGTGATTACAGATGAAAGCTGATGATTGATTTCATGTTGATTAAATCCTCTTTAGAAGCCTTTCTGTTGATGCTACTTTTCTATTGTATTTCTAACAGTGTTAGTATGAATGTAGTATTTCTCCTCAGGAGATGGAAAATTATGGTCCATAAAGGTCATTGTATTCCTGTTCTGCACAGTTACATTTAAGTGTGTTATCCAGCAATTTAATCTTTAATTTGAAACTCATTTTCAGTTCACGTCAAGAACAACCTTCTTTAATACAATTTTGCTAAACTAAAATCTTTTTTACAGGGACTCATCTGCTAGCTCAATACGTGGTGGCAGTTCCTATACCAGGAGAAAATGGGAGGAAGATGTCAAGAAAAACAGTTTGAATGAAGGTCCTACATCATTAAACACAAGTTATCAAAGAAGGTGTGGGATTTTCTCTTATCTTTTTTTTTAATCAAAATAAGCTTACAAATTAAAATAAACAAGTACTGAATCACTTTGTAAGGACAATTTAAAACTGAGTGGTGACATGTTGAATGCAAGGTATTATCATGCTGGTTTTAAAGCTACACCATTTTTACTAGCTTAGACTTCCAGCAACTGCTATATAATTAAAATTATATGCTTCCTTTTTCCTGTGGTTTATTTCAGTTTGAGGTTCATTTGACTCTTTCTAGATTAGTTCAGTAGCCAAAAATAGCTATTTTAAATGTTGGAATAGAAGTAATTTTGCTTGGTATCTGAAGAGAAAAGGAGAAATACCTTGTCTCTGTTGAATTTTGTTTTATTGCATGACAGTATCAGAGGTCTTGGGCTGCTCTCCGTAATGGCAGATTATAGCCATGCCTACGCTGAATGTCAGCATCATAGAATGCATATGTAAATCTAACTTGAATACGAAGTAAATTATGATTAATATGAAAATTAATTAATTTTCAGATGAGCATGGTTCCTATCTTGCAGGATTTTTCAGAAGGAGTTGTATCCTGCAAGTATATACATGATTAACTTTACTCCCTTGTGTAGTTTCAGTGTAGCTGTTTGGGTCAAGTTCTTCACTGAAATTAGTGGAGCAATAAATACCTAAAATGAATAGATCAAAAGAAAAGTTTTAGGTAGCTAAGCTGCATATTGATACATGCTGCTGATGTACATGGTGATGGGTACTTAACCTTCTTTTTAGTCTTGACATGGATGTTGTCAGTGGCATGTAGTCAGGGTGTTTCGTACAGTATAATACATCTTATATATTTGTTAACGTCCTGCCTTTAAAAAAAACCTCAATTTTTCTAAAATTGAGGTTAGGCAAGATGTTACACAGGCTTCCTGTTCTGAGTGGAAAACATCAATATTTGACATATGAGAACAACTTTTGCATATTAGCTTTTATCAGTATTTACGCTCCAGTCTTCAAACAAAATGTACTCATCACTTTTAAATTGCATGTGGTGCTTTAATGGTTTCTTTGCTTAGTTGTTCCTGTATAGTTTTGGGGTTTTTTTTGTCATAGAATTGATAGTGATAGGAAAAATGATCAATTGGAGAATGACAAAGAAGCATATTTCCTTAAATCTTTTGCAGTTAGTAGTATGATGATCTGTCGGTCCTAACTGTGGCTTCCGATGTTTAGTCCTGGGCATCCTGACATGGTAATGCAAAATTTGTTCAGCCAGAACCAATGGAGAAAAATGTAGAAACCACTCGATCTTCTTTACAACTTGAAGAGCAAGGGAGAAGCCTGAGTGGGAGGTTAATCTTTCTGGGAATGATTAAAGGTGTTTTTTTTTTAAAAAAATAAAAAGGAGTACATTTAATTGGTTTAAAATTGTAAGAGGAGTGAGATTGATGACATTTTCTTTTCTGACAAGCTGTGAAGTAAAATTCTGCATTTTCTGAGGTATTCAGTGTGGGTGAAACAGCAGTTTAAAAATGTGACGTTGGGGGCCTTGTATGAATAATACTTCAGCAGATGCGATCAAGACAGTCATACATAAACCAGTGAGATTCCATTCTTCATCTCCTCTTCTGTGGAGAAATGGTCAGGACTAAGGGACACTTCTGCTGCCCTCTGAAGTCATGAATCAAAAGAACTAGTCAAGGAAATAGTGAAGAAAACGCGTCTTCTGCCCAGCAGTTTCTGAGACTCAACTGAGACACAGAATATACGGGCAGGAATTTAATGGATCATTCACAGCTTTGTGATATTTTATGAGCAAAGATAAGTAATACAAATGCATCATTTGTACATGTCTCTCCTTCAGTGGCTCCTTTGGTAGAAGACAAGATGATTTGATTAGTTCTAATGTTCCAAGTACTGCATCAACAGTTACCTCTTCTGCTGGTCTTCAGAAAACACTGCCTGCCAGCGCAAACACTACTACAAAGAGTACAACGGGTTCTACTTCAGGAGGTGTACAAAGCAGGTAATGGCACCAGCACACTTCTTTTTTCTTTGTTTTTTGTCAGGTCTACTGTGTGCTTATGTATGTGCATGCGTTCTTGTTTAGTAGATTCTGGGGCTCTGGATTTTTTCACTTTCCTGTTAAATTTGTTTTGATTTTATACAATTTGGCTCGAACATTTTGAATGGCTTTCTACTGTTAAGCGGCAGCCATGTTGGTACAAAAGAATAAATCCAATGGTAGAAGGCTGAGAAGAAGAAAAGTTCAATTATTGTGAACTGCTCAATTCTTAAGTTATTCAATTTAATAGCTCAAGTTGAGCTTTCATAGTAGAGACATTTCTCAGTTTTCTTTTAAAAAAAATCCATCCCTCAATTTACATGTTATTAGTTGTTTAGTAAAGTGCTTTCATTGTTTAGCTGTTTCCTTTTCTCTTTTTTTGTGTTGCTGCTTGTTATGCTGTAGTACCTCAAATCGTTTGTGGGCTGAGGATAGTACTGAGAAAGAAAAGGACAGTGTTCCTACAGCAGTGACCGTTCCTGTTGCACCATCTGTTGTAAATGCGACAGCCACTACCACAGCCATGACTACAGCTACTTCTGGCACTGTGTCCTCAACATCAGAGGTCAGGGAGAGACGGAGGTGTGTAAAGGTCCTAAGAGTAATGTTGCTTTTATACAAAAGTTATATTTTTTTCTTATTTAAAGGAATGTGTTGGTTACCACAGATTTGGATAGTACAGTATGTAAAGCAGTATTGTGTGCTTGCTGTGTACTGAGGCAACTAACTGTGTGCCTCAGTTTATGTGGGAGCTTAGTACTGGTAGGCACCATTCGTGAAATCTAAACTTGACTGGCCTTGGGTTCTCATTTGGTATATGTTATATAAGTATTTCTCTTAATAGATTAAATGAGTCCTCTTAAAATCACCCATAATGGAACTATGTAATAACACTGAATTAAAACCAAGAAAATTAATAATTAATTACTACAAGTACGTTGCTTGTAATTGAGCTACTGTGCCACTGGCAGTATGCTAATAAGTTACAACGTAGCATTTTTTTCAGTTACTTTGTATGCCTGGCACTACTGAGAAAACAGTATTGAACCCGACACATTCTGGTTATTTCATTGCATGATTTAGGGTCTCTTCTACTTGAAACATAATATATATGGTTGTAAATGCAATGGTTTAAGAGCTCTTCAGTATGAAGAATGAATAAGAAGCTGATGTAAATCTCATTTTAAGAATATGGTGTTTTTTCTGTTAGTTACATGCAGGATGAGTTAAGACTGGTGCATATTTATGTCTCTGTAAAGAGTTGTTACCTGCTATTTAGGGAAGCAAAAAGAAGATTTCACAAGGTGGTTAATTTCTGTTAGCTTTCCCTGGGTTGTTCTTCTGGATATTTATAAATGTTTATCCTTTAACCCTTCCACTGAAATGCAAGTTCAGATTTCTGTGTTGCTTCTATAGTAGTTTGGAAGTGTAACTCCTGTATCAGTGCCAGATGTGTGTGTATCTGTATGCTGACGGAGGTAACGAAGCCGTTCATTGGTACAGAAGAAACCTGCATTCGTTTGGTTCACTTAGGGCAGCAACAATGTTTAAAGATTCCTCATATCTTTAGGCCTATTTAGGATAATCTTCCTTTCATACCCAAAAATGAGATGAAATAACTTATATGAAATGGGGATTATTTTTTTCTTCCCCACCGTGATTCAGGAGGTGCCCACAGGTGCTTACAACCCATGTCAGTAACAACCGTAGTCAGAACGTGCATTTTCCAAAGCAGAATTTGACTGAACCTGACAATAAAAAGCAAAGCCAACAAAACACATCTTTTTTTCTTTTCAAAAGTCGTTCCAGTTTTAAAATGCAAATGCTATTTCAGTCTCATCTGGGCTACAAAAGCAAGGAAATTTAGCATTATGGCTTTTGCTGTCTTGTTTGCTCTCCCCAGTGTGTGTATACTAATGCATATATACTACATACCTTTTAGATACCTACAGTTGGCCTGAAATGGCTTGTTTTTCTCTGACTCTGGGCGAATTGTGTAATATACTGTTGGAGATGCATTCTTCATGGCATATGAAAAATATCCATTAAATCTTAGAAATCAGCACAACTGGAATAATTACTGTGTGCGTGTGAGAAGGTAGTGCTCTAACCATCAGCACGTGTGTATCTGTCTATATATACAGATACATATACATGTGCATGTGTGTATCTGTGTATGTTTATAGGCACATGAAAAACATGTCTATATGAAGTATTATATGCTAAATATTTCTTAAGAAAGGAAGTTCGTTAATCCGCATGTATAGACTGAAAGTGTGTATTTAGAAAGTATGTTTGAAATTGTATTCCAAAGAATATTTGAAAAGTAAAGACGTTGTAAACTACTTTTGGTACTGAAGCACATAAGGGTGCATCCTTTTGGAACAGCTCAAGAAGCTATATTCTTTATTTAATTTTTAGGATTGGTTTAGAGAAACGGGGAAGAGAATGACAAACTTGAATCTTTGTGTCATGAATAATATTGCATAGGTAACCTGCGTGTCATACACTCAGGGGATGGTACTAAAGGGCACTTTCTACTCTGACAGCAGCTATAGTGTGCACCTGGCAGGTTGAGAGTTTTCATTTTCCTTCAGTGAGGTTTAAAGTATTTCAGATTTATTGGAGGGTAGGTGTATGTACACCAGTTACTGAAGAACAAGTTATACGGAGTAATTTGTGGCAGTTTTCAAGCCCTGAAGATTACACCTGCTCTGCAATCAAAACCTCTTAGGTAGGTAGGATTTCAGGTCAGGTTATCTAAAGCAGCTAACAGGCACCCTTCCCCTAATAGATAGGGCCTAGGTCGCTAGGCAAATGGAAAGTCTATCAAAAATGTTGTTTGCAGGAGAGCAGGATAGGGGAATCAAACTAATATAGTGGGGATTTTTTTTAAGATGTCTCATAAGACAGGAGATGTTTCTACATTTGTAAGTGTAGCAGGTAATTATAAATATATTCCTCTGTTTTGGGGATAGTTTGTTTAATAGAGATAGAACATGGGTAGTAATCCACAGGTCTCTGTAAATGAAGTTTACTTTTAAAACTTAGAATTGTTTTAGAACTTTTTTTAGTGTGTGCTAACAAATACACAATTAGGTGACCAAAGAACTTCTCTTTCCGTAGATAAATGATTTGTTAATAGGTGATAGCTTTTGAAACATGATCACTAGCCAATTATTGAATCATTAGCCAGTTATTCCTAGCTAACGAATTTTAAAATATAGACAATCATAAAATATTACAGAATCTGACTCTACTATTGTTAATGTAGCTAATTTTATGATCTAAAGAAACTCAGAGAGGTTTTGTGTGTTAAGCAATCTTTTAGCAACTATCTGGTTTTGCTTTTTCAAATTTTTCTAACTTTTAGCTAATCTAAGGATTTTCTCAAAATGTTAAATTATAACACCATTCCCAGAATATACCACAATACAAAATCAACAAATGCATTAAAAACATTTATGTTCTTTAATGGTGTTTTTACATAAACACATATATATATGTTACGTACGTGCAAATATATACATTTATCCAAGTATATGTATCTCTATAAAATATGTTTTTACCCCAGCTACCTGGATTGCAGAATTTCTTTTAAGACTCTGGACCTTGTATGTCTACTGTAGTAGGCTTTTGGCTTTGATTACAATTACCTGCTTACTCTGCAGGATTTTTGTGGGTTTCATGAGGATTTATTTTTAAGCACAGTTTTTTTCAAAGGGAGTTGGATTAGTCAAAGCATGGATGATTCATGTGAGCATATGGTAACCACCTCCTCAAGGACTTTTCATCTCTGGTGCAATAAATGGTGTAATCAGGTTTTCTGCATTAGCAGTACATTTAGCTTTTTCTAAAAGCCTACAAGTTATGTTAAAAGTTAATACACACACACACGCATATTTTCTGTGTAAATGTGTAACTGGCTGAATCTCTGAGGTCTTCTACCCCTATGTTAGTAGGTGTATAGTAGAAATACCCAAAAAGCTGAACTTGTAGTTAGAGAAAATGATAAAAAGAAATCTAAATTAAGTAGGGAAACACTATATATTTTAACTGACTCCTAAGGCTGCTATCTTAATGAGTAGGTTGTTATGATATGGATGAAATGTCTGAAATGTAATTCGTCTTATATAGTTAAAGATTTTCTTCCAATTCCTTTGTTTTTCAGTCATACCATGTTGCGGGTTTTTTTCTGACCATTTAATACATCTGTACAAAAATTATTGTTTGCCAATTTGTTTGTAATTAACTCTTTAGATCATACCTCACTCCAGTACGGGATGAAGAGTCAGAGTCCCAAAGAAAAGCTAGATCCAGGCAAGCAAGACAGTCTAGAAGATCTACGCAGGTATAGTTGTATTAAAGCTTCTGTGTTTATGGAAACATACCCGTGCACAGTGAAGTTTTAATTTCCCAGTAAAGCTCCCAATAAACTTATGGGCCTTCTTGGTATAAACCAACTTGTACCAGAAGAAATAAAGCCTCTTTTTTGACCCTTTCTTCCTGGAAAGCTTTAGGACCCTTCCTTGTGTACGGAAAGTTACTTTTTGTAATCCCTGCAGAGCGACTTAATACAAATGTGAAAGCAGAGTCCTCCACTGAAAGGAAGTTTTTGATTGCATTATGGTAAAATGGCTTACTCAAGTAATTCTATTTGATGTTATGGAGATGTTTAAATCTAAGACTTTGAATTCTTCAAGAACTAACAGCTGTATAGTATACTTCTGGCTGAAGACTTAATACTTGAGAAACAGGCATAGAGGGCTACAAAAATGATCCGAGGGCTGGAGCACCCCTCCTATGAGGACAGGCTGAGAGAGTTGGGCTTGTTCAGCCTGGAGAAGACAAGGCTGCGGGGAGACCTGATTACAGCATTTCAGTCCTTAAAGGGAGCCTATAGGAAAGATGGGGACAATCTTTTTAGTAGAGACAACAGTGATAGGACGAGGGGTAATGGTTTTAAACTAAAACAGGGTAGGTTTAGGCTGGATATAAGGAAGAAGTTGCCCAGAGAGGTAGTGGAGGCCCCGTCCCTGGAAACATTCAAGACCAGGCTGGACAGGGCTCTGAGCAACCTGATCTAGTTAGCGGTGTCCCTGCTCGCTGCAGGGGGGTTGGACTAGATGACCTCTAGGGGTCCCTTCCA
>Ga0065711_1035518_pt1 | contig 22208 bp, 14 predicted proteins | sample Hoacrofraction12_FD_59098 | JGI IMG/M metagenome (GOLD analysis project Ga0065711, IMG submission 59098) | Hoatzin crop microbial communities from Cojedes, Venezuela - Epithelial fraction 12 v2 (version 2) | ecosystem: Host-associated > Birds > Digestive system > Esophagus > Crop | place... | reverse complement strand
GCGGCGCGGCCGGCCCGTCACGGCAGCGGCGGGCCATTCCCCCCCTCTCCGCCCCGCCGGGCTAACCGGCCGCCGGTAGCGGCCCCCTGTCCCCCGGCCCTCTCGCGCAACGGGCGGCCCCACGGCGACCGGGCCGGGAGTCTCCTCAGGCGGCCCCCGGGGCCTCGCCGGCCTCCCGGAGCGCGGCGGCTGCTCCTCAGCTTTTCTGCCCGGTAAAATGCCCTCGTCCCGTCCGGATGCGTTTTCTTGAAGAGGAAGAATTATGTTTTGTTACTGTGGGGTGTCTCCAGCGGGCAGATGGCAGCTGGGCCTCCTTCCTGGGGGAGTGGGAGAGGCGCTCTCCTCAGATGCTGTCTGTGGAGCAGGGACCGCCTTGCTTCCTAGGAAAGGGCTCACAACTCAGATTCATCAAATCTAGATGATGAGAAAAGACTGAGGAAAAGAATTAACGTGGTTTCTGCTCTTCTTTCTTACTGTTGCTCAGACAAAACGCAGCACTGCTGTGCGGTTTTCTGACCCCTAGCAATCCCGCATGCTACGAAGAAGTTTGGTAAAACTCATGCCTGAAAATCTAGGTCCATGCAGCAAGATCTGCCCATGGAAATACTTTGCAGAACGTACTGAAGACACAGGCTGAATAGAAGTATTTAGGAATAGCCAACCTTTAGGGGGTTTCACCCTGTCTTTGCTCCTGTAAGCCCAGCGGTTTTTGCCAGGAATCATTTAAATTTAGAGGGGAAAGGGGCACAAAAGCCAGAAATTATTTTGATTTTCCATGCAAAGCTCCTTTGAAACAAAAGCACAAAGATAGTCTGAAATAGGAAAAGTCCCCCTCTGACTATCGAAGTTAGAATCCTTTCAAATTAAGAACAAAAGCCTTCTTGTCGGTAGTGCGGCCTGGTTCCACACATTTTAAATTTCTCCCAAGTGTTGCATACAGTTACCTTTGCCGAACAACAGTAATTCTCATTAAGAAGCAAAACCTAGCCTCTACCCTCTGAACCTCGGAAGATCCGCTTGACAACACTAGTTACGTGTGCAGAAGGATCGATGCTTAGCAAAGGGTGATGCACCGCTGAGTAATGGTCCGGTTCTGTTTTGGCCTGTAACAAGGTTTGAGACCAAAATTTCTTTCAGCACAGAGGTTCATATTTCACACCAAAAAAAAAAAAACCCACCCCAAAAAACAAAAAAACATCAACTGATTTTTTTGTTCATGAAAATATAATTGCCTCAGGTAAAATTGAGTTACATAATTAGAACAACAAAGAAAAATTCTACCACACAGGGTACATCTGTTGCCATGTGCATAAATTCTGTATGACTTGGCAAAGTAATTTATCCACCCAGAACACACATCCAAGCCGGCCAATAACCAGTGCTGAGCAGAAAGGAAATTTAAAGAAAGGCACATCATTTATCACTACAGACAGCTCAGCAATATTGTGAACAGGGAGCGTAGTTTCAGCGGAGGGGGGAGAGGGAGTGGGAGAAGGAAGATTGGAAATGCTTGCTGAGCTCAGAGCCTGCCGTCACAGCAGCCTGACACCGGGATCTCGAGGGCTGCTTCCTCTGAGAAGAGAGCAGTGCAGAAAGCCAGGCCTTAACCGTTCAACCCTGTCCCAGCACACACTGTAATTCAATGAATTGCTCTTTTGTGATAGAAAAAACTCGCTATCAGAAGAATTTTGACCACCCTTGCACAACTTGCAGTAGAATTTAACATGAAGAATAAAAAACTTGCCACTCTATGGCAGTCTTACATTAGGGCTAAAACTTTGCAGAATTAACTGTTACAAAAAGCCCATTTTCATATGCTGCATGTAAAATTCAACCCTTCCTCTCCACACTTAGAGGAGTCCTTGGCAAGTGTTTCAGTGCAGTTATGCGGCCCATCTGCTGAACTTTTCAACACACGGTTGAGCTTTCTAGGCTACAAGATGCTAGGGCAAGGCGAGGCAGGGGTACATTATTAGTGGTAATTTCGCTATTTGATTCCCCCCCACCTGAATCGATGAATCAGGTTTAGAGAAGAGAACATACTGACATGCGGGCATCAACTTCATCCTATGGAATCTCATCATTCATTGGCATTGAGGAAGATTTTAGCTCCTAGCATCACAAAAGACCACCTGAATCCACAAGCAGGCTGTGAATGGTGTCTTTGTGAGGTTTCAGGCTCCCCAGAGCTTAAATGCAAGCTCGCATTCCATTGTTCTTGATGATGTATCAACAGTGATGCCCGGCAAGATACTTGGAGGCAAGGAGGACGTAACGCAGCTCCAGACAGAAGGGATGATAGGAGCTGCAGGAAGTAAATTTTACTGGAGGCAGATTTTAAACAAGTAGTTTGGGAGATGCCTGTATTTTCAGGAGCTATTTCAACTGAACTGCCTCCAGCACAGTCCTAGATGAAAGCACAGTTGCAAGCTGCTGAACGGGAGCCCCGGTTCGTCTGTTCCCACCGCGCATTGCAAGTCTTTGTCAAATTTGTGAGTGAGCATAGGCCCTTCTGTTTCCACCCTCCCTTTGGAATGCTGTGGCAACAGCACACCTGCTTTCTGAAATGAGATACTTCCACCTTTCCAGGCTCTGGACTAGAGAAGAAAAAATGGCAGTCGTTTCAACTGTGTGTGCAGTCAGGGCTACAGCAAAGAATTTCTGTTCTCCTCCTACACATGTGCCAAAGGAGCGTGTTTTCAGTTCTTAATTTCTAGGAGGTCCTTGATTTTCCTGCTTCAGTTTCCAGGACACAGAAATGGCACACTCATTTCTCTGTCACGGAGCTAAGTTCAGAAAAATCAGCTGGCTGCACAAGAAAAACTAGATTGTGAAAATATGTGTCTCCTTTTCAGCCATGCTGGAAAACTTAAATAATTGTACAGTAAATATTTTCACTATCATGAGATCCTGAAAGCCTGCAGTACCACTCTCAAAAGATAGAACAAATTAAGGACCAGAAAAGAAAAAAAAAAATCACAACTGGAGTGAGGGAGGAAATAATCAGAACCCATAGGTATTCCAGTAGAGGAAGAATGAAGCACGTACTGCTAACCAAAAGCGTCAATAAAAGGGCAGAGACTGAGGACAGTCCTTATTGTTTATGAACCAAGACTTTGATCTGTCCTCACTGAACGATGAAAGACAGACGATGTTCATTCTCCATCTGGATCATCCCTGATACACCAGAAGTACCAAATGAGGCAAGACGGCATTCCTTTCCTAGATGCCATCGACCTGCATCAAGCGAAATGGAATGCTGCTAGATAGCTCTGATGAAGCGGCCAGATTAATCCCAACCAGTTTCCTGCCCGTGGCTTGGGAAGGTTCACCCTTAAGATCAGAAAGATACATTTGTTCTGAAAAATGTTTTACACCCTTACTGAAGAATAAGACCATTTTATGAGAACCCGTTTGACCAGTAAGAGTTGAGTCAGACAATCCGATTTAAAGAAAAAAAAAAAAAACCACCAAAAAAACCCACATAAATACCCAATAACAATAACAGAAAAAATTCACCTAAAAAAAACCCCAAAAACCTCAAGGAAAAAAAAACGCAACCCTGAACCAAAAAGAATGCATCGTTCTTTTCATTACACCTGGATTCCTCTTCCAATGGGATGTTCACAAAGCCTGTTAATCCAGATTGTGCATAGTTTAGTCAAATATCAAGAAAAAAATTAAGCTCAGAACACTACTACTGGTAAACAACGGAAATTGTCCCTGACTCAAAGGGTCTTAAGTTTAACATGTGGAGGCAGAAAGGGCATACAAAAAAAACCAAAAAAAACAAAAAAAAAGACCCGTAAAGTACATTTCGGTTTTCTTTGGCTTTCATGGAGGGTCAGAGATCAGCTCGGCTTTGCCTGAAATAGGATCTAAGTTTTCACACCATGATCAGTTTGTTAAAGAACACGTGGAAAGGTTCAAACTGAAAGAACGCCTGAAACTAGATAACTTGACACCACGTCTGGACGGTGCTTTAAATAGTTTGCATAGTTGACTCTCAGCCATATTTGCTGTCTGGTGGGTGGTTAAATGAAACGGGTTTGAAACACAAAGCATTGGCCATTTTGTGTTTCTGCTGCCATCCTTTTAAATTTCATGGAAATGGAGTGAAATCAACCCAGATTGGTTTTGATGTTCCTATCACTAACTGTTTCAGTTACCCAACACATGATATTGATTCATGTGATACTTAAATGTGATAATTTTTATAAGGGAAGTTGAAACATTGTCAAGAACTAAAATTTCTTTTAGGGGAGATGGGGTGGTTCTTCTCTCTGCTCTTCTCCTGACTCACCTCCTCAGGTGAACGTAAAATGATTTAGACTCCTCAGCTCAATGTTATAACACAAAATAGTAACATTTTTGATTATTTTCTGTTAAGACAGGAGGAACTTACTTTGTGAAAAGTAGATGTGCAGAGCACGTATTACTTTTTAAAGCTGCTGTAGCAAGTAGGAAGCAGAAAGTTCCAACTGGCTGCATGTTATAAAAAAAAAAAAAGAAAAATTTCAGTTCCTTTATGGTAAATCAAGTGCCAGAAATCCCAGTCTTCATCAGTTGCTTCTTCTCCTTAACACCTACAACTTATTTTCCAAATCAGTTGTGCTGATTCCGTTGTTCTAGTGATATGATTCAGACTAGATCTGTGAAGTGATCCAGCTGTAGTATTTAAAAATACTACCCACTCCGCAACTCGTATACATGCCTGCTCAAAGAAAAGGATGGTATCACAGAGCAGGTCTAGCACACGGCCATGTTAAACAACCATTCAAATGGTTGCATCTGCACAGTATGATCATACCCGCTGTCAGGGCAAGTTTGAAATGGTTCAGACAGAAAAGGCTCCTGTCCTAAGCCAGATCTACTGCTACAGAAATCACACCGTGGATCCGCAGGCTCAGGCCACATTAGGGCTCGTTATGGGCAGGTCTCTCCCAGAAACATCTGCAGAATGCCATCCCCATCACCCTCTATTAAAGTTAACTCGTTTATTATGTGTACATCACTGCAGGACGTGGCCTTTTGTTCCTTGTCAATAGTGCGCCTTGCACTGTACGATCCAAAAGCCACACAGAGCAAGCATCCTTTCCGTGTTATTAAAAGCAAGCTGGTGCCAATCAACCTAGGACAGTGCAGAGGCTAACCCTATCTCAGAAAATTCTCAGACACTGGCACTCTTATAACAAAATTAATTACTGCTCTGTATAGCCCGATTGACAGAAACCCTAGGCCCTTTGGCAGTGACACGTCAAAATACAATTCAATGTGGATGTCGTAAGGCATACTGAAACCGGCCTCATACTATTAGTATCATCAAATATCAACTGGAAAAAAAAAAGCAAGCCTGTTCTTTTATGAGGTGGAGTCACATTTTTATTTTGGCAAAAGAACAGGACATTGAATTTCACTAAAAAAAAATAAATTGGTGAGACAAGTCATTAATCTATTCCAATGTAAGATACACCGCTCTAAAGTAATGAATATTTGAAATGAAGAGAGTGAAGTTAAATTATTCCTACATAACCTACAGATGTTGTAGGCAGTCTAAAGCATGTGTGTTCGGTTTAGTCATTTTACAAAAGGCATAGCCATATATTGGCTTATCCAGAAAGTTAATTCTTATTTACTATATTTTAGCCCTTGCATATTTGAGCACAGGCTCATTCTTTTCCTTGGATAATCATAACTGAAGATGCAGAGATTTCTTTGTTCTTTATAAGCTTCCTAGAAACAAACTCAAGAAGCTGTTCTGCAGGGAAGACTCAGACTCTTAACAAGAACAGCTTTTGCAAAATAATGTTGTAGAAAAGCTAGGAAATGAAAGAGGGACAGTAGTTTTAACATTTTCAGAACAGATTCCTTCTATAAATTTGAATTGCTGCAGTTATCTGTTGCAAACTTTGGTAGATTTTTAGCAGACCAGATGTCCACAATAAAGTGTTATTTAACGTATCTGTGAACAGTTTCCAATATGCAAATAACTCAGTTTCTGCAAACATCTGATGGACAACTGCCAAAATGATGGGTGTTCATTTCAACAGAGGACAAGCGGCTATAGAGATTCTTAGTTTTCTGATAAAAGCACCATTTAAAATATTTATTTATTCATTTTATAATGGTGCATAAAGAAATGTTAGTTTCTAGCAAATAGTCCAAAAAACATAATAAAGTTATAATAAACTTGGAAATAAAATCAACAATGCCTTCAGCAGTAGGAAGCTGGAGGAAGAGAAAGCACATTATCCAAAGACTGCTTAGCAATTGTTTTCCACATAAATTATATGAGGCGCTTTCACATGGTTGCGGATTTCAAAGTGCTCTAGTAATTTGCATTGCTTGGTTTTAATTTTGCTTTCTATGATCCTCTGACACTGAGACACCCAGTAATACAGGCTAGCAGACCAACACGGCTGACTGACTTGATGGCAAACTTGTCTTAAGATATGAAAAAGCATCTCGATGTATTACATCCCCGAGACAGAGCACTCCTCAACGTTAGGAAAGATAGCTAGGTTGGAAATCAGGTGCTCCGTGGCCTCCAGAACATCAACAGCCACCCTATCCTTCCCAATCCTGGGGCAAAAGGCACTGAGGCAGCTTTGGTACTCAAGTAGAGAACAAGGATTTACAGCTCCATCGCTCTTTGTAGGCTTTTTCATGTTAGCTGTTTTCTCATTTTCCTAAATAATTGAAAAATCTCACCCAGCTGATAGGGCTTCTCAATTTGTTGTAATTTGATTTTTATGTAACCACCTTGCTGAGGTACTAAATTGTCTCCAGATTATTTTTTCTTAATCTTACAAGAACATTAACAAAATCAGTTATGTATGGTATTTACTGCTGTAGATCAGTAGCATGTTCTAATTTATGAGAAAGCCCCTTTCCCTCTGACTCCAAAGGAAACATGATTGACCCTGACACGGTTATGTGCTTCAGAGGGGAGACAATCTGTCATGTTCAATCATTTCTTGATCAAATCCAAAATGGCAAGTTAATTGTTTGATTAAGGGAACAAGGCCCTTAGAAACTTCCATGTTCTACATAATTTTATAATGGGTCTACATAAATAAAAATAAATAAGATCTGATTGAAGGGAGAGAAATTTCATAAGCAAAACAAGTGCTAAATACGTGATACTAACAAAAAGGGATCAACAGCTAATCTCCAGCAGCTAAGCCCAACAAAATAAGTTGAGTTTGATATAAATGTTTTGGAATTCATATGAAAAATAATTGGCACAGTTCTGCCGCATTTAGACTGTACCATGTTTAACACAAAGAACGGACCACAAAAACACGATTCTGTCTGCCTTCTTGAGGTAATCCTGAAAACCAGGAAAACTAAAAGCAAAGTAATTTGTGGCAAATTATGCTACCAGCGCTGCAAAATTTAGTCTGCCTTTTGCATCTTACACGATTTTTGCCATCAAAATTGCTGCTGCCTATATCTAGAGGTCACTTTTCACAGCCCATAAAAGTTCATTTTTATAACACAAGACTTGGAACTCTGAACTAGTTACTTAACTGAATGCTGATTTATTTATCCGTGAGTGGGCCCCCGCACATGATTAATCCCTTTATTTATAAAGCAACATGAAACGCACAGATTCTTTTTGATACGTTATTCATTGAGTACGGTGTACCTGTGCTTCTCATTAGTGGAGTTTCTCCCAGCATTATCTGTTCTGAATAGTTTTCAGAAGTCTCCTCCTCTCCCTGAAAACTCTGCCATGAAAATTATTTCTTTAGCTTAAGCTGTCATGATTTGATTGAAACTCGAAACAAAATAAAGCTCATTGTTAATTTTTGAACACAGTTTTAAATTCTGAACTCAGCACAGCTAAAAACATTTGTACGATTCTGCCAGCGTTATGCGTTTGAGGTTTCTAATAATTCTCAGTGTTTTGTAGCAAAAGCAAGTAGGTTAAAGCTGAATTTCCAGTGAGATTTAAATTTCTACGCTTTGTCCAGTGCTTGCTGAAGGCTAGAGGTGTGTAGACATTGTCTGTGAAATTTCAGTCGGTTGATGTGTGTTAAGCTGCAGGAACTCTTGAAGACTCCTAATTGCTAAAAGTTATCCGAGAAAGCCCACGCATCGTATTCATGAATTAGAGAAGACAAGTCAGTGAGAGAAGCTTTGACACCGGGACTGCAAGACTCAAGAACCGTAAAACTTCATAATGGGCACCCTAAACTTCTATATTTATTTTGAAGTTATGAGCTTTCTGAAACAATAACAGTTAAGTTCTTTTCACTGACTGGTACTTTCTTTTCATTGTGGCATACATTTCCCAGCTTCTCCTCATCTTAATTATGCGTGAGAAAGTTTCTAAACTTTTATCATAACTCAGGTTCATGAAGAGAGAACTTGGGGGGGGGGAGGAACAACCATAAAAATTCATGACAACATAAGTTGAACAAACTTTGCTGAACACAGGTACTTCAATTCTTTTTTCTTATGCCACTCTGCTTAAAAATACACCAGTAAAATTCCCCTAATGTACCGTGAGTCAAATTATGTGAGATACCAGCAAGAATGCAGCGTGTCTTCTACCAATACCAGCTCCCACGGTTGCAGAGGCGAAGCAAATAACCCTGCCTGGATTCATCAGTGTTTAATCAAAACCTGGCTTTTCCCTCCCATCAATTAAAAGATTTGTAGAAGGCAGAGGAGAGGAAAAGGTAATAAGTCTAAAAGTGATGAGGGAACCAGAGGGTCACATCAATAAAGACACATTTTTCTAACAATTGTCTTTGCTCCTGAATGAAAAGAGAAGCATAAAGACTCTCCTTTCTCCAGCCACGCTGAAGAGCTGTGCTAAATCTCCGATTAGACAAAGATTTTCTTTAAACTTTTATAGGAATGGGAAGGTCTCCACTAATGAGAGTTTAAGGGAATTTCTTAAATCTAAAGTGAAGGATACCAGGAGTTGAACATAACCTGAGGGTTTTCCTGTACGTGTTCGCTAATATTACAAAGAGCTTTCAGAAAACCCGCTGAAGATCCTGTTTCCTGCAGGAAGAAAAAGAAGCAGGGCAGAGAAGACTTTTGGGAGCTGAAAAGGAAAGAATATTGCTATAAAGTTACATACAAAGTATGTTGTTAGAGGGGTGAGAGCCTTCCAAATGCCATAATATAATTCTTATAGTATAATTCTTGTATCCAGGAAGTAATTTGAAATGAAAAAAAAAAGCAGAAAAAAAAGAGTTCTCTCCTTGCCCCTTTATAAGGCAAACTGTTCTGTCTCACAAAACCAGTGCAAGCTGAACAGGAATGCGATGTTGTAACTGGGATAAAAATGGAACTCATTGGTAGCACTCCTGAACACGTAGCACTGAACCTTTCACGAACAGTAACTGAACCCAGGGCTTTCAGGATTATGCTCAAGGAAGAGCTGGGGAGGTACAAGAGGATTTTTCACCCTTCCAGAGATGCCAAAGCCTTCTGTCCTACCTGCAGCGAGGAATGAGACTGTCCGCATTCACACCTAGATGGCAAATGAGCCATTTGACATTACTGTGTGAAAAGTGTCCCATTGGCAATAGTGAACTTAAAAAAACAAAGCCAATCCACCTATTAGATCATTTAAAAGGTATCATTTTCTCCCCTTTTTTTGTGGGCATAACTGTAAACGCAGCAGACTTGCACTGTGCTGTCTGTCTCCGTATTGAGCAGGGACAAACAGCTCATCCTCCTGCAATTTGCCCATTACAGTGATAATCGTAGCATGTCAGAATGTGAAAAGTTTAAGCTGTGCCTACTCAATGGCCTGTTGTCGGGGGGGTGGGGTGGGGGAATGGACACCAAAAAGCCCCCAAAACCACACCAAATTCATCTACCTACATTGTGTTCGGTGCAAACACTGTTTTCTAAACAGTACATTGCTCTAAAGCTCAGAGAGAGGGGAAGATTTAACCTTTATACAAATGGAGAACAGTCAAGGGCAATAAAAGCTCATGTCAGGTAAGCCAGACTTATCAGTGCTGACAGGGCTAGGAATAGAGAAGTCGGAACGCTTGCTCCTGAGCACAATGCATCAGACTCATGAAGACCTTTAGAAAGCCCTTCTCTGTTCCCATTTCATTATAGAAAGCCCCTTTTATGTTGTAAGAACTGCCAGGGAAGGGAGCGACCTTTCCAAATCCTGAGGAAGGTATTAGCTTGCCCTTCCAAAGCAAGGTGACTGAAGTACTGCTGTGATGGCTGCTACAGTGAAGGGACCAGGGAGGGTAGTGCTTTGAAGCGGTGCTTGGAAGGCAGGGCGCTTCGCAAAACAGTCCTTCAACTTGTGGGACCTGCAGAGAGCTGCGGGGCCAGCCTGCAGTGAGCCCCAGCACGAGGTCCTCAAGGGAGCACTGACTGAGGGGAGCAGTGCTGGGGTGGGACGCAGGAGGAGGACAGGCCATGGACATGGACAAGAGATGGAAGAAGTCATCACAGAGGTGGTAAACTGGCATGAAGAGAACCAAGTGACAGCCAGATGAATGAAGAGCTACCAAAACTAAGGTGTATGAAGGGCTTTAAAAGTTGCTGTGACCAGTTGGTCGTGAAAGCTTCTTAAATTGTCCAGAAAGAAACACATTTATGTTTAGTGCAGGAAGTTTAAACTCAGACGAAAGACGATCAGAAGGTTATAACTAACGTAGAAAGTTGGGGAATTGTGTGGCATATGGGAAGGAGATTGAAAAAGTCTAAATGGTGGAGAAACAAAAAAAACCAAAAAACCAAACCACAACACAAATCCCGCACCAGCCACCCAAAAAACCCAATAATACATTTCTAAACATCGAGAAAAATCCTTGGGCAGCATCAAAGAGGATATGCGTTTAGAAATTACAGCGAAGAGGTCACGAAAAGAAACTGCTGGAACATCCTGGCCCCCTAACAGGAACACACTGTGTGCAGCAGCTACAAGGGAGCATGCAACATGCTGTAGCAGAGAAGCAGTTGATGGATGTACAACTGGTGGTATCTCAAGAGTGCTCTCTGAAGCTTGGGCCTTCACTGGCCCTTTTCCTTCGTTTGGCCTCAGCTGGAACAGCTTGATGCTGCTACCTAATATTAAATCACACCACGCTTGCCTAAAAGATCTTTCTCCAAGTAAGTGGCATAGAACCATTTTCTACGCTCTTCTCATATTCATTTCTTCAACAAACAAAGTTTGTCTTCTTGAGGATTTCAGCTAAAATATTCAAAAAAGATGTCACCATTTCATGTGGATTAAACGAAAAAAGGGAAACCAAGCCCCAAGTCTGAAGCGTCCACACTGTCTAACTTCTGGTTTGATGCACCATGGGAGCTTACATCTTTGTTACTCAGAACGTCCATTCTGTAAGGCCAGGAGCAGCTTGCTAAGTGCAGCCCTGCCTGGAGGCATTTGCGTGTGGCATATGCTACAGAACCAGTCCCCTTGCCATTATTCCCACACATGCACATGCAAAAGACTACAACATTTCCAGTCGGAATCAGCAACTCTCACTTATTCAGCATCTAGAGGCATAGAGGCGTAATATATCTGTTACGTTTTGCATCAAAAAAACCCACCACAAACCCAAACTCACCTCTGAAAATGCTGGGAGTAAGGATTATTGAGCTTGTAACCTGTACGACATCAGCCTGAGGTTCTATAGGTTTGGAAGCTTTCGTAAGACAGTATGTCAAGGGCTGACACGAGATTAACTTTTTCAAATACCCCTGTCTCCAGCGTTCCCCTTTCGCATGTATTTTACACTACTGTCATCTCTTTTGTTAAAGTTTTAAACACAGTTCTGAAGTGAAATGTAGGTAGAGAAACCTGGTTCTTTAGAACTGGAGGGAAAATCAGAACTAGGCCTCCTTAACATCTAATACACAGTTGTGATGGTTCTGAATAATATTTAATGTTTTCTGGTTCTTCTCAGCAAGAATTCTGTTTTCTCACCAGAAAATACAGGAATAAAGTTTTGTTCGGTATTCTGATAGCAGCACAAGTGTCCTAGATAAAAAACATTAAAGGCTTGGAATAATAGTAGTAGCTAGAGGGACTGCATTTATGGACTATTTGTTATTATGTTATGTGAATTGCAGGAAGCGACTCAAGTGAATATTTGTACTTGTGCAATCTTATTTGCTTTGTATATAGCGGCTCTCATAATGTGGGCATTTGTGCAGTCTTTGTATTTTACATGGCTTCCCAAGAGGAGAAGCAGTAGTGAAACCAATAAAGCAGGCAATAAACCTGTATTAATAATGTATGCAGAGCTATAGATGTCTATTTATGTGACACAGTGTTAGAGTGTAGATGCATTTTTTAGATGAACATGAATGACCAAAACAATGTTCTTAGCTTTTTTACCAACAACAATGATGTCTTTGTAGTGTTCCATGTTCAGGAATTCTTTCAATACACAAAAAAAATAGCCCCTAAATTTTTACCAGACTGTATGTAATTAACAATATTGGTAAGAAAACAATTACAAAATTTGAAGTACAGAAAACATATCTAATATTCACATGCTTATTGCTTAAGAAGATAAACAGAATATTGTAATTCTGTGGAAAAAAGATTTACCCAAATATGCTGATATTTGTAGAATTCAGTTAAATCCAGCAACATTTGTAAAAACTTAAAGGTTTACTACTTCAGTATTATTTCTCATTGAAGTGACAATGTTGACACTGAACAGCAAACAGTAAAGACTGCCATATCTTTATTTGAAACTGCTGCAGACAGTCTCACATAGGCCTTAGCCAAAGATCATTTTAGGGGTTTTTTGGTGAGAAACATCAGTAAAGCCTCTTTTTTAGGCTCTTGTTCACATAATCTGGTCACCTTTTAGATCATTACAGTGGCTTGGTGCAATGCATTACATTCATACTTTGCTGAGACAGTACGAGACTCACAGCTAAACGAGAAGGAGGTGGTGTGGCCATTGTCAGAGGAGATGTACAGTTTCACTTCAGGATTTAAAAATTTCATCTTGCCGAGAGCATCTCTGGCATTCATATTTGGTTAACTGGTAGATCTGAAATACCATTACTAATGGACATAAGTGTTTTATTTAAAGCAGTAGTTATCATTCCTACCATTTACTATTTAAACCAAAGAGATCTCAAATCTTTTAGCAAGTCTCTGATGCCCCAAATTTTTGGACTAAAGGACAAAAGTAGAACAAGCAAAGCTTTCTTTTCGTTTGTAGTGACAAGACTACAAAGTAGTACCCTCCTCCGCTGGGGTTTTAGTATATGGGAAGAGAGATCAGAAGTATTACCGTTTGATCAAGCGCTTAATATTATAGTAGGATGCAAATTTCACTTTTCACCATTTTTATGCAGGTGACAACTGTGGACCCAGCTCAGCAGTGTAAAAATCTAATTTAACTAATTGTATGACTACAGTTACCCACATGCTTGCGAGCTCTGCTGAACTGCCAAAGTTGTTGTGCCACTACTCTGTATTCAATCAGCTTGGGGTAGATGGGTACCAAAACCACAGTGTCCATGTCATCAGCTGGCAGTCTGAAGAACTAATTTGTCATGAGGACTACTATAAAGCAGTACTTTCCCAGCTGTTTCAAACTATATTCTAAATGTGCATTGGAGACAGTATGAAAACAAGTGTTTCTACTGTTTTGATTCCTGCCCTGGCATACATCCAGTTTTGTGTTCCACACAGGGAAAACCAGCTCTGCCCACCTTCCCTGCCCAAAGACCTCTGCAGCCTCTCGCCTGGAAGATGGACATGTGCTGGTCCGTGCTGGGGGTAGCTCTGAATTCCACCAGAGCTCAACACTGCGAATAAGGCTTCTGCAATGGAGCGGCTCTATGTATTTACAGTCTCCCAGGCAAACCATGGCTATCTTGTCCTCTCATCTCTCCCATTTCCTATTACTGTCTCAGCTCTCATCTTCACTTCTTCCTTCACTCACTGTACAGGTTAGAGGGGAGAAGCTCTACCTGCTGCTGTCAAAACAGGAGAATTGGGAGCGTGCAGATACAAAGGAAATACAGGAATTCAAAGTGACTGGGATTTAAAATATGTTCATCAAAAAAAGGAAGATCTAGCTTGGTCTTTGAGAATGACAGAGTGCGATTTTCTTATTTTTGCAGAAAGGACTACACACATCAAGGGAGAGCAATACCCACCTGAGAATTTTTGTATAGATATGTCTTTGAAGAAGCAGCTTTTGGCATAAATTCTACAATTACCAGGGGACAGACAGGTAGTCTTTCACAAGAGGAGAAAAAAAAGAGTTATAAACAGAAAAAGTCAAGTAGTTGGAGAATAGAAACAAATCAAGACAGTAACAAAAAAAGACTTGACAAAAGAACCTGTCCAATTTTTTAGAAAGTTTCGATCTATTCAATACTTGTTTGCAGGATTGCTGAAAATGTTTGTACCTCTCTGCAGTGAGAGATGGACCCCTGAAGAATTAGATGTTCATGCTGGATGAAGAGACAAGCTTTCAGCCTCTCTAGGGCTCAGCACTTTGATATACACAGTGAGGCTGGGTAATTGCTCAGTCCTACAAACACCAGAATACTTCAGTTTAACAAAAAACTTCTGTCTAGAAAAAGCACTTTAAGCAGTCTCGATTTGAGCAATACTGGGATTAAAGCACATGCTGGTAGAACTGAATCGGGATCCAAGTGAAAAAGTTAAATGCTTAGCCATCTCACCCATCTGGACTTAGATAATATAATTTGAACTTTATGATTTTCATTAATACAGAAGAGGAAAATAAATGTGAAAAGGTGATGGCAACATGAGGAGATGCATTCATTTTGAAATAAAGCTTTCAACACATATAGAATAAGCTGCAACAGAAAAGTAAAAGCTGTTTGACCTACATGATAAACAACCAAGCAAGACCCTGCGGCTTCTCCCAGCTCTTGCTGCGTCTCTTTGAACAAATCACATCAGATCTCTTGGCTCTTACTTCCCTCCTAACCTTTGTCAGTCTTGTCTAGTTGGCCTGTAAAGATCTTCAGGCCATGGCTTGATGCGTATTATGCTATACCAAGCACAATCTCTGTCAGGTCTTCTGGGCAGCCTCGTACAAAAATATTGATACCTGCAGTACCACTGAAAACTGATGAACAGCTGTTTTAGATGTATCTTGGTTGCCAAGAGCATAAGAAGGTCCGTACTGGGGCAGGCCAAAGCCCAGCGCAGGGTTTGGCTGACCTCCCTGTTGCCAAAGGTAATTGTCCAGGAAAAGGCATAAGCACAGGGCAAGCATTCAGGGCTATTTCCTTAAATAGTCTCTTCCCAACCGCTATTTCCTTAAATAGTCTCTTCCCAACCCGGCCGTGCAGCTCACCGACTTCTCAAGCCAGCAGCAGTGGTACTGGTATCTTTGTTTAGATGCTGCAGTGCCAGCAGAACATTCCAGCTAAGGAGGACAGCCTACAGGAACTCAGGTCACTAGTGCAGGTGACGAGTTAACTAATGAAAGCTGGGATTTTATGATAAAATAGGCAGCTGCAGAGTTTTTTTCCTGAGGAAATCGCACAATGACTGATAAATGTAGACAATGAATGCTCTTACCTATGGGGAGAAGTTTCTTCCATGATCTGGGAGTGACATGGAATTGTTACCAAAACTCCTAGAACCCCTGAGAGGGTCCAATATACTGCTTTTCTGTTAGGAACTCCATGTCAGTGCTGACGACTTCCTGGGCACCTAGACTTGTATGTAAACTGCTTTTCTGTTACTTTACATCTTGCCTATAATCCTTTCATTCTGAATAAATACGATTTTGCTTTATGGAAGCTGGTTAACCTTATGCTGAACTAAAAATCAGACTTGCAGTTAATTACCAGGATCTGCAATCTAAAGCCCTGCAATCTAAACATTTTATATAGAGAAAATTGAAACACAAAGAAATGACTTAGGCCAAAACAGAAAATCTAATCAGACTTTGGAAGAGTTCAAAACAACATTAAATCTCTTATTGTAATTGCAAAACATATTCCAGCAAAAACTGATCATCAAATAGCAACAGGAAATAGCAAAGGTATTAAGAACTACATATAGCATTTTGGATGCTATATTTCAAAACTTTATCAAGCCACTAACATACCTAGTAATAGGCTACCAATTAATTTGTTTTTATAAGTCAAATATATGATAGATCTAGAGAAAACAACTCCTACTCAGTTAGGAGAGGGTGCCATAAAAATGTCTGAGAAATATGCACATTATGTCTTGTATGACTAACACAAGCGCTGCTATCACGGAGCGCATTGCTAAGTGCTTCCAAAAGGAACTTCTGTTTTCCCCAAACATCAGAAAGACAGACCACATTCTCCTCCGCACTTCCTTTGTTTCATTTCTGTATTGACTACCTTGTCAAGACTGATAAAATAACAGACAAACACTAAACCACCTGCTTTTATGTGAACATGTTTTGACTTCAAACTGATTGCACCCCAGAAGTTCAGGCAGATCCCTGGTCAATCATTTTCTCAATTTTCAAGAGCAAATACACATGCATATATAGTGTGGGCACCCAGTTTGGTAAGCCTGTGCCAGCACACGCAGCTGATTTGGATATAGATTATCCAGACATAATACACTATTGCTCCACCTGGAGACGTTGCAGAATTAACTGGAGAACACTGAAGTCCTTTGAGACAATGTTGCAGACATAGTATAAACCTCTTACCACTGTGTCAGGTCAGCCCACATGTAAGCTGAAAAAGTATGCACAAATGGTGCTCTGAAGTCTCATAGAAAACTTCAAAATTTACTGGAGAAAGACCTTAAACCCTTAAAAAGTGCAGAACCAAAGTGCAGTTAAAGCAGGTAAAGCTGATGTGAGTTATGAAAAGGGTTCAGGGTGAAATACGCTCTCACTTTAGAGGCTCTCAAGTGGTTTAGCCCTGTTTCACTCTGAACAAGCGAGTCACAGAAAGAAAGTTCAGAATTCTACTGCCAGGCATAGCAATTCTTAACTCCCCTTGCCAGTGCTTGGACTCTTGCCTTGATTGAAGCATCCTGCCGTGTCTCTTTCTGCACGCGCTGTATCTGCCCCAGCCACTGCACTTCAGACTCACCCCGCATGGGGAGAAGTACGAGGTAAATAGCCAGAACTTGCAAGGCTGGAGGAATTGTCTCCAGAGTCCATATCTCTACACGAATGGCTTACTGAAACCAATTTGAAATTCTCTTTAATTGATTTAGCACCGTGCCCTTTACAGAGCAGCCAACTAGGAACAACACCAGCTGTTGATTAACTGTCAGTTCAACCCACTCCCCCCATTCACCTGTGCAGTGGATCTGCAGACGCACCCACCTGCAACTAACAGCCCGTTCAAACAAGAGGAAAAAGGAAAAAATAATAAAAAAAAAAGAAAATAAAAAAGACCCTCCTGAAGCTATGAAAATGAATGAGGGAAAAATCTGTCATTCTGAAAAACATCTGCGTCAGATACTACTCAGTAGATTTGCCAGCAGAAAGTTCTGTTTCAGGCTACTGGGACAACTGAGAAAAAAAATGGTACAGTTGTGGAGTGTTTGGAACTCCTAGGACAAATAATAAATAGCACTTTGAGAGCAGCTTTTTGCTTGGAATCTTGTGTTAGTGCATGGGCTTTTACAGATAAATAGATGCAGACACCAGAGTGAAGCCTTTACACTATTAATTTCCAGAGAGGCTAAGATAAGTAGGACTACCACTGCAGTCAAAACCATCGAGAACTAGTAAATGAAACATCTAAGATATCTGGGGAAAAAAAAAACCCACAACAAACACCCTCATCCTGTAGTGGAGTAAAAGCCTTTACGCTTAGTAATTTTTTCTTTTTTTTTGTGAACTTTATCTTTTTAACACATTTTGGAGACATGAAGTTTAGTCTCTTGAAAAACACATGTACAAGAAAAATAGCACACATCCATTTCCATTCAGACAGACCAAAAGGTATGAGAGGAAATCAACCCCACAGCCTTCGCTCAGTGGTTGCCCCTTTATTCCAGTCCTGCCTTGCAAACCCTCTAGATCCTGCAGAAGATCCTTCCCTGCATCCTAAGATGCCCCGAAGACCGAGTGCGACACAGAACCTGCAGGCACCTTGTGCCTTCCTGGCGCGGCAGCTGGCACCATGCAGCACGTGAGACGGTGCTGGGTCCCTCTGGTCAGGCAGCCCGGGGGCCAGGGAACCTCTGGGCCCCACAGAGAAGAAGCCATTCCCATCCTACCACCCCGAGCCAGGCACCAGCAGCCCCAGGCCACGGCAACCCTGCTTCCTCCCCATCCTGCCTCACTACACTCCTTTGGAAAAATATACCTTACTACATGATTATTATTTGCTCATTTTTGAAAGATCATCAAAACCGCACAATAATCCTATTGCCCTAGTCACTTAGGCTTTGTAATTTACATCTATGGGATCTAGTAAATCAATTCAGACCATAAAAAACAAAACAGAGAACATTAAATACTAAGCATAGACATTCCTCTGAAACATGTATCGAGTTGGAGAAAAACTACAATAGTTATTCTTGTTGAGAGCCCAATGCAATTCTGAGATTTCCAGGTGAAATTCAAACCTGCAATAAATATACCTCTTTCTTTACAGTCAAGTTTTCTTGCTATACCAGTTTTAAGACATTTGTAGTAACAAGAGAATAATATTATACAGATAGCTATATTCTATATACAGCATACTAGAAATCCTGAACTACTTACTGGTACTATTGGCACATATAAGCCATGAAACACTGCTTAGCTATTGCTTTCCAACAGTTTTAAAATAATTCATCTCAAACAAGATTCTCAGTTTAGCCCTGCTGTAGATTTAAAAAAAAAAAGTAAGCTTGAATCAAGTTGGTGACTCAGTTTCAAGAAGGAAAAAAAAAAGTAGAGAAATACACAAGAAGGGAAGGAGTGCGACATTTATCTGTTTCTATTAGAAGTGATCCATCTGGGTTTCGCTGGTGATGGGTTGGTTGGTTTTGCAAAAGGCTGGATGCGAACACAGGCAGTGTCAGCCTCTGTTGTCAACCAGTTGCCATCGACAATTTGTGAGACCAGCAGAACTGAAGCAATGCCCTCCCTTTGGGACCAGCTTACCACGGGGGCCAATTATCCCAATAATAAGATTGCTAATAGCATGCTGAGCATGCAGCCAATTTTCTTTGCAGACATGGCTGAAAACTGATCCTTGCGGGGCATGTAAGCTCCCATGCCATCTTCCCCCTTGTGAATGGCCTTGGTGACAGTCACAGAACTTGCCTCTAGAGCCTGATCCTGGAGCACATCCAAGATCATTGCTTGAGAAGCAGTGATGCAGGATTTCCTGACAAACTCCGTCCGTCTTTCTGAGGAGGATGGCTCCAAAATACTCTATCATTTTATGTCACAGCACTGACGACCTTCCAGCTATACGAATACTTAGCATTTACAAAGTGCATACAAGTGGAGAGGGTGGACATCAGCAGGCAGGGGGGTTTTGCAAGTATTTTTTCTGTTTTCCTGTCTTATAAATTCAGGATTTAGTATAGCACAAAATCAGAATTCTGCGTGTCTGTGGCTTTGCACTACAGGAGGGAGGCATGTTTGGACAGGTTGGCATGACTGAAATCAGCACATAAAAGCTGTAACACTAGCAGACAAGAAGAAGGAGCAGCAGGTGTGTAACTTCTGGAGAAGGCTGTTTAACAGAGGGAGAATTCAGTCTTCAGAAACAGATGATGTCTCTTAACCACTGTAAAAGGAAGGTCACCACTGAAGCTTCCCTCCAGCGACCCACTTTACTTTGACACCTTATATCTCTCAGTGGTTTCTCACTTAACTACATGGTTAGCAACACAAAATACTTATTTACAGACCGATAATTGGTTAAGCTGGCAACAACCTATGGCTGTCACCATCTGACAGCTCTTTATTGGCTTGCAAAGAGCAAAATGCGTGTTCAGTGTGCAGTAGGTCAGGTGTCTGTGCCATTAAAAATGTCAATGGCACAACCGTTATGGAGTGGTGCCACTGGTGCCTGCAGGGAGGCCGGGGCAGGCCAGAGCTGGGGCGTGAAAAACAAGCTACCAGCCAGAGGATGGTCAGTGGAGCTGTTCCAGCTGCCTTTGGTGAGAGCCAGACAAATGCATCTATAGGGCTTCTCCTCCTGACCATAGGGCACAAGTCATTTAAAAAGTGACAAAGACAACCTCCTTCTTTAAAAAGTTTTAATACAAGATCTGAATCTTGACATGGTTTGAAGAGGGCTGTGAAATCTTCACCTGGATCAATCTTGTGCTCTCTAAAGCAATTTAGCATATTCTTCCCTCTGTTGAGCTATCAACGACATCTTATACAACAATCATGTAGAACAGGATGGCAGAATCCATAATTCTGAACATAAAGCAAATAGATGATTTTTTCTGGAACAGCTTAATTTTTCTCCCTGTAGTTCCATGGCTTTTGTGGTTTTGCTCTGCTCAGCAACTTTGCTGTAGAGGGGGGCACTGAACTGCATGACCTTATAGAATTAGCTACCTGCACGATTCCAAATATAAACTGTTCTCTATGCAGAGTGATCACCGACACTTTCTTTTTCATCAAAGCCGAACATGTTAACTAAACCACCATGACAAACTCTGTACTACTGCAGTCAAATCTAAATGGCTGCTCAGTGATGCACAACCACCTCCTCTTTTGAATTCTAGCCTGCTTTGTCTCTCTAACACAACCACTTACAATTATATTTCTCATTCTTTCCACATCTCTTCCAAGCACCTGCAGTCAGGGCATGTGTTTCTCATCCAATCAGTTCATACTGTATACCTGCAGAAGAGGAGATGACCTGAAGTAAACGGATAACACAACCCACCTGCTACCTGATTCTTGTGCTGAATAAGCTTTAGGAAGGGTTTCAAGAGCTTGAGTGTGTTGGCAATTGGGAACTGCAGTTTGGAAGTACAGAGAAATAAAACTCATTTATTATTTATGATCAAAGGATCATTTTGTGGTCTGATTTTAGTCATTACTGGCCTAGGTTTTCTGACTCAGCACTTCAGTTACCTTTAGCTTAGTTAGAATTTCTCAGCACTTCACAATCAGGATCAAATTTACTAATAGTGCAGAAACTAGCCCATAATTTAGCCCAGCAGTGTTCCCTAGCAGAAGATCAGCATTGGATTAACCAGATTCCTGTGACAGAGAAAAGCAGAAAAAGTGGCAGATGCAATTCTAGCATAGCATCTGTCCACACTGTGGCTTAAGTGAGCCACTCTGGGTAAAATGGGAGCTACCTTTAATTATCTTAAACCCAAAGAGAAAGCCATGTTTGGAAATGCCCATCTGTTATAACACAGGGGTGGTTTCCAGGGCTGTTCAGATCCCTCCAACATTTTCAAGTACCCCAGAAAATAATGGTTTGTACACATTTTACTAAATTTGCAATCTTTTCCTTTCGTCTATGCATATATTATCAATAGCTACACATATTGTTTCTCTGGGGATTTACATCTGTAATTTAGCATTTCTCAGTTTACAGAGAAAATTGAATAAAAAAAGACTAGCTGACAATATTAGGTAGTGCTGGATAGTATTACTCAGCTTTGTAATTATCTTATCTCTACCTGCGCAGCCATAGTTTCAATCAAAAAAACCTCAGTCACTTCCACTCCTGCTGCAGATAACGTGGGCCAACAGATCACTTAATCTATATCCATTCCTTGACAGAGATGATAACAGAAGTGCTAACTTCCCTAGGATAATCTTGCATCAGACCCATCTCAGAAGAGGAGAATCACAGCTGCATGAAGCAGTAACACTCCGAGATGCCATTCCACCACAAGTTAGGTTTCCATGAGACCAGAAATTACAACTCAGAGCAGATGTAGCTCCTGTCTAGTTATTTGATTCACTTCTCCACGTACATTCACATCAAACACAGAGTTTAGTTTTCCCATTGTGGCCGTACAAGGAATAGAAATCACTTTGCAAGCCCTTTCTCTTTTTGTGCAGTCCTGTAACGTTGTTATTAGAGGAGGTTTTGTTCTCCATAGCACTGTGGGAGGAAAACAAGGGTAGAAGGACACACAGCTGAGCTCTGGTCACTCATTGCCCACTGTGTCTCAGGGCTGAACTACATTCAACCCCTTCAGCAATATTGTGTTTCCAGTATTTCACTATTTAATTTTTTTCCCCAAAGGATAAGCGGCAAGGAAAGTGAGGAGATAGAGAGGAAGGAAAAAAAAAAAAAAAAAAGAACCACCA
>Ga0065711_1007929_pt1 | contig 22208 bp, 12 predicted proteins | sample Hoacrofraction12_FD_59098 | JGI IMG/M metagenome (GOLD analysis project Ga0065711, IMG submission 59098) | Hoatzin crop microbial communities from Cojedes, Venezuela - Epithelial fraction 12 v2 (version 2) | ecosystem: Host-associated > Birds > Digestive system > Esophagus > Crop | place... | reverse complement strand
TGGTTGTTCTAATTTAATTCTGAATGCCTGAAGTTGCCAGATCTCATAGTGTTCGATGCAGATGCACCCAACTCCTTCTCATTAGGTCTTTTTTGTTTCTTTTGCTCAAAACTGACTTACGGTATTGCAGTTGGCAGAGGTGCATCTTTTCTCTTTGATATAATGGTGCATCCTTGGTCTGTCCAGTTACTGCCAGGTTTTCTTGCTGTTTATATACTGGTTTAGGTTGTTGTTCTTTGTTTCCGGATCTTAGTTACAAGTGGAATCAAGGTCCATGGCCTTATTGTTCAACTGTTTGGATCTTAAATCAGGAGAAGGTAGTGCTTTGGGACTAGGTCCCAACTCTGTTACCATTGCACAGCCAAGGAGATGCAGGGCTGGAAGGTGACTTCAGGAAGTTACCCGTGTCATCCCTCAGCTAAGGCGGAGTCCTTAGACTCAAGATACACCTTGACCATTCCTGACAGGTATCTCTGTCATCTGTCTCTGCTGTGAGACCATTTTTCAGGTGCTTAATGGTCACTGTGGTCAGAGCTTTCCTGCTCCCCACGTGGGACGTGAGGGTGGTCTTTCCCCAGACGTTGGATGGTGTGAGAGGGAGAGGCCATGGCACTGCCATCACAGTGTCTGTGCTGATCCGGAACGCAGTGCGTTGGTGGTGGTCAGAGGAATGGGAGGTGGGAAGCCGCACCAGTGAGATGTGGTACCTGAGCACAAGGCGGGTACTGGGGGTGTGTGAGAGGTGGATTTTTGACTGTCTAATTCGGATTTCCTCCCCTGACAATTAGGCTGGAGCTGCTCATCTGGAAGGGTAATTAGGTGCAAGGGTGCAGAGTGACCCATCACTTGCACCAAATTAGTTACAGGATGTGAAATATGAGTTACTTGCTTCCTCTGCTGTCGCTTTTTTCACTTTATAGCAATGATAGGAAGGCACGTGGAAGTTGTTGAGATTTCTAATTGTAAGTGAAGCGGCTGTCTGCTGGTGTGGAGTGAGCGGCTGTGTACAGACACTGAGGGGATAATTGGCAGAAATTGCTGATGGATGTCACTGCTAAACTACAACAAAAATATCTGCTTTTGCTTTCTGCTTCTGACAATAGTTAATCATAGTACCAGAGAAATGCTGTACACCATCACTGAGTCATTTGTTTTTCATTAAAATCTGAAAATCTTGTTTTCCCCTAGGACAAAAAAAATTCTTGTAACCTTCTCATCCCCTTCAAATATAAAAACTTCCAAAAACAAGCAGATAGTAAATGAGCAGGGCATTACACTGAACAGACATATGTGCATAGCTCTAATACACAGAGACCATTGCAGTGTCTCAGAAGAAAGTGTTTAAATGGAGAACATCGTCTCCAAACGTCTGAGACATGGTGAAATGATTTTTCTTCTCCAACCAAGACATGCTTGTTCCTCAAACCTTTGGAGCAAACTGTCTGCAAAGATGCTCTCCCTATTGTTTCTTTGCTTGGTTTTCGTAAATGTAATTACGGCTTGATGTCCTGAGTCAAACTACTGGTTCGGAACTAATTAAAAGTTGGGGAGAGTTCTCCCTTGAATTTTAACTTCCCAGGTCAGCTGTCATCTTCAGGCCCTTTAGTGTATGCCCAGAACAGCTTTGCTGATTGTACTGAGTTGCTGTGGGTTTACACAGGAAGGGCAGGATTTGATTTTACAGAGCATCCCTTTGGCAGAAATAAAATTAGCTGTGGACCTAACTTGCTGTTGGATTGATGGTGTTGGATAGCCCTGCCCCCAGTTGTGTGCTACCAGTGGCAAACAATCCAATTAAGGCCATGGCTAGTCCAACCTAATGAGGTTTTATTGTTGTGAAATGGACAGAATAAGCTCTCCTCACCTCTGACAATAGCAGTGCAACTCAGTCCCCTTTCCTGTAGGTCTGTGTGCATCTGATATTTCCCTGGCCACAAAATTCCCATCATCTTCTCTACTGTGCAGTGTTAAGACCAGAATTTTATTGCATAAGTCTCCAGCGCCCACACTCGTGAACTGACTGTTACCAACAGGAATGTGTGTACAGGCTGCTGGAAACAATGGGCTCGTCATGTGTGAGCGAGTCCGTCATCGCCCTGGATGTTCACTCCTAACAGGTAACCTTGCAGTGTAAAGGAAAAGTTGTCAATTCTTCCACCAGTGCCTGATTTAGCAGGAACATTCAGTTGACGTATTTTCCACATCACACCAGACTGGCTTCTACCTCCATCCATCTGTCAAAACCCAGCAATTGTTTCTGCGGCAGTGACGTGAAGATGTCATTTTGTCAATGCAAAAACAATGGCATATTAGGAGCTGAGATTTTGAGGACATGGTAAAATAAGCATGTTTTAATACTGAATGGGTAAAAGGCAGATTGTAGATGCCTTGACTGACTTTGTGGAAAAGCTGGTCTCTCTCCCGACTACAGGTGACCACTTCTCTGCAGGGAGCATAGTACAAAGAAACTGTGCAGTTAATGTCATTAGCATCACATATTTAACCATCGATTTAGTTGTGTAATCAAAAAAAGAGTATGCACTTTGGCACATACCAGCAAGCCAGATGTTGCTGTCTCCAAATAGGCACACACTTTAGGCTGGCAATCCAGTGCCATGAATGCATGAATGGCTTTCAGAAGGGAATTCAATTACCTCTTTGAGAGGTTCTAAATTTCCATCAGGGCGGTTGGTTAAAGAAGAGAAGAAAATGAAAAAATCAGTTCTGTGATGACCTGGCCATAAAAATTACTTCCAGAGCTCCATTTTTATGCTGCATTGATTACTTTACTGGCGGTCCATTCAATCCTTTTTTAGTAATAATTTTGAGACCAGAGAAGTTGTCCCAAATGAAATGGAATGGGGTTTTTGTTGTATTCCAGGCACTGCTGTCACATGCTGAATATGTCACATGCCTGAAAATAATCTGAAAACAATTGGTTTTGAAACTCAAAGCATAATCCCTTCTCTCCAAGCCTGCTGCAGAATAACAGAGTGATTTTTCTAGCTAGGGTGAGGACATATTTTCTCACAGTGTGAGCTGCATATGGGAATCTGTGTATGAACGAAAACCCACAAGTCACGTATTGCATCTTTCGGAGGGTCAGGGGGCAAAGGAGCTTACAGGAGTTTACAGATGGATGGTGAAAATAGTTGTCAGGGCAAAGCATGCGCTGTGGGCTCCTGGTGTGAATGGACACAGCAGCAGTAGTGCTTGGTGGTCACCTCCTCCTGCAGCCAGGATCCAGGAGGATATTCAAGAACATGAAAAGGCATGGACTTCAGTGATATTCATCATGTGGTTTAGGTTAGGTACAAGCATAATTACCTTGCTAAATTGAAGTACGCTGGAATAAGTATATAATCATTAATGCAAGACAAGGACAGACTTTGTTAGAAGCATGTGGAAAGCCACAGGTTCCCCTTGTTGGCTTCCCTTTGGTCTGCATGTGCAGAGAAATGCCTTTACTTCTTATGCTATAAAGCATCAGCATTTTCAGGACGAAGAAAAAGAAGATTTGTTGAAACAGAATAATGAACTAAAAATAATCTTAAAAAATGGGAAGGAGCAGGGGTTTGTTTCTATCCAATAACGAAAAGTCATCCAGATGGATTTGACTCATGAAGATATGCTTGATACAATCATGTGTGGTCCTTTCCAGTTTGCCCTTCCCTCCTTTGTCAATCCCATAGGCTGAGCGTTGCTTTGATACTCGATTATAACCTCCAGCTAATGGAGGAACACTTTCAGCAGTAAGGTCTGGCAGTCTGGCAAGGTTTTTCCTGTTTTTTAGTTTTTTCCCAATCTCTTCCAGTAGCATTCCCTTAAAATATCAGATGATGCCCAAAATGTAGATTCATTCTCAGCCTGTGATTCATCTCTGCTAAAGCTGTGAACTGTGTTCATGCTCAGCATGACTGTGTCAGCCTGCAGAAACTGGATGAGGCTTCTGTAGACAGTGAGTTACAGGTACCTGTGCAGCCTTGAGGAGTCGGGTTTGAAGAAGGTCAAGGAAAGTAATCAGGTAAAAAGTCTCACCCAGTGTAAACATCTCTGCTCAGGATGGTTGTCCAAGGTCAGGTTGAATGGGGCTCTGAGCAACCTGATTGAATTGAAGATGTCCCTGCTCATTACCGGGGTGGTTGGACTGGATGACCTTTAAAGGTACCTTCCAACCCAAACCATTCCATGATTCTATGATTCTGTTATTTCCTGTATGGTCACAGGGAGCTGCAGATGGTCCTAGGGCACTATTTTTCTCATCCTAAGGTTAACATCTGAAAGAAGTCAAATTAATCTGACCCAGGCTTTGCTGTGGAGGAGGTGGTACCTTTTTAGTGCATAGCTGCTTCTCCATTTGCACGTGGCAAGTTGTGGCAGCACCCTGCTCTTGTCCTCTCTGGAGAGGACATGATCTCATTGCCTAAGACCATAAGGTCTCCAGAAGAGTGTGGGATTTATGAAGGTATATGGAAGTTCAATGGAAAATGCTGCTCTTGATCCCTCTCAGTTTGTAGAGTCTTAGTGGATCCCTGCTAGATAGCTGGTAATTGCTGTGTGAGTCAAATAACCAATTACATGAGTTCTGCCTTTCCTTCCTCTCATTTGGGGTAACATTGCACGTGTGCAAGGTTTCACTGCTGTGCTGTGTAAATGGTGATTTGTTGTCCTTGCTGCTGATACCAGGTTTGGAGAAGTCAGGCCAACATATATCTCTTCACCTTCCCTGTCAAAGTATATCCTTAAAATATGTTCAGATTCAGTAGCATTAGGTGGCCCAGGCTTTCTAGCTGTAACAATGAATTATTGATAAATTGCTGTGCTAGCTGATTGCTTTCAAGCATAAGGGAAGAAGATTTCAGTAAATCAATCAGTGACTTTCGATTAAATGCAGTCTCTTGAATTGCAGTTTTTGTCTCAACTGCTGAGTTTCTCAATGTACAGGAAAAGATTGATGCTGCTTTGTTGAACCAGATATAAATAACTTGGAGCTCTTTTTGCATGTGAGGAAAAATAGGTTTCCTTGAAATTTTGGTTGCGGATCATCTGCTAGACTTCTGCTGAGTGTAATGTGAATCTTGATCTTGTTCTAAATTATATCTGAATTGAAATGTAGCATTTGTCTTTCAACTTCATGAAATCTCTTTAAATTATGCATATCAAAGTGAGTAGTGATTTAGGTCAAGGCACCTTGTGGCTGGTTCTCCAAGGACAGGCAGTCAGCAAGTGATTTCTGAAAATAAAATTTCCTTACATTGGGAACCTGAAAATTCGTAAGAGCCTTTTTGAATATTTAGGCCAAAAAGTACTGATTGTCTGAATCTTGTAGGGGCTGGAACTGACTTTCAGCTGTCAAATAAAGGCGTTATGCTGCTTCTGGTGGGGCGAATGGCCCAGGGCTCTCATTTCTAATGTACTTTCAACCTCAGAGTCACTTGCAAGATGTTTACAACATAGGTAATGTTATCCTTGTTTGTGTCGAGTGGGAGGAGTAAGGTTCGGAGTTACAAAATGAGCAGACCGAAGTCCTGGCGAGAGTTGTGTGGCTGGTGGATCATGATTTTCTCCATGAAAAGAATATCCATGAAGATGAATGGCTTTTTAAAGGTCTGAAAATATCCAGTAGGGTCTAAAAAGCTCTGTAGAGAGTAATGCTCATGAAAAAATGAAGAGAGATGATACAGTGCTTAGACATCATATAGATCTTAATCCTTCAAAGTTGACTTTTGTGGATCTGCCATTATAGGCTGTGTCTTCTATATTGCATTGATTGAATTTGTAGAACTATGTGGCAAGGTGGGACCCAGATTTGGGCATCCTCCTTGTGTCAGAGTTCCTTCACACTGGACAGAGGAGAAAGGGAAGAGCATCTTTGAGACAGACTGTCTGTAGGGGGTTGGCTGCTGGTTCAGTTGCTTGGTGAGTAAAAACTGACCTTGGAGGCTCTAAATAGGCTGAGAGAGGATTTTTCTGTATAATACCGTATTCTATAGAAGTCTTCCTTTGCGATCTTTGTAGTTAGATCTGTTGAATCAAACATAAAGCTTTAGGTTCATTGCAGGTCATATGAACCCTCTGAACTTCCTCTGGCAAAAGAGTGTTGACTTCATTCATGCAGTCTCTTTAATCTTGAATACAATCCTTGTGTTAGAGTATACTTTTATGTTGTTGTTTGGCATTAAATTATTTGGACGAAATGTACTTGAATGGCTCGTGTTGCAACAAAGAATGTTGCCCTCTGAAATGTCTTGCTGTATTTGTTGCACATTTGGCACCTTACACATGGGTTTTGTGTCTATTTTTGTATTCTTTACAATGTGAAATAGATATGAATGGTTGTCAAATTAAATCCCTCCGAGTCATGGCAAGGTCGGTGGCTGCTCTGGGTATATGCGTCTTCCCTAAGTTTAGGTAAGATGGTCACTGGTTGAAGTAGCAGCTGGCAAAACAAGCAGTGGGTGATCTCAGCTGACCACCAACACACATTTATACTTGCCAAAATGGCCTCTCACCCTGACTTTCTGGATGAGAAGAGGACTCTGTTGTGCTGCTCATGTGTTGACCTCTTAAGCAGACCCTTCAATAAATTGAAGTACGTGCAAGTTAACCAGGTTCACTTTGCCAGGTTCCAGCACTGCGCTCTTTTCTGTTGTTTGCTGGTTCTTAATCCAGTCCTTCAAGGTCTTACTCATAAAATGTGGTGTCCTTCTCACTGGCAACCTTTTCATCTGGTACCACTGGGATTTCTGGGACCTGGGCCTTGTCTGCTGCCTTCTGCTTCTATACAGCCTCTATATGAAATGCAGCATCTTGGTGTTGTCTGTGCCTAACAGAAGAAGAAAAAGCAACTTCTCTGAAGATGTGGAGATTCTGATTTGGGCATATAAAGGCTTAAAACTCGCTTCTTCAACGATTTAGCAGAAGTCTTCATCCAAAAGACCTATCAAGGACTGTGGCTTCATTCCATACAAGAGTCTCAAGGATCATTGTGGAGGATGGAAAGAGGATGCTCTCCTCTGGAGAGACTGTCACCGTTGAGCCTGGGAGGCATTGGTTCCTCAGCCCTCCTTTCCACCCCAAGGGAGAATGGTGACCTCTCCTTTTGCCCGATTCAGTGTTGGTGCTCAGGAAGGGGCCCACGTGAGTACAAATGCCTTTGCCTGTTCAGACCTTATGGATGGAGCCGTGGGGCTAAGAGCCTACTGCAGCACAGGGCTCGGATTTCATCAGGGGAAAGACTGGTTTTCATACAGCACCATTTTTTCTGTAAGGGGGGAGAGAGTTAAGTGTTTATTTACTTACTTATTTACTTTATTCTGACCAGAGCTGAAACCTTGATTTTTGCAGTGTGCTTCCTTTCTCCCGCTGAATCGTTTGTATGCATTTCACTGACAGAGTGTTTGAAAGCCCCGCTTTCCTCCAGGGAGTTTACAGCCAAACTGATGCAAACTCTTTCTTCTCAGGTGCCTCACGATCATCTGTCATCCAATGCAAGCCAGGAGGCAACTGCCCCAGCAGACACAGAGGCATGACTAGGCAGCTCTCCCCTCTATCTGTTGCTGAAGATTCTGCTGCTCCCATTCTCGAGCTGCAGAATCGAAGTCCCTCGGGAATCTGTCGGCACAGCAGAGTCGAGAGGCAGAGCAGATCAGGTAGGCATAACGGCCGCATTCCCGGCGTCACAGCATGCCTGCAAAAGGCCGCTTTCGCCTGTCTTTTGAAAGATGGTGCAGAGTCCGAGCACGTTGACGTTGGTTTACGGTGCTGCACACAGCAAAGCCACATGAAAGTCCTTCCTGTACCTGTGTGCAAACTAGGGTTATGTGGGAAGGAAGCAAGGATGGGAGGAAAAGGCCTGGGCCTCAGTAGGAACATTGTAATGTATTAGATATCTGAGAGGTTGTGGAGTCTCCTTCTCTTCTCTAGAAATCATAAGGTCAATATGCACAGAAGACCTTGAAAGGATCACTAACGTTAGCACACGAGTTAGTTTTTACAAAGTGGTTATGTTTCCTCAGCTTCAGCCTGGCCAGAGACCAGGACGCTTAAGAGCCAGTCATCTCCCTGCTCAAAGACAATGACAATCTCAGCTCATACCATGGATGATCTGATGAAGAGGAAGAGAAGGAGAAACAGGTGGAAGGATATCTAGGGAAGACCATCACAGTTCAGATCATCGATCAGCTGCACAGCAGGGCTTCCGTCAGGAATGTGTCACCCATTTTACTGCAGCATTTTAGCTTAAATGAGCCTGTGGGTGTGGTGAACACAGACTTGTTCACCATGATGTCCATCCATCACCAACAGGGATGGGATGGGAGCAATTACAATATGCAACCGCAGGCCGTTGAGTCTGCTGAATTGTGCTGTTGAGGAGGAGAGAGATGTTAAATGACTGAAACAATTTAACTGTCCCAAGCTCTTTGGAAGACGCTTTGTGTATATACTGTGAGCAAAAACAGGAGGAAGAACAGATTGTATCTCCCTTGCACACTGGAACTGTAGGAGATGAACCTTCCTCTTGTCACCTCACCACTGATGACAGCAAGAGTCAGACGTTTTCTTCTTGTGTTGGAAAATGGAAGGATCTTGTACTCCAGGAGCAGCCTCTTGATGGAAACCCTCAGAAAAGTATTGGAGGTGCAAGGAGTGGATGATAAAGCATCTTGCAGTAAAGAACATATCTAAGATAACAGAAAACCAATCTATTCTCATTTTTGCAGATAACGGGCTGAAATAACTCTGTACATGCCTGCACTAGGGTACCTCCAAAATCAGAATCCATCTTCTCTGAGAAAGGACTTTAGGCCACTTGAGAAGAGAGTAGTTCCTTGACATCATACTCTTCTAAACACCTGTTTTGCATTTATTAATTCCCCTTTTTATCCTGATCTTCCCTTCCTTATCAGTGAGGTCTAAGTAGGACTGACCTGACAGGTAAGTAAACAAATATAAAGAGTATTATTTTCTAGGATGTAGTTGCCAGATAGTCAAAAGAGTTCAGAAGAAAAGCTGTAGGTTTTGGTTTTCCTTATCTTATTCTTCTGAAAAATGAAAGAAGAAGGCTTTTCTGTTTCCATCTTGTCACAGAGACGTCACAAGCAAGAATTATAATACAGACAAAAGGACCGTGCAGGGGTGTTTCTGCTAGCTTCCTTTCAACACAGTTTGCCATTGACCAGTGTCATCTCCTTGTGTCACCTGCAGTGTCATCTGCATCCTTTCCCTGTCGTTTCATCCTTGTTGAGTTCTCAGATTGTTTCTGAGCACTTGACAGAGTAAGTCTGTTGGTTTATTTCCGACCTAACTAAAAACAGACACCAAGGATTTCTACCACCTTGCTAGTTGTAAAATGCTATCTACCAACCACTTTGGCTGATCAATTTGTTTTCTCCTCATTAGTGTATCATTCGGTATCTGAACACGAGTGCTACCTTCTAGCTCAATCCAGCCCCAGCTTCAAGACTTGGAAATCCTTAAACCTACTTAGTATGAATTGTGTGCCTGCTCACCATGTGTCTTTGAGTTCAAACCCCATAATTATTTTTAAAGATATTTCTTATCTTGTCGTTTTGATTCTTTGCCCGGGATTTGAGTGTGCACGTCCCATGGATTTTGAAAGCAACTGTTAAGCTACTGTGCCTCTTTGGCCGGGGATCCATCTCAATTTCACTTACATTAAATGTAAATATCCAGTCTTAGGAGAGATAAGCACCTCCAGCAGGCTTAGATATGTATGAGGATGAAATCAGCTACCTTCTCACCATGCCTTTCCATTATCATTAAATGTAAAGGGGCCCTAGGCAACATGTTTAATCTGAATAGCTGAATAGCAATTATTTGCTAACTGCATTACATGGGATGAAGCCTACCTGTTAAGCACTTACAAAAACTCCCCACTGTACATTTAATGAGGCTACAACCTGCACAGGTCTTTAAACCCAAGGTAGGACTTGCAACAAGTGTGTATTTCTATGCCTTTCCCTAATATTTGAACCTGGGACTGTAAAATCCAAGTCAAACACTAAAATGGTTATGTCATGCATAGTAACAGCAGTTACATAGTTATTTGGTAATTGGAAAATAGAAAGCATGGATAAAAGTGCTTTAGTCTTGTGTCATTGTATGATTATTTTAACTGTTAGCTGAAGAAGACTAATTGCACGGTAGTTTTGCTGAGCAGGAAAATCTGCAAGTGGATGTTACTTAATATATTCTTTTTAAGCCATTACAACTTGCAAATAAACTGTAATTTACCTTTTAATAGGAGATGTCAGTCATTGTTAGTACCATAAAAATACTATTTTCTGTCAGCAGCCAAAGAGAATGCTAAAACGATGCTTGCCTATTCAGAGCTGCGTCTGATTATCCTCTGCATTTTTTTAATAAAACTGTAATTTTATTTAAATTCTTGATTCACCACCAAACAATGGAGCCACTGAATCCTGATTATTTTTAGAAAAAAAATACAGCATACAATTACAGTTACAAAAAGCTCCATGTCCTGGGTAGGAAGATGCTTGATTGCAGCTGCACTCCCTGCTATGATGAATTGTTTTTTAGATGTAGTGTTGGTCTAATGTAATAACTTTGAACCTCAGTTTGACATTTCTTTATGGCTGTAGCAGAAACGGTAATGTAAAAGAAAAGTAAACCTGAGTCTGAAAGGGTACCTTTTTCACGTAGAAGCTGAGCATAGGAAAGCATGTGCTCTCACTGCAGTGGATCTATGGTTCCTCGTAACATCAACAATTACGTCGTTTCTTATATATATCATGTCATGCATTGGTGTGACTGATAATTGATAGTAATAGTTAAGGATAGCTGCAGGCCAAGATTTCTAGAAGGAACTCCTGTTTTTTCTATCAAACCGATGTGACATGGCCTGAGGGGGTAGATGGTTGCAGCTCAGTGCTGCCGTGTGAGCTTGTGGGGTGGCAGTGGTAGCGCTTTGCAGTGCCCAGCGTGGTTCAGTCCCTTGTTTTCAGCTGGGATCTGTGAAATTGGAATAGGGTTCGTGGGCTGCATCTCTGGTAGGTGTGTCTGGACAGCAAGTCACCAGTCAGGAAGATTAAATTCTCTACACAGTCCGCACCTCTGGTAGGAAATCTGCAGTGGTCTGCAGATTAGCTCTGAAAAGTACTGTACTAAAATGGGAAATGACAACTTTCCAGTTCCTCCTTGTTTATGTGTACAGGTTTTTTTCTAGGCGTGCCATGCTTCAGTTTTGTCCAGTTTCCTTTTTTAACTTCAGAAGTGTAAATACACTAACTTGACTGAAAAAAGCCTTTCTCCGCTTGGGTACATAAAACCACAAAACTGTTTCTTTTTCGTCTTCCAGCTTGCAAATAAAAAAAGTCATTCTTGAGTTAAAATCTTGAGTAGTAATAACTTGTTCATGGCTTCAGATGTACAGGCCCAGATAGCTTTTATGTTGCACACATGCACAGTAATTGACTTTACACTGTAGTTGGTTCCAAGGGATGTAGCTCTATTCTAGAGGTTTGGCTGAAGGAAAGAATGGCTGATAAAGCAAACAGTGGCAACAGCTTAACTGTAACGCTGTTAACCTCAGGCCTCGGTGTTGTGTTTGTATTTTGTTCCTATCCCCTTGAAATGATAGAGACGGTATTACTGAAGTATTTCTGTGTGGGAAGTCAGTGTTTGCAGAGCATAGAGGAATTATGGGGGGAAGGCAAGAATTATTTTGAATGCCTCATTATGTGTACAACTCTCCTCTCTTTCTTTTTCCAGGAGAAGAAGGAACACAAACGCACACAGAGAGCAGCAGTCAGGAAGCTGAAGGACAGACACGATGCCAGTCTTGCACATCCACATTTCTCAAGCTTATCTGGAGATTTCTGATCATTTTGTCCGTCTCTTCCTCCTGGGTCGGGACCACGCAGTTTGTCAAAATCACGTATGAGACCTTTGACTGTCCTTTTTTCATGACTTGGTTCTCAACAAACTGGAACATTATGGTTTTTCCCATTTATTATTCTGGGCACCTTGCAACTGCACAGGAAAAGCAGTCTCCGATCAAAAAATTCAGGTAGGCTTTATCGTGGCGGTATCCCTTTAAACAACCTGATTTCTGTGGACTGAGATCACCGTTCTCAGTTTGACCAATGGTGTCAGAAGGCAGAATAAAGGTCATGCTGCAGGAAATCTCATTCATGGATAGCTTACAGAAGGCTAACAAATGAGTGATATATGCTTGAATAAATGGGTAATTGATTGTTAGAGTTTTTTTTTACTGATATGAAAAGGTCAATTTGCTTATAATCTTTCTATTATATTATCTAATATCTCCATATTTTGTATTCATGTCTGGATCAGGCTTCTGCTGGCCATTATTTAACCTGTTCTGGTCCATTTATGATAGAACAGTATCATGAAGTCCAACTGAAACAACTCATAGTTGAGAAGGTGCTCAAAGCGAGGAGATGGTTTCCATGAGGAAGACCATGGCTTGCTCTCTATGCTCAGCAAGTACAGCAGGATGAAAACTGCCCTTTCCTCCTCCTGCTGGATCATAGCGTGGGGGAAGAGCATCCTAGTAGCCTTCTCTCCTCTCTTTTACGTGTGGTAGGAATTAAAGCAGTCTGCAGACTCTGGACTCTCCTCCCTTGTAGCTCTGAGGTGTAGCTGAGTGGCTGTCCTCCTGAGGAAATGATGTGAAGGCTTTTTCCCATCTTCCTTCAGGCTCCACGTGGAAATACCTCTTCCCCTTGTGTTGCGAAAGCCAGGGGAAAACGCCTCTCTGGCCCCAGCCTTTCCTGACACCACATGGCTGCATGTTGTGATTGAAATGTCAACCTCAAGTGCGAAAGAGTCCATAGTACTAACTATAACATTGGTCTGTAGAGGTAGAAATTTATAAATCCCTCTTCAGTAGCCACTGTGGAATCACTTAAATACAGAGTTAGAGGGGGGTCCAATGAGCTCATCCGGTCCAACTACCAGCACCACAGCTGGACCAAGCTGGCTTAGCTTCACCCTAGACAGTTCTTAAGAAAGCCATATCTAACCTGCCCTCACTGGGAGAATTCATGTCACAGTTCCTCCTCCACTTCCATTATTCTGCCGATCTGACAGTGATGTAGAAGCTGCTTTAGAGGATGAAACTCAGTTCAGCTTGCCAAGAGACAACACACCTTGCCTGTGGAGGGAAGAAATTCACAGGATAATTTTGAACTGGGACCCGATTCTGTTACTCCAGTGCAGACTTGCTTTGGAAACAGTCTTACTGACTTCAGCAGAACTGTCTGTTCTGCAAGGTATTAACCAGCGTGTGGCCCATACCTTGTTCCTGCTGACAGAGGATTCAGCTCAGCTGTCACTGAGCACACAGGGAATTCAATTTGTGACTGTCAGGCTGGAGTGTAGCAAGGCCAAATTCTTCCCTCAGCTGCTTTTGCCAGGATCTGGGATGTAATTTGGCCCTAAATTATCATTTCTGTCAAATCAGCGTGACTGAAATTGAACGGTTGCACTTAATTAACTGCTTCTGTGAAGACCTGAGTGTTTTGTATGTTAATGATGCCTTCATTCAGATTCTTGCTGGAGTATTTGTGAGAGCATTAACAGTGTCAGCTTGGCTTCTGCGTATGGGGTAAAGCAATAACAAATGCACAGCAGATAAGGAAGAAGATGAGAATAAATATCCTCTGCAGTTAGTTGGTTGATTGTATATCCATCAGAGCAAAATTTTGGGCAAAACATTTGTGGCAATGTAGAATACAAGTATGCTCAAATAATTGATACATTTCCCAAGCTGTTAGGAGTCCAGCTGTTAAAGCTGAGGACATGTGTTTACATGCCCAGAGGAACTTTGCACACACGGAGATGTGAAGTAGGTTTGTGAATGTGTGGAAACAGGAGACCGATGTTAGAGCTGATGGACATCTTCCCAGAGTATTTCCTACTCCAGATATGTCAGGACCTCACATCCTGGAGAGGAGGTAGCTGCTGGCAAATACTGACTTTATGATGGGGACCAACTACTTGGTCTGTGCCCTGTTTTGACTTGGCAAGCCGAATGCTTCCAGTTTGGATATGGGAATGGGCATCTCTTCACGATGAGCACTTGATTTTCTGATGACTTAAAGAACTGAAAAGCATCATTTGTAGTTTTTAAATTCAGATACTTATAGACAGATTTAGTTTAGAAAGGATCTTGGAAGTCATTTAACCCACCCTCCTACCCAGAACAGGGTTATTTTCAAAGGTAGATCAATTGTTTGTGTAATTGTTTGGTTTGTGTTCTTGATAGTATTCCTGTTACAGGGCTTTGTGTTGCATTTTATAAGATTTCTTGTTACTTCATTTGCTGGTTTTATTTCTGTGGAGTAGCTAATTCTTGTCAATAAAGCCCATCCTGTAGCGATTCCAGGCCTACCTTGAAGTCCAGAGGTGATTTGTCTTTGTGTTTCTGGAGGATATAGTTACTCACCAGATGCTTTAAAGACACATGACATTTTGTCCAGCAGATATTCCCGGTGGATCAGAACAAACAGTGTCTATGATATCTTGGCAGAGATCAGTGATCATGCAAGTGACCTGCAGAGTGCTGCCCCAGGCTGGCAAAGCCGTACAGAGCCACTGTTACGTTCATAAATCCTGCTTGAAAGAATAGGAGTCTCAATCTTCAACTTCAGATTGTCTTTCTGAAAGTTTTATAATCTTTGAGATTGTAAATTGTGTATTTCTTGCCTTTCACGCTTTACCTTAGAGATTAAATTTTGTGGTCTTAGAAACTAACTCAAGGTTATTACCTCCCTGCTGCATTTCAGTAAAGTGTCTTGGTTGTCTTGAGGCAGAAGTCACAGCTCTTGGTATCCCCTCAGTATTGCAGATAAAAGGTATGTCCCACATAAAGAGCTTGAATTAGTGGTGAATAAAATGATCTGAAGCTCAGTAAGCTGAGCAATAGGAAATCTAACACTGCTGGTATTTACCACAGCAGAAGACACTCCACAGATTTGACAGAAGATCCTAACAGAGTTGGAATTTGGAATAGGTGGATAATACTTTCAATGTCAATAAATTTTGCCTCCCCATCCGCTGTCTTGGCTTCTCAAGGACAACATTGCGACGTTCAACAGCTTTCTACCAGAAGATATCCACGATGTAACAGCTGAAGTTGGTCCTACAGGCGCGATGCAGCCTTGAGGCCCTAGCTAGGAAGAATGTAGCAGGTGCAGGTTTAATGAAAGATGAACATGCTGGGAAGGGTTGGTTTTCTATAAGAAGGGTAACAAGATGTGAGCATCACCTGAAGTTAAGAACAGAGTCGTAAGTAGCTGATACTTGCTGTCATTTGCAAGTTTGTCACCTACAAAATTCTCCATCTGTGTTGCAGCAGTAGCTCAGCCGAGCCTCCCCAGCCACTTCTGGAACAGCACTGCAAATCTAGATCTTCACTGCAAGGGCCTTTTCAGAGGAGAGATCAGGATCTCTGTTGCCTGAAGCTGCTCCTACCCTGGATGGCTCAGTGGTAGGCAGAGAGACGAGCAGCTCAAACCAGGGCTTCCCTTGGGCCGTTCCTTGCTGGAGGACAGCATTCCCATGGTGCTGCCCCCTGAGCCAGTCACTGCTTGTGTGAGACATTCACGTGCAATTCCCTTTCCTTTTGCTCCAGCTCCTGAGCAGACAAATGCAGCTGGCCAGACTCTTTCTTCATGTTCAGACTCGGTCAGTCCTGGAAAACAATTCACCAGTTGCTTAACCACCATTATATGTTCGGTGTCTGTCTCCTGGAATGGAGCTGGAAGATATTTTATTGCAGCAGATGCCATCAGTTAGATAGCAGGACCAAGTGACAGAGTAACAACTTGTGCTCACATAAGGTCCTGTGGTGCTGCTTGCTACCATAATGTCACTGGTGGCCTTGCCAAGTTTTAATCCGGGTGATGTAATTACATTCGCCATATTTACGTTACCCCAGGTAGCGTCTGTTAGCTCTGGTTTTTCTGTAAGCTGTTTTAAAACCAGCTGCTGCATTGCACTCCAGAGGCTGCTGTGCATCAGGGGCGAATAAACTCATTCTTCTGCAGGGGCTGGCATCAGAATAACTAAGAGGCGACGCAAGCTATTTAGTGGGTGCCAGAGGCAAAGCTACATGACTGCCTGAGGTGCTGTAATTCCTGAGAGCGTGGCACGCTGCCCAGAGCTGATGGCTGAGGGCTACCTGCAAATAAAAAGAGCTATTTATGTTGGAGGGCAGGTTTTAAATAGACTTCTTGTGCATTTGGAAATAGTTTGTGTCATAGTTTCAGGGTCAGCTGCCCTTAGATATGTCTCTGCCTTTAAGTCAACAGCCGACAGATATTATCTGTATGGGGAAGGATCCATGGAGCAGTGTCTCCTGAGCCCAGGGTTTTAATCACTGTCATGTCATGATGACTCCTGCAAGTTTAATTTTAGTTGCATGCCAAAGAGGCTGAGTTAACCACTGAGCAGCCAGCCCTCACAAAGCCCGAGGCAAGCTACTGTAGCCATCACTGGGAAAATGAAGTATTCTTCCTATCTCCACACTCGCTGAGCATTATTCATGGAGTTCTCCTAGGCACGGAGGAATATTCATCAGGTCTCTGTCTCACTCAGCACAACCTTGTCACAAGTCTGTGCTGTTTATTGTTAATTGAGAAGTAAGGAGCTGCTGGCCCCTAGTTTGTCTGGTCATTGTATGCTGCTGTGTATGATGGAGGCTTTTCCATCTACTTACATGGTCCATTGCCCGGGGCCTGTGAAGTGTTTCCAGAAATTTTTTTCCTAGCTGTGAATCTGTGCTCATCCCTCCCTCTGCTTCTGGGAACTCAGAGATGTGACATTTGTGGCCTTGCCACACATGTCTCTCCCAAACACTTGACCAGCGCAGAGTCCAACCCAGAATAATGTAATAATCACTGTGGCTTCCTCCTTCCGAGGATTCACAGTCAGGGCACTTCAGATTCCATCCTTCTGACTCTACTCCAAGTTTGCCTTGTGCAGACATCCCAGAGACCTGCAGGACAACAAAACCAGACCCATCCTGGCATTCTTCCCACTCTCCTTGGCTTTGGAAGCCACCTGCCCTCCCTGTGGATGGAGGAGCAGAAACACCGGGCTTATTCCCGGCGTCTCCCTGGCAGCCGGGGGCCAGGGTGATGACAAGATTGTAATTTCCCATGGCACATTTGTAGAAGAGCTTTTCCTGCTGCTTTGCAGACTCCTCCAGTGATGTGCTTGGATGGTTTTGCTGTTACCTTTGCTTGCTGTCAGCATAGCACTGGGGTACTTAGCTGCACCCTGCATTACTGTAAGCAGCCCAAGCACCTTTCTCTCTTATTTTAACACAGCACAAGCTTGTTTCCTCTAAGACAGATCCTGACAGCTTCTGAGACAGGTTGGATTTACAACCGTGTAACAATCCAGTAATGCATCAAAACCGATGGCCGAATTCCTACTGGGCTCCGTACAGCTCTGTAGCGCACAGTGCAGAGCTGTTCTTGCCACGAGATGGGGCATCCTGGCTCTGGTGTCACATCATGGTGACACAGCCACGTTGCAGCCGGGTCAGAGGCCGCCTGTCTTGAAGCAAGACATAGCCTGAGCTCAGAATCACCCTCTGCATCCAGTAAAGTCTTGTGGGGAGAAAAACATCTTTTAGACGTAAACTGCTGTATCTGCATGTCAGCGAGCACTCAAGTCTGCGATACCAGTGAGTCCCTTCTCAGACAAGGGAACCCATCACCTTTAACTCCCGTTGAAATCAGCGATAGAGGCCTACAGTCAAACTTAAGCATTTAATTAATTTGCTTCACTGAGTATTTGCTTTGCATCTCAGATAAATGATACACACCACTAGCTATTCTCTTTCTAAGTGTAACATTTCTGTTCCTATCTTTGGAGAACAGGCTGACTTCTGAGAGTGTCTAGGTCAACGGGAGTGAAGGAGATAATTAGCAGATCTACCTGCCTGAGCGTTAACTTGTTGGACTCCCTGGCAGAATTGGAGAAAGGAATTTATTATTGCCAGAAATGACTGCTTTGTACTGTAGATTATTTTAGTGGCAGCAGGGAAGGAATGGTTATTGAGTAAGACATGGCTGATCTCATGTATTACATAGATGTTATTATTATACTTCTCTAGAAACGAGAGTGATGGTTTTCATTCTTAATAGTAAAAATCTGCAATATTTTTAACAGCAGAATATCCCAGAATTACTAGAAGTGGTTTAGGAGACCCAAAAACAGTTCTGTCTTTAAAGGGAAAGCCAAATCAGGATAATTACTACACCGCCACCAACCCGCCCCAAATAACAAGTGTTTTTGACTTCACATTGCAGTGCAACCTTTGAAGGTACTAATTAGTTCTACATAATTAGTGTTTTAGCAGTCTTCCAAACACAGCCATAGTTGGCTGTGAATACTTTGGGGCCCGGAGGCCTCATGGCCTTTAGATCAGGCGCGTAATGTTGGCCTCATAAGGATGCGTTGCAGATCGATGGTACCTTGGTTCACTCCATTGGTGTTTCGGTTGTGTGAAGCATTCACTTGTGGGACCTCTCATTTTTTAAATAGGTGTTTCAGAGAGCCTGCCATGTCAAGAAATAAAGCGTACCGGGGATATCTCGAGGAACCCCTTTAACCAAGAACGCAGACAGTAGAGTTGCTAAAAACCATCCTTCTCATTTTGGGAAAGGTAGAGACGTCTCAGGAGGGGTGCCGTGATGTGCCTTTAATCGAGCTGCATGCTTGGTCTCCTCTTAGTCCATGTGGGTACTGCTTTGCGCAGGAGTGCCGTCCCTGAAGGCAGCATATTCTGAGCTGACCCTTCCCTTTAGTGAAGTCCTCAGAAGCAAACAGCTCACTGAAGTTGCGTGTGGCACACTAGGGATTTTCTTTGCAATTTAGTCCACAAAGAAGCATCTCCAAGCAAACACAACTTTTCACTGTATAATAAATTACAGCTGTTAAATACCCTTCCCTTCCCCTTTCCTTTCTTTCCTTACGCTCATGTTTGACTGGCTCAGCCTCACTGGCTGGTGGCTCTCTTTCCTGCCATGGTGATGTGTCTGGCAGTATTTCTGAGTAGCTTTAGGTGATTCTTGAAGCTTACTTGGCCATACGTTAAAGTATATTTCAATAAAAAGAAAAACAGGGTTTGGAGCAAAGCAAGAAAAAATTGTCAAGCTACAGAGAAAAAATTGCGGTTATAATCCCTCTGTTCACGGCCTCGAAGGCAGAGTCTGAGAACTGTCGGTGCGTTATAGATAACCTTCATTTCTGTCTGCGAGCCCCTGGGATTATTGTTGCATAGGGTGTGATTATTCCAGGTAAGTTATTTCTTTTCTATCTGCAAAATTGCTGTTTTGAGAAGATTGTAGGTTGTTTACTCTATGTGAATTAAACAATACGTTCTTATGGGTGTGCGGAGTAGTTAGGAAAAGCACTTAATTGAATGCGATAAAAGTCTAATGAATGCTTCTTGTGCTGGAGTGAATGCTAAGGAAAATCCTAGCTGAGTTGTAAACTCTTTTCTTTTCATAGGGAATGCAGTCGGATTTTTGGTGAAGATGGTCTGACGCTGAAACTCTTTCTTAAAAGGACTGCTCCCTTTTCTATTCTGTGGACTTTGACTAACTACCTGTATTTACTGGCTTTAAAGAAGCTGACAGCCACAGACGTCTCTGCCCTATTCTGTTGTAACAAAGCTTTTGTCTTCTTGCTTTCTTGGATTGTGCTGAAAGACAGGTTCATGGGAGCAAGGGTAATGACATGCCTGATTTTCAACTCTCTCTTCTTTTCATAATTGCCCTTAAATCCATAAGCTGTTGTGCTGCCATAGTACTGCCGCGTTATGGGTATATGTATACCATGAAACCATTTCTTATTTAATTTCATGATTCAAACCGAAGCCTGAAGACCAGTTAGAGATCTCAGACTCCAGAGGTAATGCGATGTGGGAATTTCAAGAAGCTATTACAGCTAAGTGTAATTTGATGGATTAGAATCGGAGGACTTCCAGTTTGATATAAACCTATTCTGTCTTGGGTTACAGCACTGAAGTACAGTCAATTAATTTTATTTTAAACATAGTGATGAATGCGTATGTTCTAACCAAAGCAATTTTATTTTGTGTTTGGGTAGATAGCTGTTTTCAATGTGTAATGTATTTTTCTTGTGCCACTCTGTTTCGCATACACGTAAATGCATACACTTGTGCCAAATACGAATTAAAAGGGACAGGAACTGTTTTGCATGAAGGTGTGTTTTGCACTGAAGTGTTACAGGACTCACTGGCAGTAATATGGACCCTGCAAAAACAAAAAAGAACTCGAGCAACATGATGTGCATCTGGATCTGGGGGAGAGCAAGAATGTTTCCTATAATTTCACATACACAAATCTCCTAATACGCAGCAATTCAAACTGTTGACTTTGTACCTTGGCTAAGGAGCAGCTAAGCCTTCTGCCAGTTCTGCTGATGCAGGTTCCCCCGCTGAAATGGCTCAAGGCCTAATGGTCATGTTAGGTACAATCGTGACTGAACTTCCGAGAGCCTTGAGCTTCCTTAGGGGCTGGCTGGGGCCAGGTGTGATGCCTCTGACCAGAAGGGGCCACCAGCAATTTCATTCAAGTTCCATGGGAAGTGTGATGGATCAGGACATTTGTCTGAGTGGGTTCGTTTCTCACAAAAAGAGGGCAACACCTTTTTTTGACGAATAATATGATAGAAGGGTTCAGAAATGAAAGGAAAAGGCATCCTGTTTCACAGGCATCTGATCTAGCTCTTGGAGCAGCCACCAGCGCTTGGCAGAGAGTGCGGTGCTTGGGGTTTCGGAATGGAAGAGGAAATTGTTTAAAGTAAAACAGTTCCTCAAATTTCCCGGTGAGACAGGGCTGGCTGGGCAATCAGTAATGGCACGGGACCTCAGCACCTCAAGACACACGTGCCATCACGCAAGTGAGCTCTGGGTAGGGATCTGCCGGGAGGGTTTGGTTGGACCGGCTCGATGGAGGGTCTGTCCAGACTGGGCAGCCGAGGAGATCAACCTGCGTTTCACAGACCTCAGCCCTAGTGTCCTTGAAGGTAAGGACACAGATGTTTCATCCTGCGGTGCTAAAGCCAGACACCTGTAGATCTATTGCATATACAGTTTAAAATACAGACTCATCAGGTGAATGTGACCTACCCTCAGCCCGCTGATGACCAACTAAGCAAGGTTTGAAATCCTCAGTTCTGCTCTACAGAAATCAATAGGAATGGTAATTTCTGAGGCTGTAGTTCCCTCCTCTGGCCCTTGATTATCTCAGCTTCCAGCTGTTGTTATTCACTTGTGTAAGATGATATTGAATCTAGCTGAAAAAATAGGAAATTTTGATCCCTTTAAGCTAATTTTTGTCTAAAAGCAACTTCTTTCTAGAAGAGTAAATGCAGCTATTGTATTTTCCTAGCCTACTCTCTTGAGGAAACCTAGATGAGAAATACTAAAGCTATTTTCAGTTATTAGTTATTTGTCACTGACTAAAAAAACCTGTTTCTATAAATATGCATTAGTATTAGTGCTGTAAACACTGTGATGTTTGCATAAGAAAAACCTGGCAGAAGAAGTGAACAGCAAATCCTGCACATGAAAGAAACTGTTTTTGCTGCTAACTGGCAGATTCTGGATGCACAACGTTGGAAAAGTAATTAGCAGCATTTTCCAGCAGCCCTCCTGCCAGAATAACACTTAATGATGTTAATAACCACGCAGGAGAGTGTTTGAGAGCTAAAATACGACAAAGCAGCGTGGACCCAGCCTTTTGTGCTTTGAATGCCTCTAGTGCTTTCACCCCGCAGCCTCTCAGAGAGCACAGGTAATTAGGTTATTTGGACAGTAAGGGGGTGAAGAGAAATAAGGGCTTAATCATATACTCTGAGCCAGTGTTTTTCCAAAAGCACTCAGCACCCAGGACCGCAGCCAGTTTTTCACAGGAGCTCAGCTCCTCGCAGCTCTTCCAGAGCTTGAGAGCCATCGGGCTCGGCGGCGGCACATCGGCGGTGGGGATGCAGCCGGCACCCGCGTACCCGAGACAGCTTTCATCTGCCTGGGCTGGAGAAACAGCAGCCACCAAGGCTCAGCGGCTCGGCAGCAGGTTCCCAGCATCGCCAGCTCCCTGCCCGCCTGGGGCTGCTGCTGCCAGTGTCCGAGTTCCCACAGATGAAGATGGGAGCAG
>Ga0065711_1035516_pt1 | contig 22211 bp, 18 predicted proteins | sample Hoacrofraction12_FD_59098 | JGI IMG/M metagenome (GOLD analysis project Ga0065711, IMG submission 59098) | Hoatzin crop microbial communities from Cojedes, Venezuela - Epithelial fraction 12 v2 (version 2) | ecosystem: Host-associated > Birds > Digestive system > Esophagus > Crop | place... | reverse complement strand
TTTCTTTTCATTCTCCTCCGCACGGCGGCGGGGGGAGGGGCGGCCGCGTGGCGCTTTTGTTGCCGGCGGCAGCCGAAACCAAAACACCTGAGCATCCCACGGGTACTCGAAATTCTCAAAAGCAGTTAGGACTACCCTGAGGGAAAGAGGGGGGGCGAAAGAGTGGGGGAAGATATCCCCTTCCGTTTTCCCCACACGGTGGGTTTGATTATTAACAAATTCTAAGACATAGGATCTGAGGTATGGAAATGACTGCAGTGCCGCATGCAAATACAAGCCTAATCTCATGCACAGTGATGTTATCATGTCATAAGTCCATATCATACAGTACAGCAAAATCGTCATCCTAATCCTTTTCCCTGAGGTAATGAACATCACCACAGGGAACACATAAAGCAAGTTCAAATACCACAGCCATTTGATCAAAGACAGAAACATTTTTTACTGGCAACTATTTAACTAACACAATAAATGCATATCACAAAATTTAAAAAAATCTAGGAAAATTGTTTTAACACACACTGCTCAGCCCTGCCATTATCCCCGCCCCACGTTGGGTGCCAGATTTAATGTTATAGTTTGGCTGTGGCCAGCAACAAAAGCGCCACGTGGCCGCCCCTCCCCCCGCCGCAATACAGAGGAGAATGGAATAAAACAGGCAGAAACTGGTGGGTCGGGATAAGGGCAGTTTAACAGAACAGCAAACAGAGGGAACAGGAACAACAATGATACAGATAAGGAGAAAACGCAACACAAACCGCACAACACAGATAGCCGCTCTCTCCCGCTGTGCGCTCCCGATCTGTGAGAGAGTTCCTGCCGCCCAGCTACCCCCCACCGGAACCCAGCATGATGGCACATGGTATGGAATACCCTGCTCTGTTTGGCCAGGTGTGGTCAGCCCACCCGGCTGTGCCCCTTCCTGGATTCCGGTGAAAATTAACCCTGTCCTGGCCAAACCCAGGACACCCTGTAACACAGAGGTCATTACAAGTCAGATGTGGCCACTCCTGCTGGCCTTACATGTCACAAACAAAGGAGTCATTAAAATAAAACAAGCCATTGTCAACCAGACTGATGGGAAATGGTTTGAGGGTGGGAGGTGCTGCTTTTATGCTGCTGACTTCAGTCAGGAACTAGTCCTTTATTACCACTGCCTAGAAATACATGAACATATATTTTAGATAACTATGTTCTGCCCTGCATACTAAGAAATTACATACAAAATAGCTGATTTTTAAAATTTTAATCTGTATTCCAATATGCCTTTCCCTCTTCCACATGAACTTCATCACTGTACGACAACACAGGGTTTTTTTTCTTGGTGGTTTGAAGCAATATAAGCCCAACAGTCAAGGTTTTCGTATTCATCGCAGAAGACAACCAGTTCAGTTCTATTCACAGCTGTAACAGGAGATGTTACATTAGTTTAAGCACAAATTAACAGTGGCAGTACCCAGTGGCCCTAATTTGCAAATGTTTCCATTAAGTACCCTAACGCTTCCGTTTTAAGTGCTTAACTTAAAATAGCTATGGTTTAAATTTTACAGGTATGCAATAGCTGGGGTTCCCTTTTCCCAAATGTCTCAACCGTTGTGTCTGAAAACAGAAACATCCTATTTAGGGGTCATTTCCACTTTCTGCCTGTGGATGTTTCAGTAACTCCAGTGTCTCTGGAGTACCTGATGCTTGTCAGCAGCCAAAGGGGAACTCACACTGCAGCGGAACGAGGCTGTTTGACTGCTGTTACATTAACCAGCTCAGAGAAATTAAGATCAAAATATTAGTGAATCTTTCACTTGGTTGCATATGAGCCTGCCTGGCAATATTTACCCAAACAATGTGCTTTCAGCCATCTGCATTACAGTACACATAACTAAAGCGGACTACAGGGAAAAAAACTCCAACAAAAAACTCTTTCCTATTCTCTGGGATCCATCAAATGTTTTCACTGTTCTTATTCATAAAAACTGAAGCCAGAAAATAGCACGTAAGCCACTTGCTGGAGAAAACATACAGTCACGTTTCAAACTGAACAATCCAGAAACCACCTCCTCTGGCATCCACTGCTTGGCAATAGTTACTAGAAATAGGCAGACACATGATTGCCAGAAAAAAACTTTACAACTGACACGGGGTTTGTGCATCCAGTCAGAGCTGACAAACATTTCCTGTTCTGAAACTTTCCATTTAGGAAAAGTTACTAATATATGTTACAAGGCTGTTCCTTGACCACTGTAAAAGAAAAGTAAAAATCAATTGAGGTGTTCAGAAAAGCCACAAGCAGCCCCTGCAACTTTTAGACTGTCTTTTTTAGGCTCCTGTCCCAAAATCCTAGGAAAAGGATAATCTCATTCGTTTAAGAATTTGATGGCAATCCAAAACCCTGATCAACATGTGGTCGTGGGATTTAAAATATAGTATAGGAAGAGAAAAGAAAAGCTAAAGAAGGAAAAAAAAGAAGTATTGTAGACTAGTCACTTCCATGGGCTGTATGGTAAAATCTAGCATCAACATACACTGCAGAGGTGATAGGATACGACTTGTTTTGTGCGACATCTATCCCTGTGGAACCTCAGAGGACTTACAGACATGCCTGCTTTTATCTGCCCTGGAAAGACAGTATTGAAGCATGGGAACTACAACTTTCTGTTGTGTACAACCACTCCTCAAACAGTAGAAGATATGCAGAGCTCTGCTTCTTGTTTCTAGCAAGTATCTCTTTCTCTAAGAGACGTTAAGATGCCACACAGAAGGAAGCACAAATCTAGCAGAGCAGATGCTTCACAATAGCTCAAACATGATAGCTACCTCTGAAATGAGTCCTAGTACTGGCTGAAAAGCTGTCCTGAAATAACATGAAAATAAGAAGGGACAGCATGGGATGCCATTTTTCTAACTCTAATCTATTGTTTTCCTAGTGACAAAGTACAGAAGAAAATCCTTGTTCAAAGAATAACCTGCACAGATTTGCAGTATAACATGGGCAAGCTTTTAATGTCCTTTTTTGACAGGTCTATAGAAACTAATCAATTAATTAAATGGCTAATACAAAGCTCCACTAGCAGAATAAAGGTCAGCTATTTTATTGCAAAAGATTTCCATGACTAACATAAGTTCAAGTAAAAAGGTCCACACTTGACTACCAGTGTCCATGCTTCTACTGCACATAGCCTCTCCTTTCTGCACTCCTTTTTTCATTGGCCTCATGAATTAGGTACACTTTAATTACACTTACAGGAACTACAGACAACTAATCAGCATCCTCAGGAGCCATGATCTCAGGTGTGCTGAGGCGTTTCTAATACTTATTCCCTTATTCTGGGTTCTCACTTCCCTGTATACTCAAGCCTACTACATCTGTTGCTGAAATGGCCCCTAGCCTGGCCTTGCTGGCTGAGGTCACCTCTCTTTTGATCCATTGTCACGGCTGTGCAGCATTCACAACTTAGCCCCCAGAATCTACTAGGTCACCATGGTAACTGCAAGACGGTACATTTGAAAGTGCACCTGAACTAAGAATAATATCTTAAGGATTTTTTCCACCTCATCCGTTCTGCAAGTTTCCTATCTACTAACATCACCCACTACCCTTTGTATCTTCATCTGCAAATTTCAAGACCATTACACATATTAGCTAACATGAACAATCCTCACAATACAACCATATAGACATAGGAACTAAAGCATGAAGTAGTTAAAGTGGAGACTGCCAGCATTCAAGCTGGAGAGTTAGAGCTGGAAGATGTTGAGTGGCACACACACAGCTGGACGCTGGTGTCAGAGGAAGGCAGGGACTCCAGGAGGGATTCCCACTCAGTGGCAACATCAAGGGTACTGGGAAGTACTGCCTTACACAGTAATGGGATGATCCTGGCTCACAGGGAGGCATCGCATGCCTCTTCACTCCAAATTTCTACTGGCAGTCTTAACCTCTAGGTTGGGAAAGAAACTTGGCATATCCTGGAGTGGTACACAACCTCTTGGATAAATTGTGTATGTGTGGGTGATGATATTTAATTATGTGGGTATATACTGTTGCCTCACTTCCTGGGCATACTGAAGCCTGTTCAAGAAGGTTGGGACAAAGAGTAAACACCATAATGTTACAGAATACCCTGCATAAATATAGTAACAATGACTGAAATTAGCTCACATGCCACATAAGCCTATTTCCTTTGTGGAAAGATCAAAATGTTTATGAAAGCTGTGGATATTTTGTACAGACAATCCTGCATGAAGACAGCTGCTAGTAATGTATAAACCTAGAATATGACCTCTGCAGTAAAAGTTAAACCTGCTATTAGAAGAACGCATGTTTTTTCTTTTTTGCTTTAAGAGTGGGGTTGAAGAAGTCTTTTGCCTTTTATACGAAGATATTGTAACTCCCTGAGGTTTCATCTCATACTGGAAGTGCATGAGCCAAGAACAGGTAACAACTACAAACGTCTGCTTATAAGCTAATTCAACAACATCAAGCAGCAAGTGATTTTTCACACCTAAAGCAATTAAAAGTGCACTTTAAAAATAAAAGTGGAGCCAGAAATTCTTCCAAAAACCCCACAGGTTCATTGAGATATTAAATACAATATACTTAACTAAATTAACACAACCACACATTAGTTCCAGTTAACAGAGAGTGAATTTGACTAGAGAGTTAGAAAAAAGTCTGATTGATTTTTTATAGATAAATAGCCATAAATACTTCTGTGTTCGTGAGATCTACAGTAGCGGTTTTGCAAGGTATAAGTACTTAAGACTAGGAAATGCAATTATCCTTCAAGGCAGTAAGGCACACTGGAGATTTGTGTCTCCAAATCCAGCTTTGATATAGACTCAAGCAAGTTACACAAAAAATTTAGATGTACATCCCATTTCTTCACTATAAGGTCCCTGAAAAACCTAAACATAAGATACAAACTTATTCCTGAAAATGTTCTAAGTTTAAAACTATATCAAAAACTGTTTCCATGTTCATAGAAGCTGAGTATATGAATATCTGTGCTAAATTTGCACATTTGCAGTTACACTGACAGATACATGACGTGCGTGGAAAGCATTTAGTGACACGGTCCCAGACTCTTGTCTCCAGGAACACCATAGATGCTGCACCCTTAAACATGGTGGGAGAACACAGCATGCGCTTAACGCAGAGCTGAAGCCAAATGCTACAGATGTGAGGACAATCCTCTCCCTGACCCACACAGCCACCCATTGTCAGGTCCACAAGGAACGAGATGCAGTCTACATTCAAATATACATATTAAAAACAAAAAGCATAAACGGGCCAGTTTCACTCATTTGCCTCAACATCAAATTAGTGCTTATTTACCAGAAGAGACAATTGGGTTGTAAATAAACTTAAATCTCCACAGATACATGACCTCATTCTTCCCTTTGTCTTTGAAGATGTCAAAACTCAGTTCTTGACTCCTAGAAAATGAAATTCTGAATTTCAGCCACTGACCTAATGGAACACACATATGGACTTGCTTCAGTAATAAAAGTGTGCTTCGACTTGTGGCTATCATGCAAAATCTCCATAAGCAACTTTCTAAAACAGGAACAATGTCTGCTACCAAAGAGAAATATGTTAGTAGCAGATGCGAGACCATCACTTTTGGGATCAAGAGAAGCTGAACGGATCCCAAAGGTGGATTTTGTTTCTAGGTGTGAGGACTATTGACTCAGAATGCTGTACTCCTAAGAGTTTAGAATTCAGCAAAGCATGGAGAAGCAAAAGAATAACTTCCCCCCGCCCCCATCAAGAATTCTTCATAAATGGCGTAAAGGCCAAGCAGAATTACTTAAGTTCAGAGGTGCAAATCTAAGCCTATCTGTAACTTCTCACAAGTTAAGCCTTTAAACTGCTGGGGTGCACGGTTGAAAGGGAAATCAGCAACTTGAAAGCTAGACACGGTTTTAAAAACTCTGCAGTTTAAATACTTTAAGGGTAGCACACCACAGCATGCCTTCCTGGCAGAACTGTTAGTCTTTGTTCTTGTCTCATAAAAAAACTTAAAACTCAAAAAAGCCCAAAACAACCAAAACCCAACCTACTTTAAGTATTTAAGTACCAGGTAAAGAAACACACATGTCTATAAGACCAAACCAACAAATTCACTCACTATGCATCAATGCACGAGGCAAAACATCCTACAGGAGAAAAACCTCTGTACTTCTGGTGTCTCTCATTTACAGAAATTACCTTTAGTAAACAAAGAACTTTAAAAATCAGTTTGCAGGAACCTGACAGCATCACTTTAAAGAAACAGTATAGCCGCTGGATGATGAACACCACTGCAAAGTATGAGCAGGATCTTGACTCATGTTTTTGTGGAGCTGTGATGATTTCAGAGGCCCTCTGTACCAACACATATTTATACACACATACAACTCACTATGGGATCACAGCTGACACATACGTCTCATTAGAAAGCAAACAAGCAAGCATGCTTTTTGCAGGGAAGAAAAAATATAAACTCTAATATCACGAGCTCTGATTCGGGGCTCCCTTTATGGAAAGTTGTTGCATATTAACACCAGAAACATCAACAGAGTTGCAAAACATCACATCCAAAACATACTTGGCTGTCATATAATTAAACATGAGCACGTCTTTTATAAAATCATATTTTTCTAAGAATGACGCTCAGCTTATTCAAGTGAACTGCTAGTGAAAGCTAGACAGAGATTGTGTTAATATCAGAGACATGGTTTAAGGATTCAGGTTAATGCAACAGCTACAGATCATAATAATTAACCATCAATTTCTGGTCTTGAGACACTAAAGAAAAGAGTTCACATACAATAAGCAGACAAATATCAAAACAGAGATCATATATAAATGAGTCTGATTGCAAGCAAACAGCAGAACCTGAAACTTCCAAAGTTTCTTCTCTGAAGCATCACTACATAAAAAAAACTCTGCTGCTGTATCAACTGCTGTTTGTTTTTGTAATGTTTACTGAATTTTTAAAAGAAAGGATTTTCTCCTCTTCTCCTTCAGATCCTTTTCAGAAACCACTTCCCACAGTCTCCCTTTCATAATTCATCTCCACTTAGAAGCCATCTGCTCCTTTACTCGCTAACACATGCTGCACACACTCCAAGACAAACACAATGCAGAAGCAAATGGCATGATCCGACTTTTTTTTTGTTAGGACGACTCAAGCGGGAGCAGCTCCCTCCCTCCCTCTCTCCTGCTTCCTGCCTCCTCTCTTCCGACTTCGTTGGGGGTTGCTGGGAAGCAGCATACTTTAGCTTCCAAGAGCAGGGCTTGAGAGGACCAGCTTCCCCTTCCCGCACTCAAACACAAAAAAGCAGAATGCGCATACGTGGATTCAAAGAGGTCACAGCATTTTGCACGTTCACCATGACCGAGATCAAGCAAAGCCTACCTGCAGGAGGAAGACCCCTCCACTCACCATACAGCCTGTGCCCACCATGTTCTGCAGCAGAGCTTTGGGCCAGCTCAGCAGAACTGGCTGCAGAGCAGAGCTCTGGCAAAGCAGTCATGTCAAAGGATCTAGTGACAAATGCTTCCAGCTGCTCAGCTTTTATCCTTAGACCTGAAGCCCTTTACAAGGCTAGTCAGCAGCACTAGCCTTCTTTGACAGATGGCAGAAAGGACAGTGCAGGCACCCAAGGGACTTGCCCAAAACCATCTAGCAAGGCAGTAAGAGACAAACAAATTAAATCCCAAATTCCACTGGTTTAATCCAGGCCTGGCTGCACTCTGTGTGCTTCTTGCCAGCTCTCCAGTTACCACACAGAAGAGAAGGTTAGCAGTGCCCTTGCCAGGAACACATGGGAGAGAAGAAGAAAGCCCTGAAGCTGGCAAGGGGTGGGAACGATGGCAACTGCCCAAGAGGAGAAGGCAGGCAAGCAAGGGCGGAAGGAGCACCTCAGACATTCACACTACCACCAGACGCAAAGACATTTATAGGAGTAAAGAAACAGGCAATGCCCCATGCGAGCATGTTTGCAGGGACACCTGACAGCAACTGCAAAGTGCTATGCCCAGGAAGGATTTGATACAAGTAACAGTGAAGTTGTCTTGACAAGCACAAGAACGACTCTCCTAAATAACCAGAAGGAGAGATCACAAGCAGAGTGGTGTTCAAGTGTGTACAAATGCACCCATAGAGAAAAGAGAGGCATTTGGTGTGAAGCAGTTTCTCAAGCAGTTTTCCTATTTATGTAGTGCTCGTCACTAGACTGTTTACCTGCTAAAGGTAATCAGAGTGGGAGTACATTCAGGCACCTGCTCCAACAATGACATGTACTAAAATGTATGTTTTAGCATAGAAATCAGCCATGGAAATACCACACTCTCAGCATAACAGCATTGCTGCAGAGATACAATTCAGAAGGATGTTACAACCATCTCAGTCATCTGGCATATTCAAAAATGACGAGGTCTGTGAAATATTCCTACCTGCTTCCCAGACTGCAGAAACAAAAGAATTTTCACTGCAGCTCTTCAGGTGTGCCCCTGTCACAGGTTGTCTGCTCTGTCAAAAAATTGTCTAATTGCTACTTTTTAAAAAGTGAGAAGTGCAACTTCAACTATTTCTAAGAAATGCTTTATGGTCCATTGAAACACATGCTAAGTACAAGGCAAGATTTGAATTGTCAGGAAAGGACTTTGCAAATTCCCACTTTGAGGCTAAGCCTATAAGCAGTACAGCATGAGACACATTCTGCTTCCCATGGAAAAGTTGAAGGATACTCACACAAAAATTCTTTAATAGTTACACAGTTTCTATACAAAGCCAATTTAATAAAGGAGAAATGCCAGGCACAGTGTTAATATACTACATAGCTACACATAAACACACACATCTCAGTATAAAAATAATAAAGGGTGAAATTCTCAAAGGATTTGAAGCCTGGCTGCTTAATAAAAGATTTGGTTCAATGGGCAAGCAAAACCAAACACACACACAGAGCCTTACAAACACCTGAGTATTTGGATCAAGTTCAGCCAGTCAGAGCCCACATTCACAGCTCAAAATCAAAAAAATGAATGAAAAAGGCCACAGAGTGCTTCTGTACCTTAAAAACAATTAATAGCTCTCCAAGTGTCACACTGGATTCAACAACATAAAGCATGCACCTTTACATTGCGCTACTGATCTATGACTAAAAAATCTTGCAAATGCAGCTATTGCTTTTTTTTTTTTAATTCTTCAGGGAAGTCCTGCTTTTCCAATAAGACATTGCTTATCTGAATCAATAGGCCCTAGTGCCTTTACTGTTACAGAATGCAAGAGATGATTAAGAAGGCAGAAAAAATTTAGCAAGATGCAGCACAATGTACTTCTCTCACCATAATTTCATGCAGACAAATTACATAGTCATATTATCTCCAAGACGACAGCACCTGGAAGTGTTTGAGATGATCACAGCATCTCTGCTGAGCACACAGCAGCCAGTAAAACTACACAGCACTTGGAAGACAAGAAGATAGTTCCTCTACAGCAGAGGACAGCAGGGAGTTTTGGTCAATCAAGTGGAATTCACAAGTTTAAATTTGACTAGAACATTCATCTGCTTCTGTGATAAATGCTACATGATCCTTGATGACAACTCAGTATTACTTCCCAGGTCCAGACTACTGAGAGGAAAGAGTACTGCACACCCAAAACAACTTGTACTAACATCTCACGATCTCTCATTCAAACACTGATCCCGTCCATGCTTGATCTGCTGATATCATAGCACAGGAGGCCATAGTTGTGAAATTACTCACAAATTTTTAGAAGAGCGGTGTAAAAGCTATTGCTCAGGGAACTTCACTCACTGCAGTAACGTTTACTAAGAACTTGTGGTACACACAAGTCCACTTCAGCAAGCAAGGCACAAAACCCTCAAATAGGCAATGCTGTAACAAAACAAAAGCAGAGCAACACCTCAACCACATGCCAGCATCATTTCCTCATTTCCAGTCCGAAACCTGAGAGCTGTTAACTTTTGGATATGTCAAGAAACATTGCTGCCAGTATGTTACTCACCAAACAAAGGCTGAGGGGTTGTAGCATCTCACAAACAACAGAGTGACTCTCCCTCCCTTAAATCAGGTGAGTATGAAGCTATTCCTAGTGAGGGATAAATAAGAAGCTAATGATGGTTATTCATAGCCCTTAAAGCTAACAGTTTATCCGAGTTAAATGCAAGAGTAATAATCCCTTTATGACCTTCCCCATTTTTACTGGGGAAATGGACAAGATTTCATTAAAGACTGCTGTTAATCAGTTTTCAACTTTTTTAAATCTTGAAAGTTACACTAGCTTGAATCAGAATCTACCAGGCTATGCTGTTTATACATATCACTGAGGACTTAAAAACAGAAATGTAGGCAGGACCTTTGTCTTTTACCGTCTCTTCAAATTCAGTAAGATTTTTGCCCCAGATTTCCACAGGTATTGAACCTACATGTTAATCTGCCATGAGGCATGCCTAGAGACTATAGATCACCCAGTTTGACAAACTGGATTGCAGTGATAAAGGAGGCAAGGATTTCTTGCTGTTCTTCATGTAGTCACAAATCACTACCCCAGAAAACTTGCTCCTGTAAGCAAGGAAATATATTACCAAAACTAGCCTAGCCTTAACCTGAAATACAAGAGCTACATCTTGACCAGAAGCATGAAAGAGAAGAAACAGTAAGAGATCTGAACTGTTCAGCTAGAGAATTTTTCCTCTGTGCCTCTGTGACAAATGTGGATAATTAAACTCATCCATAATCACAAAAGATAAGAGAACAAGATATAAAGCATCTTCCTTCTGAGGAACAGGACAAACATGATTTTTCACAGACTGGCAAAGTTCACTCTCTAGGCACACTTGTACTTCATTTTCCACCATGGTACCTCTTGAGCCTTTCCTCTGAAAGACTTCTTACAATGCAGAATGCAGGTACAGACAAGCTAAAGGTCTAGTTTGAAACAACATGAACAAAAGCAAGGCAAAATTCCACCCGCTAGCAGACACTCTACCTTTATTCATCTTGGCTTTTGACAGAGCTTGGTAATAAACAGGGGAGATACGTACATGTGTCTGCTCAATCTACAAAGCACACAACTGGCAATGTACTTGGTGTAAGAACATGGCCTGGTATTACAAAGTGAACCGATGTATTTATCTTTGAAGCAGTAATACTGGTTTTGATTGTGGTTTGAGGTTTGTTTGATTTTGTTCAGATTGGCAAGTGGCTCTGTACAACTCAAAACATTTTAAGACCACAGTGTACACATTTGTTTGAGGTGCTTACTGTTGTTCCTACACAGAAAAGGCAAGAAGGGTTTCAATTACATAGTAAAAGTAAGGTAAGAAAATCATGGCATTTGAATCACACTGTGAAATGTTGCACTTGCTCCAGAAAAACTATTATATGTGTTTGCAGAAATCCATGGGAACTGTGCCTAGGACATCCACAACACGAAGAAATAACTGCGAGCTGCGTTACATAATGGAAAGTTACACAGCTGAAATACGAAAGTACCAAAGTTACACTGACTTTGTACTAAAGTTACAAAACTGAAAGGCAAATGTCTTCTTTCTCAGTTTTACCTAGTGTTCTTCTCTTGTACAGCAGATGTTACCTAGGGCACAAAAATCATCTACAACTGCTAAGCAGATTTGCTCAACACAGGATCATGCTCACTCTGCATGCTGCTCTTTATCTTGCAGTGGTTTCTACTGCAAACAGAAAACAGGCATTTTGAAGTAATTAAAAATAAGGCAGTGATATTCTACAATTTCTTTCTCTTACACCCTATCTCCCCTTTACTGTGTACTTCAAATATAAGCAAAACTCACATTCACGGCCAGGGAGTGCTGATTGCACCCAAGGGTTGACAGGGACTCTGACTAGCAAGTAGCCTTGAATGTCCTAACTGATGCAGTACAGAAATTTAAACTGGATTGGTCAAAGTCAGCACCTTAACAACTTGACTGTCCTCCAGCTCATTCATTAGATCCAGCGTTAAAGCTTAATATCAGAAGTAATGTAGTTTGCAGGAGTGGGGAAGAATGCACAGGGGTCAGACTGTGGCTCGCGTGCACAGGAGCAGCCGCAGTGTCAGTACAGCTGTGCATCAAGGACAGCAGGCAGTTCACCCGGTGCTCCAGCTGTTCCAGCTGTGGTTTTGGCAGTATACAGGACATTTGGGGATGAATTAATATGCTTACGGAGACAGGAAGGACAAGACTAGGGAAACATGAATTGTTTCCAGGTTAGCTTAATTTCTTACTTGCATAGTCTCAGTCCCCATCATTTCCTGTGCAATATTGCACATATTTAAATAAACATTCTTTTCCATTTCAAATGTCCCAAGTCATGACAGTACAACAGCAGCCTGGTAAGGGAAACAATAATCAACATTTCAGCTAGTTATGAAGGAAACACAGAAGAGATCTGTTAACACTGAAGTGGCTGTGTCAGAAATGAAGAACAGGTTTAAAAGGAGACTTAGGACTTTCTGAAGTTCCAGCTGAACATGAGGAAGAACTTCTTTACTTGGAGGGTGACGGAGCACTGGAACAGGCTGCCCAGTGGGGTTGTGGAGTCTCCTACTTTGGAGATATTCAGAATCCGCCTGCGCGAGGTCCTGTGCAGCCTGCTCTAGGTGACCTTTCTTGGCAGGGGGGTTGGACTAGATGATCCACAGATCCACAACACCTACCATTTTGTGATTCTGTGACTCTCACTTCTGGCCTCACTGCATGGTCAGAGTTACCACAAGTTGTTTTGATCTGATTGTCCTCCTAATCCCCATTGCCCCTGGGGAGAGTAGTCAATTCACAACACTGCATTGCATTTGGCAGAGGGGCTGTTTCACTCTCTCTCACACGCACAGTTTCTATACAGGAGGAGACCAAAGGGAAGACAGAGCAGAGCCCTCTTACCTAGAGACCTGTCCAGCACAATCTCAGACAGTCACTATGTGGGACAGGTGGGAAGTGAGAGATTACAGCAGACTCCTGAGACAAGGTGGTTCATGGATTTAGAGCCCCTCATCTGTGAAGACAACATCTTGTCCAGTCCTGGCAACTAAAGCAGCAGTGTGCCAGGCTAAGTAATCACCAGTTTAAGAATCTGAAGGGCTAGATTCCATTTTAAGATGTTACTAAGAAGACAACTCCAAAAAACAGCTATGGGACAATTCATTTTTACTGACCGGTGGCTTCAGTAGATGTAATTTGGACAGCTGACAGGCAAGGAGGGTAGTTGGGGTAGATGATTCTATACACATCAGAAGCAACTTCTTTTATCCTACCCAAAGTTAATCTTGGTGAATCCCTTTCTGTAACATGACAGTGCCTTTCTAGTCCCTTATACTTAAGCTATGCCCTACCTGTAATCAGTATCACCCTAGATCTCCTCAGAATTAACCACTGCTGAGCAGTCCACAAAACAAGACCTGAAGTTGTAGCATAATGTGAATATTCTCTTGATCTGATTTTATGTTAATGTAAAGCTGAAAAAACACAAAGACCTTTCTGTGGAACTGACAGATAATGTAAAATTCAATGCAGTACAGTGTACACTAACGCATGATGCATACCAAGGTCTTTGGGTTCTACGATAGACACAATCCAGGGATAAATAAATTCGACACGTGAAGACTACACACAGTATGCTATCAAAAATTATTAAGCAGCCTAGTAATTAGATTGTATTACACTTATGATCATTAGACACTTCAGGTATTTTCGCATTCCAATTCTTATTAGCACCACAACAAGACCTCAGAATAATTCCATTCACATACATGCTCCCAAGTTAAAAATACAAATCATATCTCAAAAAACCAGCACAGTAAATATACATACGGGTGTATATTTCCTTCCTTGTGATATTCCAGCCAATATGAACCACAACACGGCTGTTACATACTGCCAAGAGCAAAGGAAAACAGGATACATGGCTGCATATAGGGGTTCACACCCCATACTATTTTTCTTTTAGAAAGGTAGAATACACCTGTAACAGCTTCCTTGACAACAGTACTAGAGCCACCATCCAAAATCCCTATCTACCTTGAATTCTTATGCAAAACAGAAGGCCGTAACTTGCATTTTGCAGAAGTTACTCAACAACAATTTCTAGAATTTTGCAGCCAGCTGCTTCAAAATAGCAAATATAAGAATAAAGAGATAATTTGGTAATGTTCATCTTCACTAAAAGCAGCAGTCATGCACGGAGTTACGGCTTTGGAAAAGAATCGGGTCTGATTTGATAACCCCTATCATTTTATACTTAGAAAACTTCCTGTGAAAATCAAGCATATCTGACAGTACCTGTTCCTCTTTTTCTTTGGTCTTGCTCCTGGAGACTCTGGAAGAGGTAACATCCTGAGCTGGAATGACAGAGATTTGATGCAGTGGCATGTTCATCACACCGCCTTGTTTGGTCCTATCATTTACAGGAAGGAAGCTTGAAGGCAGCACTCATTCGGTGCCATTGTCAGGCCTTGCACCTAAAAAAATAAAAATACTAGATGATGTTAAAATAGCTTGAAATGCAGTTATTTCTAAACCAAATCAACTGGACCAACGTGCACTTCTTGTTTTCTCTCTGGATTCTGAACAGGACAGAGTTTGGTGCCCTGTCTGGGTGAGAAAAGACACAGGACTTTTAAAGACCTAGAACTAGACAGGTCAGAGCACAATTTATGCTAATGAATGAATAAATAAATTATCAACCAGTTCTCAAAGTGGTCCGAGAACAGAGCCAGAGAGCAGGGTTCATACTCCAGTCTGCATGGATAGGGAGGAAGAGGAGGAAGAGCAGCTCTCCAGGTTGAGCAACAGGAACGTAGCTACCTGGAGATGGACAGAGCAAAGCTTGTGCAGGCAGTTTCCCAAGCTGCCAACCCCACCCACACTGGATCAAACTGCTTCAGGCATTATCCTGAATCATGCCGAATGCCATAGCTTTGGTTAAAAACAGTCAGTGGCCTGCATTTGGCTCTTGTCATTCACATAAACATGTACCAGCTGGCAACAGGAAGATGCATCATGTGAGCTGTTCCTTTCTTTAGACTATTAGAGAATAACGTAATCAAACTGCTTCACTAGGAATCAGGAATCCACCGGACTACACACACTTTATCCTTCTTTTTACTAACACAACAGGGAACCATTACACATAGGAAAGACAGTGATACACATAAATTAGCCAAAATGGGCAACACTAATCTAAAAGCCAGGCATAATTAGGCATAGCTTTTATTAGATTAGCGAAGTTACATTAAATAAAAAGCTTTCTGAAACAAGTAGGATCGTGCAGTATTTATTTGGAATGTAACCTGCCGCAAATGAGACACAATCAATTGTGTTTAAAGAAAGGATTAGAGGGGAATTAACACAGCAGGGACTATACTAAATAGGGCAACTGGATGGTGCATTGCTCTTCTGTTTCCATGACATATAAACTTTTTGTTTGTTTGTTTATCAATCTGTGACAGTAGAAAATAAAGAATAAGTAGATGACCTATATATTACGTTGCTTAACAATCTGGAAGTAGCACAGCCTAGCATTTAGTGCATACCCTTAACTTATATTGCATACACTTTTTATTGAATATTTAATTAAATGGAAGTTTCAAAGGTAGACCAAGCTTCCTAGGTTTTTGATTCTGTGAAATTTCCATTAGATTTCCATTTAGACTCCACAGGAGTACTGCAGTTGTGTAAAAGAAAAACAGGATCAAATCTTTTGACTGCTTTTGACTAAATGGCAAAAAAAAATCCCAAGGCACTTTATAGAGGGAATGATAGTTCAGTATCCTTTTTGCACTGAGGGGGAAAGTTATCAAAGGTCACGTAGCAAGTCATGAGCAAAACCAAAAGTGCAGGCAATGCCTGCTGCTTCCCAATCACACACTCCTTTTGCTGGATGATGCTGTCTGCCCATTAGAGTGCTCAGTCAAATTCAGAAGCATTACTGACATGTAGTCAGGATTTATATTACTTCCACAGATGCCAAGATGGCACATCATAAAGCATGCATGAAAGCTTTGAAGGTAATGCCTCCATAACTTCTAGGCATCACTGATTTTAAAAATAAAAAACACATCTATATGCATAAACATGCAACAACAAGGACACTTCCTTACTGGAGATAGGGGGAAACATGGGACTTACCAGCACTATTGTATCTTAGCATACAGAGAAAACACAGAACCTCCCCAGGTGTTCCACACACCTGTTTAGCTTCATCCTCTAAAGGAGCCAAGCCATAAGTGCCAGAAGAGAGATAAATGTGGGCTGAGACAGGAACATCAAACTGCAATAAACAAAGCAGTAAGTGAAGGTATTTTTCTAAGAAAACATAAGGAAACAAAATCCAGAGAATGTTAAGCTGCAATGAAAATATGCCAGGTAATATGTTCTGTGCTACTTCCAGTGATAGCTGAGCCAAGGAGAAGGAGATGGACTCCACTCTATGTTCCCCTCAAAAAGGGTTCTGGGCTTGCAGGCAAGGACATGTTATTACCACAAAGGAAACAAGGAAAATTATTAGAAAACACAGTTAAACCCCTCTGATGACACAAAACTAGTCCAGCCAGTTTTTCTGCAGGTACTCCGAGGATAGCGTGTTGTTAGCATTCTTTGAAAGAGCTCAACCAGCAGATATAATCCAATTAGATATTCAAAGATGATGTGAAATAGCCCTCGTCTGGTAAAGAAGCCTGGCAGATGCTCTAATAAAGCCTGCCTTTGTTCAAGAGTGGCTTAGAAAAACCTCTAAACTTAATCCAGACGCCACACTGTAGCATCCCCAATCCGGAAGATCCCTAACAACATACACACTCAAAGCCTGTCTGTATCAACCTGAAGCACGTTAACACCACAGTGCTAATTAAAGGATGAAGTTACATGAGTCAACAGATCATCTGCAGTACCAAGTGCAAACACACAAGGATGCCAGGAAAGCAATGACACTCAACATGAAGCAAATTGTAACAAGCTCCACAGGACATTTTCCGCAGCTAAACTAACGCCACATGCTCCCTGATCCAGGGGTGTGGAGTTGGGCGCCTGTGAAGAGGGATCCAAGCTTCAAGCATATCAAACTGAGGGCCTGCCAAAAAGGCCTCCAGGGAAGAAATGCTAAGGCAGGAGGGCTGCTCCTAGATACTCCCTTCTCTCCAGGATTCCAGTTAGATGGTCAGGCCATCCCTCACACAAAGTGAGGAACCCTCAAACCACAGCACCTCAAACCCAGCAGCCGAGTACACTTGCCCAGGAGGTGGTACATAAGGGCTCAGCTTCCTCCTCCCCTGTGTGATAGGCAGGTCGGTCATCTGTCTGAGAAGGAGGGGGGACTGCTGTTCACAGATTATTCACTGGAAGAAAATACTTAAGAAAACCTCTTACGAATTTGGGCGTCCAGCAAACAATAATAAAGTTAAGCCTGTTTTTGTAGCTGGGCCCTTTATTGATGCTGTCAACAGCCACTACGCCAAATACAGACTCTATGGAAGTTTCCTGCAGACCTGGCTGGGGCATATGGGAATGCCAGGACAGAGGAAAGCCTGAAGCTCTACTGTCCCCGCTATCTATGGCCACACTGCTTCCTGCAAAATGGATTCCATCAATACAGTCATTGTGGAGAGCCTTCAGAAACCAACGGCATTTCAAAAGACAACAGAGGTCCAAATCTTGGCCTCAAAGCCCACAGGAGTCCTCAGTGGAGCTAAGATTTCACCAACCCAGGTAGCCCAGTTTTGCTTTCTGCAGGGCAGGCAAAGCAGTAACTAAAAATGCCAATAGACACCCGGAACCACATCAGCTGGGTCCTCATTATGTTGCTAGAATCATGAAGCTGCAGCAAGCACAGTCAGATTCAGAGGAAATGAGACAAACTGTCTCTGAAGATAGTTAAGAAAAGAGAAGGAAGGAGAAGCACGTGCATGACTTGCGCCTGGTGGCTGGGGCATTCCCTTGAGCAGTACATCTCCCAGCAGCAACACAAGCAGAAAATTAGGTTCCCCTGGGTTATCAGCATTAAGTACGTGAGAGGGGACAACCAACAACAACAGATAACCTCACTGTAGCAGAAGCAGCTGGGAGACCACCTGAAACCCCACTTCTATCATCTACCCCATCAGGGCCTCAGTTTCCCCACTGACAAAACAAGAACCTAAATTAGCCACGAGATGAGCCTAACAGCCTGTGAACTGCTGGACTGTTACAATGAGATGTGCCATCAGAAGAACGAAGGTGGAGTAAACTATCCTGTTGTTCCTCACCTACCACCCACCTCAGCTTCTCTGTCCACTACACATTCCCAAATAAAGGCTAAACTGCTTTTTGCCAAAGATTCCCAGCTAGGCTGGGACAAGTAAGCACAAATGGTTTCCTGTCTGTGGTTTGGTATCTGCTGGAATTTAAAAACATGCAGTATGAACTACAGATTTTATTAGTTCACTTATACTTCAGAAAGTCCACCATATTCCCTTGCTACATGGCATATGTTGGAAAACTTCAGCAGAAACTGTGGAGCTGTAGTGGCACTGGCTGCAGATGTGCACAGGGCTTACCAAAAGAAAAGTGTCCTGAGGATGTATGTAGGTGTGTACACATGCTTTGCATTACTCATAGGAGGGGGAGAAAAAAACCAGCAGCCAAATATCACAGTTGTTTTCTTATTTAAAGTATAATAGTCACTCTGGACTATAACAGAATCTGCCTTTACATGCATGAAAGGTAAACCTTGGAAACTGTGTTATAAGCAAGATGACAGTCACTAACAGAAAGCAACTGGAAGAAATTTCACCTGTGCGCCATTCCTGTCTGCTCCAAGGCTTCTCACACTTTTCTTCAACTCCCCTAGCCCCCATTAATGACAGTGAGCTGTATCACATAGCTCAGTGGTCTGATAATCTGTTGGGGGGTGGTCAGGTTAAAAACAAAGCAACAGATCGCTGCTGTCCAGATAATCCAGCCACTGCAGCGCTGTGCATTGCTCTGACAATCCTGCCATAGCACGGATGCAGTCAGTGGACTTCAGGGGATCTACCAGCTGCAGGCTGGAAAGTGTTGCCCCAAGGCTTTGTGGATCACTGCCATGAACTCTGATCTGAAACTTCCCCTCTATGCGGTACAAAACCTGACCAACCCGAACAGGAATGGAAACCCTCTGAAGAAACATATGACTGCTGCAAGATGGCATAACATCTTCATTACCTGGCTTACCTTCGCCTAGCGAGATCTGAAATAATCTATTCGCACAGCTCTGGAAGTGTTTTTCTGCTTTAGGTCTTGATGTGAAATCCCAAAGCCCCATAAAAAAAAAATACTTTGTGTTTTGTTCTGTTGTTGTTCTAAAACTAACAGAAGCCGTCATCCAGTGACCTTAGCAAACTCCTGTGTGCATCTTAACTTTGCTTATCTACCCTGGCATTTCAGCTGGATACAGCTTGTGCCTACTTTCTATACATTACATGTTCCATATTTGCATATATTTCCAATCCTATTAGCTTGTGCTGGCTCCAGTTCGAAGCTTTAATTTATTTTGAGCTTGTCCAGGCTCCTCCTCTACTAATGTAGCTTACATAATCCTTTTTTAGAGACGACAGATGTGCATTTTGAAAAAGAAGATCCTGCATCTGCATTTCATTTTGTTTTACTGTAACTTAATCAGTACTTTGTTAACAGCATTATTTAGGAGATGTTAACAAATGCATGTGAAGTGCATGAGGCTTGAAAACTTGAGAAACAAATCTAATCAAGGGAACTTAAGGGAGAGAAACTAACACTTCTTTCCCTGCAGTACCTTTCACATTTCAGGGTTAGTATAACGTTAGAAGTGAAAAGAACCCTTGTACTCAGACCAGACAGGTATAATTCTAGACTATTGCTATTTACAACTATGCCTCTGCCCATATAACTTGCATTGTTTACTAGCTGAGCTGCAACTTCTCACTTTATCTCAGTTCCTGCTTTCCTCCACCTGCTCCTGTCCTAACAATAATCAGCTTCAAGACTTAAAAATATCTTTCTTCTAATAATTAAAAAAAAACAACCCATGTTATTATGTAGTTGAAATCAAAAGAAAGACTCAGAAAGGGAATAAGAGATCCTTCTACACGTTTCCCATGTTCCCTCTAAAAGCTTCTCAATATACAGGAATATACAGCTGTAGACTACACACAATGCATAGAGAAACAGAAGTATCTGCCAGCACTGGATGACTCCTCTCAAGCTAAGAATATGATTGCTTTTACAAACATAATACAACTAGACAAGCAAACTGTTAAACTACAGCATCAACAAATAATGGACCCAGAGCTCTTAGCAACTCCCTTCCTTGATTTCAGTGGAAGCTGAGCAGGATCTGCACCTCTGAAAAACACATTTCTTAAAATCTGTCCCCTTCAAATCAAATCAGCTGCTAAGTGCAATTATGAACTAGCTTGGTAGCATTCAAAGGAAGTAAATGTCACTTCCCTCTGTTCCAATAACAAAATAATACAGTCACTGCAGTCCCTTGAGAAAAAAAGAAATTACTTTTGTCTGCTTATGCTATTAGTAGCAACTTACCTGCATAAGAAACATCAGTGATCATTCCTGACAGCATGTGGAAAGAACAAAGCGCCAGGTGCTCTGCACACACACACGGGCAGTAAGCTCCTGTTACAGAGGCAAAACTTCTTCTAACTGTATCAGTGGTCTGCTAGGTAATACACATTTTTAAGTACTCCCCTTGTATATTTGTTGATGAAACACTCCCTAATAACATCAGCAATAATCCCTGGGATGGTCTCTAACTATATACAAGCAAAAAGAAACAGATGTAAAGCAGAAGTTTCATTCTCTGCACTGGAAGTCCTAACAGTAGGGGCCTGGGAAAGGTCAACAGCACGGGCTGCTGATTTCTCAGCCAGCAAGCTGCTCTACCTGTTCCACTGAATTGCCAAATCCGTTTGTGTAAGGGGGTGCCACTCGTTGTTCTTTCACTTAGATAATCAGCATTTCACCTCACCCCTTCACATTGCTGTCCGCAGGTGCTTCTGAACAGAGCAGGTCTAGCACATGAATCACACCGCAAGCTGTGAGTCTTTACAGACTTGCTGCTAGCAGGATGTAATATCACAGCATGTACGGGACTTGCCTTGTTACCACTCTTAGCCATGATCCCATCAACTCCCACAATGAGTAGCAACTGGCTTCCTGAGAAATTATGGGCCCCTCACCAGAAGAAGCATTCTTCCCTCCAGTTTGGCACCTAAGCCACTCTACAGAGCAAAAACTAGGCTGTCTTAATCACATGGCTCAGATGAAATTTTTCTTAAAGATATGGATGATTACTTGCTTGTTCATGATATTCACTGTCAAATGCCACAGTACCATGCCTATTGCTACAGCTACAGTTTTTGGGAAAAGCTATTTTTCCTTCTTCATTACGTGTCAAAAAGCATTGCAGAGCAGTAACCTAGATGGATTCCATCACACTGTGCACACTGGTGACGCAGTGGTCAATGCATCTTTAACTTACTAACCCACAGAAATGGTTAGAGACACCAATGGTGAGGTTTCATACAATTTGAAATTCTCAAAAGAAAATAAAAAAGGTCATATTACTGTGAACAAAGCTTTAGGAATGGCCCACTAAGATTGCTGCAGTTGGTCCCCTGCAATTGTATATCACTGCAATCAGTGCAGAAGGGTCCACAGTACATCCATTGGATACAGAACACACTCCCCTCTCTGCTATTTATGGGCAAAAGCCAAAACCCACACTACTATGACATGCCAGGGAAAGACAGCAAGTGATGTCAAGGAGAAGGCAGCACCCCAGATCTCCAGAAGAACAGTAAATCTATTGAGAAAAATGCCCACATAATCATTACGATGTGGCACAGCACTCCATATGATGAACAATGGTTTTTAAAATAAACTGTTAATGAAGGTTATAATGAAATAGAATGAAGGACTGTCCTGGGTTTGGCCAGGACAGGGTTAATTTTTCATCAGAAGCTAGGAGGGGACACAGCCAGGCGGGCTGACCCAATCTGGCCAAACAAAGCAGGGTATTTGGTACCATGTGCCGGAAAGATTTAAGCTGCCACCCAGGTGAGCACACTGTCACCTGGCTGCTGCGGTGCTGGGATAACAGGGCCAGCAGCTTGGAGTTAGAGGGCAAGGAAGCCAAGCAGCTGGGATCCCTGGCCAGGGAAGGGGGCATTGAC
>Ga0065711_1035515_pt1 | contig 22212 bp, 12 predicted proteins | sample Hoacrofraction12_FD_59098 | JGI IMG/M metagenome (GOLD analysis project Ga0065711, IMG submission 59098) | Hoatzin crop microbial communities from Cojedes, Venezuela - Epithelial fraction 12 v2 (version 2) | ecosystem: Host-associated > Birds > Digestive system > Esophagus > Crop | place... | reverse complement strand
ACTGTTACACTAATCCCTGTTTTCTCATTAAGGAATGTAGTGGAAGGACATGGGCACAAGCTATCACTTAGTCGTTAGACAAAATAATTAAGTGAAACAAAAGTGGTCTTGGTTCTCAGCAAATAATTGGCATAACTGTGGGATAAAAGAGACTCCTAAATAATTCTACTCCAGACAGCTCGGCCTTGGGAGGGCAAATGCGCCAAGCTACAGAGATGAGGAGGCACCCAGAGAGCAACAAGACCAGAGCAAAACACCCTGAAGGACATGATGTACGTGATCCTGGAACTGAGTCTGGGCAGAAACAAATGTCAATCAGTGAACAGTGTGATGAAGAGGATGGGCCTTCATCTTGGGACCCCCAAAGACCACCCAAAGATGCTAACAGACATGTGTGAAAGATATTTACATATGCTAATTAGTTCCTAGAAATACAATGAATATTTACAGGTGTGATTGTATTTAACCTGAAGCAACAGGGTGTCTGGTGCGCACGTTTGGAGGAGAAATCCCCCATGTGCCCGGCGCCTCAATAAAGAATCCCTGCTGAGCAGTATGCGTTGTGCTGTTAGGTTTTTCCTACCGGATCTTCGAAACTTTTGAGCATAACCAAAATCCTAATCCTGTGATTTTTATTTGCCCAGAGCTTAGGTACCTCCACGCCAACTAAAAGAGCACCAGACTTCAGCACTATTACCTTAATACACACTGAGAATGAAAAATGCTGTGAAGGATTTAGATTAGCAGTACCTGGTAATAGTGTCTCTGCATCTCAAAATTAGTTAATGCTGCTGGGCTAGACAGTGTTTCAGGCTGGCAGCAGTTACGGATGTGTTTGCCTTGCAGTCCTGACACATTTAAACAACCTCTAAAACTCAGTGCAGTATTTTGTACCTATATATTTTTGAATCAAAAAATGTGCAAGTACAATCCCTTGCAAATACAAAATATTGAATGCAGGAATAAATGTGTCTGCTGATGAGCTCCAGATTCTATTATTTTGCATTTGAAAACAGTGAAGTCATAATTAATTGCAGAGATAAATCTGTGAGTGCAGTTCCTAATGATGGATTGTGTCTAAGTACTGCCTGTTTCTGCAGGTGTGTATGCCAGCTAGTGGGAAGAGAGAGACAGGGTGGGAGAAAAATTAATTGTTAGGTTCTCACTGTTACCAAGGTGCAAGTGGAAGCCTTGAAGTCTGTTCTGCATTGCCTTTCTCTGCACCTTTTGATGCTGTGCAGCAATAAGTAGACGTGGAGCCATGAAATCAGAGCAACAGCGACTCCTGCGATGTTGGACTCGCAGACACGGCACTCAATGATGTACGGATCGAACCGCAGTAACAGATCAAAATATTGACCTTGAGGAAGTTTATGGATGGCTAGGGGATGCTCCTGTTTACTTCTAGCTCAGAACCCCTTTGATTTTACAGTCCTACTTTTGTTTTGTCTTGTTTTAAATTTATGGTGTTCTTACGTTGCTCATACAGGTAGTGTTTTCAAAATAAACATAACTGAATAAGTGAGGAAAATAAGCTTCTACCAGTCAGCAATGACAAATACATAAAATGCCAGCTAACTCAGGGAAAACCCTAGGCTAAACAAATTTTGAACATTTAGTAAACATTGAGATACTTGCATAAAGCTAGATATTCAAGACAGAGATTTGTGACCATGTGCCGAGGTGTTGTGAATACAGCCATAAGGTATGAAATCTTGCCTGTACTGAGGAAATAGGCCACCCCAGAATGAGCACCAAGCTGAGGTACCCACCTCTGGGCTGGGGTGCACGGGGCAGCATGGGGCCAGGCAGCCAGGCAGCATGAGCTATGTGCATGGGTGCTGCATCACCCCTGAACTCATGTTATTTATCTGGAGCCCCAAAGTGACTCATGCTGGTTGACACTGATAGAAGGCTTGAGGAATTAAACCCCGGTCTTACATCTTACAGGCTAATGCATTGGTTTCAGTGAGGATAAGCTTTCAACCTTTATATGGAGATCAGTATGTGCCTTCTCATGAGCAACAGGACTTAAAAAAAAAAAAGTGAAAAATGGGACAGAAGAATACATTTTCTTTGTTGGGCTGTGGCTTCCTCATATATATTTCAAAGAATCACAGAATGTTCGGGGTTGGAAGGGACCTCTGTGGGTCATCTAGTCCAACTCCCTTGAAAAAGCAGGTTCGCCTACAGCAGGGTGCACAGGACCGTGTCCAGGTGGGTTTTCAATATCTCCACAGAAGGAAAATCCACAACCTCTCTTGGCAGACTGTTCCAGTGTTCCGTCACCCTCAGAGTGAAGAAGATATCCCTCATGTTGAGATGGAACTTCTTATGCTTCTGTTTGTGTCCATTGCCCCTTGTCCTGTCACTGGGCACCACTGAAAAAAGTCTGGCCCCATCCTCCTGACACTCACCCTTAAGATATGTATAAGCATTTATAAAGGTTCCCTCGCAGTCTTCTCTTCTTCAGGCTGAACAAGCCCAGCTCCCTCAGCCTTTCCTCATAGGAGAGATGCTCCAGTCCCCTCACCATCCTCATAGTCCTCCGCTGGACTCTCTCCAGGAGCTCCTCATCTTTTCTGAAGTGGGGAGCCCAGAACTGGACACAGTACTCCAGACGGGGCCTCACTAGAGCAGTGTAGAGGGGAAGGAGAACCTCCCTTGACCTGCTGGCCACACTCTTCTTAATGCACCCCAGGATACCAATGGCCTTCTTGGCAGCAAGGGCACACTGCTGGCTCATGGTCAACTTGTTGTCCACCAGGACACCCAGGTCCCTCTTCACAGAGCTGCTCTCCAGCAGGCCAACCCCTAGTCTGTACTGGTGCATGGGGTTGTTCCTCCCCAGGTGCCGTCGAGGCAGAAAACATCTGCTACTCTCTGCTCATCTACCAGCCAGTCATACCATCATAGAAAGCTATCAGATTGGTCAAGCATGATTGCCCCTTCGTGAATCCATGTTGACTATTCCTGATAACCTTCTTTTCCTCCACATGCTTAATGATGACATCCAGAATGAGCTGCTCCATCATCTTCCCAGGGATGGAGGTGAGGCTGACTGGCCTGTAGTTCTCTGGGTCCTCCTTCTTGCCCTGTTTGAAGACTGGAGTGACACTGACTTTCCTCCAGTCCTCAGGAGGATGTACTTCTAGAATGGCCATCTATGGCAGAAAGCAGCTTCAAACCATCTGCAACTCTTTATGACTGTGACATACTGTAAATTGATAATACATTTATTACAAACTGATGTAAGTATATAAAGATCCATGAAAAATAAAACAAAAGAAACTAACCCCATAAAGCAGTGCCTCTTGTCCCTTTTCCTGCAGGGCAGATGATATGTCTTTTAAGAAAATACATTACATGGGCTATGTATCCTGAACATCTCCAATCAAATGGGTAGACTGCAGAATTAGAGATGTGATACCAAGTCTTCTTTCCTTCTCTTATTCAAAAAGACTTCAGTGAAGATGGGGTGTAAACTTAAACTGTCACTCTTCCAGCACTTCTCTAGTTGTGCCACAACCTTAGCATTTAAGCACTGTGTGCATTGCATCTGTGAGCTTAAAAAAAATCTGATATTGTACATTCGCCAGTCTTAAGAACTATTGGGGGAGAAGTGGACAACCGCACAACACTGTATAAAAAAACTCGTTAAAATGCAGGAGATGTATTGAGGATCCTAATTCTATCACAGCGTGGACAATGAGTGCATTTGTGTTAGTCAGCTTCCCACTTTGAGTTTAAACAAATCAGTGAATGGAAATCTGGGTGGCAGCAGAAACAGGTACTACAGATGATGATGCAGGCAGAAAAAAGCCAGGGTAATATTTCTTAAGAAAAACACAAAACCTGACCTTTTGCCCGCCTTCCCATAAGTTCCCACTAGTTTGGAGTCTACAGATATGCTTTAACGGTTTCTGCCTTTCCCTAACCCTTTCATTCAATAGCTTGGTGTGGAGGCTCACGTGATACATTTACCTCTGTGTCTGACTCTTGCAAAATATGCCTTATGTAGAGAGTAGCTGAATAAGCCACAGTGCATTTGTTCTGCCTCATTCTATGTTAATATGCCTCAGTGCCCCCAGAGCTGCTGTTTACAATGATCACCAGATTGAATAACATACTGTATTTTCTCCACCAGTGCCACCATGGGATCTTCCCCACTGATATGATTAACCTATCAAATGGCTATAAAATTAAACAAAACCCCATTTTAGATAATAATGCAACCTGAGTTTCAGGACTTCAGCCATTGTGCCATCCATCTGTTGTTTGTAAGAACCCCTTTCACTGAAGGGAGATGGTGTGGTGAGGCTGAATCTACCACCTGCCACTTTGCTCAGAAAAAAACCACTTTCACTCCACACTATGAATCAACGCTGTCAGGACACAGAAAGCTTTACAAAAAAACTACTGATTTTGCAGTTAACTGGTTTGGCTTTCTGAGGACTAATATTCATAGGTTAGGTGTGGGATATCAGGATGGATGGAGCAGGAATATTCGTCATTTTTTGTTTATGGTTGCCTTCAACAGTGCCAGACGCATGGTCACCCTACAGTTCTGACCATGAGGTTATGTCTTCATGACTATTCCTGCCATGCTTGCTGGCTCTGTCAGTGCTGCTAGGAGAATCACACAAGCATCAATTTCTACACCGGTCCATCTATGAAAATGCAACTCAGCAGCGGACTGAGTATTTCAGTAAGTCCTTCACATACCACATGACAGTTTGACATGGATAAACATCATAGAGGGCTAGCAGTTACCTGGAATGGGGCTGCTCTTGAGAGGATAACTTGACTTCCTGGTATTTCCTGAGATTTCTGTACGGTTTTAACCACGAACCCTCCAAGGCTGAGTGCTCTGTAAGTATTTGCATGAGTTGGATCCATGGAGAGGAATAGCTTGGTATGAGGGACCTTGTCACTGAAATGAAACTGAAATTTGAGTCTGTGATGATGTGACAAATCTTTTCCCATTCTTCACTAGACTGACATCAAAACTGGCTCTACCTCATCTTTGTCAACCCATTTCCTTAAAACCTAATTTATTTAGGTGGCTAAACCTATAAAACAGAGAGATACTGAATATGGTTAAAATTGTAACATATGCTAAAATCATATAATTCGATGAGTCACATCTGAGATACCATTGTCCAAATGCCATTCCAATCCACTCAGAATCACTGGATGAATTTTTATCTTCGAAATATCTTAATTAAAAATTGACTTAAATATTTTTTACCTGTTTATCACTAAGATAACTGTTGAAGAGTCTGCATTAATTTGAAGTGGGATGCAGAGAGGCCCTCATTTCTTGACTTAACATCTTAGCTTCTTCACCAGTCCACCTTAACTTCCTCATAAAAACCACCAAAAAGGAAGGAATTCACTCAAAGGCAGATTTTCTTTCCTTTTCCTGCTGTCTGCCATTTAAGAAAATGTGTTGGATTAATCGGATTACCAGAGTGATTTTTTAAATGTGAAAAACCTATTTTATTAATTCATTTACTGTAAGGCCTAGATTAATATCAACAAGTTCTGGTCTCTTAAAATAGCTAAGTTAATAACCTACATCCTAGTAGAAAACAGCTCTTAAATGGGCTGAGTTTCTCTCTAGAAATGTTTATTACCTCCTGTATAAAAAGTTAAGAGCTCCTGACACCAGGCCGTCGTGAAGTGCTTAAAATGATGTGAGCTGACTCTAGGCTGGAAGCCAAAAGGGACTTACAGCGCTAACGGGGTCTGACCTCTCAAGCAGGCTACCTAGTTTTCGCAGATGTTGGATTCAGAAGATGCAGGAAATGTAGATATTTCAATGCTGACAAAGATTTACTGTCAGGAAATCAAATTAAAAGGTAAAGACAATATCTTAAGTACTGTGTTCTTCATTGCTTCCAAATATCCAGGCTGGCTTTGTTGGGACAGGGCACTACCTTTCCTCTCTTAGCTCTGCCTTGATATGCCTAATCAGAAACCAGTCTTTCCCAGAAGAGTGACAGGGTTGTCCTACAAGAGCAAAACTGTCCAGTCAGAGCCAATTTTCTTTTGCAGTTAAGAGGCTTTATGTAACATAGTGGTACCATCACATGCAAAATCATTTGTAGAAGTCTACTGCCTGCTTATGGGGCAGTTCGGGGCAGAACTCATTAAAAATTTTCATTGGCTTACTTAGCCAAAAATATTCTTTTCAATCAGTTTCAACACTGTAAATACATGAATCGCAGAGATATGCTGTAAATTAACGGTTTGCTGATGCAGTCCTTTCTGCCCAGAGGGAACCAGTAAGTAGTAATACTGAGCAGAATAATCCATCACACTCGAGTATATTTGATGCAGACAACAATGGGCTTTCATTACTTTGTTTTGAATTAGTATTTACAAAGCAGCTACCAGAAAACCACATTGAAAGAAATGCAAGTAAACAAGCCTCTGACAGAATGAAATGTTAAATTGATGTTGAAAAGTGAAGTAAATGTCCAAATGAGGAGTGTGGGAAAGTGTTCCTGTTTATATGTCACTGGTGTGTATTTATTTTAATGCAGTTCAATATAAACTTGAAGTTAGAAGCCTTCAGTTGAGCTGATCAGAATACGTTGAGTCTTCCTCTAATTTCACCTGACAACCCCAGCTCTATGTAGTTGAATATAATTTTAAGCAAAAAATGCAATCTATGACTCCATCTCTTTTTGGCCACTGCCCTCATTCAAGCCTGAGTAAATGAACTGATACAATTAAAGAAAAGACAAAGTATCACAATACGTACTTTTTTAAGCTGAATTTTACGTTTATTTTCTTCCAGTCTGTAGTGGGATTGGAAAAGGACTCTAGAAAATACAGTAAAAAGAAGTGACTTAGTAATATCCAGTGGCATCTACTGTTAATTCTTTCCTAGGGGCTGGAGAGACATGACCATGACCATACTTTTCTGTGGAGCACAAAATGTGTGTCTTTGTAAACCTGGATCATTAGTAAGGTCTGCTGTAGAGAAATCTGCCGTAAGGATGACTTGTAGAGGGGAAGAAATATACTTGATCTCTTATTTTTCTTTTATTTTCCTTCATGGTATATAAGAAGTGACTATGGGAAGAGCTTTAAAAGAAAGTGTTTTATTTGGGGTTTTATTTGGGCTATAAATTCAAAATCCATGTCTTATCTATCCTTGTGTTAGAAGACTCCTCTGCTGACTGGAAAATTCATAGGACTGTCATATCAGGAGCACGAGTGATGCCTGATTATTTGACAGAAAGAATTACCTTTACTACTCCATTTAAAACTTTGTATTTATTCATTTATTAACAGGTCTTTGAAGTGAGCGCCTTAGAAACACTTAGGTGTAAAGATGGTCTTTATTAAGATTAATCACTCTGCCCTTTGAATTACGTGTTGACATGCTCACAGACTATGTCTTTGAAACATCCAATGAGCCCTCCGTGAGAAACCAGAGAAGCAACATCTGGAGCTTCTCACATTTTCATGTAAGTTGAGCATGAGAGAGGGGAACAAGAAGGGAAAGCAAGCAGCATTTTTTATCAAATGGACTTAAGGGTCTGCTGTACATATCATTTAGGAGGAAGGAATGTATAGATCCAAGGACTCTTTTAGGTACCTGCTTCAGGATCAAAATAATGACAAGATTTGGAGTGGTCATTTCAGAGGGAAGTGGTTTGAAAAAACACAAGGTGCTGGTATAGGTTTTACTGTACTACAAGGTATGTTTTATCACCACCAAATGTCACTTCAAACAATAAGAATAGTGTGGAAAATAAGGTAAAGTGGAGTTTCTTACTGTTATCCTGAATATTCGGGTAGTGAAACAGTCAAAATTCGGAGAATTTTTCAGTATGTTTCCAAAGGCAGCTTTCAAAAGCAATTTTTCCATTAGAACTGTCAGTTTTGTAACAGTCTTGATTTCATACAGTCATGATTTCAAAGCACAGCAATGCAATATTCTGGCTCAAAGCAAAGACAGATTACGTGGTTTATGTTTACATATTCTCAAGCCTTAACACTAAAGCTGGTTGCAGGCCTTTTTTTAGAACTTCGGTGTAAGAAGAAAGGAAAACACAATAATGATGATAAAAAGAAGAGAGCAAGTGAGATGCCTCAGGAAGAGCAGTTTTCTTCAGGTCTCCAGGTGAACAACAGTCAGCTTTCATTTCAGCTGTAAATTTCTGATCTGGAAAGCACACAATGATATTCTTTGCTTTATATTATGAGGGAAGACAGCCTTCATGATCCTACCTGTCACTATGGATCAATTCATGAGTCCTCCTGGCAAATAAAAGGCAACCATTTTTTCTTGCACTCCACACATATTTAGACAAGTTAATTGTGATTTATATAAAACCGCTGTGTTTAGTCCATCACAATAGTCTAATACAATGATTTTTTGAGCGTGGGAATTATCTTCATGCAACCACCACAACCTCCTTCTCAGATGGGAATGCCTAATCTTCATACCCGTCTTATATGTGTCACTATACTGTAGACAAAAGATTTTTTGAAAATAAAAAATTCATATATCCATATAAAATACATAAATGTAAATATAAATATAAATATAAATACATATATATAAAAAATATATATAAATATATATATATATATTTTCTGGCATTGACCAAATGTCCTACCAAAATCGTGGACACCATTTATTTAAAAAGAAGCTTAAACTCAGGAAGAATAAACAGCAGGTTGTGTGATGAAGTTGCCATACATCTCTAAAATGTAGATCATAACTAGCCTCTCTGCTCAAGAGGTAAGATATCTACTTTCCAGAAAAGCTGCTATCCTGCCAGTAGCAATTTTCTAGTTCATTCTACGAGCAACTATTTTTAGAAAACATAATGATCTACCTCCAGGGTCCAGCCGTTGAGATATGGGTAGCATGGAGGCCAACCTGACATAGCATTTAGGTATTAATGTGGTAGATTACCTAAGCCATTTCCTTGGTCAAATGAGAAGCTTCTATAAAGACAATTTAAAGCTCAGACGAGGAGACACCCAGGCATACTGATACTATATTTAAATCCTCCAGGAGAATGCAATATCTACAAACTTGCAGCCTGGTTTGGGGGTCTTTTGAAGCCTGTGTGAGAACACATTGGCTCACACCAGTAGCTTTGGATCAGACCCTAATTAGGGAGTATGTTTCAAATCTTTTCGGATTCAATAACGTACCGTGAGGAGGTTCATGAGTGATTCTTATGCTCAACCACTTTTCAGTAGGCAGGAGATTGGCGGTGGTGTTAATTCGAAGGGGTGCAGGACTGCTCATTGACTCTCTCGGAGCAGGAAAATACGAACATTACAACCCTGTGACAGCTCTGGGCAATCACACTCCTAAACTCCAGATCCTGAGTGCCGGCGAGTCAAAGTCCTAGTGTTAAAATAACAGGTTGCCCTCATGCCTGCGGCTTAATAATTGAGATATTGTTCTTTTATAGGGGTGGAAAAAAGGACCTTCCAGATAAAGCGTGTGAGCAAGACTCTGCCCTAATTACAGCACATTTGAGTAGACTGTGAAATCAGCCCTCCCTCTGCCCGCCGCCACAGGTTTACTAGGGAATGAACAGTGAATACGCTTAAACTGAAATGGATCTTTGCATTACCTGGGCTGAAGATCTTTCTCATTTATTTTTTAAACCTCAAACATGTTCTTCCCTGCCAGAGACATTTGCTCTTTCATTAGCATGTAAAAAGTATCCTGTGATATTTAAAAGAAACATCAATTTGAAGCTTTTACATAGTATTCTTGTTACTCTACCAAATCATTTTTGAAACTAAATTATGTTTCATCACTGTCCCCAATCTGCAATGCTTCTTACGTGGTGGCTATAGAGTCATGAGAGTGAACTGATATTTTAAGAAGAGGCTGGAAAAAGAAGAGTTAAGTCTTATACACCCCAAGAAGTTATGTGACCAGGGTTGAAAACTGTATAGCTTTGTATGTTGCTCATTTTGGTTTGAAAAAGGGAAGGTTCGAGTGTCTTCAGAGCAGAATCCTCTCTCCAGCTTGCACAAACAAGTAGACTTACAGCATACGAAAATTTCCAATTGCATGAACTTGCAAGCGTACTTACCTTTGATCTGAGAGGGGGTAGAGGGCTTATATAGGGACTTGCTCACTAGGAAGGTACAGTGAATTTCTAGGAAGAAATTCATACAGGAGTCTTACAGACTCAAGGTGCTCATGGGAACGCTCCTTTTTAAGCAGACTGTGACAGCAAACTTTATAGATCTATTCAGAGAGAAACTTGCTGCTCCACCAAACTTAAAAAGAAGGACAGGCAAATTTCAGATTTTATTAATGATAAAATGTCTTAAAGATCATCATATATTGAGTTGGATGTCATTTGAATACTTCCCTGGCCAGAAGCAGTGAGATGGAAATAAATGTTTCTAACAGTAGTTTAAAGTTTTAGTACAGACAGGTTTTGAAAAGCAGCCACAAAGAGGGAAGTAGAGGGATTTTTAAGGGAGGTGTATTGTGAGAAGGAAAAGAACCACATTTCAGGGGTGAGTATGCAATACTGAACTGAAATGACTCCACAACTCAGGTATAAAGTTAAGTGTGTCTACTTGAATGTGCTTGAGTTGGTAAAGAGCATGAGAAACACCTGATCTAAGAGATATCCATGCTACCAGAGGAGATAAATTAAATTCCTCAAAGATTGTGTACAGAAAGCAAAATGATCACACATGTATGTCATTTACTCTGAAAAAAATATCACAAAAGTTGATGGCTGCTTGACATTCATTGGTCTGTTTAACTAATCAATGGAGGTGCAACTGATTGAAAAGCTAATGTCACATGTGGTGGGAATACAGAATCTTTTGTTTTCTCATTTGTTTACAACAGGAGATTTCTCTGAAGATGAGCTTTAGAGAGCTGTAACTTTGTGTTTGTCCATGCCTAAGAAGTGCCAGAAGTTTGATTCTGACTTTTTGAGGGAATGTCTCCCTTTCTGGGGACTGGAAAAAGTGCAAACATCTTCAGAGAATGAGCTGTTTGCATCAGAACTGAGTAGTAACAGTAGTAACAGCAGTTACTCTTCATCAGGCACTGTTCAGAAGAATTCCTGTGGCTATCAAAACAGCAAGATTTGTCCGATGTTGAGAGATTTCTATGAATCATGGGCATAGTTCTGCTACTATGGGCTTGATATGTTTCTGTTACTGAACTACAACTATATATTGCTAATGCCATTGCAACTATAATTTTTACAAAAGGAGAAAATACATCTTGCAGAAAATAAGGAGCTATTGTCACCATAGGAGGCCAGTATGTAAGAAAGCCAGTTAGGAAACTCTAAACTGGTGTTTACTGAAGACTGTATGACCGGACATGTACTTAATTTGAAAAACATTATGAAATGAAATGTGAAGTGGAATATCATCATGCACTTAGACAGTGCAGGAACACCTGCTACATACTGTGCAACCCGGATGCCGTTACTGTAAATGCAGGGGAGGCCGCTTACTTGCAAGGGATTTGCTGAGTAGTGCTGCCCAGTGCCAGCTTCTGGTTTTGTGCTTCTTCTCTATGGGATGCATATAGACAGTAGTTCTGGACAGACACTGTTAATACCACTGTCTATTATTAATATGAAGATAGTTAATTGAATAGTTAGTATCAAACTGTTGCTATTATTCAGTGGAGTTTAGGTGTGCAGCTACTTAAGCTTCACTACTTAAAAAGTACAACCCAAAAACACCAAGATGTTGTCAGTCTTCACATCTATATACTTTTTATATCTATCATATAGAGTAGATATACCCAAGCCAGCTTTGAATGGGTTTTCCTTGTAAATTAGCCTGTAGAGAGCTCTGCACTACCTGATGCTACCCTCAGGGTGTTTCACAGCATATCACTGGGTTACAACACCACTCTGTCTTCCTTCTCCCCAAAAAAAACCTGTATGAACCCTTTCCAGCTAACCCAGCATGAGCTCAGGCTTTGGCTAGTCACGCCATGTTGTGCCAAACAACTCTTATCTTTACTCTTTTTCTTTCAAGCAAGCTGAACGCATTTCCTCACTGTGCGGCTTCCAGTTGCAAGTGCATTTGCAAGTGGTTTTTGCAGATGCCAGGCTGTACTAAGCCCAAGTATTATCTTTACTGAAAGCAGGGAAAAAGATTCTTCATAAGTGTAATATTCTGTCACCTCTTTTGAGCACCTCAAGTTTTCTGAGCAATTAGTTCAGAGTGATTTTTAACTACATTTCCATACAATTCCTTCTTAGGTGATTTAGATATAGTTTTTTTTTCCTTGTATTTGTAGAGATTGGTGGCAGTGTGCAGGTATGAGAGAGCATGTTGTACTTCCAAGAAGTTTCTCTGGGAAGTTAATGAGGGCAACGACCTCCAACTTTCTGGTCACCTCCAGCAGATTTACGTGTGAGTGTAATGAGAAGGAATGACAACTTGGTCATGCAGCCACTCGTGCAGAGACAGTTTTAGAAGCAGGTAAGATTTAGATTTTGCTTGGTATAGGGAGATGAGGAGTAAGTAGCTCATTAGAGATGTAAATCTAAAAATAGTCCGACCAGAGAGAAAAAAAAAGATTAGTTGAGCTTTTAGAGCCCCAGGAAATGAAGTTGGACATTTGGGTCATGCCTAAGACTGAATGGGTAAAATAAGTGGGTTTATGTAACAGTTTGTCAAGGTAATGACTTCTGTGATCAAGAAGAGAATCTGGTGGAAAGGTCTTCCATTTGGGAGCTGACCTTTCATTAGTCTTATGTCCACTTAGCATATGGAAGCGTTCAGAAATCTGATCCTGAGTCGTGGTCTAATGTTCCCAGAGATCTGGAACTGCATTGTAGTAACTCGGTTTTTAAGTAAGCTTGAGATCTTATGAGTGACAGAAAGTCTGAGAGTGCTGAATTTTTTTATGCTCATACTACCTTTTCCTCTACAAATATTTATAGCTCTATTAGTACCACAACATTGCTGAGTAATTGGTAGAAGCTTTTTTGGCCAAAATATATTTTGTAAAGATTCACTTTAAGACCATCAAACTATTATTATGACTGCAGAGATGTTTTAAATATTTCCTTGCTTTTAATTGGGCTCATTTTTCAAAATATTTTTAATTAGCCGCATTCCTCAAAGAAAAGCAAGCTGTGCTGATGCATTCAGATCTGTGATAAAAAATAAGTCTAGTAAGCTGAGGAAAAAAAATCTGCAAATTAAAATGTGTGCATTAGCATGGTACTTTTTCCTTTTATTTCTTGCGCTTATTTATGGGTGATTGATTTTAACCCAGAAAATTTTCTTTTGAATCATGCGTATAACAAACAGGCTCAAAACCAGCCTTTTTAAAAACTCTTGCCATTTATTCACATGCTAGCTACGCCTTGTAGTCCCAGTCAAGCAAGGAAAAGTCTAATTCTGGCCAACCCAGCACAGCTTTTGGTCCCCACAGTTGCGACTCTGCTGTGTCCAGGCTGTAAACCTTCTCCTCAGTCTGTCTCGGCTTTGGACCACAGTGGTTCCTGATGGGTCTGAATTTTGGGTTTGCTCAAGTCGGCTCTGGCCCCTCTTGTTGCTCATACAACCTTCATTGCTGGTTATCGTCGAGCCCCATGTTCTGATGGCATTTCTGGATTATGGTCTCTTGGTGGGATTTGAAAAGGCCCGTAAAAAGCTGATACCTTGAAAAGTATGGTAGACGTTTGGTTTACAAACATTGCTCTTTATGTGTTGTTTATTTCTCTGCTTTGTTATTCTGAATATTGGTCAAAAAAATTCTTCTTAAAAGATCTAGTCCAGCTGCTTAATACTTATCTAAAACTTGGCAGCAGTGGCAGCACTTTCTAGTCCTGGAAACAAGGTGAATGTTAACTGATTTTTGAATCCTTTGTCCATGTACAGCTATACAACTTCGTGCTGTAAATATCTATGCGAGGTACATAAATGATCATGGTTAGTCTCGAGGGTTAGAACAGTGGTTGCTTTTTTCCTCAAGCTAGGCTCTAAAGTAGACCAACATTAGTAGCTTTACACAGATAAGCAAATCAGGAACAGTTTACTTGACATAGAAATAGGATGAGAAAAAGTGGTTAATTATTTTCATAGCAAAATTTTAAATACATAAATTTTTTTAAAATTGTGTGCTGTTAAAAAATTAACAGCTGAAGCGAAACCACCGGATAGAAGTTTTTGTTTCCAATACAAAATTTGGAAGAAAATTTGTTTCATTTTCAGTAAAAGATACTTTGGTGGACAACGGGTATAATGACACCAGTGGGAAGTTTCTGGTTTGGTTGGGAGGCTAGGTCTGTTTGAAAACATAGTGTGATGGAAAATTGCTGATGGGTATTTTTTTGACAAGTTAACATGAATTAGCCACTGTCACATCATAATACTTAGTAAATAATAATAAGGTTTATCAGGCATGGTGGTGTTGGTTTGACGATTGGACCTGATATCTTAGAGGTCTTTTCAAACCTTATTGATTCTATTTGATCTTTTCTTTTAAGGGCAGGACTTGTGACCCTGTAGGTGACCCATGCTGGAGCAGTCTGTTCCCAAAGGACGTCACCTCTTGGAAGGGACCTATGCTGGAGCAGTTCGTGAACAACTGCAGCCCATGGGAAGCACTCATGCTGGAGAAATTCATGGAGGACTGTCTCCTGTGGGAAGGACCCCATGCTGGAGCAGGGGAAGAGTGTGAGGAGGAGGGAGCGGCAGAGGCAACATGTGATGAACTGACCATAGCCCCGATATCCAGTCCTCCTGTGCTGCTTGGGGTGGGCAGGCAGGGAAATCAGGAGCGAAGTTGAGCCCAGCAAGAATGGAGGGGTGGAGGGAAGGTGTTTTAAGACTTAGTTTTTCTTTCTCATTATCCTGCTCTTTTTGGATCGGTAATAAACTGCTTTCCCCAAGTTGAGTCTGTTCTGCCCGTGATGGTAATTAGTGAGTGATCTCTCCCTGTCCTTGTCTCGGCCCAAGAGTCTTTAGTTATATTTTCCCTCCCTTTTCCAGCTGAGGAGGGCAGTGGCAGAGCGGCTTTGGTGGGCACCTGATGTCCAGCTGGGGTCAACACACCACAGATGTGTATGTATGTACACACACTAACGTATGTCTACAATACATGTACTAAATCCAGATAAAAATACACTACTGGAATTTTTGACTCCTGAGACAGCTAGGATTTAAATGGAGCTGAAGTATAAAGCAGTCTTCAAAACTGTCATGGAAATTTACCATCAAAATTAACAATTATTGCTCATCACCCTTGCCACAGTGATGGTGATGAGGATACTTGATCTAGAAGAGGAAATGGTGAGAAAGCAGGAGCTGATTGACATATTCTTTTAATGAAATAAATGCATACTAAAGCAGGTTGAAATTGTTATGGAATAATTGATATATCTGATATAAATAAGGTTGATGAAGCTTTTGGCTTCTGTGAAAATAAAGAAGGCCCAAGTCTGTGGAAAGCATATGCCTTACTTTTAATACGTTGAATGTAGACAATTGATACTTTCCAAATACAGACTGCCAAGTGCACAAAGACTAAAGTTTAGCCAAAGTTCATCCTAAGGTCATACACTCGGCACAACCATCAATCTAGACAACCTCTCGGTAACCTCCACATACTTCCAGACAAGATCTGGGATCCTTTGTGTTCTGATTAGACCATGCAACAGTTAATTTGCTTTAAATAGGAAATTAAACAGTCATGTGAAATGTTATATGAGGGTCATAAAATGGTTCTTGAGGTCCATGGATGAGAGCTCTTTGGGATCCCTACTCCACATCTTGCTGTAGCAAAGAGAAAGAAGATAAGAATTGTTGAAGAAAATAATTCCAACTCTTTGTGACAAAAACTCATGACAGAAAAAGTCTTGACCAAGTGCTAAAATAGTAGATCCTTAATTTTTAGACACTGTCTCTCTGTCCCAGTCAGGAAGCCACACAGTACTTGTGCATGATGGAGGCTGGCAGGGGTACTGCAGGATTAGGATACTGGCAGAAAATAGATTAAATGTTTGTTTAAGATAGAAAGAAATAAATAAAAAGAGAGAAAGAAGAGTGGTAAAAAAGGAGCAGTATGTGTCCTCCACACTACCACTGGAAACAGGGTGATAGCACCAATGACAGAGAGACATTTCTTGGGGTTTCGGTGATTCTTTTGAACTTGTGAGTTCCAAAATCATTGGTGTTCAGACTTTGGAGAACCACCAGTGTTAGCTGAGTGAGGAGGGCGAGAAGCACAGGAAAGGCAGGAGGCCCATGGAGCACACAGATAGCCTGATGGCATGAATGACACAGGACTTGAACCCAGATGAGGCAGAGGAGAGGAACTTCCTTGTGGACTCTAAAATAAAGACAACTATTACTGAGGAGGACGGCCTCTCATGAATAAGAGTTAACATTTTTCACCTTCTGTTCATAAGTCCAGTTTTGTCTAACACCATCAAGACTAAGAATGTTATAATAATAATTTTCTCTCTCTATCCTTTCTTGGTCAGTGAAGTTCTTAAGGTTATTCCAGACCAGGTCTCCCTGAGTAGATGGCCTATAGCGTTACAAAATCCTGATATATGCAAACCTGAGGAGATAAAAGAAAACCAATAAAGGAAAAATAAAGCACTATTGTGGAAGAAAAAGAGTTTTAATCTGTTTTAATATCAAATAACACCAAAGGCCTGATTCCTATACCCTAAAAAACACAGTGGAATAGAAGCAGAGGCAAGATGAAACAAAAACAAGTCAAATAAGGAAGAAATTCTTTACAATGAGGGTTGTGAAACACTGAAACGGGTTGCCCAGAGAGGTAGTGGAGGCCCCATTCCTGGAAACATTCAAGATCAGGTTGGACAGGGCTCTGAGCAACCTGATCTAGTTAATGGTGTCCCTGCGCGCTGCGGGGGGGTTGGACTAGATGACCTCTAGGGGTCCCTTCCAACCCAAAACTTTCTATGATTCTATGATTCTATGAAATGCTGACAATAAGTGACAAGAAAGACTCTGAAGATGTGGTGATGTGATTCAGGGAAGCACCCAAAAGTTGGCAAGATTTTTCTTTAAATCTCTCTCACTTAGATGTTGGTTTTTCTTGGGACACCTCGCTACAGTTAGATTCCTGTGAAAATAAGTTCTGATTTCAGTACTCTGCTTCTCATAGGTGTCTGAAACATGAAGAAGAGCAGCAAAACCAGAAACAAGACAATTTAAGTGATTTAAAAACAATAAATATATTTTGCCTGTTTATACTGAAAAATTACCATTTTTTCAATTGTATTGAAATCAGTTCCTGCAGCATTATGAAAGTTGAAGTTTTTTACTACTCATCTATATGGAGTTTTGATATAATCTATACAGTCAGTTCTAACATTTTTTGGGTAAAATATAGTAACTTTTGAAGATTACTGGTAACAGTACATCAAATGTTTCCAGGCATGAACAAAACAAAAATTTTATATTTTGTTTTAAAAAATGAAAGTGTGACCTGACGAGGACATTGTTATGACAAGAAGTCACAGGTGTCTTCAGTCTGGAAAGAAATCTGTGATATCTATGACTCTGTGAGCTTCGGATTTCTAGCAGGTTACTGTGAGCATGACACTGTGTAAGACACGGATGCGACTTTTGATGTGATTTCAGTTGGAGTGTAATTAAGGAAAATTTCCACAGAACTCTGCATGTAAAGTAGCCACTACATAGGAGCTCAGACTGGAAGGGATCTCACATGGCTTCCTCCAGTTCATACTCCTGCCCTATGATTTATAGTAGGCCAGTTAGCAAAGGGACAGGTGGAAAGTTCATAATCACATTTTGCATTAAGAAACAACTAGCCAGTTTATCATGAAAATAAAAATAAGGGACCAAACTGTTGAAATCTTTTAAATTCTAGTCTATAACAACCACATACTCTTCTTTTTCTCTTTTATGCCTTAATGGGCTTCAAACATGGGTAATTTTAAACATTTTAAGGAAATCTCAAATCATAATTATGACCAGAACAACAAAAAAATGCTGACATCTGTGCAGGATAATTTGTAGGTCTTTTGCTGTCCTTTGCACCTCTGCACTGCTGCACACCACATCACACATGCAGGAATTTTTGGGAATATTGATTGTCAAACACAGCATCATCCAGAATATGACTTGCAGAGAACACGCGTGCTGGCAGATGCTTAGCTATGATAACAATTTTTCTGCTTTAAAGACCCTTGTCATCCAGCTGAGGAGTGCTGTCTTCCCTGTATGACCAAAGCGAGTGGTCACATAATCAGACGAATAAATGTCAAGTAGTCAGAAAAAACAAGTTGCAGTTCACCCACATACATATTGAAAAATTACTCTGCAAAACTAGTTACTGAGCACTTATGAAAAATTGTCAGATTTATGAAAATCTGGATAATTCTTGGGTTTATTAAAGTCTAGATAGGTTCCTAAGTGATTCAAAACCACACAAGACAGAACTGCAGTTTCTGTAGGCACATATAGCAATTTGCTTCATGTTCTTGGGCTCTGTGATCTTAAAGGTCCTGTTGAACCTAAATGATTCTATGATTCATAGAATCATAGAATGGTAAGAGTTGGAAGGGACCTTACAGATCATCTGATTCCAACCCCCCTGCCATGAACAGGGACATCTTCCACCAGACCAGGTTGCTCAGAGCTCCATCCAAGCTGGCCTTCAACACTGCCAGGGAAGGGGCAGCCACAGCTTCTCTGGGCAACCTGGGCTAGTGTTTCACCACCCTCATGGGGAAGAATTTCTTCCTAATATCTCATCTAAATCTGCCCTCCTTTAGTTTAGAGTGGTTCTCCCTTGTCCTATCACTACACACCCTTGTGAAAAGTCCCTCTCCATCCTTCCTGTAGGCCCCTTCAGGCACTGGCAGCTGCTCTAAGGTCACCTCAGAGTCTGCTCTTCTCCAGGCTGAACAGCCCCAACTCTCTTAGCCTGTCCTCGTAGGAGGGGTACTCCAGCCCTCTGATTATCTTCGTGGCCCTCCTCTGGACCTGCTCCAACACATCCATGTCCTTCCCATGTCAGGGGCTCCAGAGCTGGATGCAGGACTCCAGGTGGGGTCTCACAAGAGCGGAGTGAAGGAGCAGAATCCCCTCCCTCGCCCTGCTGACCACACTTCTCTTGATGCAGCCCACGATACAGTTGGCTTTCTGGGCTGCCAGTGCACATTGCCAGCTCATGTTGAGCTTCTAATCCTCCAGTACCTCCCAAGTCCTTCTCCTCAGGGCTGCTCTCGAGTCACTCTCCGCCCAGCCTGTACTTGTGTTTGGGATTGCCCCGACCCGCATGCAGGACCCTACACTTGGCCTTGTTGAACTTCATGCAGTTCATGCAGGCCCACCTCTCCAGCCTGTCAAGGTCCCTCTAAAAGGCATCCCTTCCCTCCATCTTGGTGTCATCAGCAAACTGGCTGAGGGTGCACTCAGTCCCACTGTTCATGTTGCCGGCAAAGGTATTAAGCAGCACCAGCCCCAGTACCAACCCCTGAGGCACACCACTTGTCACTGGTCTCCACCTGGACATTGAGCCATTGTCTGCAACTCTTTGAGTGCGTCCATCAAGCCAGTTCCTTAACCAACGAGTGGTCCATCTGTCAAATCCATGTCCTTCCAATTTAGAGACAAGGACTTCATGCGGGACAGTGTTGAATGCCTTGCACAAGTCCAGGTAGACGATATCATTTGCCCTCCCTTTGTCCACCAAAGCTGTAGCCCGTCATAGAGAGATACCAAGTTGGTCAGGCGTGATTTGGCCTTGGTGAAGCCATGTTGGCTGTCCCCAGTGACCTTCTTGTTATCCATGTGCCTTAGCATGGTTTCAAGGAGGATCTGCTCTACGATCCAGCCAAGCACAGAGGTGAGATGTCAGGCACAGAGGTGAGAGTTCTCCTCTTCAGAGTCTGTCCGAGCTGAGGTCAGAGTCTTGTAGCAGTGAGGAAGGAGACGGACCAGGATGGGTAATGCATAGCGTCTCTGCTCTGCCCTTTCAAGAAGTGAATCAACAAGGAAGAGGGAAAGTCTGTGGTATGCATTGGGCAGGCACAATAGCGAAGCAAGGAGAGGATTACAGTGAGACTCAATGATCTTAAGGGTCTTTTCCAACCTAAACGATTCTACGATTCTATGGTCAAGACAGGGCCAGAATTGACAGAGGTACAGAAGCTGACCATAGCTGGCCAGCCAAGAGGGTCTTCAGTTGATGTTAACATCCTGGCTGAAAAGTAGCACAGCATCTCACTGCAGCAAGCACAGCGAAAGCATCGGGGTGATAGAGAAGGTGTGCATTGGAAAAAGGGTCTACTGAAAGTCCTGTGCCAGAGGTAAAGCTTGCATCTGCCAGGCAAGAAGTACGAGTGCTGTTGCGGAAGACCCACCCAAGCACGGTGTGCTTCTTACTTTGTACCAGCTGTGGGACAACAGAAAATAACTGAGGGGTTGGAGAGGGGCAGAGGTAGCCCAAATCAGTGTGGTCAGTCTCTTGGGCCATGAATTTTATTCTACTGAAATCACTCAGCTGGCTGGAAAAAAACACGCACAAAAGGGAACATCACATTCTTTTAAACTATTGGAATTGAAGTGAACTCTGTAACCCGAAGAAACGATTCACATGTATTAAATAAGTATTACAGTGTTTTATTGCTTAGTGTTAACTTGCTCTGCAGTGATACATAAGTAGTTTGAGTCTGTAAGCAGAAATAAAAGCATGTGAAGGGTATTCCCAAGGTTATAATTTCACCGAGGATTTCTCTGATGTCATAAACTGAAAGAGCTGAGTTGAGCTGTTTAGTCATAGGAACCCCAAGATGAAAATTATAGCCTTGTAATGCACAGCAGGCAAGACTTCATACATTAACAGCCTTAAGTGGGCCATCTGTGACGATTATACCTTCTCTAAAGACTGAGGGTTCCAGTAAAATGGTTTTCATACCTACAAAATGAGTGTTTTTTCCCATCTATTTTAGCCATTTTGTTTTTGAAGATGTCACTTTTTACTCAACCAACAAGCAGGCATAAGTGTTACCCACTAAATTTGATCATAAGAGAGGAGAAAGAAAGTTTGAATTACTGTAGCTTTTAATCTGTCTTGGATGAAATTTCAATGTGCTGTCACTCCAGTCACATTATCCTCTGCTGGCATGAGTGTTGTAAGACATATCAGAAAATAATCACAAAGTTCTGACAAAGATAAACCAGTGCTGAGCTTCCACTGAACATACAGAAAGGTTGTCAGTCACACACTGTTCATATTGTATTTATCTTCTAGATCTTCAACCCAGAATGGCGAATGTGGGCTTCTGTAAATCTTGCAGTTGACAAAAGGCCATACTAACAAAACCTTATTATGATAGCAAAAGTAGCCTCCTGCCTGGGTCAAAGCTTTCTTTTTATGTGAATTTTAACAGACATGTGTTGATTTGTATAGGTCATCCTGAAGACTGGCATATTTAATGAATATTTTGAGAAATAAAATGCAACAAGTGAGGTAGTTTTAGGGAATACAGTTGATGTCTTTGTTCTCTCTTTCCTTGATAGCAGGATGAGTGATTGTGTACATCTGCATTAAACTCTGTGTAACAGAAAGTTAAAGAGAAATAAAACTAGTGAAAGAACATGCTTCAGTTGTCTTACTTAAACGATATGTACAGAAAATCTTGAGGGACCTGTCAAGTAGCACATTGTCATGCAGTGTGTTTTATATGCAAATTTGATATGTAAATTAATAATTCATTTAATGTATATTCTGTGTATTATCTTTGTGTGAGGGACAATGCCTGTGCACCTCTGGGGCAAGAAATGGGAGTTGGAAATTTCCTGGCATGCAGCAGCCTGATATGCTAGCATCAAACACCTATGCCAGCTGGCATGTTCTGATCCTGAAAAGAGGAATTAGTGACAACCAACCATGCTCTCAGGAAACCAGTTTGTAACTGAGCTTCTAACTTTCCATTTTGATCAAGAGTGGAATACATTCATATCTGTAATGACTTCTCTATGTTTATACATACATATTTTAAAAAACAATATGTATACAATTAAACATGTTTGGTTTACATTAAATGTATAGACATGTCCTGGGTTTGGCCAGGACAGGGTTAATTTCCACCGGACTCCAGGAAGGGGCACAGCCGGGGGGTGGGGGCTGACCCCACCTGGCCAAACAGAGCCCGGTATTCCATACCATGTGCCGTCACGCTGGGTTCCGGTGGG
>Ga0065711_1006725_pt1 | contig 22213 bp, 14 predicted proteins | sample Hoacrofraction12_FD_59098 | JGI IMG/M metagenome (GOLD analysis project Ga0065711, IMG submission 59098) | Hoatzin crop microbial communities from Cojedes, Venezuela - Epithelial fraction 12 v2 (version 2) | ecosystem: Host-associated > Birds > Digestive system > Esophagus > Crop | place... | reverse complement strand
GAATGGCAGCACAGCCTTCTGGTGTATCTACCACACCTCCCAGTTTTCTGTCATCAGCAAACTTGCTGAGGGTACATTCTAACTCTTCATCCAGGTTATTGATGAAGAAGTTAAACAAGGCTGGGCCCAGTACTGACCCCTGGGGAACACCACTAGTTACGGGATTCCAACTAGACTCAGCGCCGCTGATGACAACCCTCTGAGTTCTGCCATTCAGCCAGTTCTCAATCCACCTCACCGACCACTCATCCAGCCCACACTTCCTGAGCTTCCCTAGGAGGATGTTAGGGGAGCCTGTGTCGAAAGCCTTGCTGAAGTCAAGGTAGACAACATCCACGGCTCTCCCCTCATCTACCCAGCCAGTCATGCCATTGTAGAAAGCTATCAGATTGGTCAGGCATGATTTCCCCATGCTGACTACTCGCGATTACCTTCTTTTCCTCCACTTGCTTTATGATGACCTCCAGGATCAGCTGCTCCATCACCTTTTCCAGGATGGAGGTGAGGCTGACCGGCCTGTATTTCCCTGGGTCCTCCTTCTTGCCCTTTTTGAAGATTGGAGTGACATTGGCCTTTCACCAGTCCTCGGGCACTTCTCCTGTCCTCCAGGACCTCTCAAAGATGATGGAGAGTGCCTCAGCAATGACATCTGCCAGCTCCCTCAGCACTCTGAAAGGACAGGTCACAGTTTCCAGCTTAGACATCTGTAAGTATTCTGCTGGGGATGCCCATTGTAAAGCTGAGACACACAACTTTGGAATGAGCAACAAATATCTTTGTCGCTTTTTATGCCTGACTTCAGTAGGCTTTAATTAGGCAAATGTCTGAATGAGACAAGTTAGAAACATTTAAGGCACATTGAGAAATAAACAATTTTTTTTTCATCCAGCCCCTCAAATTAGGTTATTCTCACAAGATGAAAGAGACATGAGAATTGAGATGAAGTGGGAAAACAAAGAAGTAAAAGTAATAAACATGGCAGAAAATAAAAGCTATACAGTTATGAGAACGGCACTGAATGAAAACGATCCAGCACAGGGGAAAATGTTTACTGTGTGTGAAAACATTGAGTGCTTCTTTTGCATATAACAGCTAAACAATCACGAACCTCCAAAGTGTTCATATAGACTAACACAGAAACTGACAGTGAGCAGACCACTGAATTGTTTTGGTCTTCTGTACAAACCACAGAAACAAAGGCAGATGAAATGCTCATTATATTACGTATGGAAAAGCTTAAAAGACTATAGGAATCGATATTAAAAGAGAAGCATTAGCCTGTTTCATGTCAGAATCAGCGAGAGGAAACACTAGACAATGAAACACTCTGAAAGTGTATGGGATTCACCAAACGGGCAAAATACAGAAGCTCCCCCTTCAGGCAGTCAGAACAGGAACACACTGACTCAAAAGGAACTTAGTAAATTTTTTAAAAATATTCTTATAAAATTGAGCAAACATCATAAATCCTAAAGAGTTACTCAGATGAAAGTCATGCCAGTAAAATCAGCATAGACCTAATAGAAATGATCATTAAAAGGAAAATGAAATTACAGATGCATTTTCTAAGTTACTGTACAAAGAATGAAAAACCACTAAGGATCACAGGAAGGGATGAAACATTCTTTTGCAGTATGATAAAGAAATGATCGTAAAATCCAGTTACACGGACGATGATGTTGAGAACAAAACAGATTCCCTCTTTTATATTGTTTCATATCTTATTGACTGCCATTTCTCTTCTATTGGTGGTAGATCCAGCTGAGATGTTGAGTGGTTTTGGCAAAACTAGAAAAGTGTTTTGAAAGACCACAAGTTTTCCACAAGCATTCATCTCCAAGCGAGGCTGTGGCGTGACTACTTGCTGTCGGTTGTGCTGGAAATACAGACCAGGGTTCATTCACATCCTAAAAGTCCCACACAAACCAGCAGCTACTGTCAATATGAACATGTAAGTGAAGACACTCAGTCTTTCAAGCTTGCATGTTCTAATTGAGTACCTGAAGTCATTTGTGGGAGGAAAACAGTCTTATTCTCAAAAGGCAAGAAGGTAGGTACCATCCTGTTCCCTCTGCAGTCATCAATACATTGCAATCATAGAATCACAGAATCACAGAACCACTAAGGTTGGAAAACACCTCTAAGATCATCTAGTCCAACCATCAAACCACCACCACCATGCCTACTACACCACGTCTTGAAGTGCCAGATCTACATGTTTTTTAAACACCTCCAGGGATGGAGACTCCACCAGTTCCCTGGACAGCCTGTTCCAATGTCTGACCATTCTTTCAGTAAAGTAATTTTCCCTAACGACCAATCTGAAGTTCTCCTGATGCAACATGAGGCCATTTTCTGTAGTCCTATCACTAGTTACTTGGGAGAAGAAACCGACACCCAACTCATTACAACCTCCTTGCAGGTAGTTGTAGAGAGTGATAAGATAATCCCCTCAGCCTTCTTTTCTCCGGAATAAACAACCCCAGTTCCCTCTGCCACTCCTCATAAGACTTGTTCTCCAGACCCTTCAAAAGCTTCATTGCTCTTCCCTGGACATGCCTCAACATCCCAATGTCCTTCTTGTAGTGAGGGGCCCAGAACTCAACACAGTAGTCGAGGTATGGCCTCCGCAGTGCCAAGTATAGGGGCACGATCACCTCCCTACTCCTGCTGGCCACGCTATTCCTGATAAAATCCAGGATGCCATTGGCCTTCTTGGCCATGTAGGCACAGTGTTGGATCATGTACAGCTGGCTGTTGATGTCTGTAAATTTTTTGCTACTGAGTATGCACCTATCTGTGAAGGTTCTTGGACATGCTGTTTGTGTAGCTGTCATAAATGACCTGGGGTGGTTTTTTCTTTTATTGTCATTGTTATTTATTTATTTATTATTATATCTTTATTTAATTCTGCTATTTTAACTTGTGTAACTTTCTCATACATGATGGCTGTAGCCCAGGGATGAACGGCTGACTTTCTCTGTGGTCATATGCAGTTATTTATTACTGAATGCAGAAACACACTGTAGCCAAACAGTGAGACAACCTAATCTCATAGTGACAAATGTGACACAATCTGTAGGGGTGGTATTTCAAGAGGAATGTCCCTGTGGAACTAGTCTCTGAGCTACAGACCAGAACCATGAAGAAAATGAGTCTGAAGAAATAAATAGCAATAGCTATTTGGACTTTCACAAACTACCACTGACACTGGCCCCATCACTAACCAGGAGAGTCTGAGCATACCTAATACACTTGTATCCTTAAAAAAGTATCCTCTTTGCATGTCATTGGCCAGTATTTATTGTGATTCTTGATGACTGCAAGATTTCCCAATCTCTTCTTCCCCCAACCTCTTCTTTCTTCTACCAAAATGCCTTGACATTTATAAATAGGAAGAAATTCTATTTGCAGGACATGATGTACTACCATGGGAGATTATCCTGCTAGTGCAATGAGATCGGCTTACAACAACATATCTACTTCAGCCTAAATGACAGAAGACCGGGAAGTGTGCATATTGCAGTATTTTGCCCTGGAAATGCTCTGTGTACTCAGGGTGAGTTACTTGTTATGAAAAATATAAAGATTTTTATAGCAGAGAAAAAGTGAAGAAAACAAATACAAGAATATTCCCAAGTCAACTTGTCCCTGAAGTTCTTCATTGACATGATGTGGCAAGTGAGATAGCTCTGAGTACCAAGGATTGAGATAATCACCTTCTGATTTCAGGTGTCAGCTGTCAGGTCAGAACCTTAAGCAGAGTACCTTTTACTCACAGAAAAATCTACTAAACCTCTAGCTGGAAAGCAATCTTCATCAATGTCTGATTTCTCTGGACAAACTTAGATATGAAATATATATTTTCCAGACCTTCAAAAGAATGTACATTTGAAGCTTGGGCTGAAGTATCATCATGTTGGATACTCAAAATTCCAAATCTATTGGCTATTCATAAGTAATTTAAAGTCAGATTAGATGTGTGTTTTTCATTCCTGCTGAAGTCTGCGAAGGACGTATTTGGCCCCAGGCCTGTGCTGAGGGCTTCTTTCATCCACAAATTTGAAAGATTTTCTCCTTATATTTCTAATTCTTTGAACTGCATTAATTCAGACTGGGAAAGGGGCACTAGGATACTTTTCCTCCAAAACTTGGGAAACAGGAGGAAGACTAAGTCTCTGAACATTAGTGGACCGGAAGAATTTGTTAATTGTAAGATAAAATCCATCAGGTATCATATAAAGTAGGAAGACAGAATGACAGGTGATTAAAAAATGTACAGTCCTCTCAGACTTCAGTGTAGTTCAGTTTCAGTTCTGGATAAGGGATTAGTTGAGCAGTTATTGGTGACACAACTCACTTCTCTTAAAAAAAAAAAAAAGAACCAACCCACAACATTGTTATCCTTGAGATTATTCTCTGGCGTATTACAGAAGGGATCCTGGAGATTGCACGTACAGGCTGGAACCTGTCTTCTTGTCCAGAAGTGAATTCCATCACACCTGGGGGCCTCAGCAGCCACGAAGTATGCATCGAAACATCAACAGTAGGTATTCCACAGAGGGAGAAAAAAGAAGAATTGAATACATCTCTCTTCAGCAAAAAAAAAGATCCCCTCGGTTTCTTTGTTTTGTGATTTGAAGTCCATAGTGGACCTGAAATATCAAAGAAGGATCATTTGCCAGTGACATAGAAGAGAGTGCTTAAAGCATATTTCAACACAGGAGAGAATCTGGCCCAGTATTTACTTGCTGGTGTGCCACATACAGCATGTGGCTGTCCAGTCAAGCAGATGTTTGTGTGAACTGCAACATACACAAAGTGGGCAACATACACAAAGTGGGCAACATACACAAAGTGTGATGCCAACATCAAGCAGCTTTCATGGGCCATTGTCAAAGACTTCTGCTGAACATAATTAGAAAAATACCTGTGTTAAACAAGATCTAGCTCATTCAAGGTGAAAATCTGCTATTCAAAACATACTCCAAAACTCATTCAAGCTTGAGAAACTGGAAAGGGGCACATTTGCCTTTACTAGATGAAACCAGTACTTTCAAGGTCAGAAATGTGCTCTCACATCAGAATCTGAGTGGAAGAACTTCTTATCAAAGGACATCAATTTATGACTGCAAAATCATTTGCTTTGGCTAGAAACGAAACACCCACTCAAGTCTTTCCTGAGCTACTTTGCCTGCTTTATGCCTGATGATGTAACTTACTGTGATCAGATGTGACTTAAAAGGATTTAAAAGAAATTGTCTGTAATATCGTGCACTCTCCAGACTCCTAGCTGTACTGCTGGCACCCTAGAAGAGTGAGCAACGTGCAACACCTTACAGAATCTCCAGCACGATCCAGCATAGTGAGAGTGCTCAAACCCTTTGTCTCTTTCCTCTCTATTTACATCCCCTCTATTTACACTAAGCATGTGAGTGTTCTGTAGGGTGCAGCATTTTCCACATTTTTGCCTGATGTGAAAAAACACTCCAGCATCACGAAATTTTAACATTTCTTCAGGAACTTTGGATTCTGTGGACATTCTTTCCCTTTGGTGATGGAATCAGGCACTGGTGTGATTTACTGAGGCAGAAATAGGAAATATTGTCTGAACATAACTTTTAAGTATCATCAGCCATGTTCTTATCCTTAGAATAGTTGCATAGTCATAATCATAGCATAATAAGAATTATTATTATCTAATAACAAAGAAAAAATTATGTACTGCTGATCATAAAAAAAAGCTGGACAGCCTGTTTCTCATTCCAGGAAGAGTAAGCTCTGTGTTCGTTTACTAGAAGAAGGGCTTACTGTCCCACCCACACCCACTGTTTTCCATGGTCCACAAACAAGACAAGAAATTTTTTTGGATATCCCTGTTGTATGTACTGATGACTGGTCCCACAACACCAAAAATTCAAAGTGCTTTCCATGCAAATTTTCCATGCCAGTTCATTCTCACGTCGCCTTTCTAGGTCTTGATTCATGATTACATTAACCTGCCATGTTAAATTAAAAAAGATATAGATCTGCTCTATTCAGTACATTACATCCGTGTCTTTATCATCAGTACCATTTTTTTTTTCCAAGATGCAGCTGAAAAAATATGTGCCTTCTGATTATTTACAGAAATGGGCAATCCGATTAGAAATCTGCCAAACAGAATTTCTTTTTATTTTATTTGACAGGACATCACTCAAAACTCATATTTGCTCATGTTCTGCCACTGTCAGTGGCTGACAGAGACTGCTTTATCACTAGTTTCTAGAAATAGAAAGTGAATGCTCCTAATCTAGCTAGCATCAAGCATGGTTGGCTTGATAAGCACTTTCTGCCTGTGCCTGGATTCCCCCCTACAGTCTAGATCTGGTCAGAATCTGTGTTTTCATTTAGAAGTAATTTCTAGCTCTCCTAATTACAAAATGAAGTTTAGATGGGAGACTACAGCACTTTCAGTATATCAGAGAACCGTGAACCTGAGAAGATCCTGAGAAAACAAAGTTGCTGAGTAATGATCCTGTCTATGGCCTGATCTACCAAATTCTAGTGCTCTGTATGTCCCCTCTTTCTCCTCATCACAGCCCAACAGGGTGTCACTGTGGACCTGGAATGAGACAGAAACAGGAGATGGACTTTGTAGTTTGAGTAATTTTAGGTGCCATAATTCTTTGTCAGAGAAAACAGCTGTTTATAAATTGGGGAAAAAAAAAGATCTCTTGATTTCCTTACGAAACAAGAAGAAGGAATCATCAGGTGTGGAAATCTAGAGAAGAATTTTATTCCCATCCTCACTTAATGTTGTTCAGTGCCTTTGACTGCGAGCAGTTAGAGGCCACAGTGTAGAAGGCAGATTACAGAGTTTTGTTGAACAATATAAGGAAGTAATGGCTCTTACCAGACTTAATCCTGGCCATACATGATCTATGACACATTTTCCCCCTAGATAAAATGTACTTCAATAAAGTAATTAGCAAGTATTGATAACATAATACCCATTTCAATAGCTATTCTGAATTACCTTTATAGTGTTTTGTGTGTGTGTATCCCTACATATATTTACAGTGTATAAACATAAATATGCCATACATAGGTTCTCTGTTAAATTACAGAACTAGGCGTTTAATAAAGCAAACCTCTCTTCTACCTTCCTCTGAATACTTCCGAATACTTACCAACTTCTATATGATTTACTTCTAATTTTCCAAACTCTTGATACCTTAATTAAAAAAAATAAAATCTTAAAAAAACACAGATCAATAAATTAAATTAAAATCTAGCCTTCAAGTCCAGATGGGCTGTGTGTTTTGCAAGGAAGAGTACCAGACAGTCCAGAGCTCTTTAAAGTCTCATAAAACTCATGATTTTACCTAAAATTTAGGAATTCATCTTCAACTCCTACTAGTTATCACTCTTCTTAATAAAATCCTTAGTTTTCAACTATTAGAAGGTGGTGTTTTTTAACAAGTAGAACATTATGCTAAGCTGTTTTCTACTTAGAGCAGCAATTTCTGGTGTATGTTAACCCATGGTAGCATCTGGCTTCTTGGCAGGTTCCACAGACAACTGGCATCTTAGACTAACAAGTCTGTCAGGTGGTAAGGTGGATGCTGATGGGCTGTGCCTGTACCGTTTCCCCAAATGTCTTTCTTTTTAAAGTTCCCATTAACTCTGTGAAATCTGTGTGTCTGCTTGTAAACAGATTACTATGTACTTTTACGAAATAAGGATGATAGAGGGATTTTTCTATAATTGACTTTTCTGTACTTTTCCTGACCAACTCGTAACTAAAGCCATCCTTGTGCTATATTTTGTTTCAGTTAAGACAAGTTGTGTTTTATAATGTATCAATTTCATTTGTTCTGTTTTCTTTTTTTTGAGGTTATGTTTTTTTTTTAAGTGTCTAAGGGTAACACAGAAGTGGGTGCATTCTAAGTCTATAGAATCTGTAAGGTGTTGGGCACCTCAGATTTATTTGAAAATGGAAAGAGAGAAAAAAAAAGATAGTTTGGAGTCCTGCATAGGCATTTCAGATTGTTTGTGCTACAGAGACAGAGTATCATTACTCATCCATACATTTGATGTTGAATTGTATGCCATTGACTGGGATATTTGGCAGTTAGTTACAAAACTTCATGCTGCCATTGAAGCATTATTTTCACTTTTCCTCAAGGGAGCATCACTGAGGGTTCTTTAGTCCACCTCACTTTTGAAATCTTTTTTTTAGTTTTAATGTGGAAAGACCCCATTAACTTACAATATAGCTTTCAATCCCGCACATTCAGAATGTTAGATCAGTTGGTGAAAAATTACGTGACTTCCTTCTTACATACCATGTGCCAGTCACCACAGGAACAGATCACTGAACCAAAGACAAGTAAACGGTGCTGGACACTTGCCTTTCCATAAATCTGTACCTGAGGTCACTCAGTGGTTTTTCCAGCTGATGTTGTGTAGCCAGACAGCAGGAGGTGTAAACCAGCTGAGATGCAAGGATAATGACCTTTAGACAGTGTATTGGATTTAGTTCATTTGTCTTGATGCTCACTGACAAAGGAATGGTGAAAAGGTACCAAAAAAGCACAAGCATCTCAAAATGAGATGCCAAGAAAATTGTTCTATGATTGTTTTATCCAAAGAGCATTCTTTTTAGACAATCTTTTCTTATTTCTAGTCAACCATTTAAATAAAATACAAAATAAGCACAACAAAAATTCTCATCCTTCCCCCAAAGCAAAAACTGTTGCTTGACACTAATATGGATCTCTTATGCCAGTTCACAGTAGTTGCCATGTTGATGGAGTACTGAAATTTGAAAGGCAAAAATGTACTGTATTATGTCAATTTCTTGGATTCCACAAAACCTTCAGTGAGAGGAAATTTCCACCCAAAAGAACCGCCTGGGTTGTGACAAATCATATTGGTAAAGCTAGTCAAATTTGTCTAATAATGTTGTATTTGGCTAAATAAAAAGAAAAATAGCTCTCTGATTGGCATTAAGTGAACTGGTTGCCTGGGAGAAATATGATGGCTGGTTCTCCTATTTAGAAGTAGAATCAAACATATCTGAGTTGGATACCGAAATTCCTGAACTGTGAATAGCACTTGCAAAGGAAGATTTCCAGCTATCTATCCTTTGCTGACATATACTCAGAAACATTTAGTTTCAAGAGTTACTTTGACATACTTCTACTGCTTTTAAATTTGAAGTAAGTAACTACAAATTTTTGGCTTTCAGGTTTTGTTGTTTTTTGGTGTGACTTTGGTTTTTTTCCTTGATGGTGGAAATAAGGACATCTGGTCAGGAACGCAATCAGCTATGCACTGATCCACATAAACTTTTTGGCCTTATTTACTAGTAGAATATAGCTCCTCAGTGACAGGGTTGTGACACTGTATGTGTTCATAAAGATAACTTATATAGCAATGTTCATATTCAGATTACAGAATAGGTATTAATTTTTGAGAGTTTTGTAAAGTTCTTAGAACTTATCCTCCTAAATAAAAGCATCAGAAACATCACAGGCATCTGGCTCTAATTTAAGATATGGCTTTTATTTTTCTGTCCTTTTCAACTGTATTCGGTAACTGTTGTACTAAAGATTCGAGGAAAACAATCCCCCTCAAAAGCCCAGACTGTTCTGAACTCCTTAACTTTTTGACTTTTTCCACAAACTGTAGACTAGCCATTGATTTGGGGGAGTTCTTGCTTTTTCATTCATAGTTATCTTAGTAAATCTGTTGCTAAGGATTTATAATACCAGAATCACGAAAAAGCATCCCTCCCAAATTCCATATAACTCTCTAATAAATCAATTGACTGTTTTGTTTGAAAACATATTTGAAATATAAAGCTTTGCAGTATTTTACAAAGCAGTAACCTAACTAGACAGCTACTGTTTTCTTTGGGTTCAGCATACGTAACTCACGTCAGTGAGGTTCAGTTATTTCTTCTGACTGAAATAATATCTTGCCCAGAAGTTCAAAGAAAAATTCACATTGTTGGGTGTTCTAGCTGTTGTTCAACAGGGACTGCTGAGAATTGCAGCTCAGGGTAGTCAAAGGTGACCACAAAAAATTAAGGAGATTTATTTGAATCTGATCATAACACAGAAAGAATAGTGATTAATTTCACACTACAACATTACCTGAACTTTTTGGTCCTATAAATCAGGTTAGAAATTAATGATAAAAAGATTATTCTGGCAATATATACCCAGACTTTGAATAACACTTTCCTCCACCTGTAATCCAGAAATATAAAACAAAAAATAAGAGGGGGAATAGTAAAACTTTTCTTTTAATTTAAAAGAAAGCATTCATCTGCTTTTGATTCACATTTTGGTAAAGATTGATTTATATAATTTCAGCTAAGATAAACCCCTTCACTACATTGTTTTCAAGTTACCTACTCAGAAAATAAAAAATTACTGATGTTCAGAATAATTATTAAAAAAAACACAGAATGCACTGCTTGTTTAACTATTAAGCCTGCATATATGCAGATGTGCTTGTGACGTATACTAATGAATGGTAACTCTGGATGCTGTTTTTACAATTAAGTCTTCCACTGTAGATGGAGTTATGTTGTCTTCTATGTCTTTAAAGATGTCAAGAGAGTTGTATTGTGAGCCATACTCTTCCATTCCTTTCCCCAGTTTCAACAGAACTTGAAATGTAAGCCACAGGTGAATTTAGTCTTCTAGCTTTTTGTTTATTTGTTGGTTTGTTTGTTTAATTTGGGGAATGCTCTGTTGAAGACTTCTTTCTCATACTATAATATAAAGGAAAAATTAATAAAGCTCTTTGTTACCACTGTTCATTGGGTATTACAGGAAAAAAAATCTAGTGACCTTGGACCTTAAAAAATATTCTTTATACTCTCAATTCTGCAATTTTTTTCCCTTCGTTTTTCATGCCATGATTTCATTGGCCCTTCAGTTTCCCGAGATGATGGAATTTCCTATCTCAGATCAAAAGAGAGCGCCCTCATACTTTGGTGATACTTAATTTTAATTTGTTTTCATTGAAAAGCATGTCTAGTTCATAAAAATTAATTTTTTCCCTTCATGTGCAAACAAATATAGTCTGTTACTACCTCCCTAAAAAGACTTTCCTGACAGCTTGTCTGTTTGTGAAAGATGTTTAAATTTAACTAGCATTTAATTTAAAAACATAAAACAAATATATACAAAGTGCTTCAATTTTCTGTCTGATTTAGTTGTTATTCAACCAGTTATTTTTTCTATTGCAAACTCTTTTCTGTTTATATATCCTAAGACTTGTTATACTTTTTACTTGAAATACCCATCCAGATGATGATTCTGATAAATTATAGGTAGTAGATATCTAGGAAAAAAAAATATTACTTACATGACATGAATTTCCTCTCATGCGCCATGCTGTCAATCATTGGATTAAAGAAGCTTTCATACAGAGGAGTCAATGTGTTTGATAGATGCCAGTGAATCCATATTTCACTAATTGACCTAGTTCCTGTTTTACCCATTGTATTTCTTCAGCCTTCTCATTTGTACCAGTGTAACAAAATAGCAAGACAAGTAGCAACTTTTTCTATATTCAATTACTCCTTGCATAAAAACACGTGACTTTTGCACATCAAAGTCATATTTTCATATGTTTTGAAACAGGAAAATAATATTTCTCATTCATCTTTTCTAGAAAATTGATAATTTAATAAAACTGTGGATATCTCTTCTCTCCTATATGTCTTCTCAGAGCTTTGTCTCTTGTGCTTAAGTGGTATTTGGACACATACAAAGATATGTTGTTAGGATAACACAAAGGGAAAATATTTATGTTACTATTGTTCACCAAATACATCAGTTCTGAAAATGAAGCTGCATTAAAAAATCCTTTAGATGTAGTTTTTAACTAAGCAAACAAATGAAATCACATTTCAGATGAAAATTAGTGCTAAATGAATAGTAATATGCTGATGTTTTATTGGATGAGCTTGCAATTTGTTGATCTTTCAATGTTGCCAAGTCTATCTAAAATGTCTACTGCTCAAGGGCGGTATAATTTTAAAATGTTTTAGAAATTAGGAAGGTCAAAGGTCCAACTAGTAGCAAAAAAAATTTAAATATTTAAAAGCTGATAATATAGAGAAGATGCTGGAAAAAATCCTTTTGCTAAACTCTTCTCTGTTAAAAACAGTTTCCTCTAAGTCAAAATGTTTCATGGAAGTATGCAAAATTCAGTTATATTAGCAGAATCCTTATTGTATTATAGCAATAAAAAACCCAGTAACATTAGCATTATATGTATAATCAATATTTAGAGACAATATCCAAACATTAATGAAATAGTCAAAGAAAAATATTACATTGAAAGACTTCAGGCTTGTGTAAGCTGGTAATTTCTGAGTCTAAACTGGAAATTAATTACCATTTTTGAGAAAGAAGGCAGGTATCCATAAAACAAGTATCATCATGAAAGGCAGAAGAACTTAATTCTGACTGCTTCTTTAAAGTTTGTAAATTAGGACACTGGGTATTAGTGACAGATGAATATTTCTCAGAAAGAGTAAGCCACGGTTGAGATGTAATCCCTTTGCTTTAAAATCACTTTGTTTGTCAGAACAGAATAATTTACAAAGTAAGGCAAATTACATTAAACTATATTGAAATCTCACCGAGAGAGAGAGCAAGGAAACATGGGAGCACAAATAGACCTTCCCGATATCCAGATGGAAATGTAAGTCTGAAGAGCTCTAGTACACAATGATTCAAAGAAATCACTATTTAGCTTCTCTACGTTAACAAGCAGCTTTAATAATCTTTCTCTATTCATTATTGTAATTCATGATTGAGAAAAATGAACACATCTTTAGATGTATAATATTCACTGGTTGTCAAAAATAGCAAAATGAAAAAGGAACAAAATGCAAGATGAGTACGGTTATTACAAACCAAGCTTTACAATTTTTCTGTTGAAACAGTGTGTTAATATCAGGTTCCATACTATCGTAATAGCTGTTTAGAAAAATACCTATGTAAAAACCTATAATCAGCCATTACTCTGCACTACATTACGGTTGTTGCAAAATCAGTTCCAACAACATAAACTCCCACGTAAAAATAGTCTCTCCATGTACCATAAACTGAAATGTTTATGCTTAGCACATACTCAGCATTCCAGATCTTTTTTAATCAAAGCTGTAGTTTTCTGAGCTATCATTTCATACCAAATGGTTAAACACTGTAAATGAAAAGGTACATGTTAATCAGTGGTTCATATTGAGTGGAGAATGGGGAGGAGGAAAGAGATGTTATATTCAGGCACAACCACATTTTCTATGTCATAACCATCTGCAAAACAGCATTTATCTAAGCACATTATACAGTGAGCTCTAACGTTTACTGGGCAAAGCTTTGGCATCACAAGAGGATTTACTGTGTGTCTGTCAATGACAACACACTTACAGAGCAAAAAACAGTAACCCAGGGATTCCAGTTGCAAGAGGAAATACAGGTTGCTATGTAACAATTCATGCAGGTTTTGTAGCAGCAGATGGACATTTTGAATGAAATTTATGCCCATTTGACTCTTGTTCCTTGCATTTCCAGAAGTTTGACTTTTAAAGCAAACCAACCATGAAATGTGTTGAGGTTATAGAACATGAGCCTGAACACATACCATCCTTCTCTCTCATCTTTGGGATATTAGATGAAGCCATTCACATTCCTACTTCCCAAAGATCAAAGGCCAAACGCATTCCATGTACCAGAGACATAATTCTCATCTCTTCCCTCCACCATTCAGATTAATTTGAGTATGCTGAGGTACAGTCACACTGTGAGATGTGTACAAGTGGACCCCTATGGCTCGTGCAGACCATTTGAAATCCGTGGGTCATTCTGTGACTTTTATACACCTTTTCACTGTCTCCATAGAGAAGTAAATTAGTCAGCTTCCTGATCATTAGTGTAGATCTTCTGCATGACAGAGTGGGACGAAAGCATGATCAAAAATGGGAAAACACAGGAAAACTGACAACAAAACAGAGTTGCAGGCACAGTAGCTGAAGAACTCTGCTTGTAACCTGCATTTAAATAACTAGGTATATATCAGTTTGACGATGTGTTCTGGTTTCGGCTGGGATGGAGTTAATTTTCACATGAAGTGGGAGGGGACATGACCAGGACAGCTGACACAAACTGGCCAAATGGATATTTCATATCATATGATGTCATGCTCAGTATATAAACTGGGAAGTTGGCAGGAACCACTGCTCGGGAACAAGCTGGGCGTAGATTGTTGTGGATGTCATGGGCTGTCATGGTTTAGCCGCTGTCAGCAACAAAGACCCATTCAGTGGGATGGGGAGGAGAATCAGAAGAAAAAGGTAGAACTTGTGGGTTGAAATAAAGACACTTTAACAGGACAGCAAACGAAGAGAAAAATAATGACAATAATACTAATAAAAGAATATAGAAACCAAGTGATGCACAGTACAATTGCTCACTCCCACAACCTGATGCCCAGTCTGTTCCTGAGCAGCAATCCCTGCTCCCAGCCAACTCTCCAGCTTATATACTGAGCATGAAATCATATGGTATCACTTTGGCTAGTTCAGGTCAGCTATCCTGGTTGTGTCCCGTCCCACCTTCTTGTGAAAATTAACCCTACCCCAGTCAAAACCAGGGCACAATGACACCTCAAAAATTCATGTGTTCAGTTTCTTGTCTATGTACATGGACGCTTCTCTGGCATACAACATCACCTAAAGATGCTTTCCTTGGTCTGGTTTGACAAATACAGGAGACCTTTTTTTTAGATTTTAAAGGCATAGGGCTTTAAGGAAGAAAAAAAAAAAAAGTCTTTTGTAAAGAATCTATGCAGCAGTAAGATGAGAAAGGGGACACATAGCATTCCCTTCCTTTGGAGTCATATTGTGGCATACCTACCTTCTCTGTGAACATAGCTATCTGATCTATCCAGCCTGAGGTGTTGGTATAATGGAACAGACTCCAAATCTGTATAGCCGTATACACTGCAGTAAATGTGCTATGCCTGTAGAGCACAGGTTTGCAATTTCTGTTAAGGCAGGCTGGATGGAGGTGAATGATGTGGCTGGTATTGCTAACGTTACTATCTTACTAACAGTATTGCTGTTTTTTCTCATAAGAGTACACCATTTTAAAAACTCTGTTCAGAAAAAAATACCATCCCAAACATCTCCCTCGTGATGCTGGGCTAAGCTATGGTAGCAGCAGTCACAATATGCTATGCTATACCATTTCCTTCAAATGCTTTAATTTCATAAAGCTGGCAGAGGCAGTGCTCACAGGCTTTTTAAGGTTCCCTTTCTGACTCTCATTTTGTTTGTTATTGCCTGTCGTCTTGTGCGCTCACTTCATCACTATCTGAAACGAATCTGAATCTTGATTTCCATTCTTCTGTAACCTTTTTTCACTACTCTGACAGCCAAAAGATACGTTCTTATTGGCTTAAACTGCATTAGAGGGAGTGCAGGAGAGTCTTCAGGTGGAGTAAAACTGACCCTAGCAGGATAATGGCCATGTTAAAAGGATGCTGTTAATTCAAGCACTGACTGGGAAAAGATCCAAACAGTTTATGAGTAACTGAGAGCCACACTGAGGCTAATCTAAGCTATATTGGAGAGCGTGATAGTCCTTGATTGTCCATCATACTGGGAGATTCAATGACTCTTGTTGGTTTTCCTGTTCTTTCTCATTCACAGAATTATGCAGGATTGACTCCTACAAAGAAGGCAAGATCCACCTGAGAGCATAAATTCAACTCACATTTCAGAAAGACATGAACATATTTTCCCATCACTGTGACATTCCTGGGAACCACGTAGAGAGAGGTAGCATACTAAGCCAATGTTCTGCAGTCCTTGAGTCCGGACTAGCTAGCTGAAGCCTAACACTGAATTTGTAAAGTTCATACAGAGTACAATTGTTACTCACTTCTGTCTGTGTCATACAAAGACAGGTGAGAGAAGGTTCTAGAAACTTTGATATGTAACTTAACGCACAATGTGAACAAGGTGACACTAAACTGGATCATCTTAGCTCAAAACATTAACCACCCCCCAAATCCCAAATCTCAGCTCCACTTAATTGCTTTACAAATCCTTATGACAAAAAATCATAGGTGTTTCACTAGAAATTTGCACTAGAAGAGCAGAGTTTGCTTCAGAGCATTCATTCTACTGCCTTGATCCACTTACAGTGCATCTTCTTTCTTTTGCCTAAATGCAGAAGAGATTTAATCCAAGTCATACTCTACTATCTCCTTCTCATGAGGTTTATATTTGACCAGGTGTTCTTTGATCAAAACTGACACTAATCCTAAGGATGTCTGCACAGTACAGGTAAGTCAATTAATGTCAAACACAGCTATAAATATAAATATCTATCTCATTTTTTGTATATCCAGTGGTTAGACCACACTGAGAAAGCAAAGATGCCTAGAAGGAATTCATATCCACGCTGGTCAGTTAGGATACATAGTAGCTATTTGGCCAAAACCATGAGTCATTGTCCCATAGAGAGAGANCAAAAAAGACTATATAGTCTTTTAGTACATAGTACATAGTGCAGGTTTCATGCTTTCTTTGATGGGAGGACAGGGAGCAGCAGGTTCTAACCAAGCTTTGCAAGAAAATGATGTATTTCACATTAGCATCTAGTTCAGCAGAAATGCACTGATAGTCTTGAAAGCAATACCTAGAATCAAGCCAAGAACGAGTCCTGATTGGCATTCTGGCTCTTAGCAGATGACTGTGTTACTGCTCTCAACACACAATACAATATGGAGTCTTGTTCCACTGTGTTTCCTTTCTCCCTGGTCAAATGAAGACAATATTTCTCACATGACAGACTTGACAAAGTAGCTTGTCTGTTCTGTCTTTCAGTTGCTGCAGTACTTCTTTCATAGATGGGAGAAAGGGATTTAAGCACTTTGAACCAGGGAAAACACAGCTTTTTGCCTTCAGTCTATCTAATCAAAATGAATAAATTTTAATTATTCTGCTGTTGAAGTTCCTGTTCAGGAGAAGTGATTTCTTCAGGTGTGTTTGAAACCTAAGGAAAATTGTTCCAAATGCACAAAGGCTTTCCTTTCAATATTCACCATATTATCTAGACTCCAGAAAAGGTGCAGATAATTTGGGACTTCTATTTCCCTATCACTTCTTTCTTAACTGCCTCCAAACAATTTTTGTTCCATGCGTTGTGGTTTTTTTATTTATTTTATTTTGGATATATGCTAATTCTTTCACACATTGCTTTACACAATGTGATATCGTATATAGTTATTTTTACATAGAATAATAAAATGGGTCTTTTTTTATTGACACACCCACACATTGTTTTTAAATATGCTTTGTAAAATTATTAAAGCTAAATTATTAAAATTATTATATACTCTTTATTATCTATTTAAGGAACAGACTTCCATAGTTCACCGAGTATGCTTCACTTCAGAATAACCAACCTAAAAGTGTTTAAAAAGGATTAGTCTTTCAAAGATGAGATTTAAGATGAAACACTCTTTCAAATTATGAGCAATTTTGAAAATATATAAAAACTCTAGCACTTGAAAAGGCACTAGTTACTAACTGTAAGCAATCCTGTGAAATTTTTAATTGTTTTCATTAAGTTAGCAGACAAAATAGTCCATAAGAGGTTTTACTCAACGAACAAGCTCAGTTTTAGTACCCTATCATATGCTTTGGGGTGATTCTGTTAACACCAGCTACATTACTTCCAACTTGCACCAGTAACAATACCAGTAAAACAGGCTTTTATATGACATTTATCAAAACTTAAACAAAATAACCCTCGGCTAATGGAGTTATTAATGAGTGTGTGCATGAAGAGCAATTCCAAACAAAACTGTAATCAATATATTAACAATTCACTAAAGGAACAAAAAATCACTGAGAAATCCTTCTGAACTCCAACGTATTCTACCAAAATGCCCACTGTTATCTCTGTTGGTGAAAGTTTTATAAAGTTACACAATTTCATTTCTGGAATCCTGTGTCAGCTTTTCCAGACAGGTGTCACGTCCTTCACTGTTTTGGGGGTCTGATGATCTGTTGTGTACCTGAATCAATTCTATATCTTTTCAACCATGTCAGATCTCCACTACAGCAACAGCTTTTCCAAGGGCTTCTTACATAGGACAGCTGATTTTGGAAATGAATGATAATAACAAATCTGTGTAAAATGCAACAAAAGATTAATGTATGTAAGACCTGGAAACTAGCCGTATTGATGATCACTACAAAATAATTATTTATGGCAGAAAACTCTTTCCTAGGTACCATCTAGCTATCTAGAAAGAATAAGCTGGTTTTCTAAAGTCATATTTACAATAAGTAATACAAGATAACGCTGAAGATAATGCTTAATACACCAACCCAAAAAAGCTAAAAGCCCCAGCTGTGGCAAAATATTATTCACAGTATCAAATGACATAATCTGTTTCATTTGTTAGAAAGAACTGGATTCACTCCTAGCTTTACTCCCAGACTAGATAATTCCTATTGGATACAAACTTCCTTCTTACTATGTAGTGCTATTTACATTTACAGCAGTGTTTAAATGATCAGTAATAACCACAGCTACAATTGCCCCTAATTTTCTTATATTTTTCCCTTTAAACTGACATCGATTTTCCAGCTACTACTGATGTGCTTTGCCGCCATTGCTTTTTAGTCTACTAAAAGTTAGGTCATTATCCCCAGGCATGTGCAGGGTTCTGCCAAATTTTAATCGTTTGATAAGATCCAGATAAATACTGTCTGAGGAGGAGATTTGAATTATGTGCTTGAAAGAAAATATATTTTGGCAAATCTTCCTTGACATCCCAAGCAACCTTGATAAGCAGTGTATGGAAGAAATTCTCCTTCACAACCCCATGTAATCCCAATGGAATGCCATCTTCATAAAGAAGTTCCATTCTTTTTCAATTCTTAACCTTGTTAACCAAAATCCATTGACATACTTATGTTGAATTTAACATGAGGCACTCAGTTCAGTAATTAAAACCAAATAGTGAAATTATTAATTTGGAACCAAACTCATAAAAATTTGTGGTCACTTACAAAGGTTCACTAAAAGGTCAGGAACATCAGTATTGTTCTTGTCTATCCTTCCAGTTGCAGGGAATCATGAGGGAAGCAATAGGAAGACCTACCAGACAAATACCTGGCTCCATGACTGAAATCACCAGCAAAATTTCGGGTTTTTTGATCATGGGTTGGTCTACACAACACCAGGCCTGGTGGCAACAGATGGGGTATGCCTGTCTCGAAGCACGAAAAGAATTTTTGCACAAGAGTTAGCAGGGCTTAATGAAAGAGCTTTAAACTAGTTTTAAAGGTGGAAAGGGATGAAACTAGACTGGTTGGAGATAAGCCTGGGGGTGACACGCCAGTGTTTGAGGGACAGTGTGCTAGTGAGATTCTTCAGTTTGCTCCATGACGGAGCACGTTTGAAATGTCTTTGTACTAATGCGTCCAGCATGAGGAACGAACAAGAAGAACTAGCAGCTTTGACTCATTCCCAGAGCTGCAACATCATTGGCATAAGCAAAACCTGGGGAGAGAAGTCCTGTGACTGGTGTGCTATGATCGATGGTTGTAGGCTTTTCAGGAGCAACAGGTAGGGCCGGCAAGACGAGGTGGTAGGCTGTATGTAAGGGAGGGGTTCAATTGTGTGGTACTTGCAGATCACAACAACAGATTTGAGAACTTCCAGGTAAGAAAGAAGGGGTAAGCAAATGAAACACATATTGTTGTGGGAGTCTGCTATCAACCAGCCATCCAGGATGACAACATTGATGAACTATTCTACAAGGAATCAACGGATTTCTCTACATCAAGTGCCTTTGTCCTTATGGGTGATTTTAACTTCCCACACATCAGCTGGAAATATCATGCAGCTTACATAAACAGGTGCAGGAAATTTCTGAAGCATATTGAAAATAACTTCTTGGTTCAGGTACTAAGCGAGCTGGCTAGGAAAGATACCTTCCTAGATTTGTTGTTTGTAAACAGAGAGGGTCATTTTGGTGAAGTGGTGTTAGGAGTTTCAAATCATTGGCCACAGAAGAAAAACCACCATGAAAACTTCAACCCTAGATATGGGGACAGCAGACTTTGGACTGCTGCAGGAGCTAGTTAGTAAGGTCCTCTGGGAATCTGCTTTAGAAGGTGTTGGGGTCCATGAATGCTGGTCACTTTTTAACAGCCATGTCTTAGCACAGGAGCAGGCAATTCCAAGGTGGTGGAAGACTAGCAAGTGGAGCAGAAGGCCAGCTTGGCTGACCAGGGATCTTCTAAATCTTAGGCAGAAAAGGAAAGTGTAAGGCATTGGAAGAAAAAACAGTTGACAAAGGAGGACTATAGGTATGCTGTTCACCACTGTAGGGAGAAAATTCATGTGGTCAAAGCTCGAACAGATTTTAAGATGGCCAGCATTGTGAATGACAACAAAAAGACCTTGTTTAAACATGCTAATAGCAAAAGTAGCATCAGCAATAATTAATCAGGTTCATGACCTCCTGAGGAACTTGAACATACATAAGCCTGTGGGACCTGATGAGATGCATCCCAGAGTCCTGAAGGATCTGGCTGATGTCATTGCCAAGCAAGTCTCCATAACATTTCAAAGGCCATGGCAGTCAGGCAAAGTCCCTTGTGGCTGGAGGAAGGGAAACATTGTGCCTATTTTTAAAAAGGAAAAGCAGGAGGTCCCTGGGAACTACCAACCTGTCAGCTTCACCTCTGTTCCTGGGAAGATCATGGAACAGCTTCTCCTAGAAGTTATGCTAAGGCCCATAGAAGAGAATGAGGTGATGTGAGACAGTCACCATGGCTTTACCTAGGGCAAGTCATGCCTGACCAACCTAGTGGCTTTGGTAGCACCCTTTCTTCTCAGAAATATATCAGCTTTGTAACTCACAGACAGAGCAGTTTTTCTTTGACCTTCATAGAAATATGAACTAATAAAAATCTGCACGTTACATGAATGTAACTATGAAAATGAATACACAGAATGTTTGCCTTCAACAATGATCCAGCATAATTGTTCTTGGTCAATAATCTAAACCTCTGCAGTTTAAATGAAAGAGAAGAAGATGTAATTAGGAAGAGGTTTCCTGTTATTCATTGATCGTATAACAGTGAAGGATGTGATCTCCCTAGAAGTAATACTAATGGTCGCAATTTCCTGGTATTTTAAATTTCGGATAAAATACTCTACAATAATTAAGGTTGGTAAAATATCTTAGTTTTTAAAAAAACATCACTGAATATTTGTACCAATTTCAAATCTTACAGAAAGCCAAACGCTTTACAACCGTCATGGGAAAACACTCCTTTTTCCTTCCTTAATATTTTGCTATAAATTTTCCCACGTTTCAGTGAAATTATCCATGCATATATTCACATCTCTATCACACTTTTAAATCAGTGATTGAGGTATCCGTTATGCAACAAGGGGAAAAAAGGCAGGAGAAATCTCAGTTATTATTATTTCCATGTATTGTTTGACTGGCTCAGATATTTCGTGTGTTGCTTATTAATACAAAGACAAAAACATTGCCAGCAGTGTGTAACAAATATTCACCAGTTCACCTGCATTTCTAATTCTCTCAACTGTAATGGCCACTGCCAAAGTCTGTAAAATCTCCAATAGGAGTATGCTAGAGGGATGGGATACCATCCAAAGGGATCTTGAAAGCCTTGGGGAGTGGGCCCTTGTAGGTGTCGTGAAGTTCAATAAGGTCAAGTGCAAGATCGTGCACATCGGTCAGGGTAATACCTGGTATCAATACAGACTGTGGGACAAATTGATGGAGGGAATCATAGAATCGTAGAATCATAGCATCATAGAAAGTTTTGGGTTGGAAGGGACCCCTAGAGGTCATCTAGTCCAACCCTCCCACAGCGAGCAGGGACACCGCTAACTAGATCAGGTTGCTCAGAGCCCTGTCCAACCTGGTCTTGAAAGTGTCCAGGGATGGGGCCTCCACTACCTCTCTGGGCAACCCGTTCCAATGTTTCACCACCCTCACTGTAAAGAATTTCTTCCTTATATCCAGCCTAAACCTACCCTGTTTTAGTTTAAAACCATTACCCCTCGTCCTGTCACTGCTGTCTCTGCTAAAAAGATTGTCCCCATCTTTCCTATAGGCTCCCTTTAAG
>Ga0065711_1004843_pt1 | contig 22213 bp, 16 predicted proteins | sample Hoacrofraction12_FD_59098 | JGI IMG/M metagenome (GOLD analysis project Ga0065711, IMG submission 59098) | Hoatzin crop microbial communities from Cojedes, Venezuela - Epithelial fraction 12 v2 (version 2) | ecosystem: Host-associated > Birds > Digestive system > Esophagus > Crop | place... | reverse complement strand
CCTTGTTGAACCTCATCAGGTTCCTCTCTGCCCAGCTTTCCAGCCTATCCAGGTCACGCTGAATGGCAGCACAGCCTTCTGGTGTATCTACCACACCTCCCAGTTTGGTGTTTTTTTGTTGTTTATCTCAACCCTCGAGTTTCCCCTTTTGTCCATTTCTCCTCCCTGTCCTGCTCCGGAGGAAGGGGAAGGGTGAACGAACGGCTGTCCCGTGCTTGGCTGTCGGGTTAAACTATGACATCCTGCCACACAGGCGCCATTTTGCTAGCTGTGGAGGCTGAGGCGAGGCTCAAATGCGTGGCTGTACTGAGTGCTTCAGCCTGGAAGCAGAGGTCCCTCCTGGAGGGCAGTGTCATGTCCGGTGTCCTCTGCCCAGCCTGTGGGTGCTCGCTTGGAATGCTGCTTGCAGTGGGTGCTACCTTCTGAATAAGGAGCATGCAGAGTCAGAAGAACTATAGTTGTCTTTTCCTGGTGTTACTAAAATTACAAGGAGTCAGGAGAAGCAAAAGCTGACTTTCACTTAGAGTTTAGTGGTGGATCAGGGTAACATAAGGAGATGGCAAAAGCATGACCAATCATAATTTGCTCAGTTTGCAATCAAAAGCAAATGTCAGTGGGATTCATTTGACTAAGTCTGCATAGCCTCATATATCGCTTGATTAACAATAGAGTAGTTAGTTTGTCATTTAATAAGCATCTGTCTCCATTTAGACACTGTATCAAAACATCTATTCAAAGCTGTGGATAAAGGTGATAATCTTTCTTAACATGGCTTAGCGTGTTGAATCCAAAATCAAATACAGTAGAAATGAAACCTATGTAACAATTAGTATAAAATCTCCATTAGAATTCAGCTGTATATGGATAGTTTGAATTGTTTCTGTTGGCCTGTCTGTATACTCAAAACTAAGATGTCGCTGCATCAGTGCTTACAAAAAAAAGTTGTATACTCTAATTAGCAGGAAAATACCTAAACAAGGACATCCTTGCAATTTAGAATATGCAGAAACTACAAGAAGCAATCGGACCATTTATGGGAGATGGAGTGTTTTTGGTTAGCTGCAGCATGACTTGAAGTTACTTTCGTATCTCTGAGGTCATCACATCAATGGGAGGGGAGAAGTGATGAACTCACTTGAGAAGTTGGCCTTGTCCTATGCACATGACCAAGGCAAGTAAACTTCTCTGGAGGCCCTGAAACACACTTTTCTGGGAATGTAATTTAAATAATATACATAGTATCATGATTATAATCTTAAGCAAACAGTCATTAAGTAAGAGGAAGAAAAAGATTTGTTAGTCCTTTATGTAAATGTTCTGTATTTACTAGTGTCTAAGAAATTCTGTATATTTTTGTTACACAGATTTTGTTTTACTCTGAATTTAAAGATTTTGAATAGGGTGATTATTTCAGTAGTAGTTTTTTTGTATCTCCTAGTTAAATTATGTCACTCACCTTAAGCAGAAAGGAATTTACAAGAATACGTTGCCCAGACCCTTCAACTAAGCACACAGGCAAAATCTGAGGGTAAATCCACACTAGTGTAAGTCAGTCTAACAGGAGAGCTGCACTTCTGTCCTGGCTCCCTGGCTGGCATGAGGATGAGTAATCTCTGGCCTTGCAGTACCTCAGTTCAGGTGATCAAAGAAACTGAAAAATAATAACAGTCTTTGTACGTTTGCAGTTTTGTTGTTGTTGTTTCCTTTTAGTTCTCTGAACTGGCTCATTTAATGGTAGTTCAGCCAAAAGCATTAGAGTAAGAAAGAGATGAGACTGAAGCAGCTTGCACTTGATGTAAGCTACTGTGGAACCATAGCTGCCAGTAGTCACTTCCTTCTGTGGTTTAAGCCAACCTAGACCAGGATTGCTGCTGAAAGGAGCTGTTTCAACTTTCTCCTGCTTCTTTGCTACCTCACTGCTTGCGCCAGCACATGTTTTTGTGTGGCCATGTTGTGAACCAGACATGTTAAGGAAGAATGGTGGTGATTAAGGAAAGTTTATTGTGGTGATGGTTGGCTTAGGACTGTTAAAAAGTACAATATACATTGGCAGAAGTTTGATTTCATTGATTTATGCAAGTACTAGAAACCTCCATCAGGTGGTGCAGGGGAACTGACTGCATTCAACTGCAGTAGACTGCAGTGTATGTGTATGTATATGTATGCGTGTGTGTGTATGTATGGCAGGAAACTTAGTCTTGCTAATTCTTTCTACCTAGTGATCTTTCTAAACATTAATAGAAAACAATTACATACTCAGGATGGCATTTAAAAAAGAGCACCAGTTAAAATAAGTTCATTTTAAAAATTGCATTTAAGAAATCCATTTCTTCCTAAAGAAAATTAGAGTTGGTAATGTCTTTGTTCTGCACTTAGCAGGCTTAATAAGTCCTATGAATATGAATTCTGAAAGGTCAGGACGGGTTACAATGTACTGTATTCAAAGACAGCAGTTTTGTTCAAAAGTGAACATTATTGCAGTGACAATATTAGAGATATCTAAATTTATTGGTGCTGTTAATATTGGAGACTAGGCTGGGAGGTATAGCGTATTCAGTCAATATTTTTATTGTAAATGTAATGGCTTGTGAATTTGCACAGTTTAAGAAAGGATTGTAAAGTGTCTTGGAGAAAGATAACAGCATTGAATATTGATATGAGACATAATAAAACACAAATATGCATAGTGTTACAGCAGAATTTTCACTCTTGTTAACTTGAAGTGTTTACTGATTGAATCGGGAACTTAGCACTGCCATATGAATCTTTCTTTCTGCCACCCTGCTTGACTTTTGAACCTTCTGAGTTCTGTTGTTTGTTAATGTGATGCTTAGAATTCTGAGTTGCACTGGAAAATTACATTTCATCTTCCGTGGTTATACAGTGCCCTATGGTAAAAAGTAGATTTGCTATTATATTTTAATGCAACTTTTTATTTCTGTATTTAACACAATGAAGTTGAAATACGTAGTGATTATTGAAGTGTTGTTGTATCATGATTACAAGATCAACAAATCTGATGTCAGAATTTTCTTTATATAGTCCACTAAAATACTTGGTGGGGATGTGATGGGCTTTGTAGTGTGCCTGAAGGGCGGGTGGACCCAGGCTTTCATAGGCATGTGCTGGAAGAAGGGAATACAGGTCAGATGCTCTGGGTAAATACTGATATGCTAATAGAAGTTTGGCTGCAGGGTCTCTGTTAGTCTTAGCTCAGGTAGAAGCAATCTGTAATTCCCTGTCAGACATATGCAGTTAGACAGTGTCAGGAGAAGAGTATTGGAAAAGATCACAAATTTGGCTGTTCATGCTCTTAACCAGGACATTTTTACATAGGCCTCTATCAGCACGTTGAATTGAAGTTGAAAATCTACTGTCGCAATTCAAGCACAATAGAGTCAGGGTAAACAGCTACATTTTGGATGTGTGTGAGTTTTTCTCAGTGGTATAGTGTTAAATTATCAGTGTAATTTTTACTTACAACATCAAAATAGTGTTAAATATTTTATAAGTTACCTTCTGATGTCGGTTCTATTCAATAAAAAGAAATACTAAGTCTAAAATAAATGATTCTTTATAGCATTGTATTTGTTTTTGTAGCGTTCTTTTCCAGATACGGATTACTTTCATATGCATGTGTCAATATAGCATATTGTAGCATATTGTCTTTTTTTTTTTTTTTCAGGTTATGCAATGGTCTCTGCAAGATGGCGTGTTCTTGAATTGGAGCTTTTTAAGGCAAGCATATGCTGGTACTTCACCTTTACTAAGTGGACTATAATTTCTTCTCTCACAACAACTACATAAGCAGACAAAATTGCAAAGATCTGCCCTGTGTCGAGTATGACAGCCACGACTCGTGGCTCTCCGGTAGGAGGGAATGATAGCCAGGGCCAGGCTCCTGATGGACAGTCCCAGCCTCCCCTCCAGCAGAATCAGGTATGATATTAACAACCAAGTTGTCTAAAAATAAAGGGGTTAGTTCTTTAGAAATAGTGTTAATGAATTATTTGAGTTTGTATATTCCTGAAGATGTCTAGTTAAGTTAGATATTTTTGTGTGTGTGTGTCTGGAAGTACAAAAACATTTTGGGGGATGAAGGCAGTCCTGTTGGCAAAGTAGATACAGTTAGGGAGCACTGCATTGCAAAAGATGCTCCCTTTTCAGGCAGTGGCGTAGTTTTTTCAAGCATATGCATTTGGATAAGAAGCCTACTTGACGTAATATCAGAAGCTCTTTCAGAACTGTATTATAGACTTACCTGACATAGATTGGTAAAATTACTTTCTGTGAGTTCAGTTTATGCTCAGTTCTGCAAAAGCACTTCTTGGATAAAACAACTCTTTAAGACCAGCTTCACCTGGGTCTTGGTTCATTGTACTAGACTTCCTGAACAACTTAGCACGTTTCCGTTGAACAGGTTATCCTGCTTTCAAAAGGCAAGTAAAAGCTTTCAGATACTACAGCATAAAGTGATGATTCTTTTTTGTTGGCGAAAAAATACCAGAAAAGATGCTTTTAAACAGTGCAGCGAAACCCATTTAAAAGAGAAGCCACACTTTGTCGTTTAATTCAGTATGAAGATGATGTTTGTTTAATACCATAAAGTTTAATGGTTGTTACTTCCTGAGAATGAATTGTTCTTTGGAACATAGGTGGTGGGCTGACCCTGGCTACCAGGTAAGCCTCCACCCATCGCTCACTCGCACTGCGTCAGCGGGAAGGGGGACAGAATCGAAAGGGAAGTGGTGCAAATGCAGTCACTCATCACCAGCTGATGGAAGCCCAGCTAGTCCCCAGGCAACAGCTATGCTGGAACTTGCAACCCCCCTGTTTTATTGCTGAGCGTGACACTGTATGGTATGGAGTATCAATTTGGTCAGCTCAGCTGTCCTGGCTGTGTCTTCTCCCAGCCTCTTGCCCAGCCTACTTACTGCTGGGGGGCGAAGTTAGCAACACAAGGCCTTGAATCTGTGCAAGCGCTATTCAGCAACAGACAAAACACTGGTGTGTTATCAATACTGTTTTGGTCACAAATCCAAAACCCAGCACTATACAGGGTGCTGTGAAGAAAAATTAACTCCATGCCAGCCACGCATGTTACAGCATGTGAAAAATGCTCTTGAGGTTTTGGTCCTCCATTGTCCTGCTAAATATTGCTGTTCTGATTTGAATCTTTATTACTGTCACTTCATACTATTTCTATATATGAATAAGCGTGCATCTACAAAATGCATTGTATTTTGCGTGGCGCATCAAAATGGGCTTAACTAATCGTGTTCTTGGAGGTTGATTAGTAGCCAGCTGTACTTGTGTGTTACACAATTTTAGCAAACTTTTTGAGAAAATTTTTTTCATGATCATTTTCTTCTGTGCTGTTACTGAAGTTTGGCTTTCTACCTGAAATAGTCATCTTTTCTGCAGAAGATTAGTGAAAACTGTAGCATCCATATAGTCTTTATTTTCACCTTCTAGATAGGTGGTCTGTTGTAGAAGTCCATTACAAAAAAACCCACTTTCTTCACTGGGAAAGTAGCTTAATTTTTAAGCTGTTGAGATAGAAAGCAGATAGCACATTTTATGCTCCTTTTTTTTTGTTATAAATCTGAAATCAAATGATTTTATTGTATTTTATGATGACAGGTACTTACTTGAAGTGATTCTTTGAAACACAATGTGAAGAAAAAATACCAAAATAGGTGGCACGCATGTGCAGGCAGTATTTAAAGTATTTTCCATACCAATTTTAGACTTCTTCACCTGATTCTTCCAATGAGAACTCCCCAGCTACCCCGCCTGATGAGCAGGGCCAAGGAGATGCTCCACCTCAGCTTGAAGATGAGGAGCCTGCATTTCCACACACAGACCTGGCAAAGTTGGATGACATGATCAACAGGTATTTTCACACTTTGATTGGGTGGAGGTTATTGATGCAAATATCTTGATAGTAGAATCAGGATTCTTGCATCTTTGTTTCACTGGATTTCTTGAAATACTTTTTTTTAATTGGGTTAGCACTGTAAAGAGAAAGAGGCTCAAATCAGAGGGTTGTTGGTATTTTTTTAAATGGAGTGCTCATCAGGGCCTTTAAACTGTATTAAAAACATTACAAAGGGGCAAGAATTCTTGATTTTTAAGAAGCACAACTGAAATACTGTCTTTGAATATAGGCCTCGATGGGTTGTTCCTGTATTGCCGAAAGGGGAATTAGAAGTTCTTTTAGAAGCTGCTATTGACCTAAGTAAAAAAGGTAAGCTGAAAAGACAGTTAATGATTATTGGGCCAGTGTGTAAAGTCTTTTCCTGTTCTTTTGAATCCCTGCTGGAGGTGTAAAAATTCTTATTATTTCTGTTACAACCCTGTTCCCAAAGATTGTGTCAGTGGTATGCAGAACCTTCATAGATCACAAATTTTAGAAAGCCATCAATGTAGTTAGAAATTAAGTGCCTTAGCATGAGTAGGGAAGTTGAATAATTTCACAGCAATAAAAATCTTGTCATTCCTGTCCTACCAGTTTCCTGTATTCACTCTGATATCAGACCTAGTGGGTTTGGTCTTTATAAGATATATTTAAACTCAAAGAATTCTATTTTTTAAAAAATAAGTTACTAATGTAGCTTTCCAAATGTCTTGCCATAAATTTTTGTTCAAATTTGGCACACATGTACTTTTGAGAATATTAGACAAAACTTAGAATTTTGAACAGCATGACTTAGACTAGTAATTCTGCCATATTGCTTACTGTGTCTGACTTGCTTGGAAGTAGGAGGATTCCGTATCAGGATTGTGTATGTGTTTGCTAAATTGCACTAGTCAGATTGACAAGTTCGTTGTGTGTTCTGGAAAGTTCTGTTCTCCTGAAAAGTTGCTTTGGTCTGCTATTCCAGTCAGTATTTGTTGCCCCAGTATTTGGGTAATATCAGAAGTCTTGACCAAAATATTTTCTTAGCATTTCTACACTTACCAGTTCATTGTGTTTTAAGTACAGTGACATACAAAGTGCCTGTTCCTTACTTTTGCATAGCTGGACCAGGACGATTTCATTTCCATGTTAATAAAGGTTATTTTTAGGCAGTTTTAAGAATAAAAAACTGATTGTGGGTTAGCTTGATTCTTTTCTGTAAGTCTTTCTGAAGTACTCTCTGGAGAAAGAAAAGTTAGTGTGCACCCTTGTGATCCAGAATAGGATAATGACATGTTGTTGCCAACACCGATTTATCAGCCGTAGTTCTGCTTGGAATTAGCTTTGTTGCATGTAGCTAGGTCTGGCAGGAATCCTAAGGTGAGTGTAGAATTTTCAGGTGATCGCATCTGTTCAGGAGCAAAAGAAATGCCAGCTCATGGAAAGAAAGTGGAGCCCTCTATGTGTCTGGGCTGTTGGAACAGTGCAGTAAAAAGAAATTCTCTGCTTGTGATTTGTGAGAGAGGAGATGTATATACTGCCAGCTGTTAAGTCATCTTTAAAAAAACCCACAAAAACACAACAAAAGACAGAACCAAAAAACCATCAATGCAATGAAGTAATAAGAGCAGAATGAGATTTTTGGCTACTCCTGACATCAGCGTACTTCTCCAAAGTGTCAAGACTTAGTTGAAAGTTCCCAAACAACATCTTCTCTTTTTCTTCTTCAAGTTGTGAAGAACAGTGGAAATCTATTGATATACTTTATGCACTTTGATTTTTTTGTGAAGTTGTTGATGTCCAATTCTGAAAAGGGCTTCTGTGTTGCTATTTAGTTATTCTTCCTCTTGCTCTCTAGATGAATTGCTGCGCGTGTATGTACACAAGGATTATTGGCTAACGAGAAAACAAGGAAAGCTGTTAGAAGTAGTTGCTTAACTGTGTTAACTTTACAGTTACATCCCAGATTTTTTTTTTTCCAGGCTGCTTGAAGTTATATGATGGTTAAGAGGGTTCTTTTTAAAATAACTTTCAGTACTCAAGGAATACGATAGGGTGCTAACTTGGTGTAACTGACGCTATTCTCGTAGCTCAAAACTTGGCAAACACTGTTTCAGAGTTGTGTATACATGGAGAAGTAATATAAAGCATTCTGTTGTGTACATTTCTTAATGGATTGAAAATGTGTGCCATTATCTCAGTGAGATCTAAAATTGGACACTTTGTTACCTGTCTACGGGCATTTTTCTTAATCTGAGGAGTTCTGTTTCAAAAGGGAAGAACTGAGAGGAGAAATAGAAAAATAACAAGCTGTTGATTTAGATAAATTTTATATTGCGGTCTGAAAGTCATTTAGATTGTGAAGCAACAAAACCTAAGAAGAGCCCGCNAAATTTTTTATCAAGCACNATTTTCTAGTGGTTGNGGTTCTTAAGTAGCTTTTATTCCTGACATTGCCAGTGGCCAATGGCATTGGCATACTGGAGTGACTCTGGGGTAACTGCTGTCTTTGTGACCCTGTCTATAAAATAAGAGTGATGTTTGCATCCTCTTTAAATCTTTCAGGAACTGAAATTGCACGGGACTGAACTGAACTGAATTGAAAGTACTTGTAAGAATTAAATGTCATCATTACCATCTTCAAGTGCAAGTAGCAAATTGGACAGAGCAGTATGAATCCTGTCTAGACTGTGACTTGCATTATTCCTGGCAGATGCATTTGTTTGTGGAAGATTATCTCTTTATGTGTAGGCATCAGTGTATTACTCTTCATTAGGCAAGCCATGAGGCTGTCAGATGATAGTCTGGAGTTACTTGCTAATAGAAGAAAACCTATTTTAAAAATAGAATTTAATAGCAAGACTGAAGTTTATCTTCACAATAATTCTGGAATATTTACGAAGTGTTTTGAATAATGAGATTTGCTCCAGAAATAAATGTCATAGTGAATGGGATGCTGTAAATTTCAAAGAAAAAAAAAAAAGGTTTGCTTTAGGGTTTTGGTTTTTGATAGGCAAGAATATTCTCCATTCTTTCCTTCAAAATCCCCTCAACAACTCTGCACTGCTCCTCCTTTATTGTGGATTTTAGTGCTCCTAGTGTTTACATTCAATTTTTAACATGCTGCCAAAACATTCCAATGTGATGCACACAAGCAAGATGCAAGGCAACTTTTACAATTTATAGTTTATTTAAACTGAAATGAGATTTCACTGCACAACTTAAACCTTCAAGCTTGATCCCAAATCTTTGTTTTTGATAAATTACAGAAGCTTGCAGAGTGGGAAAAAGAGGCAGGCTCTAGAGCCTCAAAAAAGTTTACGTGTGCACATGTGCATCCAAAACCTAGGCAACCCAATAATGGGAGTTTGTTTTCCAGCATCCTCTAAAGATCATCTCTCTCTGGATGATCCATCTACATTTCTGTGAGACCACTCTTGAGTTCCTTACTGAAGCTGTATCTTCTGCATTTTCTTGAAATGGTTATTTTTTGCCATCTGTCTAAAGCAAGGACGGCAGATTTGTGTCCTTGTGTTCCAAAGTTTATTAGATAGGTATTTGGGCTGGAAACAATTCAGTGAAATGAACTACAGCAGTGTCAGTGCAGTGTCTTGGTTTAGAAGGACTCTCACACCCTTCATGATTAAGAGTTATTGAAAGTCTGCCAGAATCTGTGAGTACCACGTGTAGCTCTTGTGCCTGTGGACAAGTGTGGGTTTCCCCAGAATTTGTGAGCTCCAGGTCACCGTCAGTTCTGCAGTGTCTGAGCCAACCCTTGCCAGCCCTTTCAGAAAGGTTTCTGTGTCCTGTGCTTCCTGAGGCTCCAGGTCTGGGGAGAACTTCACTGGCACAGCACCACATGGGTGTGCAGAGCCAGCTCAGCTCTGGGGTTGCCGCTATAAAGTTGTATAATCCAAAGTCCTGGAGAAGAGTCGCTGCGTGATTCTGCTAGGGGCCTTGGTGTTCCAACCCTATACTGTTGAATACCCCTCGGATACATCAGAGTTTGTTCTTATATATTTGCATCTGAACTGACAGGTTTTGTGGACCCAGAGTGTTTCTGCTCTTGTGGCAGGGTTAATAACACTCTGCGTGGTTTATCTGGCAAATAGACTGCCTTTAAGCGCAGGTGCAGAAATCAAATGGCCCTCTGTTCTTCCTCCAATCCCCTGATTGCAGCTCCGGTATAGTGTATGTTGCACATCACCTTTTCCTTTCATATTCGCTTCTTTCTCACTGCATAATGAATTTCTCCAGCTTTTCTCTACCTAGCTCAGGGCTGCATGCACTTAATTGTCTCTTGTGTTCTTCCTTATCATTCTCTGCCCTCAGAATTTGGGTAACGGGGAAAAATGTCTGCTTGCAGTCTTACCTTAGGGTTAGTGCTGCTGAATCTGATTTGAGCAGTAGATGCCAGATGTCTAGTATAATTGCGGTTTCTCTTCTCGCTGTCTTTGGATTACTCTTGCTTCTCCACCCAACCTGCTGTCTTCTAGGACTGCTGTACCCTGCCTTTGATGATGCTCTGGTCCTTGTAGACACCTAGCCTTGGTTCCTGCCATAAGTGTCATCTGTTGTTTCAGCAGTATGCAGTGTTGTGGGAGAAGGTAGAAGGTGATTGTATATCGAGGAGTCATAGAAGTATCTTGTAAGGTTCTGCGTCGTCCCTCTCCTTCCAAGTTCAGTGAAGTACAGAAAGGACAATGTGTTTTGAAACATGCTCTGTTTTGGTATTCCTAAACTTGTTTTGAGATGTCTTCCTGACTGAAGCTGGCCAACAATTTTGGGACGAGATGGTCCAAGAAGTACATGAAAGTTTGAGAGATATTTCAGTGCAGTATACTGGTACTCTAAGGGACATTAAAAACACTTGAGTGCCTGATTTAAATATGTATTCAGGAATTCACTGCTATATTTGGGTTCAGAAAGGAACATTTCCCCTAGGTCAAGCTGACCACATTGGATATCTTTCCTGTCCTCTGTTTTGTATAGGTTGAAGCTGTCATCTTTAACTCCTTGTGGAGTTAGTTTAAAAAAGTCCTTTGTTTACTGCAAATGCTTAAGTTTTAGACAGTGTCTGCCTCACTTGACTTCTTTTGTCATGTGGTCATTGCTGTGGCTTATGGCCTTTGTTACTGCCCTTAGCACTTACTATGTAGTGTAGGGATGTCAGCTATCCAGACTGCAAGCTACATAGGAAGATAATGTGGAGGTTTTTATACTTGTCCACATAGTGTATATCATGTATCTCTGGTAGTGACAAGAAGAGGGAACACTGAAGTAGTTTTCAAGCAAGTGGCAGGGGCTCTCCAAAGATTCCTGCTTTACTTTAGTTGCTTGAGAGCTGCACCCACCGTAAGAGTAGGCTAGCAAGACCTGTTGCAATAGTTTGGAAAGCTTTTGTGGTGTGTACTAACAAGCAGGGCAGATGTTCTGTGGCCCATTTTGAAAGGAACCTCTGTTGTACAGTTGTTTGTGACTATGAGGAACTTTGATATCCTAAATCAGTCCTTCCCAAACCAGTGGAAGTTACTGTCAGGATACCTCATTAAGAAGGTTGCAGAGGAGGTGGTTATGGTGGTGGTTGCAGTAATTTTTGTGAATCTGGACACTGTAGGCTTGTTGCATGCTAAGATTCCCTGATTGAAAATTAAACTTGTTCTGCAAAGAAACTGCAGGCAGGTTACAATTTTATTTTTATAAAGTACCCAGTGGCTTTCACTATTTCCAGTGTGTACTGATACATGTTCAGTATACTTTTCTGTTGACTTTTAGCCCTATTTAGATTTTTTTTAATGGAATTTTGAAGGGGAGATACAGATTTTTTTGAAATACTGGCTTATGAATAACTCCAGATTTTTGAAATAGTGAAAAGTATGGAGCACTGTTATTAAGTTTTAAACTCATTATATGGTGGCTACAAAGGTTTACGGCAGTGTTGGGGTCTGGGTGTGTTGGGTCCTGTCAGCAGAATTACAAGAAACGTACTTCAAGTAAGCGTGAGAGACAGAAGGATTCACGTTTATTTTTGTGGATAAATTGTGTCTGGGAAGCTGAACAGGTCTCACCCTTTCTCCACTCACTGAGTTTTACTGGTAGCAACTAAGAGAGAATGTAAATGCATGTACACCAGAAGAATAGAAGAGAAAGATTGTACTTACTGTTATTTTCGCTACTATATCTTTGAGGGTTACAAGCGTGAAAAAACCCCACCCTATCACGTTTTTTAAATTATTTAAAAATTATCTAAAGGAGTGCATTTTTTGAGGTGGCTTTACTAGAACATTAATCCGTCAGGTTTTTGTCCATTCGTGCTTACATAAGTTTGTCTTCATCCAAGATTTCTCTTTTTAAAATAATTCTGAAATTTAAAACGCCAAACCTTTGAAGTCCACATCACGGCTTTCAATATTTAAAAGTTCATGTAACAACTAATGAAGGTGCATATCTAACAGTTTGTTTTTTTGTTTTCTGTTTTAAAATAGGCCTTGATGTCAAAAGTGAAGCATGCCAGCGATTTTTTCGAGATGGGTTAACAATATCTTTCACAAAAATCCTTACAGATGAGGCAGTGAGCGGCTGGAAGTTTGAGATTCATGTGAGTTTAAGTTGTGTTTCTGGAAAGAATAGTAATTTAAATGAGGAAGGAGACTGCCTTTATGACTATGAGGAGACTGCAGAGGTTGAATCTAATTTTTGAAACTCATCTCAACAGAGAACTGGGAGAACTTTTGTATACATGGCTTTGGGGGGTGGGAGGGAAGTCATCCTTCTAGCAGTTTCATCTTACTGCCTGTGGTGGTTTTGACAGGAAATAAAACATGAGAGATGATGTGGGGAGGAACAGAAGTTTCTGTGTTCAGTAGTGCAGCTCTTGTTAGGCAGACTGTCTTTGGCCAGATGTCTAGAGGCCTGCTTATTTTTATGTGCATACTAGGACATGAAAACTTGCTTTTGTACTAAAAGCTTTTAGCATCCTGCTAACTTCTGAAAATTTGCAGCAGCTACTTGAATATAAAAACTACATGTTGGACAGCTAGTCACATGCCACATGAGAAACTGTAAAGATCTTCACGAGCAAGTTAAAATCTGTGAGAGAAATGGGTGAAGGAAGGAAAAGTTAATAGTTCAGTGGTGATTCATGAATGTTTCAGCCAAAAATACTTGTGTTTTTTCCTAAATTTAATTTTTAGCTGCAAACAGATAGTTGAAAGTTTGTTTAAAGCCTTTATTGGAGGAAGTACCAATTAAAATACGTTGTAAAACTCTTACACAATTCTGCATGCTAAATACAAATGGTTCAGAGTTTATGGTTCATATTCATTATACTGTCACCTGCCACATTCTTGGTTGTTGTTTGTGTTCTTAATAGAGATGTATTATTAACAACACTCATCGACTAGTAGAACTCTGTGTGGCCAAGCTGTCCCAAGATTGGTTTCCCCTTCTTGAACTTCTTGCCATGGCCTTAAATCCTCACTGCAAATTCCATCTGTACAATGGTACTCGTCCCTCAGAAACAGTTCCTGCAGGAGTCCAGCTCGCTGAAGATGAACTTTATGCCCGTCCTCCTGACCCACGATCACCAAAGGTGTGAGAGTGTTTTCAGATCTGTATTTTTAATTTTATGCAGTGTTGCCTAATTACACAGTAGCCATAGGGAAGTGTTTTTAGGGTGGAACACACACCCTCAGCACCCCCCAGGCCTTCATTCTCTGTATCACTAAGATGTTCTGCTGCTTTTGACTCTTAATCAGTCATGATTTAATGTACATTTCCACTTCTAACTCTTTCAGTCTTTGGTCCACAGTCAAACTGTGTCCTGTGTTTCTGTGGTAAGCTGGCGCAACTTGATTGGAATGCCATTCTTACTGTGTTAATTGGCTTGCTTGTATTTGCCAGTTAATGGATTTACCTCCTCTTTCAGCATGATTTTGTAGGTGACATATTTTGAGGAGGAGATTATGTGATAAAGTAGGAATTTTCTCTCCCTTTTCTTAGAGTTCATAATGATGGAAGAAATGTTTTTAATTAGACGTAGGATGCTAGTGTCAGTGGGGGGTGGTTTTTTTTTTGGTTTGGTTTGGTTTGGTGGGAGGTTTTGGGTTTGTTTTTTGAACTGGCAGTGCAGGTTAGTAATATGTTCTGGTTCTTGGGTCTGAATTTTACAGAATTGTGCTCCGAATGGCATTGGTACAACTTCAGGAGCTAACTGAATTATATTTTTGTTGCTTTCTTCCTTTTTTTTTCTTTTTAGTAGATCTGCTAGCTAATGCTAACTATTGATATGTAAGAACTAAAGATAAAGAACTCGATGTCGTTGGACTTCCTTGCATTGCTGACTGTGTTTAGAAGAATGTTATTTTGCGTTCTTGATGCTTTTATATGCACCATTATCACATCCAGGACCAGAAAAAAATACCAGAATCATCATGTTTTCAGTAGTAACTTAGCAGCCAAAGCTGAATGTGTCTTTCTTATTCCTATATATTTGATAAATTTCTTGGAGTAATTAATTAACAGCATCTGTTCTTTGACATGATAACGGGAGATGTCTTGTTGCCTATTTCTAAGCATTTCCTTAAAACAAGATATTGAAACTGTATAGGCAAGTTCACTGTCAATTCTATTACCTTCTAATGGTTTGTTTTGTAAGGACTTTTTTAAGCAAGTTTTGTTACTAACAGGTACTTGAAAGTATTTCTAGGTGGTAATTTGTAAATGTCAGAAAATAACTGTTTATTTTATTGCAGGGTTGGCTAGTAGATCTTATCAACAAGTTTGGCACATTAAATGGATTTCAGATCTTGCATGACCGCTTCATGAGTGGATCAGCATTGAATGTTCAGATAATTGCAGCTCTCATAAAGTAAGTTGTTTTTTTTTTAGAATAATAATTTACGTATTTGGAAAAAACAGACTGAGTATAAAATATATGTTAGTGCAAAGCATAGTCTTTTCTTGAAGCATTTCCCCTTGCTCCTTCTCTTAACTAGTTGTTTTTACCTTTAGTATTTCATGTGCTTGTAAATAGACTTGAATTTCTTGAATGAATTGCTCATTAATATCTTAATATTACACAGCTACCAGTTATGACACTGTGATCCCTTTTTTTCTTTCTTTTTAGGCCATTTGGACAATGCTACGAATTTCTAACATTACATACAGTGAAGAAATACTTCCTTCCAATTATAGAAATGGTTCCGCAGTTTTTAGAAAATTTAACAGATGATGAACTGAAAAAAGAAGCAAAGAATGAAGCCAAAAATGATGCTCTGTCCATGATAATCAAATCTCTAAAGAACTTAGCTTCAAGAGTTCCAGGACAAGAAGAAACTGTAAAAAACTTAGAAATATTTAGGTTAAAAATGATACTTAGGTAAGATGTTACTCCTAATATGATATCCTACTGCTGACATTTTTTTCCACACTTCTTACATTTAATTTCTCTTACAGGTTGTTACAAATTTCTTCTTTCAATGGTAAAATGAATGCACTAAACGAAGTTAACAAAGTAATATCCAGTGTGTCATATTATACGCATCGGCATGGTAATCCTGAAGAGGAAGAATGGCTTACAGCTGAAAGAATGGCAGTAAGTTCTTCGCTGAAATTCATTGAAATTCATTTCTTTCTCCTTATTTAATTGTAGAAGTAGCTGTAGATTATGGATCCTGCACACACTGCTAATTTTCGTGTCTAGTGTTACAAACCGTAGGTATCACATCATGGTGATAAATCATTTTAATAGTAGCCTTTCTGCGAAAAAATGCTGTATTTGTTTCAAATGCTGTATTTGTTTGGTTTCACTGAATGATTTTCAGTGCTGCTAAAAACATGCTTGAAAAAGTGATCTTTGAATAGTATGGTTTTTATCTAGTGTTTAAAAAAACAAACAGACTAACAAACCTAAATAAAAATGGTGTGATTCTTACGGAACTTTAGCAGCATTATATGAATGAATGAACACCGAATGTTCGTTTAAATAAGAATGTAGTCTGGTTTTTGTGCTTGAAGTAATTTTTTATCATGAGAGTTCTAAGTGACTACTTTGCTTTTCACATTTCAGAAGCTGGATTCTTTGGTACAGAAAGTTCTAGATACCATATTTATATTATATTTAATATTTACATACTTTGAATACGGTTTCATGCTTGAGTGAGTATTTAGGGAACTGTTAAAATGAACATGTATAAAGTTGAAGTAAGGACATTTTTCGTGTTTGTGAAATTTAATTGTGTTAAGTAATTTTTGCACAGTTCTGCCCTATCTTTTTGACTGGCTAACTGTTGTGAGGTTTGTAATCTACAAAAGGACTGCTGACAAAAAAGAATGTCTGCAGTTTGACTTTTTAAAGCAATAGGATGAAATAGGTCTCTTTTTTACATTCTCTGTATAGTTTGGCGTCTTGGACAAGGCCTCTGTTTCTAAGTGAAAAATTCTAGGTTTAAGTATTTGACTACAGGCTTACAGTATTTAAGCTAGTGTCGTGAAGGACAGTGGAGGGTAAGATGCTATGTACGTTTGTTTTCATTCTGAGTGCTCAAAGCACATGCTGCTTTGCTTCAGTTAGAACAAAAAATACATGACACTAATCTGACTGTGCCAATGACACCAGTGAAAAAATTGCATCCACTTAAATGTGGCTTGAATATTTGCCTCTAATTCAGTTAGGAGCACTTCAAAAAACCCTGTAAGTGGGAGTACTTAAATAATCTAACCTGTTTATATTTCAGTCCTTGCTTATGCCCTTGCTATGCTAAAGGCATACCAGTAAAGCTAGAAGTGTCTTATACAATTTGGTGTTGATATTGAAGGATTGTGAATTGGGAGAGAAAAATTTTGTGCCTTGAATAGAGGAGTTAACTGTTTTTCCCCACTGACTTTTCATCTTTGAATTTGTTTGAACATTTTTATGCTTTGAGTTAATGATTTTAATATGCCTGAAAAGTGTTTCCCTGTAAGATATCACGGTGACTAGCATACTGGTTTATTAAGAGGAAATCAAAGTTAGAGATAAATACCTTCCTCTTGTGCTGCATCTTTCTCACTTCTCCCAATGAGAATATTGTGTATAAATTCATTGATCTGTAACAGGTTGAAATTGTTCTTTTTAGTTTAAATATCAGTGACAGCACTTCAGTAGTTTGAGATGGCACTACTTTCTTTTTTATATTCAGGAATGGATCCAGCAGAATAATATTTTATCAATTGTGTTAAGAGATAGTCTTCATCAACCTCAATATGTAGAGAAGTTAGAGAAAATTCTCCGTTTTGTCATCAAAGAGAAAGCCCTCACTTTGCAGGATCTTGACAACATTTGGGCTGCACAGGTAAAGAATTCAGCTGCTTGTCTGCTACTGTACCAAAGGGATCTTGTTGTATGGTGTGTATTGAATGCTTCTTTTGTTTGGTGTTAGGCAAAACTAAAGAAAAATTTGAAATCAAATGGTATTCTTTTTTGGGGTCCCGGGTCTCAAAATTGCCTTCTCGTATGTCTTCAGTGGAAGGGGTCAACTACGCATGTATGTGAGATCTAAAGGAACAGTTCAGAACATGGTGCAAGGATTAATTTTTTAAAATGCATTAAGAACTTGCATTGCTAGTCTCCGAGTTCACCACAGCTGTATAAATTTTTCCTGGGCAGAGTGCTATTAATAAGTGTTATAATAATGACTGTTCTAGAAGTTGTTTAACACAAACTGTTTCCTTTGTGTTGCAATGATTCTTTTTGAAAAATTAAAAATTTTGCAATACTGGCTTGTTTATTTAAATGATTGTTGAAGCTGAGCTTCCTTAGCTGTGGGCTGCATGAGTTTAGCACACATAATGGGCAGCTGAGGAGACAAAATCGTTATTAATTATTGAGTAGACAGAAAAGGTCATTTTAGGATCGAAGCAAGCATGAATACATATATCCTTGTTCACAAGTAACAGGTAGTGAAACTCTAACTTAATTGTACAAGTAAGCCCTTAGGCCAGTCTTTCAAGTGTGGGAAGGCTAAATCCTGTTTCCAAGATAGAGGACTGTACTGGTTTTGGCAGGGATAGAGTTACATTTCATCATAGTAGCTTACATAGGTCTGTGTAGGTAAAGCAAAAGATGTACCTGTTAAACTCTATCTCAACCTGCGAGTTTTCTCACTTTTACCCTTCTGATTCTCTCCCCATCCCACTGTGGGGTGGAGACTGAGGGAGCAGTTGTATGGTGCTTAGTTGCCAGCTGTAATTACACCACAAGGGCTAATACAGGCGTTAAGTAGTAGTGTATTGCTAGTGTACATCTGTTCACACTCTTCTGAAACAGTAACAGTTTGGTTTAAGTGGACTTATCCAGGTGTCCCTATTTTCAGGCATGCTATTTTCAGGTTACATTTAAAACACTTGGGACTACAGGTAATGTAGTGGAGGGTTGTCTTGATCTCTGGTCTTTCAACTAGCTTCATAATCTCTAGACTTCAATTCCAGCGTGATAGTAACTGCACAGGCTGAAACTCAAGAAAGTTGTTATTTTCTCATCCCTAACTCCTGTTTAGAAAGTTATGTCATGAAACAGAGTAATATACAGATTGCTGAATTAAGGTCTGTATCATATTGTTAGTTTTCAGCTTGTGGTCTGTAGACCTTTCCAGACTGTCCTTGTAAGCAGTCTAGGGGAAAAAAAGACTTTGAGAGATAAGTTTGCAGTTGGTAGGCTTGGTAGTAGACTATATTTGAGCCTCACCTTTTATAAGAGAAAAAAACCCAAACAAACAAACTGAAATTTGGAAAACAAATCTTCCAAGCAATTCTATTATTCGTAGTGCCTGCTGGATAAGCTAGTTTAAGACAGACTTTTTACTCTTCTAGAAAAGTGTGAACAAGTGGTGCCACCCTTAAAAGATAGGACTAGTCCACCTGAACACTTAAAAAAAAAATTTGGGAATAAATCTCCCATGCTCTCAGATACCTGACCTTCAATTAGGTAGTTGCCACAGTGCACTTGCTGCAGGTTTGCGCATATTTTTTTGTGTGTGTGAAAGTTGAATTCGATATTATTCAGGTAGATGGTTTTACTGTGGTTTTGGCCATGGAATTAAAATAGACTAATAGGTCAGAATACCAAATCTGCTAATGCAGAATGATTTTTTTTTTTTTACCAACTTTATTACTCCCTGTGTTTAGTAGTTTTTGGAAGTTCTTATTAAAAGACTGCTTCTAAGAGCAGCTGGAGCATGAAATTCAGTAGCGAGGCGTTGATTTACTGGCTAGCTTTATATAACAGGCAGGCTATTTTAGCTCTGGCTCTGTGCAGCAATGGTATGGTTTTGCTTTCAGGCTAGAGCTGTTATATTGCTTCCTGGGTTTAGAGGGTGAGCAGGCAAAAATTTACAGTTGATGGTATAGAAGTGCCCTGATAGTCTCAATATACAGCTAGAATAAAAATAAGTAGTTTATGAAAAGTAATAAAGTCATGCTGCTTTTGCCTTTAGAAGGCAACGTAAGTTATAAGTTTTATTGAAGTGTTTTCATGTCTTACAAAGTGAGTGCTCGCAAAATAGGAGTATATTTGATTCAAGGAATAAAAGTTGCAAGTCTCTAAAGGCAAGCATTAAGATGCAGCCTGTTGAATTGCAGGGAAAGATCCATCTGGGCAAGGAACAAAATTGCAGAGATTAGTATTGGAGTATTATTACTTACATTCTAGAGCATTTAACTAGAACTTGACATGCGCTTCCTTGTTTCAGCACAGCAAGCTTGACAGTTTGCACATCAGGTTCCTTACCCTCTCCTACTGTCTTGTACTGCTTCCCCAGCCTTTGCTGTTCTTAAGGGCTTCCCCATGTCTGTTGAAAACATCCGAAGACAAGATTGTTATATGCCTTATCCTTGGTCTTCTTGCCCTGCGCCCCTGGCAGCTTTGCGTACTTCTTTTATTTGTTCTATTGTAGATGCTCTGTCTGCCCTATATGCTCTCAGTTTTTCTTTCTATCCAGGAAATGGTCTGGTCAGAGAAAATAATTGTACAATGTTTTGCAACATAAAGTGGAAGAAGTGGTTTAGTAATTCCCTCTCTGAAAATCTGACCCATAACATGAAAATGAATGTTACTACTTCAATTCACTTTTTTAAAAAACAGAATTTATGGCACGCTGTAAAGAATTTATGGCACAGCATGTAACAAAGCTATTAGTCTCTCTTTTGTTTTGAAGTGAGCTACTGATGCAAGCTTTTAGAAGGGAATGAATTTCAAAACTGCTCATGCATGCATTTTTAATACTGTACAAGATTAATTACATCAGAGTTCGTTTTCTAGGTATTCATTTTGCGTTTTTTATTCTACACTTACAGGAAATTTTTCCACAGTAAATCAGCTATTGATTCGCATAGTCCAAAATTGTTGGTTTTGAGTGCAGAGTTAAAGTACAGGATGCATTTTCCAGCCTGGGCATGTAGGAAGGAAATTTTGTTCTCTCCTAGAGTTTAAACTGACCTAGATGTTTTTTCCTTACTGTCTTCCTCCTTAAATGTCAGAATTGTGATATACACCAAACTCATTTAAAACAGTGTCTCATATATAACTCAACATCTTGCCGTTAGTTATTTGATTGTTAGACTTCAGAAGTTTGCAAGCTGCTAGACCTTCATATGTTGTCTTGCCAGCAAGTTGTTTGTAATGGAAAGTTTTAGGTGTCTGTGAATCCACCAGCGCAAAGGAAGTACTTCAACCGCAGAGAGTATGTGGAAATACTAAAAGCTGTTTTACAGCTTAAAACACCTCAATGAAATTCATTGAGGAAGTGGATTTTGAGTCCTTTCTTTAAAAAAAAAAAAATTAAAAAAAAATCACAAAACAAAAAAATCAACCACACCAAAACAGACTACATTAAATTGAAATACTGATTTCTAAGTTAATATACCCTTTTAGACTTTCTTGTGTACTGTCCTACCATGGTTTTGTTAAAAAAAATTGTGACACTGCAGTATTTATAGTCTAAATAAATACTTGTGTGCACACCCAGAGCAGACTTACATACTTACACATACAAGGGACATCTAAATATTGTGACTTCCCAGTGAAGAAGTAAGTATTCAGTTTGCCACACTGCTCCCACGGCATCAGCTTTTGTTGCTGGCCACCTCAAAGAGTCTTCTTGTAAAAATCATGTAGGATGTCTTGCTGCTTGACTTAATACGAATTACTACTAATGTTGGTGGATTCTTTTTGTCGTCTTGACAGGCAGGAAAACATGAAGCCATTGTCAAAAATGTACATGATCTCCTTGCAAAATTAGCTTGGGATTTCTCTCCTGAACAGCTTGATCACCTGTTTGATTGTTTTAAGGTAACTGTTGCATGTTTTGACTGTATTCAGGAAATGGGTTATGAAGTTGGATACAGATTTGTGACCCTTTCAACATTTACTTTCCACTTACTTTACATACAGGCAGTTTCCTTGTGTTAAAAGACTTCTAAATAGTCTTTTAGTCTAAAAAAGTCCAACAGCGGGATGTGCTATTATTTAATGAGCATTCATTGTGAGATTTGTTGAATTTACTTCCTGTCTAAAGCAAAGACTTGCTATGCTAGTTTCATTGACAGTTTTGTTTCGTGGTTTTAATGCATTTGGATAAGGCATATCTGTTGAGGCCTGTAGTTATTAAAGTGACATTTAGCAATCCTAGGAATATTGAACTTTTCAAATAAAGTAAGTTATATATCTTAAATAGCTTTTTGCATTTGTTCCAAATTAATAAGTGTTGGTGATTTAGTAAATAACGCTCTTCTAGCATTAAAGTAGATGTCATCAAGTTTACCATGCATTGCTGCTTTTGATCTTTAAGTAGAGGAGATCAAGGACTTCCGTTCCCCACTTCCCCAACCCCCTCTTTATCATGTAATAATTTTTTCTCTGGTTAACATAGATATAAAATGAAACGGTCTCAGGAAGACGATGTTGAATGTTTATAAACATATAAATGATTTGATTGACATCACAAAACAACTTGTTTCTGAAAGTTTATGTTATTCACTGGCTTTTTATGTATGCTGACATTAACATTTGGAGGTCCCAGTAGTGATGCCTATCCAGGTTGTTTTCCTGTTTCACTTCTAGGAGGTGAACTGCTGTACTAGAGAACGCAGGCCAGCTTTGTAGACTCAGTTTTCTGTTGTAAATGCGTTATAGTCACATTTTGGCTTACATGCAATTTGTACTTTAATTAATGAAGGTCTCCTGGTTCGGTAGATATGAATCTAGTGTTCTGTAATCTAGATACTGAACTAAATGCTCAGGAATTCTGTGTGTAAACTGTCACAAGTTGTGTCTGA